>Ga0123357_10000950_pt1 | contig 29496 bp, 29 predicted proteins | sample TergutEmb28metaG_FD_89873 | JGI IMG/M metagenome (GOLD analysis project Ga0123357, IMG submission 89873) | Embiratermes neotenicus P4 segment gut microbial communities from Petit-Saut dam, French Guiana - Emb289 P4 | ecosystem: Host-associated > Arthropoda: Insects > Digestive system > Gut ...
CCGTCCAAGCGCGGCCAGCCAGGTGACCTGCTTTGGCTGCCGATGGATCAGTTGGATCTGGTGACGCGTTATGTGGGCGGTGAAACACCGGCTCTGGACAAGATGGGCGGTGCCGAATGGCGGGCCCGAAAGTCGCGGGCCAGGCGGGCCGTCCGCGAGATCGCCGCCGAACTGGTCAAGCTGTATGCCGCTCGGCAGGCTACCCGGGGCTTCGCTTTTGCGCCCGACACGCCTTGGCAGGCCGAGATGGAGGACGCCTTCCCCTACATCGCCACCCCCGACCAACTGGTGGCTGTCAATGACGTCAAGCGCGACATGGAACAGATCGTGCCGATGGATCGTCTGATCTGCGGTGACGTCGGCTACGGCAAGACGGAGATCGCCGTGCGGGCTGCCTTCAAGGCCGTCCAGGACGGCAAGCAGGTGGCTATCCTGGTGCCGACGACGCTTTTAGTCGATCAGCACGTCGCCACATTCACGGCCCGCTATGCCGGCTTCCCTGTCAACGTGGCGCCGCTCAGCCGTTTCCAATCGGAGCGCGAGATCAAGGCCACACTCGATGGCCTGACGAGCGGCCGCATTGACGTCGTCATCGGTACTCACGCGCTGTTGGGCTCGAAGGTGCAGTTCAAGGACCTGGGCTTGGTCATCATCGACGAGGAACAGCGCTTTGGCGTCGAACACAAAGAGACGCTGAAGAAGCTGCGCGTCAATGTCGATGTGTTGTCGATGAGCGCCACGCCGATCCCGCGCACGCTGGAGATGGCGGTGACGGGCATTCGCGAGATGAGTACCATCGCCACACCGCCCGAGGAGCGCCACCCGGTGTTGACATTCGTCGGCGGCTACGACGAGGGTCAAGTGGTGGCGGCTATCCGCCGCGAACTGGCCCGCGAAGGCCAGGTATTTTTCGTCCACAACCGAGTCCAAAGCGTCGACAAGGTGGCGGCTCGGCTGGCCGAACTGGTGCCCGAGGCCCGCGTCGTCACGGCGCACGGCCAGATGAACGAGCGGGCACTGGAAGAGATCATGGCCGGTTTCGTGGCCCGCCGGGCCGACGTGCTGGTCTCCACGACGATCGTCGAGGCGGGCCTGGACATCGCCACCGCCAACACACTGATCGTCGACCACGCCGACGCCATGGGCCTTTCGCAACTGCACCAGTTGAGGGGCAGGGTGGGACGTTCGCGCGAGCGCGGCTACGCTTACTTCCTTTACCCGCCCGAAAAGGTGTTGACGCCGACCGCCCACGACCGGCTGAGCGCCTTAGCGGCCAACAATGAGCTGGGTGCAGGCATGGCGATCGCCATGAAAGATCTGGAAATCCGAGGTGCCGGCAATCTGCTTGGGGCCGAGCAGTCGGGCCACATCGCCGACGTTGGTTTCGACCTGTACCTGCGTCTGGTGGGCGAGGCGGTGGCCGATTTCCGGCCCGACGGTGGCGACATTGAGGTGGAGGACGAGCCGCCCATGCGCATCGAACTACCCGTCGACGCCCATCTACCAACCGACTACATCGAATCAGAGCGCCTGCGCCTGGAGATCTACAAACGCATAGCCGAGATCAGATCTGAGACTGACATCACTGCTCTGCGCGACGAGCTGGCCGACCGATATGGCCCCGTCCCAGCCCCGGTCGATGCCCTATTGGACGTCGTCCGTTTCCGTCTGCTGTGCCGCTCGGTTGGTTTGATGGAAGTCGTCTCGTCGGGGGCGTTCATCCGTCTGTCGCCGGTTGGTGGCGAGCGCGGCGCCGCCCTGCCCGAGTCCCGCGAACTGCGGTTGCAACGGCTCTACCCGGGCACGGTAATCAAGGCACCGACCCACCTCATCCTGGTGCCGTCCCCGAAGACAGCCAAGGTGAACGGCCAGCCCATCGTCGGCGAGGAATTACTCACCTGGATAACGCAACTGGTGACGTCGATCTTTAGTCCCGACTAGCGCTCAGGCGACACGCTGGCCCTTTGGTAGCTTGCCGTAGGGGACGGCTATGCGGCGGACCGCCAGCCAGAAGAAACCGGCGGCTATCAGAAGGTGGACGCCCAGGCCGATGAGCCACAGTGGGGTGTTCATCGTCAACCTGGACGGGGCGATGGGGCTAGGTGGCCGGACGGTCACGGCGGTGGTACGCGGTTGATCGCCCGCAAAGTTTGGCCGGTCTATGGTGAAGCTGCCGTTAGGGTCTGCTGTGATCCGGTAATAAACGTCGATCGTGTCGCTGTCGGTGTAGCTGGTCGATACGAAGCACTCGTTGTAGGTGGTGGGGTCGCCGGCCCGGGCGCCGCGCACCACGGCCGCAATCATAGCCAAGGGGTCGAACGACGCCTGGTTGTAGCGTTCCAAATCGCCCTTGGCGTCGGCCGGCAGCGGTGCGGCGTCCGAAACGATGACGTACGGGTTGACCAGAAGCATCCACCAGACGCGGTCGTAGTGGGTGTGCGCCCGCGGGTAGGCGCTGACCTGCCAGGTGCATTGATCCAGTGGTGGGGCGGGCGGTTGGGATCCGTCCGAACTGGGGTGCTGACGGTAGTAGTTGTCGAGCATTTGGCCGTATGACTGCATCTGGTTGGACGACACGGCCCACCTATTGTCGACTGCTTGGGTGCTCGTCAGCGACCCGATGAAGCCAAAGATCAGGAGGTTGACCAGGCACAATACGAAAACCGTCAGGTACGTCAACACCGTCGAAACCAGGGCGCGCGCCGCCACCGCCGACCAGCCCAGTGCGATAGCACAGACGATCATCATCTCGGCGAAAACCACCAACAGGCAAATCAGCGCCCGCCACACACTGATGTGTCCGACGCCCACAGCGATGCCCAGGGCCGGGATGCCAGCCGCCACGAAAGCGGCGGCCAGCACGCACGAAGCCACCAGTTTGCCACCGGCGATCTGACCGGAGCGCAGTGTGGTGACCTGCAAGGTCGCGAGCGTCGACGACTCGCGTTCGCCGACAATGGCAGAGGCAGCGAAGGCTGGCACGACGACCAGCGAAAACGTCAGGATCAGCAACACCGTGAAGCCGAAGATGGCCGGGCCAGCCTGGACAGTCCAGCTAGTTATTTGGTTCATGGTGGCACGCGCCTGATTGCGGTAGTTCCACACCATTAACCCGGCCAACCCTGTCAAGACAACCATCAGCACCAGCCAGGCGATCAGCAGTTTGCGAGAGCGCAGGCGCTGCTTGAGATCCCAGCGAGCCACCAACCACAAGCCGTCGATCATCACACACGCTCCTCGTTCAGGGCCAGGTAGGCGTCCTCTAGGCGTCCACCCGACGGCGCGATGGTGTGGACGTCCACGCCAGCCGACACCAGATCGCGCAACAGTGCGGCGGCGTCCTGGTTGGATGTCAACTGGACGTCCACTTCGTCGGGGTGAGTAATGCTGGGTTGCCATTCGACCTTGTGGTCGGCCAAAAACTTCGTCAGCCCGTCCTGGTCGATGGCACCCAGGCGCCAAGTTTGAAGGGACATGGCGACGTTGGCCGTCGTCGGGTCGATGCTTCGCCCAGACGAAATGAACACGGCGTCGTCGACAATATCGTCCATCTCTGCCAGCACATGGCTGCTCAGGAGGATGGTCTTTCCATCGGCTGCCAGCCCTCGCAGCAGGTCGCGCAATTCGACGCGACTGCGTGGGTCAAGCCCGGCGGCCGGCTCGTCAAGCAGCAGCACCTGGGGGTCGTGCATCAGTGCCCGGGCCAAACCGAGGCGCTGCTTTTGACCGCGGCTGAGAACGCGGGCTGGCGCGTGAGCGAACTCGTTGAGATACATGGTGCTCAGCAAGGTCGTAACGCGGGCTGCCGTGGCTTGGGCGTTCATGCCATAAGCCCGCCCGAAGAAGGTCAAGATCTCCGTACAAGTCAGCGCGTCCCAGGTGCCGGAAACATCGGGCATCCAGCCGGTGACGGCGCGGGCCTGGCGGGTCTGTTTGGCGATGTCGTAGTCGCCTACCCACGCCTGGCCAGTATCAGGACGTAACAACCCCGTCAGCATCAACAGCAAGGTCGTCTTGCCAGATCCGTTTGGCCCGATCAAGCCGGTGATGCTGCCGGCTGGCGCGTCAAAGGTGATGTCAACAACCGCCGGAACGGTCCCGAAATATCGCCGCAAACCGACGGCGCGAATACCCGGTGGTGAAGCCTGAGTAGGCGGTGTGCTCATATAGTGACATTACCAGCCGAGATGGCCTAACCCACCTCGTCGGTGATGTCCGTCCCTGCCAGGTTGTAGACGCGGGTGGTCAGGCCGACGGTCAGCCGGATGGTTGGGGCGCCTAGGTTGTCGCGGGTGTCGATCACCCAGGTGGCCGTCGCGTCAGCATTTCCCGTCAGCGTTGGGGCCTTGTCGGACAGCAGCGAGGCCAGCGTCGCGGCGTTTAGCACGCTGGGATTGAAGGCGGTCAAATCGGAGGACGCGCTGCGCAGGGCACTGTAAGCCGGCAACTTGGCCGGGCGCACAATGCGCTCGATGGTGGACGAATCGACCCTCGCGTCAGCGTACAAGCCCTGATCGTTCAACCCGACGGCGATGACGTTTGTGCCGGTGGCTACGTCGCGCAGCGCCTCAGCCACACCGGCGGTCGCGCTGAATGAAAGCCAGTTGATGATGGTGGCGTCCTGCCGGAAAAAGATCGTCTGCGATTCGGGCGATGTTGTCACTGTCATGAGTACGCGGCCGGTGTTGTACTCGTTGATCTGGAGTTCCTGTTTTGCGTCTGACCCAGTCAGGGCAGCCGCCTCGGCGAACATCTGGCCGACATCGGCCAGGTTGAACGAGTCGACGGCGAAAATGGCTTGCCCGACGTAGGTGACATCGGAGTCCTCAAGCGAAACGGCGCCATCCTGCCAACCGATGGTAACAGCCTTGTCATCCTTGACGAACGTCATTGACGCGGTCGTATCGGTTATGGCAAGCCGTATCGCCAGGTTTGTGCCGGCTTTTGCAACCAACAGTTTGACGACTCTTTGCGCAGCACCAGGCTGGGTCAAAGACATCACCGCCACTGGCGGCGTGCTCGCCGATGTCATTGTCGGCGTGTCCGCTGGTGGTGTGGCAGAGCAGCCAACCAGCGTGACGGCGGCCATGATAACGCCGACAAGGATTGACCGTTTCACTGTCCTAAGGATAGTCCCTAGGCGAGTGCTGGCCGGTGGTTGTGCAGTAGAATAAACAGCAATGGACCACGGTTCAGTAACAGCGAAAGTGAGGTCAAAGATGTCCGAACAAAGTGAGGTTGGCGCCACGAATCCGGTACCCGCCGAGGTGGTTGTGTCGCGAACACTGGCATGTCCGGCAAAGCGGGTTTGGAAAGAGTTGATGACGAAACAGGGCGCAGAAGCTCTGCTCGGGCCCGGCGCCGAATTCGGCGAAAAGGGCCACACCTGGACGAGTGAAGACGGGCGCACGGGAGTCATGCGCACACTGCACCCCATCGAAGAGATTCGCTTCTCATTCCGGCAGGACGATAACCCGCCCAGCATGGTACAGATCGACCTAGTGCCCGACAGCGACTCGACGACGCTGAAAGTCACCCACTCGAACTTGAACGAAGACACCGACCGCCAGTGGTTGGTAGGACGCTGGGAGGCGGCCCTCGGTCGTATTGACGCCTACCTCGCCGAGTAGCGGCTGGAGCCCGCCGTTACATCCCGAAGCCAGACTCCAGGCATAGACTGAAGGCATGCTCAAATTTGCGAAACATTTGCTTTTGATAGTCGGGGCGATCGTAATAGTGGGGGCGGCGATCCTGATGTTGTATGAGTTCCGGCTATCCAGTGACTCGTTGAATGCCATTGTGGCAATGGCTAATCAACAAAAATCGAACACTGACGCCACGTCCTTCAATGCCACACAGCTTGGCATCTTGTGGTCGACGCTGGCATGTCTGGTCGGGGGGCTGGTGTTGGGCATCGGTATCGGTGTTCCGTCGGCGACTTTCAAGCAGCGCTATGAGCAGCGTCAAGCCGAGGCTGCTCGCCAGTTGGCCGAAGCCGCGGCCAAAGACGCCCCCAAGCCTGACGTGGCTGCCGCCTAGCTCAGCGCCCAGTCGATTGGCTCGCCACCTTGGGCTGCTAGCGCAGCGTTGGCACGGCTGAATGGCTTAGACCCAAAGAAGCCGTTATGAGCGGAAAGCGGGCTGGGGTGTGCGCTGGCGATGATGGGCACCTTGGCGGTTTGCAACACCGGGGTGACGGTTTGAGCGTCCCGTCCCCAAAGGATAGCCACCAGCGGCGCACCTTGACGCTGCGCCAGAGCTTCAATGGCGGCCCCTGTGACTGCTTCCCAGCCTTTGCCGCGATGCGAGCCCGGCGCGCCCGGGCGCACGGTTAGAACCCTGTTGAGCAGCAGCACGCCACGCTCGAACCAAGCTGTCAAATCGCCATGAGGCGAAACCGGCACGCCCAAGTCGTCATGCAATTCGCGGAAGATGTTTTGCAAACTGCCGGGCAGCGGGCGGACGTCCCGGTTGACGGCGAAACTCAAACCCACCGGATGACCGGGCGTTGGGTAGGGGTCTTGTCCGACGATCAGCACCCGCACGTCGGCCATCGGCCTGCTGAAGGCACGCAGCACCTTATCGCCGGCCGGCAAATAGCCGCGTCCGGCGGCCAGCTCTTGGCGCAGGAACTCGCCCATCGCGTGGATGGCGGGTTCCTGCTCGGCTAGCGCGTTGGCCCAGTCGGGGGCCATTAGCTTCGATATTGGCTCGGGAGGCATGAGCGCAACGATACTGCACTCACGGCTACGATGGAGTAGTGGATCAATCGCTTGAGCGCCAGGACGCCGCTGATGTCGCGTCAGCCGTAACGGATGCGGTGCCGAGCGACGAGCCGGCTAGCACACTGGACTCGGTGCTGCGGGCGATGCCCAGGGGGGTGCTGATCACCGCTTTGTGGGCCGTCTGCCTATTGACGATAGGGCTGCTGGTGTGGGGCGTCGCGCTGTTGGCTGGCCGGCTGAGCGAGGTGGTATTGCCAGTTTTTGCGGCCTTCCTGCTGACGGCGGCTCTGCAACCGCTGCGCGATTTCCTCGTCAAACGCGGCACGCCGGCGTGGCTAGCGGCCCTGATATGCCTGCTCTTTCTGGTGGTCGTGGTCGGCGGGTTGATGACGTTGGTGGCCATGCAGGTTGTCGCGCACTGGAACGAGTTGTCGACCCAAACGGTGGCCGGGTTCAGGACGTTCGTGGCTTGGCTCAATAGCGGGCGCTTGCATGTCAGCCAGGACCAGATGAACCAATGGATGAACTCGCTGACGGACTTTCTGAGCACCCAGTCGTCGAACATTGCTTCGTTGGCGGCGAGCATCGGTACGTCCATCTTCAAGTTCTTGACGGGCCTGATCATGTGCCTGTTTGCTATTTTCTTCTTCCTGAAAGACGGTGACCGTTTCTCGCGCGCGCTGCGCCGCATGGTGCCGTCCGGCATGCGCTCGGTGGTATCGCCGGCCGCCAGCGCCGGTTGGGCGTCCATGGTGGCCTATGTGCGGGCAGCGGTGACGGTGGCGGCCTGTGACGGCGCCGGCGCCGGTTTGGGTGCTCTTATATTGGGGTCGAATTTCTGGGTGGCGATAATGGCGCTGACATTCGTCTTCGCCTTCGTCCCGATGTTGGGGGCGCTGGTGGCTGGCGGTGTTGGCTGCATCATCATCCTGGCCACGCTTGGTTGGGTCAAAGCGCTGATCATGCTGGCTATCTTCGTTGTCGTCCTCGAGACGGAAGTGCATGTCATGCAGCCTCTGTTGTTGGGACGGGCGGTCGACATCCACCCACTGGTTGTGCTGCTCTCGATCGCCATAGGCATGGTTGTCGCCGGCATTCCGGGTGGCGTCTTTGCCATCCCCTTGGTGGCGTTGATCGTCGGTGTTGTGCGAGCCGCTATCGGTGACATCGACGAGCCCGCGACGGTATCAGACACCAAGCGCCGCTCCTGGTTCAAACGCCGGAAAAGTCCGCCTTCCGCGAGGACGACCGTCAGCCGTTGGGGCGGCTTCAGACGCCAAAAGGCTTGACGTCCAGGATGTGCAGTTCAATAGTGCGGCCGCTCGGCGCGACATAGGAAACCTGATCGCCGATGTGCGCGCCGATGACGGCTTGCCCTAGCGGTGATTGCGGCGAATAGACCTGGGTGTCGATGTCGGCATCAAGCCCCAGCATTTCGCGGGCGCCGATCAGGAAGGTTTCGGTGTCGTCATCGTCACCACCATAGGCAACAGTGACCTGCGAGCCGACCGCAGCCTCGTCGCTGCTGGCGGGGGCTTCGCCGACCTGGGCATCGCGAAGCATGGCTTCGAGCTGACGGATGCGGCCCTCCATCTGACCCTGCTCTTCGCGGGCAGCGTGGTAGCCGCCGTTCTCAGACAGGTCACCTTCGGCGCGCGCCGCAGCAATCTTGGCAGATATTGCCGGGCGTCCCTCCGTCTTGAGGTTCTCAAGCTCAAGGGCAAGCTTGTCGTATGCTTCCTGCGTCAACCAGACTGCGTCCATCACCCAAGTTTAGCCGGTGTCGGTGGGGTTAAAGATCAACGTGTGCACTCACTGTGAGCTCACTCGAGCTAACCCACTGGATGTCACCGACGATGTTGGCGACTGCCTTCAGGTCGCCCTCCACGGTTTTGAGCTGGCCAACAACATCAGTCGGGGCGGTGATCACCACAGCGCTTAGTGGCGTCTTCATTGAGACTTTCGCCTCAGACTTGACGCCGCGAAGGCGCTCAAGGGCGGCTCCGACCGAATCGAGCATCGAGCCGTCGCCGTCCACCTTGAACTCGGCCAGGGACGGCCAACTCGCCAGGTGGATCGAGCCCTGCTGCCACCAACTCCAGACCTCTTCAGTGACGAAGGGTAGGAATGGAGCGAACAGCCGCAGCTGGATGCTCAAGGCCTGTTGCAACGCGGCCTGGGCCGAGATGGCGCCGTCAGTTCCGCGCGTGGCATAGGCGCGCTCTTTGACCAACTCCAGATAGTCATCGCAGAACGTCCAGAAGAAGGCCTCGGCAACCTCTAAAGCCGTCGTATATTCGTAGGCTTCGAAGGCCTGCGTTGCGGCGGCCACGACGCCTTTCAGGGCGTCCAGCATGGCAGCGTCAATCGGTTCGGTGACATTCGTCGGCGGTTGCGCCCCGCCCAGCCCGAGCACGAATTTGCTGGCGTTGAGAAGCTTCATGGCGAGCCTGCGCCCGACCTTCATCTGCGTCTCGTCGAAGGGGCTGTCAGTGCCCGGACGGGCCATCGCGGCGCGCCAGCGCACGGCGTCCGAGCCGAACTTGTCCAAGATGTCAGACGGCACGATGACGTTGCCTTTGGACTTACTCATCTTCTTACGGTCGGGGTCGACAACGAAGCCAGAGATGGCGGCCGTGTGCCAGGGCAGGCAGTCGAACTCGAGATGCGAGCGGACGACCCGGCTGAACAGCCATGTGCGGATGATCTCGTGAGCATGGGGGTCAAGATCCATCGGGAAGGTGGCCGCGAACAGCTCGGGGTCCGACTCCCAACCGCAGACGATCAAAGGCGAAAGCGACGACGTCGCCCAAGTGTCCATGACGTCGGGGTCGGCTGTGAAGCCGCCAGGGATGCCGCGCTGGGTCTCGTCGAAGCCGTCCGGGGCGTCCGTCATGGGGTCAATCGGCAGGGTGTCTTCGGAGGCGAAAATGGGGTTGTCGTAGTCGGGCTGGCCATCGGCGTCCAGCCGGTACCAGACGGGGAAGGGCACGCCGAAGAACCGTTGGCGTGATATCAGCCAGTCGCCGTTGAGGCCCTCGACCCAGTTGGTGTAGCGGTGACGCATGTGCTCGGGCACCCACTGGAGTTCCTCGCCCCGCTCAATCAGACGCTGTCGCAGCGCCTCGTCGCGTCCGCCGTTTGTGATGTACCACTGGCGCGACGCAACGATCTCCAACGGCTTGTCGCCCTTCTCAAAGAAGTTGGCCTTGCGCATGGTGGGGGTCGGCTCACCGTCCAGGTCGCCGGATTCCCTAAGCTGCGCGACGATGGCCTCGCGGGCTGAGAAGGGCGTCTTGCCGGCCAGTTCGGCGTAGGCGGTCGGGTTGGGTAGCCATTCGGGCGTCTCTCGGGCCAGGCGGCCGTCCCGCTGGATGATGGTACGCGTCGGCAGGTTGAGCTCGCGCCACCAGGTGACGTCGGTCAGGTCACCAAAGGTGCAGCACATGGCGATGCCGGCACCCTTGTCGGGCTCGGCTTTGGGGTGTGGCAGCACCGGGATTTCGGTGCCGAACAGGGGGGACGTCACCGTGGTGCCGAACAGCGCCTTGTAGCGCTCGTCGTCGGGGTGGGCGATCAGGGCGCAGACGGATGGGATGAGCTCGGGCCGCGTCGTCTCGACGAAGACGGGTGTGCCGTCCGGCTTGTGGAACGCGATGCGGTGGTAGAAGCCGGGGTAGTCGCGATCTTCCAGTTCCGCCTGGGCGACGGCGGTCTGGAACGTCACATCCCACAGGGTGGGAGCCTCGGACATGTAGGCCTCGCCGCGGGCGGCGTTGCGTAGGAAGGCGCGCTGGGCCACCGTCTGGGCAAGCGGCGAGATCGTCGAATAGAGGTGCTTCCAGTCGACAGATAGGCCGAGCTCGCGCCATAGGTTCTCGAAGGCCTGCTCGTCGACGGCCGTCAGCTTCAGGCACAACTCGATGAAGTTGCGACGCGAAATCGAAATGGGATGCTTTTCGTCTGGAGCCTCTGGCGGTGTGAAGTCGGGCTCGTAGGGCAGGGCCGGGTTGCAGCGCACGCCGTAATAGTTCTGGACGCGCCGCTCGGTCGGCAGGCCGTTGTCGTCCCACCCCATGGGGTACAGGACGTGAAGCCCACGCATGCGCTGGAAACGCGCCACCAAGTCGGTGTGGGTGTAACTGAAGACGTGCCCAACGTGAAGCGAGCCGGAAACCGTCGGCGGCGGCGTGTCGATGGAGTAGGTATCGGCGCGCGATGCCAGTTGGTAGGCGTAGGTGTCATCCGCTTTCCAGCGGGCTGACCACTTGGCCTCCAGGCCTTCCAGGGCAGGGTTTTCGGGGACGTTCCAGGTCATGCGTCCAATCCTACCGGCGGTTCTTGGCTAGCCGTTGTCTGTCGTGCCGTACGCCGAGTTGGCGATCAGAGACAGCAATGCGTCTTCGCTGGTCGATGGCGCGCTGCCATACATATCACTCGAGATGTCGACTGACTGGAAAACTGTCGGTGTATCGGGGGTTGCGGCCACCATGACGGGTACGCTCGACACGCCGCTGGTGTAGGTGGAGTTACCCGGGATAGCCGTGGTCTGGTTGGCGGCCGATGTCGTCGCGATAAAGGCCGATGTCGCACGCTGGGTGTAACAATTCTGGAAGGTCTTCAGGTCGGTGCCGGTGATGCCCGCCGCGGCAGGGAAATCGACTTTCAGTTTCTGATCGCCGAAAACCAGTGCACCGGACGTGATGCTCATGGGAGTATCTGCCAAGGCCGTCTGCGTGTAGGGCAGGAACTTGCCAACGGTGTCGGCGCAGGCCGCGGCAATCGCTGCGCGCGACGACGCAGTGTTTGTGTTGGTGGTGTCGCCGCTGGTCAGGAAATGGTAGCGCAGGGTGATTTTGCCCTCCGCTGACAGAGCGGTCAGGGCTGGCCCGTAGGTTGTCTGGGCGGTTGAGCTGTCGCTCGACTGGAAGTCCACGTAGAAGTCGACGATGTATGGCGCACCGGGGGTTGACGGCACCGGCGGCGTTGTGGGCGACGAATCTGGCTCCGTGTCTGTCGCACTGTCAGTGGGCGTTGGCGTGGGAACCGGCAGGCTGGGGCTGTAAGCCGCAGCATCAGCCGCCTTGACGACGATGGCCAAACCGTCACTGGTGGCGTTGGGCGGCGTCATTTGCGCGGCATTGGCCGGGCCGACGATAGACGCCTCGCGTTCGCCTGCCTTGACATGCGACCAAGCGCCCCAAATGCCCGCTGCAACGAGTGCAACGATAACGATGGCGATCGTCCAGTTGATGGTCAGCTGACGGCGGCGCTTCGCCTTTTGCTCAGCCTCCTGTTTGGCTGCGATCTCACGGCGGGGCGCCAAATCGGCGCGTGGTTTGGTTTTGTCTTTGGCCATTGTTCGGGTTACCTCTTGGTTATGAGTTAGCGACCTGTTGCAGAAGTGCCAGCACCGATGCTGCGTCAGTGCCGATGGCCGGCGTCGGGTAGCTGCTGGCGTCCTGCTGGATGAAAAGTTGCCCCAGGCTTAACGATTTGCCGTTGACGAAGATCGTCGGGGTGCCGTTAACGCCGACCTGGGTGCCCTTGCTGGGGTCATCGTAGTAAACGGTGCGGTTCGGGTCGGTCGGGTCCTGGTAGAGCTTTGAGTCGGCACCATAAAGGAAGGCCGGCGGGGCCGAACTGTTGTTGACGGGGTTGACGTTGTTCTGTTCGACATTGGTCACCCAGTCTTGGGTTTGACGCCCCGAGTAGCACGTCTTGAACTTGTCCAACGCGTCACCGGTCAGGCCGACCGAGGCGGGGAAGTCGACGGTCAACTGCTGGTCGGTGTAGCCGGTGCCCTCGGTGGCCGGCTGGTTGACGAAGATGACGTTGTTGTAGGCATAGAACTTACTGTCGTCAACATAGTCAACACAGGCCGCCGCGATGGCCGCATTGGTGGAACTGTGCCCGTCCATGCCACTTCCGCCATCCAAGAAGGTGCGGTTGTGCAGGTTCAAGACGATGTCACCACTGTTAGCCAGGGCCTCAAGGCCTTTGGCGTAGGTGTCCTCAGTTAGCTTGCACCAGGGGCACTGGTAGTCGAAATGGATGTCGACTCGCAAAGCACTGCTTTTTAGTGGGCTGGTTCCGGGCACGGTGATCCAGGCTGCCTGCGACAGATCGGTCGAGTTGCCGTCCGGCGGCGTGACCTGCGCTCCTGTCGCGGTAGCGCCAGATGAGGCGCTCTTGTTGGCCTTGCCTACGCCCCAAAGAACCAGGGCGAGGATCACAGCCACAACCACCACTATGGCGGTCACGACGATGACGCGGTTGCGACGAGCCTGCCTGGCAGCAGCCTCTTGCTGGGCTCTCAGTTCGGCCCGACGGTTGGCACCAGCCTTAGCGGCGGCTGGCGCTTTGCGGGCGGACGGTGTTTTCTTGGTGGCCATCGGTCACTCCTCAACTTCGATCTCTGGGCCGGCTATCCAGCCGTCAATAGAAAGGGGGCTCTTGGGAAAGAGGACAATCCACGCTGCGCAGGTCAGCAACCCGAGGTCGCGCAGGATGTCCAACCAGTACATCGGCTTTTCGCCAGGTAGCGTCAGGTCGCCACCAGGCCCAAAGCAGCCGCAGTCGATTTTTAGGCCACGCGCCCATGCTGACGAGATGACGATGATATACACCAACATCATCAACCCGCCCAGCGCGGCCGTCCAACGGGTCCACAGGCCAATGACAATAGCCAAGCCAAGTAGTATTTCCACCACCGGCACAGCGACGCCGATCGTCGTGGTCATCCAATTGGGGAGCCCCAGTTGGTAGGCGGCTACGGCTGCGACGGATTCGGCCTGCGACGGCTTACCCTGCAGAAGCCAATGCGCCAGGTTGCCGATTTTCAGTAGGCCGGCCACCATGATGGCAGCACCCAGTATGACGCGAGCCGCCAAGGTTATCCACTTGAACACGGCTTCGCGTTGGACACCGCTGGCGGCAGTCTCCTCAGGGCGCAGCACAACACCCGGCGTTTTTTTGGCCATGGCAAAAGCATACCTGACGAGCGTGGTTGGATGCTCTTCCCAGCGAAGGCGTAAACGTCGTTGCAACGCATAAGCCGTAAACTTCATATGTGAAACTCAGCCACGACGATATCGTCAATTCATTGGAATCCCGCTGGCCCGAGAACCGCGTAGGGCCGAGTCTCGACCGCATCGCCGCCATCATGGATCTGTTGGGCAACCCGCAGAGCGCCCAGCCCGTCGTGCAGATCACCGGCACCAACGGCAAGGGTTCGACGGCCATCATGGTCGACGCGCTGCTGCGCGCAGCCGGCTTGCGGACGGGTCGGTTCACCAGCCCGCATCTGGAAGACATTAGCGAACGAATTGTCATTGACGGCTCCCCCATCACTCCTGATGTCTTCGACGAGGTGTGGGACGAGATTGGCCCCTTAGTGGAGATGGTGGACGAGCGAAGCATCGGGGGCATTGAGTGCACCTTTTTTGAGGTCATGACGGCCTTGGCCTATGCCGCCTTCGCCGACGCACCGGTGGATGTCGCCGTCATGGAGGTTGGTATGGGCGGGCGTTGGGACGCCACCTCAGTGGCGGATGCAAGTGTGGCCGTCGTCGCACCTATTGGGTTGGATCACATGCAGTACCTTGGCGACACTATTGCCCAGATCGCCGACGAGAAATCAGGCATCATCAAGGCTGACGCTGTGGCGGTGCTGGCCGCGCAGCAACCATCAGCCGCCGAGGTGTTAGTGCGTCGCTGCCTGGATGTTGGCGCGACAATGGTTCGCGAGGGCGAGGATTTCGGCCTGATCGACCGTCAACTGGCGGCCGGTGGGCAGGTGATCCGTGTTATTACCGGCGACGGCCCGGTTGGCGAGTTGTTCTTGCCGTTGCACGGCGAGCATATGGCGCGCAACGCGGCCCTGGCCGTCGCGGCAGCTGAGGCCATGCTTGGGCGACCGCTCAGCCCGGACGTCATACAGGCGGGCTTCGACGCCGTCCAAGCACCGGCTCGCTTGGAGTTGATCGATGTCGACCCGCCGGTTGTGCTCGACACTGCCCATAACCCTCAGGCCGTAGCCGCCACGCTGGCGGCGGCCGAGGAGGCCTTCCAGTTTGAACCCCTCATCGGAGTGCTGGGCATGATGGGCGACAAGCAGGTGCCGCAGGTGCTGGAACTACTTGAGCCGGTGGTCGCCACACTGGTCGTGACGCAGGCAGTGGGCAGCCCGCGGGTCATGCCGGCAGACGAGTTGGCCGACTTGGCCAGTGACGTTTTCGGTCATGAACGTGTCATCCAGGCCGACGATGCGATGTCGGCATTAGACCAGGCCCGTAATCTGGCAAAAGCATCGGGCGACCAGGCGGGCGTCCTGGTGCTGGGTTCGGTCTACCTTGCTGGTGAGTTGAGAAGCGACGTCCTAACGCAAAGGCGTCGCGAGCAAGCCCTGATGGACGACGGTTGGGGTGACGGTTCGTAGCGTGTAGGTGCCGAGGGTGTGTTTAGGGTCGCCCCTGGTCGAGGCGGCGTCGCGTGGCGTCAGACCAGCGTTTTCGTGCCGCTGAACGCCGCTTCGACGGCCGTCCGCTGCAAAAGAGGCGTCGAGGCGGAGGGTTTTGAACTGGGCTTGGTGGTGGACGACGGTTGGGGTGGCGGGTGATCGATTAGGCGGGCCGCGTCCAGTTTGATTCTTTAGCGACGGCTGTGTTCTGGTAGTCGTAGACCTTTCCGTCGAAGTTGATCACTTGACCGTTGTGGTCCTGGCCGTCGAATAGGAACTTGACGATCGCGGTGGCTGCCTGCTCCGGGGTTTTGACTCCGGGCCCGGCGATGCGTCCGTTTAGGTCGGTTGACGTTCCGCCGGGCGTTACGGCCAGAATCTCGATGGGGACGCCCTGGTCTGCGAATGCCAGACCTAGCGATTTGGTCATGACGTTCAGGGGCGCTTTGGATGTCTGGTAGGCGAAGCAGTTGAACACCGCGGACGGCTCAATCGGGATCGAGACGTTGAGAATCTTGCCGTGGTTAGCGGCAAGCGTCGGCATCAACTGTTTGATCAACTCGAAATGGCCCAAGAAGTTGGTTCGCCAGATGCGCTCTATTTCTTCGGCGTCGAATCCCCAGGCGGGCGCCCGCATGGGGTAACCAGGCGTGGCGGCGTTGTTTACCAGCAGATTAACTTCCGGAAAGTCACGTTGAACAGCATCGGCCGCCTGCCGCACATTGGCCAGATCGGTCAGTTCAATCAAGACGAGATCAGCGGTGATGCCCAGACATCGCAATTCCTTGACAGCGTCGTCGCCGCGTTTGGCGTCCCGCGCACCGACCAAAATGTGGTAGCCCCTAGTGCCTAGGTCTTTTGCAAGAGCGAACCCGATACCCTTGTTCGCCCCAGTGATAAGTGCGGTGTTCATGATGTCAGGCTAGTACCTGTCCTTCGAACTTCGCGGCGTCGGCCGTGACTGGAAAGCAATCACGGGTCAGTGTCAATCAACTTAGGCAACTTCGTTTTCTTATAGGCCGACGCCTTCCAATTCCGCAAAATACGAGAATGGGTCAAAGTCGCCAACCAATGATTCGTAATATGACAGATGTTCAGCTAGGTCATTACCCAATGAATCATGCGAAAAATGTTGGGCAAGAACTTGCAGAATCGCCACAGCCATTTCTTGCCGAAGCAGCATACGTTCTTCTGGCGCCAACGACTTGAACGTCTCTATTTTGATGTCGTTCATCGTCAGGATGTCTTCGAAATACCTCTCGTAGCCAATATCGCTTTTGGATTTCAAGATATATGGGAACTTGTCGGGCACGAGACGTGAGTGAGCCAAGGCGCGCAGTTGAGGATCTTCTATTCGATCAGCTTTTTCATGGTATGCGCCCGCCAGATAATCTGGAAGTACATCAAGGTATCTCGCGATTTTGTCCAACAAATCTGGTGGCATCTCACCGCTATCTAGGCAGCGGCGGATCGTCTTCTCTGTACGTTCGATTGCGTCGAAAGCTTCACCTTCGCCGAGTTTCCGTATGCTGCAGTTTCTTGAGTTGCTTTTGCCGGTGGCCTCGCACTTGCAGTTGCGGTATTGCAAGCCGCCATGAAGGCGATCTCGGACACCGAAGTCCAACCGGCGAAGGCGGCACTTGTGCAGGAGATAAAGGATTACGATGCCGTCCAGGCGGCCGTTAATAACAAGGCGATGTACACACCCGATGTTGAACGGGGCGCGGAGAACGAGCAGGAACTGATCGCGTCCTGACTCGTCCGTGGCGTTGTCGTTCGTTGCGTTAAGAGGCCGACTGGTGACGAGATGTCACGCATGTTTGTCGGTGGCCTCGACTAGGGTGGTGTCATCGTCGTCGACTGGAGAGAAAAGATGGCAGCTGAACTGGATTATGCCTACCTGGCAAGGTGGGCGCGCGTCAACGCGGATGGGACGCTGACAGCGATCGATGCCAGCTTTGTATCCACTCCGGCACCTGGTGGTGTCTTGCAACTTGCTGTGGCGGGGCGAGTCAGGTTCACGGGCGCACCGTACCAGGCCAAGGCAGACGTGACGATTGCAATCGGTGCGCTCACCGTCAGCCTTAGCATGGACCTTTCTGCAGTCGACGCTCCGTCGTACGCGGACGGTCGCAGACATGTGCTCTTTGCACTCACCACACAGATTCCCGTGCCCGAGCCAGGCGACTGTCACGTGACGGTTTCACTAGATGGCGTGCTGGCCCGGAAACTCGTCTGTTCAGTGACGAAGGCCTGAAGCATGGCAACGATGTACACCAGCCATGCTCGAAGCCGGATGGCGCAGCGCCGCATCACCGAGGTGCAGGTCGAGTTGGTTTTGAACAAGCCTGAAGGCATGGTTGACGACCCGGATGAACGTAGCGTCCGCTTGACCAAACAGGTTAACGGGCAGTTGCTTAAAGTCTGGGTGGTGGCGCCGTGGCCGCAGGGTGACCGGGCTGTGGTCAAGTCCGTAGCCTGGGGCAACTAGAAGAGAGGGTTAGACTATGACTATGCGTCTTGGAATTGACTACACCGCGAATGCTGCCTACTTGGCATTGCATGATGGCGTGGTGGCTTCGACTCGTGAAGTGGCGCCTGGTGTCAATGTCGACCTCGACGACTTCGATACCGTAATCGGGATCGAGGTGCTTGGACTGGATGTCTTCATTCCGTACAGCGAACTGACGACGCGCTACCACGTTTTGAGCACGGAGTTGCGGGCGCTGGAAATAATCCGTCCAAACGTCACAAGTTTCGTGGTCAGGCAGGCTATTCCGGCGTCGGATGTTGCCGTTCAGGCAACTCGGCAAGGCGAAGTCTCGGCGGAAGCCGTGAACGCCTGACCTGCGGCAAGTCGCACTTCAACGCCCTGCAGGTGGATTCTCGGTGCGGAGTCGACCAAGATATGTTGGTTGAGGCGTACGGTTCGGCGATTCGACGTCGCCCCGTAGACTGAATACTTATGACACGCAGCGTGCACCTGATTATCAATCCCAGGGCTGGGCGGGGACGAGCCCGCAAGGCTTTGCCGTCCGTCTTGGCCGGCCTGCGGACGGGACTCAAAGACATCGACCTGCAGGTGCAACAGACTTCCAGCCCGACGGATGCGAAGGCGCGCGTCAAAGCGGCGGCCCAGCGACTGCTGAGCAATATTGACGAGAAGAACCCGCCGGCCTTGCTCGTCATGGGTGGGGACGGCATGGTCAGCCTGGGGCTGGACGCAGTGGCGGGCACGCCGGTGCGGTTGGGTGTAATTCCGGTGGGGACGGGCAATGACTTTGTTCGCGGTACCGGCTTGCCAAATACGGCCGATGCTGCCGTCGCCGCGATTGTCGCAGGTTATGAGCGGCAGGTCGACCTCATGCAAGTGGAGGGCGACCTGGTTGGCGGAGTCAGGCGGCGCTGGGTCGGCTCGGTGGTTTCGACGGGCTATGACGCTCTGGTCAACCGACGCACCAACCGGCGCGTCGTCGACGTCGGGGCGGTGGCCTATGGCTTGGACGCGCTGATTGAGTTGGCCAAGTTTCAGCCGATGAACTATCGCATGACCATCGACGGTGTGCGTCGCGACGAGGTGGCGATGTTGGTGGCCGTCGGCAACGCGGGCTTCATCGGTGGCGGCATGCACGTCTGCCCTGACGCCAACCCGACCGACGGCCTGCTTGACCTGACGATCGTCCACCCAGTTGGACGTGGCACCCTGCTTCGGTTGCTGCCGAACATGTACGACGGCAGCTTCCGCAAAGACCCTAGCGTCGAGATACTGCGGGCCCGCCAAGTAACCATCGACGGTGATCACATGTTCGGTATGGCCGACGGCGAGGAACTCGGCAAGGTGCCGCTGGAGTGCACCTGTCAGTCTGGTATTTTGTGGCTGCTGGGGGCCAATGCCTGAAATAACGGCATTCTGGCAGGGTTACGATTTCCCGCCCGACGACTACCAGATTGAAGCTTGCGACCATCTGGCGGCCGGGCGCAGCGTACTGGTGGCCGCGCCTACCGGCGCGGGCAAAACTGTGGTCGGCGAGTGCGCCTGCTGGTTGGCTCTACGCGATAACACGAAATGCTTCTACACGACCCCGATAAAGGCGCTTTCCAACCAGAAGTACCACGACCTGGTGGCGCGGCACGGGGCAGACGCCGTCGGTTTGTTGACGGGCGATCAATCGATCAATAGTGAAGCTCCGGTCGTCGTGATGACCACAGAGGTGCTGCGCAACATGCTCTATGCGGGCTCGCCGACGCTAAAGGGCCTGGGCTGTGTGGTGATGGATGAGGTGCATTATCTGGCTGACCGGTTCCGCGGCGCCGTCTGGGAAGAGGTTATCTTGACGCTGCCAGCCTCGGTCTCGCTGGTGGCGCTCTCGGCGACGGTCAGCAATGCCGAAGAGTTCGGCGAGTGGCTGGGTCGGGCGCGCGGCAGTGTCGGGGTGGTCGTCTCGGAACGCCGGCCGGTGCCCTTGCAGCAGCACGTAGCGGTCGGCCGCGACCTGGTCGACATGTTCGATGGCCAAGCCGTCAACCCCAAGCTGAAGCAGGTGGCTCAGATGCAGTCGCTGGCACTGCGTACTAGCTTCAAGGGGCGAAACCACGGTGGCGGGCGTCGCGGTGGCAATTTCGGCGACCAGGGGATGGCTCGGCGATCGGGTGCGCCGGATCGTGCCCACGGGCCGAACTTGACGCCGTCGCGTCGTCAACTAGTGCTAGCTATGCGCCGGGCGGACCTGCTGCCCGCCATCGTTTTCGTCTTCTCGCGAGCGGGCTGCGATGCGGCCGTCGGCCAGTTGATGGGCGATGGTGTGAGCCTGACGTCTGAATATGAGCGACAGGCGCTGCTTGAGATCGCCGAAGCCCACGGCGCTGCGCTGGCTGAAGACGACAAGGACGCCGTCGGTTGGGACGGTTTCACGCATGCGTTAGGCTGCGGCATCGCCGCGCATCACGCCGGATTGTTGCCCGTCTTCAAAGCCGTCGTTGAGGAAGGGTTCACCACCGGACTACTGAAGGTGATCTTCGCCACCGAGACGCTGGCATTGGGCATCAATATGCCAGCCCGCAGCGTGGTCATCGAGAAGCTGGTCAAATACAACGGCGAGACCCACGCCGACGTGACGCCGGGGGAGTACACCCAGTTGACGGGCCGGGCCGGGCGTCGTGGAATCGACACGCTGGGGCATGCCATCGTGGTGTGGCGGGCCGGCATGAACCCGGTGGCGCTGGCCGGTTTGGCGTCCAGACGGATGTATCCGTTGCGGTCGAGCTTTGCGCCAACCTACAACATGGCCGTCAATCTGGTGGCCACAAGGGGTTATGAACGTGCGCTCGACCTGCTTCAGGGAAGTTTTGCGCAGTTCCAGGCTGACCGCCGCCGGGGCGGGCGCACGGACACCCTGGTGGCGCGCTTCGAGCGCATCTGTGATGTGCTGGTGAGGCTCGGTTATCTTGAATCCGATGACGCTAGCTTGACGTCGGCTGGACGCCTGTTGACCAGATTGTATTCCGAGATGGATCTGGTGCTGGCGCAGGCCTTGCGGGGCGGCGTCTTCGACGGTCTGGGCGTGCCCGAGTTGGCCGTGGCGTTGTCTTCCCTGCTGTACGAGGCTCGTCGCGACGGCGCCACTCGTCCACCGCGTTGGTTGGACGCGCCGCTGCGCGGGCTGCGCCGCGTCGTCGTCGAGGTGCGCTCGATTGAGCGGGAGTGTGGTGTGGCACCCGGTCGCACCCTTGACCCGGGCTTTTCCGAGGCCGCCTACGCCTGGGCAGACGGGGCGTCTCTGGCTGAGGTGCTGGACATCTGCGCCTTGCCGGCCGGCGATTTCGTCCGCTGGACGCGCCAGATAATCGATTTGGCCCAGCAAGTGGCGGCGGCCCCGGGGGTTGCCCCGAATGTCACCGCGACGGCGCTCGCCGTGGTTAAGGCAATGCGACGAGACTTGATCGACCTTGACCCCGCCGACTCTGACGAGTGACGGTATGCTTGCGGGCAAGGAGGCTTAAGCGATGCCGATGGAGATCTCCAACACGATGGGCTGGATAATCGTGATCGGAATCAACCTAGCGTTAACTGTCGTCTTCATCTTCGTCCGCAGCCAAACGCGCCGTCGTTGAGGTTGACGCCGCTCAAGGGACCTACTGTTGGCCAGCAGCCTGTTGCAGAACCGGTAGAAGGGCAGCCGCGGTTTGCGCGATAGCTGGGTTGCCGTTTGAATCGAACAAGCTGCTCCAGCTCATCACGTTGCCGTTGACAAGGATCATCGGTGTGCCACTGACGCCGGCGGCTTGGCCGTTGGTGGTGTCGTTCGTCATCTGGCCGGTGCTCTTGTCGTAGTACAAGGGCGCGTTGCCGCCGAACAGGTAGGTGTTGGGCGGGTTGGGGTTTTTGACCAGGCCGGCGTTGTTCGGCTCGGAATAGGTCGCCCAGTCACGGGTCGCGCGGCGGTCGTAGCAGGCCTGGAAGGTGGTCAAGGCGTCGCCCGTCAGGCCAGCGGTTGCCGCGAAATCCGAGCGCAACTGCTGGTCGGTGTAACCGGTGCCCTCTTGTGGCTGGTTGGCGAAAATCGTGTTGTGATAGGCGACGTACTTGGTGTTATCCGCGACGTCCGCGCAGGCTGCAGCTATGGCGGCCAGGGTGGACGACGAATTGGGGGTGAGGCGGTCGAGGAAGGTGCGCGTGTGATAGCGCAGGATGATGTCGCCCGACGCAGCCAAATCCGCAAAGGCCGTGTCGTAGCCCTTTTCCAGCATGTCGCAATAGGGGCATTGATAATCGAATTGGACGTCGACGATCAGGGCGCCTGGTTTGGCTGTACCTGGCACCTGGATCCAGGCCGCCTGGGTGACGTCGGTGCTATTGCCGTCCGGCGGCGCCACCTGCGGTGCGGCCAGCACCCCGGACGTGGCCGGATTGGGTGTTGTCCAGCCCCAGTGTCCGACTGCAACTCCGGCGGCCGCTGCCACCACGGCAACGGCCAGGATCACCGGCAGAACCCACTTGGCCGCCCGTGCTGTGGCGGCCGGAGCATATGGCTGGCCGGCGTCACTAGCCCGCCGGGCGGCTACCGCTGCCTTGGAGTAATTGTCGTCCTGGGCCCCAAGCCAGTCGATTAGGGACGCGTCGGCTGACGGATGGGCGGCCACCAGGGGACGCAAGGACGGCTGCGCGGCAGCGATTTGCGTCAAGGCCTCGGTTGTTGTTTTCGGGTCTTGGGCAGCTTTCGCTGCGATGGTGAAGTTTGAAAAGTCTGCCATGCGTTTCTCCTGGATAGCCCGCGTATCTCCTCGTACAACAAGCAATCCTACCGGTATATTCTTGAGCCGTGAGTCTCGCCATCCGAATCATCCCGTGCCTGGACGTTGACGCGGGCCGCGTCGTCAAGGGTGTCAACTTCCGCGATTTGCGTGACGCCGGCGATCCTGTCGAGCTCGCCGCCAGGTATTACGCCGAGGGTGCGGATGAGATAACCTTTCTTGACATCTCGGCATCGGCGCAACAGCGGGCAACCACCCGCGAGGTTGTCAGGCGCTGTGCGGAAACGGTTTTCATCCCATTGACGGTCGGCGGCGGCGTACGCAGCGTCGACGATGTCGACGTGCTGCTGCGCACCGGTGCCGACAAGGTATCGATCAACACGGCCGCCATAGCCGAGCCGTCGGTCATTGATGCCATCGTCAACCGTTTCGGCAACCAGGTGTTGGTGCTATCGCTGGACGCCCGGCGCGAGGCCGGTCAGCCGTCCGGTTTCGGGGTGACGACGCACGGCGGGCGTCGCTCGGCAGGTTTGGACGCCATCGCGTGGGTGCGTCAGGCCGTCGACCGTGGCTGTGGCGAGGTGTTGCTGAACTCGATGGACGCCGACGGGACGACAGCCGGATTTGACATCGAAATGATTCAGGCCGTCCGGGCGGCGGTAGACGTGCCGCTGATCGCCTCAGGCGGCGCCGGTCAGGCGAGCGATTTTGTTGCGGCTGCCCGGGCAGGCGCCGACGCCGTACTGGCCGCGTCCGTCTTCCACTTCGGCACCTTGACGATTGCTGAGGTCAAGCAGGCGCTGACAGAGGCCGGATTCCCCGTCCGTCTTGATATTTGATACAAGTAGCCATTTGACGCGCCTGGTGCGCTAGCATAAGCACGTGCTCAAATCATTGGTACTTATCGACTAGCGCTTCGGCAGCCCGAAGCGCTCCCTCGTATGCGGTTACGCAGCGAGGGTTTTTTATATGCGAACTAGACCAATCAAGAGAAGGAAGGTAGCCCATGGAAGGCCAGATGATGACCGGCGCTCAGGCGTTGATCGCCTCACTGGAGCAGGCGGGCGTCGAAGTGCTATTCGGCATACCAGGCGGCCAGATCTTGCCGTCATTCGACCCCATGTATGACTCGAAGATCCGTCAGATCCTTGTACGTCACGAGCAAGGCGCCGGACATGCCGCCGAGGGCTATGCCATCGCCACCGGCAAGGTCGGTGTTTGCATCGCGACTTCCGGGCCTGGCGCCACCAACCTTGTGACGCCAATACTGAACGCCTACATGGACTCGGTGCCGATAGTCGCCATTACCGGTCAGGTGGCCACGCCGTCCATCGGTACTGACGCCTTCCAGGAGGCGGACATCCGCAACATCACGACGCCGATCACGAAGCACAACTTCCTGGTGACGCGCACCGAAGACATTCCGCGCGCCATCAAGGAGGCTTTCCACATCGCGTCAACCGGACGTCCGGGCCCCGTCCTGGTCGATATCACCAAGGACGCCCAGAACGGCAGCGCACCGTTCGTTTGGCCCAAGACCATCGACCTGCCCGGCTATAAGCCGACCACCAGGCCGCACGTTCGCCAGGTTCAGCAGGCGGCCGAGATGATCGCGGCGTCTACCCGTCCCGTCCTTTACATCGGCGGTGGTGTGGCAAAGGCGGGGGCGGCCGAGCAGTTGGCCAAGTTCGCCCACATGACTGGCATCCCGGTGACGACCACGCTGATGGCGCGCGACGTGTTCTCCTCCGACGACCCTCTGTTGCTGGGCATGCCAGGCATGCACGGCACGATCGCGGCGGTCGGGGCGATGCAGAAAGCCGATCTGCTGATTGCCATCGGCACCCGTTTCGACGACCGCGTGACCGGCAAGCTGTCCGCTTTCGCGCCGCTTGCCAAGGTAATCCACGCAGACATCGATCCGGCCGAAATCGGCAAGAACCGGGCTGCTGATCTGCCCATTGTGGGCGATGCCAAGGCCGTTCTGACCGAGCTGGTGTCGCTGTTCGAGACCATGGAGCATCCCGACTGGAAACCGTGGCGCGACTACTTGGACACTCTCAAAGCCCGCTATCCGCTGGGTTGGGACGAGCCGACGGACGGCAAACTTTCGCCTCAGGCGGTCGTCAAGCGCATTGGCGAACTGGTTGGCCCCGACGCGATCTATGTGACGGGGGTAGGCCAGCACCAGATGTGGGCCGCCCAGTTCCTGCCGCATGAGCAACCACGTTCGTGGCTGACCTCCGGCGGTTCGGGCACCATGGGCTACTGCGTGCCGGCGGCGATGGGCGCCCAGGTTGGGCAACCCAACAAGGTGGTTTTTGGAATCGACGGCGACGGCTGCTTCCAGATGACGAACCAGGAGATCACCACCTGTGCGCTGAACGGCATACCCATCAAGATCGCCATCATCTCCAATAACACGTTGGGCATGGTGCGACAGTGGCAGACGCTGTTTTATGGGCAGCGGTACTCCAACACCGATCTCCACACCGACGACATCCCAGATTTCGTCAAGATGTCCGAGGCCATGGGGGCGGCGGCGTTCCGCGCCACAAAGGCAGACGAGGTTGATGACGTCATCAACAAGGCAATGGCCATCAACGATCGTCCTGTCGTCATAGAGTTCAAATGCGCCACCGACGCCCTGGTTTTGCCCATGGTGCCGGCCGGTGCCAGCAACGATGAAATCTTGATAGCACCGGGCGTTGGCCCAGATTGGCAGGAGTGATCATGAGCAGCCATACATTAAGTGTCTTGGTTTCGAACAAGCCGGGTGTCCTGGCCCGCGTGGCGGCGTTGTTCGCCCGTAGAGGCTACAACATTGAGTCCTTGACGGTCGGCCCGACGCTCGACTCGGAGATTTCGCGCATGACGGTGGTTGCCGGCGTCGATGATACGGCAGTTCTGGAGCAGATCGTCAAGCAGTTGAACAAGCTGGTCGAGGTCTACAAGATAATCGAGTTGGAGCCCGGCGCCGTCGATCGTGAACTGGTATTGATCAAGGTGCACTGCAACGAGTCCACGCGTTCGGGCATCATTGAGACGGTCGGCCTGTTCCGGGCTCGCACCGTTGACGTCGGAGCCGATTCGGTGACTATTGAGGTGACCGGTGCCACCGACAAGGTGCGTGCCTTGGTGCAACTGCTGTTGCCGTACGGCATCATCGAGTTGGCGACGTCCGGCCATGTGGCCTTGTCGCGCGGCGCGAAGACGATTACGGACAAAGGCCGACCAGCGCTGGCAAAGCACTAATCTTGAAGACTGACCTATAAGGAGAACACCAATGGCAACAATGTTTTACGACGACGACGCTGATCTGTCGATCATCCAGGGCCGCAAAGTGGCCGTTATCGGCTACGGCTCGCAAGGCCACGCCCACGCGCTGAACCTGCGCGATTCCGGTGTTGACGTGCGCATCGGCCTACAACCGGGCAGCAAGTCGATCGTCAAGGCTGAAAACGAGGGTTTGCGGGTATTGACGCCACGCGAGGCCGCCGCCGAGGCCGACGTCATCATGATCCTCGCGCCCGATCAGGTGCAGTCGAAGCTGTATGCCGACTCGATTGCGTCCGAACTGAAGCCTGGTGACGCGTTGTTCTTTGCGCACGGCTTCAACATCCGGTTCGGCTACATCAAGGCACCAGAAGGCGTTGACGTCTGCATGGTGGCACCCAAGGGTCCAGGCCACCTGGTGCGCCGCGAATATGCTGACGGGCGGGGCGTGCCGGTGCTGGTGTGCGTCGAAAAGGACGCCTCCGGCAATGCTTGGCCGCTGGCGATGAGCTACGCCAAGGGCATCGGCGGGCTGCGTGCCGGCGGCTTGAAGAGCACCTTCACCGAGGAGACTGAGACCGATTTGTTCGGCGAGCAGGCTGTGCTTTGCGGCGGCTTGAGCCACCTAATCCGGACGGGTTGGGAGACGCTGGTCGAGGCCGGTTACCAGCCGGAGTCGGCCTACTTCGAGTGCCTGCACGAGATGAAGCTGATCGTCGACCTGGTCTACGAAGGTGGTCTGGCCAAGATGGATTGGTCGATCTCGGACACGGCTGAGTACGGCGACTACGTTTCAGGTCCGCGCGTCATCGGCGAGGGTGTGCGTGACGCCATGCGCGGCGTGCTCAAGGACATCCAGGACGGTAGCTTCGCGGCCCGCTTCATGGCCGATCAGGCGGCCGGCGCTCCCGAGTTCAAGGCGCTACGCGCCCAGGCCGAGCAGCACCCGATCGAGGCCGTCGGCCATGAGCTGCGCGGCCTGATGAGCTTCATCAAGAGCCCGGACGCCGACTACACCGAAGGTTCCGCCGCCCGCTAAGCGGGGCCGGTGGCTTGACGGTCAGGCAAGGGCTGCGACCTGTTCGGCCGTCAAGCCGGTCAGCTGTGCCACTCTGCTGGGAGCGAAGCCGTCGGTCAGCATCGCACGGGCTACCTCTTGGCGGCCTTGCTCTATGCCTTGCTCTATGCCTTGTTCGCGGACGTAGTCTTCGCGTCCTTGTTCAGCTTGGATTTGTTTCCATTCGCGCCAGGCTAGTTCGCGTTTGATTTCGTCGTCATTGAAGGCTAGGACTTTACGGGCGGCTTGGTCGATGACCGGGTCGATGGTTGCTGCCATGTCGAGATCCTTCCTGGTTTTCGCTGCGAGGAATTGTAGCCATCCCCATATTGGTGTTCCGTCCGATGTGGCTGGTAGTTTCGGCAACTCCAGTAAGTCTATTTCTATGATATCTGTCAGGGGTTCCCCGGTGTTGATGTTGCACATCTGGTGGGTGGATGCGTAGGCGTTGTTGCCTGTCAGGTCGAAATCGGTTACCGCCACGCAGATTGCTTTTCTGGCTTCGTTGTAGCGTTGTCCAGGTGCTAGCCCGGCGATTAGCAGAGCGGCGGCGTAGTGGGTGAGGCGTTGAGGGAAGTCTTTGCTGTTGAGGAGTTGGATTTCGATATCGATGTTGGCCCCGGTCGTTCGTAGCCTTACATCGAAGATGATATGGCGGTGCCCGGTGTTGTCTAGCCTTAGTGTCGGGTCCATTAGTTCAAGCTGGCTGAGTTCGTCTGGCGGCAGTCCGAGCGCTGCGGCTAGGAAGGCGCGTGCCGGTTCCAGGTCGTTCGGGTCGGCGAATATGTCTTTGAAGACGAGGTCGTCGTGGGGTAGGAAGAACCGGTGGCGGGTGTCGTCGGCAGTGGTGGGTGTGTGCATGGTTCCTTCTTTGGCTGGTTATCTACATAATGGGCAAGCAACCTCCGAATTCGACATGTGAATTTGAATCGGTGGATAACTTTCGTCCATTTCGCGCTCACCTGTGGAAAACCTTGTGTCATGGGATGCTGGTGGGCGCGACGAAAATGTCCGGCCAAGTCAAAGATGGCGCGACTGATTGGCAATGATCTAAAACTGTCGGCGGCGTGCGCTAGTCTGGCGTGCATGAGTTCGCCTAGCGTCGTAGCCAAAGCCACCGGGCTGCGCGACACCATCTCCCGTGGTGATGCGGGTTTGGCGATTTTGCGCGCGCAACTTATGCCGGTGATCGTCGCCGTCTTGTCGGAGCGGCTCGGCGGTTTGGTGCGCCAACTTCCAGCCGCCGAGTTCACGCGACTGGTGGCCGACGACTTGGACGAGTTGCGCTTGCGCGGCTTCGATCTTCCCCGGTCGGCTGGCGATTACGTCGCCGAGTGGGTGCGGTTGGGTATCCTGGTGCGCGACAACTCGGGCCGGGACGAAACGGTCGAATTGTCGCCGTCCGCCCAGGTGGCAATCAGGTTTGTGGCAGGCATCGACACACATGGGCGTTCCGTGACGCGTTCACGGCTGGCCAACGTCGCCGATCTGCTGGCGAAACTGGCGCGCGACACCGACACCGAGCAAGAGGGGCGCCTGGCTGCCCTGCGCGCCGAGCAAGCTGAGATTGAGCGGCAAATAGCCCAGGTCGAGGCCGGTGAGTACACACCCGTCGACGCCAAAGAGGCACGTGAACGGCTGGACGAGGTGTTGCGTCTGGCTTCCGAAATCCCTGGCGACTTCGCCCAGGTCAGCGCCGATTTGCGCGGGATCAACGCCGGCCTGCGCGAGAAGATCATCAATAGCGTCGGCTCACGCGGTGACGTGCTGGACGCGGTGTTCGCCGGCGTCGATCTGATTGACGAGTCGGACGCCGGACGGTCTTTCGGGGCGTTCAACGCGTTGTTGGCCGATCAACAACGCTCGCAAGAACTGGACGATTCGATCACGCAGGTGTTGTCGCGGGACGGGCTGGCGTCAAGTGACGACCCGGGGCGGGCGTTCTTGGTCGACTTCATGGCGACTCTTGAATCCGAGAGTGCCCACGTGCGTTCGACGATGACGGGGTTTTCGCGCAGCTTGCGCAGTTTTGTGCAGAATCGGGCCTATGAAGAGCATCGCGTGCTTCGTGACGCGCTGGCCCGGGCTCAGGCCGACGTCCTTGAGGCGGTCAAACACGTGAAGCTGACCACTCATTTGACCTACGGGTTGCCCAGCACGTCCGTGGTGCTTGCAACGGTTGGCACCTGGCGTCTGTACAACCCGGCAGACGTCCGCGTCGCCGCACCAGTCGTCGTCCAGCGGGTCGGAACACTTGATATTGAGGCGCTTCGTGCGCGGGTGCGTCTGTCTGAAATCGACTTTGCTGAACTAAGACGGTCGGTGGCTGACGTCATCTCACGACGGGGGCCGTCCAGCATTGGCGAAGTGCTTGGCGACTACCCGGCAACGCAGGGGCTGGCCTCGGTGGTCGGCCTGTTGACGCTGGCAGTGTCGATGGGCCATCAGCAGGACGGCACGGAGCGTTTGTCGTGGCGTTCCGACAAGGGGGTGACGCGCGGCGTCATCGCCAACCGTTTTGTGTTCATGGACGTGCCGGGCTCGTGGTCTGGCCGCCCGAAAGAGAGGTCGAAATAAGTGGAGTACAAAAGAGCCTCGCGAGATCTGGCGTATGTGCCTGACACGTCGGCCGATCCGTCCGATGAGCCCGAAAACGATTCATTGCTTCCTGACGCCAGGCGGGCCTTGGTCCAATTGGTCAAGGGGCCCTATTTGACGCGCGAGCG
>Ga0123357_10000951_pt1 | contig 29487 bp, 27 predicted proteins | sample TergutEmb28metaG_FD_89873 | JGI IMG/M metagenome (GOLD analysis project Ga0123357, IMG submission 89873) | Embiratermes neotenicus P4 segment gut microbial communities from Petit-Saut dam, French Guiana - Emb289 P4 | ecosystem: Host-associated > Arthropoda: Insects > Digestive system > Gut ...
CCGAATTCTCCTCTGCACAAGGCTTACAACTTTTTCGTCTCTTCCCCTGCGCCCCCTCCTCGCTTCGACCACCAATTCCCTTCGCTTCCACCAGACGGTTCATACAAGGCAGCGCAGCGAGCGGAGCTCGCGCGCGGATGGGGCATCAACTGACCGCAGCGCAGGCCCCAACGATGAGATCGCGTCAAATCGAAAGCGGTCGGCGTTTTGCGCGAGCGACCGACGTGAGTGTGGAGATGACGAATGCGAGGAGCGCGACGGCGTGCATGATGCCCGCCCAGCTTCGCGCAACGGGGAGGCCCACGAGATCGGCCAAGATACGAAGCGCGACGGAGAAGTGAAGCAGCACCGCGTGAAACCAGAACACGTTCGTAAATGGAATACGCACGCCGATGGCTGCGCCGAGAAGCATGGGCGCGTGCGCAAAGATCATCGAGAACCCAAAGCCCAGAAAGACCGCGTGGAGTCCAGCGTCGTATTCGGGTGGATTGAGCCCTCGCGTGAGCGCGATGAGCCCCGCAACGACGAGCCATGCGCTCGCCGCGAAAAGGCACACGCCCGAAAAACGAGCGAACTGCTTCTGACGCACGGTTTTGCGTGCGACGTCGAACCAGAGGAGCCATGCGCCGAGGCCCATGGCTCCGATTCCAAGAGCACGCGCTCCGAGATCACTCGACACGGATGACAGCGGCAGCGCGAGGATCATGAGCGCCACGAAGGCAACGAAGGCAACACGCGACACACGCGTGCGCGGCAGAAACCGTGTGAGCTCGAACCGCTCGGCAGCGATGGTCAGCGCGAGGAAGACGATCCAACCGCGCGCTGCATCGGAATACGGGTGGTTCGCCGCCCAAAGCACGTTCCCCCATGCGAGCGCGAGCGCCCCTGCGACGGCAACGACCGATTCGATCGACGGCGCAAGCAAGTGACTCTGCGCAACGATGATCGCGAGGCCGAGAGCCGATCCGATGGCGAGAAACGGCGCGAGCCAGAGCACGCCGGTGAGCAACATTAAAGTTGCACCGAGCCCCAGCACCGGAGAAAGAAACGCCAATGGGTGCTTATGCGAAAGCGCGCGCTCAGTAGCAACGAGCGTCCCCAAGAATCCGACGGCCATGATCGGGCCGTGGTGCAAAGCCCACAGAGAGACGAGCGGAACATGCCAACCGAGGCGCGCGAGCCCCGTCAAGACACCGATCGTGAGCGTTGCGGCCCCCCCCGCAAGCGCCACACGAGCGGTTACAACCATTGGTTTACATCCATCCGAGTTTTCTGCGCGCCTCCGCCGTCATGTCCGCAGGGCTCCACGTGGGGTCGTAACCGACGCTCACGTCAACGCTCATGCCCTGAAATTCTGCACTGAGAGCCTCGCGCACCTGCCGCGCGAGCTCCGCGCCAAAGGGACATGCTGCGGAAGTTGTTCCGATGCGGAGCGAAAGGCGACCTGCAGACACGTGAACCTCGCGCACGAGGCCGAGATCCACGATCCCCAAACCGAGCTCGGGATCCTCGACGCTTGCGATGGCGTCGAGCATCCGAGCTCGTTCTGGGGGCGGGGTGGTCCTGGTCACTGGCCGAAGCCGCGGATGATCTTGACGATTCCGTCGAGCACTTCGGGATTGTCTTTAAGATCCGGTTGGGCTGGCATAGCTGCACTCTTGCCAACTGCCGCACCGCCACCGGTGATCGTTTTCTTGAGCTCGTCGTCGGTGACCGACTTCTGCCACGCCTTGTCGGTGTAGTTGCGAGGCTTGGGGTTGAGCGCCGCTGCGCCTACCCCGTCGCCTTTTCCATGCTCGCCGTGACACATCACACAGCGTGCCTTGAAGGCCTCTTTTGCGGCGGCAGGCACTGCGCCACCTCCACCGGCTGCGGCCGGTGCGGCGCCCTGCGTTGTGCCGGTTGCACCGGGGGACGGCTCACTCTTGCTGCAAGCCATCGCCGTGAGAGCGGCGAAAATCAGCACAACGACATTTCGAGTTCTCATGGGACTCTTTGCTCCTTGCGATTGGGATGACGAAACGATGAATCAGGCGACGAGATCGGATCGGGAAAGATGCCGACTGGCGCCGAGCAATCCTACGGTGCCGAGAAGCGCTGGCCAACAGACTCCGATGGCAAACGCCCTCGCTGGTCCGAGGGTGTTGGCAAGCCAAAACCCCACCGGACCTAGCACGGACAGATCCGGATCAACAGAGCCTAAAATGGCAATTCGTGCGGCTTCAACAGGGTTTGCAGCCGCGAGCGCGAAGATCCAAACGGGTGCGATCTTGAAACGCAAGAGCGCTCCGATCAATGCGAAGTCGTGCAGCGCGGTCGACGCGACCCACGCCACGAGCGCGAGAACCGTGGCGCGTTCAGGGGATCGCGCATATGCCGAGATAAAAAAGCCTATGCCGATGAAGGCCAGGCCGAGAGCGGAGGTGATCGCGAGGCTCCGCACAATCATGGGCACGAGCGTTACGTCTCTCGTTCCTGAGAGCGCTCCGGCAAAGAGCGCGAGGAGGAGCAGGACGACGAGTGGTCCCACCACGACGACGAAGCGAGACGCAACGATTCCGAGAAACCAGTCGTTGCGGCGCACAGGCTGGGAGAGCATGAGTTCGAAGAAGCCACTCTGGCGTGCGCGAACGATGGTCTGGCTCGTGGCCACGAGGGATACGAGCGGCACCGCGAGAATCACGGCGTTCGACACGCTCATGACGACACGCGAAAGCCCGGTGAAACCGAGGACGGTGCTCTCGCGCAGACCGAGCCAGATGAAGAGCGCGAAGATGGCCGCGTACACGGCCCCCGTGAACGCGATCCACCGCGACCTCAACGCGTCGGCCATCTCGAGCCGAAACATGACGGACGTTGCGTTCAACGCCTGTCCTTCTTTGCGATCACCTGCGTGCGCATCTCGTCCCAGCCAACGCCGCCTTCCGAATGCGCTTCGAAGCCAAAGTCCATTGGCGTTTTCTTGCCATCCTCATAGCGCGCGGTTTTGGCGTCGAGCCAGCGGTTGGCGTTCGCGTCATGAACCCACGTGGCACCAGGCTTGTGACCGTGCTCGTCGAGCCAGAGCACCATGCATCCGATGTCGTCGAAAAAGAAGCGATCGCCATCGTTCACGGCTTGAGCGGCAAAGCGTCTGTCCCCCACCAACATCTTGCAGTGTGCACATGGTTCGCGGCCCCATACCGGATCGACCGGCTCGCGCGTGTTCGTGCACATGACGAGAACCGCAGCGCACAGAGCCATTAAGGCGGAGCGGCGAGTCATCGGGTTCATGGGTGAGACACCTCTCCAATCGGGCCGTCGCGCACCACGCGTCCGTCATCCAACTCGACGACGCGATCGACGAGCCTCTTCACTTCCTCGATTCGGTGCGAACATAAAACCACGATGCCCGTACTCTTTCGCTCATTGATTTGTTCGAAGAAAGCCTCTCGCGCATAGCCATCCAAGTTTGCCGTGGGCTCGTCGCATACGACAACGGGAGTTTCTGCGGCAAGCGCCATGGCGGCCAAAAGCTTTTGCTTCATGCCGCCCGACAGATCACGGAATTTCTTTTTTTTGCATGCGTCCGGCTCGAGACCGAGACGCCGAGCGCGCGTGAAGACGTCGTCTTCTTGCTTGTTGCGGAGCGCTGCGTGGGCGCGCACCACTTCGATGACCGGCGCGTCGATGGGAGGAGCGATTTGCGGAATGTACGCGACGCTCCTCAGCGCAACCTCCGGGTTGCGCGCAACGTCTTTGCCGAAGATGAGGATCTTTCCTTTCACGCGGACGAGACCGAGGATGGCGCGGAGGAGCGTGGTCTTGCCGGAGCCATTCGTGCCGACGAAGGCAACACGCTGCCCCTCGCGGATCGTGAGCGACACGTCGTCGAGTGCGGCAATCGCACCAAAATGCTTCGTGACGTGATCGACGCGGATCAAGGGACCTCGATCTTCGGAGCATTCATGAGCGGCACTGGATCGACCATCAGCTTTTGCGCCGCAAATATCGGAACCGCGTGCGCCACCGCGTCGATGATGCCCATGGCCACGGTGCCATGGAAGAATTTGAGGCTCGGGTGCTCCTCCCTCAGCTCACTTGAGAGCGTCTTGACCTCGTAGGCGACATCACCAATGCCGTCGCGGTTCAAATCGTAACCTTCGTAATCGGTGAAGTGGTTGCCGCGCATATCGACGCCGAGCGCATCGCCACCGCCGTCGACCTCGATGAGGGTGGCGTTGTCACGAAAGTCATTGCCATAAAAATGAATGCCCTTGTCCGCGCCGTGCAGGCGAATGGCAACGTCGTTCAGCGCAATGACATTGCCCTCGAAGCGCACCGCGTCCGCCGGATCTCGCGGCGAGGTGTCCAGGTAGGTGCCGAGCGTGTTCGCAACGATCCAATTGCCGCGCAGGACGACGGCGTCGCTTTCCTTGAAGCCGATGCCCATGCCTGCGGCGCCGTGGGCGCCCGCAAGCACGTTGCGCTCGGCGGTGAGGCGCATGCTGTACATCACGAAGATGCCGACGATGTTGTTCTCGAGGTGGCTATCGCGAACCACCGCGTCATGCGCGTACATGAAATGAGTGCCGTATCGGCTTCTTCGTACGGTGTTGCGTTCGAGCGTGGCGCGTCGCGTGTACCACACAACGATGTCGCGCGATCGGTCGACGACGTTGTCCCGAACAATCGAGTCGTTCGCCTCCCAGAGTTTGATGCCGTCGCCGCGAAGCTCCATGTCGTCGCCGTTGCCCGTGACATGTGATCGCTCGAGAACGCACCGCTGGCAGCTCTCGAAAGAGATGCCGAAGAGCACGTCTTCGACCGACACGTTCGCGACGACGATTCGCTCCCCTTTCGCCTTGATCCCGGAGTCTTCCACCGTGTGTCGGTGGCCCGAATGACGAACCGTGACGCCGTCGATCGTCACGTCCTTCGCATCGATCAAAAGCACCGTGGACGTGCCGGTTCCTTCGAGCACGGTGCCTTTGACACCGCGCAGGACCAAGGGGCGCTTGATCTCGAGATCTCCATGATAAACGTGCCCGCCGAGCATGATCTCGCGCGGCCCGTTCGGATCCGCGACGAGATCACGGAGCTCCTCGAACGATGCGACGTTCGTTTCGCTCGCGACCGAAGAAGGCGCCGAGCCTCTCGTCGTTGCGGAAAAAGTCAGCCCAACGAGCCCAACGAGCGCGAGAAGTCCGAGCCCGCCACGGATCATTTATCTGGCAATACCATGCCGCGTGAGCAGACGAGGCCGCACGTGCCTGCACGGTGGCACCGCTTACAAACGTGAAACCGCAAATACGTACCCAAGATTGCGCATACGACACCGGCAACGGCAAGCCAAAAGCCAATCTGGGGCGACCCGAAAGTCTCGAACTGCCCGATCTTGCCGTTGCCGAACATCTGCGGTGTGAACGACGGGAGGTGGATAGGCGCTCTCGGATTGAGTTCGTGACCGAATTTGTAAAGCCAATAAAAGCTGTCTGCGAGAAATACGACAGGAAACGCGATGGCCGGAATGACCACGAGCTTGTTGAGTTTCTTCCCAGCAAGCATGAGAAACGCGAGCGTGAGAATGCAGATAGCCGCGACTCCGTAGCCAGCAAGGGCTCGCTCCGTGGGCGCTGCATTCTCGAGGTGACTCATTCCGATGTAGTGATTGAGCAAATCAATCTCGTGAACGTCTCCACCCATTCCGGTGAGCTTGATATCAAGCTGGAGTCCATCCGGATACTGCGGCGCGTAAAGCAGCATCTTCCACCACACTTTGGAGAACGAGGCTGCAAAGAGGGCCATCGACAAGAGAGCGGAGATGATGAGGAGACCGCGGAGGTACCACGGCGAGGAGGACGCCGTGGTACCGCGGTTGGCAGGACAATCGTTCACGACGCGGAGATGAACCGGCTCACCCCCAGCCGCGGAGGTCCCAGGATGAGAAGGCGGGGGCCGATCACCAGAGTCATTCGGAGCGGACATGACGATTCCTGCCTTTTGGTAAATGAGTTAGTTTCCATCCGAGAACGTCGCGAGCGGCGCAAAGCTAGGGAGGCCGACCGAGGAATACTCGGAGTATTTTGAGGGAGGCTGACCGACGATTTGCGGCGCACAGCAGTTCTCGGATGGAAACGAGTTAGTGCTGCTTGGGTTTGACGAGCAGGTAGCCCGCCATCTCGAGGTGCAGCGCCGAGCAGAATTCCGTGCAGTAGAACGGGAAGGTACCTGGCACGTCGGCCTTGAACGAGATGTTGTCATGCTTGCCGGGCTCAAGGCTCACATGGACATTGTACATGTCGATCGTAAAGCCATGCGTCTGGTCCTCGGCAGATTCGAGGCTAGTGATGTGGAGCGTGACGTCGTCGCCCTCATCCACCTCGATCTGATCGGGGACGTAGTGGCTGCGGATCGCCGTCATGAAAACTTCGACCTTGTTGCCATTCTTGACGATCCTCTCTTTGCCGCCTTCGACGCGGTTGGGATCGATTTGATCCGTGTAGGGATTCGTACCCGGCTTATAGACCTTGAGCGGCTTGAGTTTGTCCGCCTTGATCATCTGCGCATAGTGCGGCTCCGAGTTGCCAATAGGCAGGTCCGCGAGGAGCTGCATCTTGTCGCCGCTGATGTCGACGAGCTGGAAATTCTGCGGGAAGAGCGGACCGACAGGGAGGAACCGGTCCATGGACATCTTGTTCATGGCGACGACGTACTTGCCGTCCGGGCTGACAGTATCACCCTCCGCAGCCGTGATGTGACCGATATTGTAATGGACCTTGAGCTTCTCCACCGGCTTCTTCAGATCCTTGGTTGACCACTTTGCGACGACGCTCTCGATGAACACGGACGTGTAGGCATTGCCCTTGTCGTCGAAGACCGTGTGAAGCGGCCCGAGTCCAATCTCGACTTGCCCGGTCACCGCATCCTTGAATCCCATGACGGGCAGGCCGTAGATGTCTTTGCCTTCGAACTTCTTCTGTTCGATGAGCGACTTCATCTTGGCGGTGTCGTAGAGGGTGACGTGCGTGTCGAGCTTGCCTCCGACCACGACGTTCTTGCCGTCCGGCGTCACGTCGCATCCGTGCGGGCTCTTGGGTTCGCCAACCAGCGTCAACACACCTTCGGCGCCGGCAACATCCATCGGCAGAACGCGCATGCCGGCAATGGTCTTGGTCTTGCCGGCGTTGACGAGCTCTTCGCCCTTCTTCCAATTGATGACATGGAGATAATCCATGTCATTTTGGCTTGCGCCAGATTCGATCGGCGGTTTGCCCTGAAGCGTGCCGCCCGTTGCCAACTCCGTATTGAGCGAGTTGATGTATGCCCAGCCGTCCGAGTCGAGCTTGCCAGCGTCCGCGAGGTCCTGCGTGTACGGCGGCAGCTCGATCGCCCAGCTCTTGGCCGGATCGATACGCCCCTTGGTGCGATCGAATTTCCAGAAGACGACGACACCGCGATATTTATCCTTGTATTGGTCGAGCGGCGCGTATTCGCGGCCAAGAGGCGCCGGGTACTGGCTCGTCTCGATGACGTACTCGGTATTCGGAGTGACGAACGTGCCGCCGTGATCGCTTGCGGCAAGGGGATTCGCAACAATTTGCTTGGTGCTGAAATCTTCGAGGTCGACGACAGCGACACGTGCATTCGCCTTGTCGTTGATGAACAAGAATTTGCCGTCGTAATCTCCCTTCATCTCGGAGAGATTCGGGTGATGCGTGTCCGCCCAATAGAGCCTGTGAGGCCCCTGAGCGCCTTTCTCGATGATCTTGTTGCTGTCACCGCCGTAACCCCACCCCTGCCACGACTCCGGCGAAAAGACGCCAATGACCTTGAGTATACGCATTGACGGAACGCCAATGACGTTGACATTCCCCGACTGACCGCCAGATGTGAAGAGGTAATACTCATCCATCTTGCCAGTTGGGACATATGTTTTGAGAGCTGCAGTTACGTCGGCCTCTCTGAGGCCACGTTCCTTCATGAGTTGCTGAATTGAAGCCGATGCTCCGAGGTTGCCACTGCCACCACCACCGCTAACAGCCTGTTGCTGGGCGAGGTGCTGATTCTCGCATCCGACGACGATGCCGGCAGAGACGACGCCCGTCGCGAGGATCGTGATCCCGACGAGGGTTAGAGCGCGCATGGGAGTTCCTTCCTGGTGAATAGAACTTAGAGGCGAAACCATTAATGCAAAGGGCCGCCCGCTTGTCTTTATAAATCGCCATGTCCTATCCGAGAAAATTCCGTGAGAGGCCGCGGAGCACATGCGACCGCGCGTCCTACCCCTGGGGGCGCCTTTTCCCTCCAGGGTAGGACACGCGTTTCGCGGCAACACGCGTGAGGCTTACAGCCAACCACGCTCTCGTAATTGATAGATCGAGGCCCGCATCGGTTGCGGCAAACCGCAAACCATGCGCCGAGATTTTTGGCATTTCTCTGCGGCCTACGAGCAATAGCCAGCACACGGAGGGGCACAGCCCCTGCATCGCAGTGCGATCCATGGGTGAACGCATCCTTGTTGTGGAACACGACACAATGTTTTGCAGGGACCCAGCCCGTTTTCTCACCCAAGCAGGGCATACGGTAACTGCGGTCGAAACTGCAAGCTCCGCTTTCGCCGAGTTGGCCTCACATACGTTTGATCTTGTCATTACCGACGTTCGCTTGCCGGATATCGACGGATTCGCGGTTTTGGATCGCGTCCGAGAAACGTCACCTGACACGGTAACCTTTGCCATGATCGCGTACGGTTGGGTTGGCTCCGCAGCCGAAGCACTTCGGCATGGCGCGCACGACTACATCGTGAAGCCGCTCTCGTTCGATGATCTGGAGCGGAAAGTGGAGCGAAGTGCGGAATACAAGCGGCTTGGCGCCAAGGCGTCGCGACTTCGCAGCCTCGCGGTTCGCAATGAGAAAGAGTCCGCGGACGAAGCGCCCGAATCAGCGAAGGTATTGATGAACTCTGAAGCCGAAGACGAGGCGTGCAACCTGGAGCGCGCAACGCTCGGATTTCAGCGTATCCACATCGCTCGCGTGCTCGATCGTTGCCACGGACGACGAGACGCTGCTGCAAAGCTGCTCGGCCTCTCGCCAGCAACATTCTATCGGTACATCCAGAAGGTCGGCCTTAAGGGGTATAAGGTCGACGAGGTACGCCATGCCTGAGGCGCTCGGACGTAAACCGACATTTCTCGATTTTGACGATCATCCGCTCATAGCAATCTGGGAGATGACGCAGGCATGTGATCTCGTCTGTCAGCACTGCCGAGCGTCCGCGACTGCCAAGCTCGATCCACTTGAGTTATCAACCGGCGAAGGCAAGGCGCTGCTCGACTCCATCGCTGCCATGGGGACACCTCTCTGCATCCTCACCGGCGGCGATCCCGCCAAGCGGCGAGATCTCGTTGAGCTCGTACGCTACGGCGCGCGCGCGGGGTTGACCATGGCGCTCACGCCGTCCGGAACACCGCTTATGACGGGAGATCTCCTGGGGCGACTTCAAGAGGCAGGGTTGGCACGCGTCGCGATTTCGGTGGACGGACCGACTGCGGCGATCCACGACGAATTCCGCGGGGTAAACGGCAGTTTCAACGAGTCGATGCGCATCTTGAGGGAGGCAAGAGAGCTCGGCCTCGAAACGCAAATCAATTTTACGCTGTCGCGCACTTCGCTCGGCATGCTCGACAAGATGGCCGATCTCGCCAAGGATGCGGGCGTGACCATGTTCGTCACGTTCCTCGTCATCCCCACCGGACGAGCGAAGGAATCACTGACTCTCTCTGCGGAGGAGGTCGAAGCGGCGCTCGTCGACCTTGCCAAGATGAGCAGCAAGTATCCTTTTCAGGTCAAGACAACGGGTGCCCCCCACTTTCGCCGCGTGCTGCTCGAACAGCACGAAAAGGATGTCCCCATGGGCCTTCACCGCGACGTACATGAAGGTGTCGTCCGCGGCCAGCGAGGGATTAACGATGGCGTTGGGTTCCTCTTCGTCTCCCATCGCGGAGATGTCTACCCAAGTGGCTTTCTGCCCAAAGTCGCAGGGAATATCCGGAAGGACTCGCTCAGTAAGATTTACCGAGACTCGCCTATCTTCCGGCGACTCCGTGACAGTTCGGCGCTCGAAGGAAAGTGCGGGGTCTGCCCGTTCCGCACCGTCTGCGGCGGGTCGCGCGCACGAGCCTTTGCGACCACCGGCAATGCCATGAGCGAAGATTCGGCATGTGCGTACGTGCCCAAGGCGGCCCGCAACGTGGAAGCAGTCTAAGAGCGTGTTCTACAGCCGTCGCGAGCGAATCGGGGCTAGCCCGGATAATTCATGACGCGATTGCGGTAGAAGGCCGAGACCACAGCGAGAAGGGCGCACGCCGTACCACAGGACCGAGGCGTACTGTATGTACGCCGCAGGTCCGAGGAGCGCCGTACGCCCTTCGCAGCAAGTGGATCGGCTCTTCTAAGCGGAGTCGTCGTGAATTATCCGGGCTAGGGCGGAGCGCGAGCACCGGGCGGAACAGGCTTAAGGCCTTTGAGCACGGAGCGCAGCGCCCAACCGACGAATCGATTCGCGCAGCAGGCTGTCGAACTCGCTCTAAGGATAGAAACAGGGCGGCCACAGGGGGCCGCCCCTACGAATGTGTTTTGTTGATTGTAGGGGCAGGCCCCCGTGCCTGCCCCACTTCGCGCTTTCCGCGAGGGCGAATCCAGAAACAGGCCTCAAACGGCTTCGAGGGCGGTGCGGTCGGCGAAGTGCAATCCCTGCGTCGTGCGGCTCACGAGGCCGCTTTTCTCGAGCGCCGTGACGGATCGGCAGACGGATTCGTGGCGCATGGCAAGGAGCGCCGCAAGATCGCGCTGCTGGATTGAGGAGGGCACGTACGTCAGCCGACGAGGCGGACAGAGAGTGTCCGCGATAGCGAGAAGAAGACTCGCTACCTTCGTGAATGCAGAGGTATAGCTGCGCGCCTCGGCGATTCGCTCGACGCGTTCGAGCATGGAGGCCTGGGCATTGACGATGCCGCGAGCCACACCGCAATCCTCGATTGCGCTCTCGAACGTGATGCGAGGCAGGACGCACAAAAGCAAGTCGTCCACCGCGTATCCGGTGGCGCCGTTGTCCGTGAGGGCGGCGATGGTGATGGTGGTGCCAGGACCGGCGATGTCGATGGCACTTGCACGGCCGGCACTGTCGACGCGCTGACGAACGAGGATCCCCCGGCGGATCAAGGCGAGCCCGTACTCGTCACCCCACTGCGCGGGCAACGGCTGCCTCGCTCGCACGGGCAAACAGCGCATGGCACATCCCGAAGCGCGCATGGCAAGACCTGCAAGATCAGCGTGATACGCGGGGCAGTCCGGACACACCCGAAGCTTCAGTGCGTTCATGGTTGGCCGCCATCGAAGCACGGCGCGTACCATGAACGGACCTTGCCGGATCACTCACCAATGAGAATCGACGTGACGGCGTCCGCCGCCTGTTCGTCGCGTTCCGACCGGGCGAGTTGGTCGAGAGCTCGTTCGCCATCCTCCATCAGCGAATCGACGGCGTAATGCGAAAGAGGGTGTTCGGGCGCGCGAGCGACGACGGCCCTCGCGACGCGCACCGCCATCTCGGCGCTCGCGATGCGCTGAAGCAAGAGCTGCTTCTTGATGGCCCCAAGACCAAGCCTTTGGCGCACGTCGACGAGCGCACTGTCGAGCCGTTCGTCGAGATCGTCGATGGCCCCGCCGATGTCCTTTTGGGCACTGGGGTGGCGGACGAACCTCGCCCGCGACGTGACACGCTCCGCTCCGATCCGCACGAGGAGAACATCGTTTGCGCCCTCGAAGATGCGCGTGATTCGGCAGTCGCGGAGCATGCGAGCCACGCCCGTGGTTTCGAGATAGCCGAGCGCACCGTGAAGTTGCAGGGCGCGATCGCAAATCTCGAACGCAGAGTCGCTCGTGAAGACCTTCGCGATCGCAGACGAGATGTCGATCGACTCGCCGCGCGCGTGCTCGTCACCAACGCTCTGGACGTACACATTCATCGCGTGGGCGCGTGCCGCCATCCACGAGACATGCGCGCGCGTTGCGCCAAAGGAGCTGATGGGCCGGCCAAACTGCCGGCGAGCGCGCACGTGATCGAGCGTCACGTCGACGGCCGCTCGCGCCGTGCCGACGCAACCCGAGGACATCAACGTGCGGCCCCACGCGAGCAAGCCGTGCGTCAACACCGTGCCGTTGCCGGGTTCGCCAAGGATGTGTGACCACGGGATCACCACGCCGTCGAAGGTGACGGTGACCGTGGACGAACCGCGAATTCCGAGTTTGTCTTCTTCGTGTCCGATCGAAACACCTGGCGTGTCCCGCGGGATGGAGACGAGCGAGAACGCGCGATGGCCGCCGAGCCCCGGTGTTTTGATGAGCGAAGTGAAGAGACCCGCGAAGCCACCATTGGTGACGTAGCTCTTCTCGCCGTCGACGCGCAGCCCGTCGCCGACGCGCTCGCCTCGCGTGCTGATGGCAGTGAGATCCGAACCAGCGCTCGCTTCCGTGGTGGCGAACGACGCAATGCAAGCACCCGACGCAAGCTCGGGGAGCCATTTCCGGCGGAGCGCGGCTTCGCCGTGCTCCACGAGGCCTCGGGTGCCGAGACCCGCGTGCAGGCCAATCATGATCGCAACGGATCGATCGACGCGAGCGATCTCCGTCACGACGCGGCATGCCGCGCTGAGCGCAAGTCCAAAACCACCTTCTTCGGCGGGGATCGTGAGTCCGAAGAGCCCGACTTCCGCCGCCGCGCGACGCACCGACTCCGAGATGCAGCCTTCGCGATCGATGGCGACACCGTCGACGTGCCGATGGAGAAATTTGGCGACTTGCGGGAGAAGCAGTTCGAGCGTCTCCGAATCGGTCGTCGCCTGCTCTGCTGCGGCGCTCATGACGGCTTACAGTGACTGAGGACGAACGCGCAGACGTCGTCGACCGTCCGAACGTTCATCGCCTCTTCAATCTGGAGCTCGACGTGGAGCTTTTCCTCGAGGCTCGAAAGCAGCTCGAGACTCGAAAGCGAATCCATCCCGAGATCTTCGCGTAGTCGATCTTCCCCGCGGATTTGCGCGCGATCGACTTCGGCAATTTGCGCCAGGACGGCGATTGTCGTCTCGCGTGCCTCGTCGTTACCCATGGTCATGCGTTCTTCTTTCTGTCTCCTGCTTCGGCAAGATGCTGAAGCGTGAGAGCCATGCGTGCGCTCGATCGAGCGCGTCGTCGAGCGGAGTCGGGGAAAATCCGAGATCGGCCGTTGCGCGCGCGTTCGAAACGACCTGCCCAGTCGTCGCCATGTCGACGAGCTCGCGCGGGATCGAGACGCGCTCGCGGCGCGGTGCTGCCGCGATTTCGTCGGCGAGCGATCGCGCTCGTGCCTCCTCGGCGCCGAGTTCGAGGGACGGAAGCGTACCGCCATAACGCTGCGCAATCTTCTCGAGCAGATCGCGGACGCGCACGGTGTGCCCCGCGAGCGCATAGCGGTCGTGAGGCGTGGGTGCCGCCGCAGCGAGATGCGCGCGCGCGACGTCCCCGACGTCCACGAGGTTCACCATGCCGTCGACCCACCACGTGAGCATCCCGCGGATCACGCCCACGATGACCGACGCCGTCCCGACGCGCAGATCGCCCGGTCCAATGCAGCCGCCCGGCAAGAGCGTGACCGCGTCGAGACCGCGCCGGCGCGCATCGTCGACCTCGCGTTCCATCGCCCACTTCATTGCACGATACACGCTTCCCTCAGGCATGGATGCTGGGACGTCATCCTCACACGCGGGCCGGCCCGAAACATGATCGAGCGTTGCGATCGTGGACGTGTAAACGAGCCTCGGGATCGACGCCGCGTGCGCCGCATCGCATGCATTGCGCACGCAACGCGTACCTTCCTCGAGCGACGCCGAGAGATCGATCGAATAGCGTGGGTAGGGCGCGCCGGCGAGAAAGACGACGTCGCAACCATCCATCGCGCGCCGGAGTTTTTCCGGCTCCTCCAGCGACGCCTCCACGAAGGAAACCGCACGCCGGCGCACGAGCATGGTGATCGATTGCGCGCGCCGCGACACGCGAACTTCGGCGCCCTTCGCGAGCAATTCGTCGACGATGTTGAGGCCGACGAAGCCGGTGCCTCCAATCACGAGAGCACGCATTAGCCGAGCGCTCCGCTCTCGATGAGGCGCGCACACTCGCGCCTGCGGATCTTGCCGCTGGTGGTGCGCGGGACCTTGCCAACGGCGCAGAAGCGAACATCGTCCGCCTTGACGCCAAGCACTTCGAGCAGCTCGGCGCGCACGGCCTTGGCGATCGCTTCGCGCTTGGCCGCGTCCGTGTACGACGTCTCCGCTACCACGACGAGATCTTCCGTTCCCGTCACCGGATTCGTACGCCCGAAGGCCGCTACCCCGCCCGTGCGCACGCCGTCGATCTCGCCGGCGATGCGCTCGACATCATACGGGTAGATGTTGCGGCCGCCTTTGATGATGAGTTCCTTCGCGCGCCCGGTGATGTAAAGCTGGCCGCCGTCGACGAAACCGAGATCCCCCGTGTGAAGCCACCCGCCCGACAGGGCCGAAGCACTTGCTTCGTCGTTTCCAAAGTAGCCATCCATGAGCGACGGCCCGGCCACACGCACTTCGCCGACCGTTCGCTCGGGAGCCACGTTGCCGTCCTCACCGAAGATCGCGACGGACATGCCGGCGATGGGCCGCCCGACGCTCACGGCGTGGTGCCCGCCTGAATTCGCGCTCGCATTCGTAACGACGCGGCCATCGCGTTCGAGCGCGGCACGATCGACCGCGAGGACCTGCATCCTCTCCTGATGCGATGGGAACGTGATCGCGAGCGTGGCCTCCGCCATTCCGTACACGGGCATCACCGCGTCGGCGCGGAAACCATGCGGGCCGAAGCGCTCGCGAAAGCGCTGGACCGTGGATGCATGGATGGGTTCGGCACCGTTCAATGCGTGGCGCAACGTTTCGAGATGCAGCCCCGACGTGTCACCCGGACGGGCGACGCACATGTCGTAAGCAAAATTCGGCGCCGCGGTGATCGTTCCGCCGACGCGCTGGATGAGATCCAACCAGCGATACGGCTTCATGACGAACGACTCCGGCGACATGACGTGGATTGGATAGGGATGGCAGATCGACATGAGGAGAACGCCGATGAGCCCCATGTCGTGGAACAACGGAAGCCAGCTCACGCCGACATCGCTCTCTGGGTGGAGATCGAGCCCGTGAGCCATCGAAAACGTGTTCGAAACGAGCGCGCGATGCGTGATGATGGCACCCTTCGGCCGTCCCGTGGTTCCAGATGTATATTGCAAGAATGCCGTTTCGCTTCCTCCGATCGACGGCAGCTCGATCGCCGTGGAAGCAACGCCGTCGAGATCGCCTTCCCCGATCACGTCGCCGAGCGTGGCTTTTGCCGCGGCATCCTTTGCAATGGCGTCGCGGATCCGTCCGTACGTGATCGTGACGCGCGCGCCGCAGTCTTTCGCGATGTGTGCGAGGTTGACGAGGTACCGATCCACGCTGCCAAACGTCATGGGCGTTGCGAGCGGCACCGGGATCGCGCCAAGGAGCATGGTTCCGAGCATGGCCTCGACGAAGGCATGACCGGTTGGCATGAGCAGCATGACTCTGTCACCGCGCCGCACGCCCCGACCGGCGAGGAGCTTCGACCAACGCAGAGCCGCGTCGAGCGCGACCTCCGCAGTCTTCTCGATCGTCTCGCGGCCGGTGTGAATCGTCACGAACGGCGCACGCGATCGGGCGGCGGCTTCGAACGCGGCGACCAGCGAATCGTGCGGAGGACGCACGTCAACGGGGCTCGACACGCGCGAAAGTGGGGTGGTCATGGACAGCGCCGCCACGCTACACCAAATCGCGCGCGCGGTTTGCCGAAATCAACCGATCATGCCGCACTGCGGCGGTTGCAGTGCGCGAAATTAAAAAGCCCTGCTCAGACCTTTAGAACACGTTTGATAACCGTCGCGAGCGACGCGAGGCCAAGGCGGGTCCGAGGAGCCCGCGTAAGCGTACTTTGCGGTACGTGCGCAGGCACCGCAGGACCCAACGAAGGCATCGCGGCGCGTAGCAGGTTAGCAAACGCGTTCTAACCCAAAACGAAGATGGCTGCATAGTGCAACGTGCTGCCACCGAGCACGAAGAGGTGCCAGATCTCGTGAAAGCCAAAGATGCGCGGGATCGGGTTCGGCCTCTTCGTTGCGTAGACGATGGCGCCGAGCGTGTACGTGATGCCGCCGGCGACAACGAGTGCGAGCGCGAGCCCCGGCAGCGCGCGAAATGCCGTGGTGCCTTTCACCAAGACGAGCCAACCCATCGCAACGTACGTCACCGTGTAAAGCACCCGCGGTGCGCCCATCCACGCGATGCGCATGAGGATGCCCAGAGCCGCGAGCACCCATAGCGTGACGAGCATCCATTGCCGCGTGCTGCCCTGAAACGCGCGCCAGAACACCGGCGTGCACGTGCCGGCGATGAAGAGAAAAATCGCGGAGTGATCGAGCTTGCGCAGTCGCTCGGTCACGCGCGCGCTTCCCGGGATGAGGTGATACGCCGAGCTCGCAGCGTAAAGCAGCAGCAGCGTGATCACGTACGCGATCGTGGGCACAAATACGTCGCTCGATCGCACGCGGATCAAGAGGGCGACGGCCCCGGCGCATCCGACGAGGAGACCGCCGAGATGGGTGTAGCCACTGATCGCATCGCGCACTCGGCAAGACATCGTTCGAACTCTGCGAGAGTTCATGTAAGCGCGCTGTCACTTGTCGGTCAGGATTGTCCCTGTCAAGGGCTGCTATTGTCACCGTTCTTCATGCCGGTCCCGAGTTCGCTCATCAAGGATCCCGTCATCGCCGGGCCGCTCGGCGGGCTCGTCTTTTCGGTCGTGCGAGCCAATTCTCCGATGATGGTCATGCGAGCCGTTCGCTGGTACCACGATCTCGCGCGTCTCGGTTTGCAGTTGCCATTTTTCATGGTCCACGACTTCGGCCTGCTTTACGCAGCGCCAAAAGAGCAGCTCGAGATAGGCCCTCGCCCGGGCACCGATGTCCTCGTCCAGCGCGTGGTTCCTGCGTTCCAGCAGCCGCCCGGCATCCCGCCACCACCCAAAGTCTCGTTATGGACGATCTACCGCAGCGTGCTCGGTGAAATCGCCGAGAGCGACGCGAGTTCGCGCGCACGAAGCCTGCGGCTCACAGACGATCTCGTCGTCGTCGTGCTCGCGCGCGTGCTCGGATCGATCGTTTCGCGAACGAACATGAAGGCTCCTTATGCCGCGAGCCTCCCGCTGGATCCGGAGATGGTGTGTGACATCGATCCCCAGCTCCCCCTTCTCTTCGCGAGCGTCTCGCGAACATTCGAGGCCGGTGCGCTCGATGCGCTCGCACGATCACGCTTGCACGTCCTCACGCTCGCCGACGCACTCGACCTCGATACGCTGCGCTTACTCGGGATGCTCGGTCCCGAGTCCACCGCCGCTGGAGCGCTCGCCCACGTCGACTTGCTCGCCGCGATTTCGAGCCCCGCGGCAAACGATATCGTCAACTTCTCTCTCGAACTCTTGCCGAGCGTGCTTGAAACGCGAAGCGCTCGAGCCGCAGGTACGCACGCCGTGCACGGCTACGCCGGCATCGGCACCAAAGGATCGTTCGACTCGCTCGTTTTGACCGAACTTGCATGGGACGACATCGAATTTTCGCGCCGCATGGTCGAAAACGAGCTCTTTTACTACACGCGCGAACAAGCGCCGGATGAAGCGCGCCGGCTGCATTACGTGCTCATCGATGCATCGGCATCGATGCGCGGCGACCGCCAAGTCTTCGCGCGCGGACTGGCGATTGCGCTTGGAAAAAAACTGCAGCTCGCAGGCGAAGAGGTGTGGATGCGCTTCTTCGATTCGCGGCTCTATGACGTGCAGCGGGCGCGACCCGGACAGCTTCCAGCAGCCTATCTCCTCGGCTTCAAGGGCGAGCGAGGTAGAAATCCGGCGCGCGTCTTCGCGCAGCTCGCCACCGAGCTCGCGCTCCTGCGCGCGCGTGATCAACGCGATCCCGTCGTGCATCTCATCACGCACGCCGCGCTCCACGTCCCGCGACAGCTCGTGCAGGAAATCAAGCAGAGCGCCCACCTCTTCGGCGTCTTCATTCTGCCGAGTGGCGGCGACCTCGATCTCGACTACCTCGATCTGCTCGAAGGACACGCGGTCGTCGACCATGCAACGTTGACAGAAAAGAGCGCACGCGCTCGAGCCGCGACAAAGATCGTCAACGACGCGTCCGACGTTGCCAATCGCATGCCACCATCCACCGCGAGACCAAACACCGCAAGACCATAAGCCCGGCGCAGAAGGTGCAGAGGGGGCTCCATGAGCCAATCCAGCGAAGCGAAATGCCCCATCCACGACACAATCGGTGGCGGAACGTCGAGCAGGCATTGGTGGCCGAACCAATTACGACTGGAGATCCTCCACCAACGCTCGTGTCTCTCCAATCCAATGGATAAGGACTTCGATTACGCGGCGGAGTTCAAGAGCCTCGACTTTGGTGCTGTCAAAAAGGATCTCGCGACGCTGATGACCACCTCCCAAGACTGGTGGCCAGCGGACTTCGGTCACTATGGCCCGTTGCTCATCCGGATGGCGTGGCACAGCGCCGGGACGTATCGCGTCAACGACGGGCGTGGCGGCGCTGGAAGTGGCCAGCAGCGCTTCGCTCCACTCAGCGGTTGGCCCGACAACGTCAACCTGGATAAGGCGCGCCGCCTGCTCTGGCCCATCAAACAGAAATACGGCAAAAAGATTTCGTGGGCCGACCTCATGATTCTCGCGGGCAACGTGGCTCTCGAGACCATGGGATTCAAGACTTTTGGTTTTGGCGGCGGCCGCGAAGATGTCTGGGAACCAGACCAGGACGTTTATTGGGGTGCCGAGAAGACGTGGCTGGGCGACGAGCGCTACTCCGGAGACCGGAACCTCGAAAACCCACTTGCGGCCGTTCAAATGGGCCTCATCTATGTCAACCCAGAAGGCCCCAATGGCAATCCGGATCCCATTGCTGCGGCCAAGGACATTCGCGAGACATTTGCCCGAATGGCAATGAACGACGAGGAAACCGTTGCCCTCATCGCCGGCGGCCACTCTTTCGGGAAAACCCACGGTGCCGGCCCCGCATCCCACGTGGGACCCGATCCCGAGGCGGCCGGCCTCGAAGAGCAGGGTCTCGGCTGGAAGAGCAGCTTCGGTACTGGCAAGGGTGCAGATGCAATCGGCAGCGGCCTCGAAGTCACGTGGACCACCACACCCACCAAATGGGGCAATGACTTCTTCCAACACTTGTTCGGCTATGAGTGGGAGCTGACGAAGAGCCCGGCTGGTGCATATCAGTGGAAGCCAAAAGGGGGTGCAGGGGCCGGAACGGTGCCGCACGCCCATGATCCGTCGAAGCGCATTGCCCCCACCATGCTGACAACGGATCTCTCTCTGCGATTCGATCCCGCATATGAGAAGATCTCTCGGCGCTTCATGGAGCATCCCGACGAGCTCGCGGACGCTTTTGCGCGCGCGTGGTTCAAGCTGACTCACCGCGACATGGGGCCGCGCGCGCGTTACCTCGGACCCGAAGTTCCTGCTGAGGAGCTCCTCTGGCAAGATCCGATTCCGCCCGTCCATCATAAGCTGATTGACGAGAAAGACATCGCATCGCTCAAGAGCAAAATCCTCGCTTCGAAATTGCCTATCTCGCAACTCATTGGAACCGCCTGGGCCTCGGCATCCACGTTCCGTGGCTCTGACAAGCGCGGGGGTGCGAATGGCGCGCGAATTCGTCTCGCGCCCGAGAATGCGTGGGAAGTCAACGAGCCTGCCCAGTTGACCAAGGTGCTGAAAGTACTCGAGAGCATCCAGGCCGATTTCAATCGAGCGCAGACGGGCGGCAAAAAAGTTTCGCTCGCGGATCTCATTGTCTTGGCTGGTTGCGCTGGCGTCGAGCAAGCCGCAAAGAACGCGGGCCACACCGTGACGGTTCCTTTTACGCCGGGGCGCATGGATGCCTCGCAGGCGCAAACCGATATCGCCTCGTTCGCGGTGCTCGAACCCGTTGCGGACGGTTTTCGCAATTACAAAAAGACCTCCACGGCCGCGACGGCCGAAGAGCTTCTCGTCGATCGGGCCCAATTGCTAACGCTGACTGCACCCGAGATGACGGTTCTCGTGGGCGGCATGCGCGTTTTGAATACGAATGTTGGGCAATCCAAATACGGTGTCTTTACGAAACGACCGGAGACGCTGACCAACGATTTCTTCGTGAATCTGCTCGATATGAGCACGGTGTGGACTCCGGTATCGGGGGATTTGTTCGAAGGGCGCGATCGCTCAACGGGTGCGGTCCGGTGGACGGGCACTCGCGTGGACTTGATCTTCGGATCGAACTCGCAACTCCGGGCACTGGCCGAAGTGTACGCAAGCTCGGACGCGCACGAGAAGTTCATCCACGACTTCATCGCCGCCTGGACCAAGGTCATGAACCTCGATCGCTTCGATCTCCCGAATCGAACTGCGGGCTAGCGTCCCCGTTTTGTTCCGCGGCTGCGCATCCCCTGAATGACCCGCGTTGGATCACGCGGAGGTGTTGCGCTCGCCCTGAGGGCGGCGCGGACGCGTTCGATCTCGGCGGTGTAGCGACCCTTAAGTTTTCCTTCAGAAAGGTTCTTTTCGATCGCTTCGCGCAGCTCGGGCATCTCGGTGCTCGACCACTCGACGAGCATATCGAACACGGGCGCGCCGTAGCGCGCTGCGATGACGGCGGGTGCCACGGAGAGCGCATCGACGAGCGCCTTTCGCCCCGGCCATCGCGCAGCCGATCGTGGAGCCTCACGCGCAAGGACATAGGCCTCGTTGAACCGCGCGAGGACGCGGTTGGCGTTCGTCGTGGCGGACAGCCACGCGCGATCCGTGAGCGCGAGGAGCACGGCCGCGGCTTGAAAGAACCCGTCCATCCAGTGCGCGACTTCGATCACGAGCGCGTCGCCCATGCCTTCGCCGATCCGCGCAAGCGCCATCGGCACGACGTCACGCACGCGAAAGCGCGGATCTTCGGCTGCATCGTGAAGCGTGCGAAGTACCCTGTCACGAATCGAGGGATCGCCCGCGCCGCGCGCGCCAAGACCGAGAACGCCGCAGAGTGGAAGGTACTCGAGCTCGGTTGCGCCGGGCGCTTCATCCGGGTGCAGGCCGGCCATCGTGAAGAGCAGTCGATCGGCCTTTTTTCCCAATGCGGCGCAGTCGTTCGCAAACGCGTGCGCGATCGTCAGGTTCGCGCGCGTTCCCGGCAGCCCCGAGGCGAGGCAAAGCTTTGCGTACAACGCGTCGAACCTGCCGCCGATGGCTTGATTCAGTGCCTCGATGAGCTGCTCACTACGAAGTTCCATAGTTCGCACGCCCGGGTGGAGTCGAACCACCGACCCGCGGCTTAGAAGGCCGCTGCTCTATCCTGCTGAGCTACGGGCGCGTGTAAGATCCTCTCTATAGCGTGGTTATCGCGCGGCTGGTAGTCCATCGGCGCCCTGCACCGTATGTTCTATCATTCACGCGCCCGTCGATGCATGTATCCTGCAATGGATCAGAACGTCAATGTGTAAGACAAATAGGGGCCGCCCGATACCTGCCCAAAGCGAATACGCTCGATCTCCTTTGCCGCGCGATATGTCCTCGGTGGAAGGATATACGGGAGCAGCGATCCAATGGCGCCCGTGCCCATGGCAACGAACACGCGCGCACTGCGTTCGGTATCGGACCACTCTGGTTTGAGGGTGCCGAGGAAGATGAAATCCATGGCAGGTGCTGTTGCCGTTGCGACGAGCGTGATCGCAACGGCCATGGGCCACGCCGCGCGCACGCTACCTTCCGGGGGGGATCCATAAGCCCAATTGGGATCGCACTTTGGCAGTGACAAATAACCGCCACCCAGAAAGCCACCCCAGAAAAGACCAATAAGACCCGGACCCATAAGGCGAATGCCAGGCTGGCCGGATTGCTTGAAAACCGCGAGATTCAAATATTCACTCCCGACGAGGCCGAGCGCCATCGCACCCGTGTAACGCCAATCGAACTCCGAGGCTCGGGCGCAGAGCTCGATCTCGCGTGTCTGGCGCGGTCGGATGTCGGTGGCCGCATAGACGTAAGCCGGCGGTTCGTCGGGCGAGATAGCGTTTTGCGGCGGTGCGGGCGGAGTGTCCACGGCGCGCACCTTATCACCGATCTTGCCGGCCGAGTCCAAACGGGCTTTTGTGCCGTCCCATGACGGCTGATCCGCACATCTTTCGCGAGTACGACATTCGAGGCATTGCCGACCGAGATCTTTCGAACGAGATCGCCGAAAGCATCGGTCGTGGTTTCGGATCCATGCTGACGCCGAAAGACGGCCGACCGCTGCGCCTCGCAGTCGGGCGAGATTGCCGGCTCTCGAGCCCGCGGCTGCACGAAGCACTCGTGCGCGGCCTCGTGAAAGCGGGCGTGCACGTGCTCGACATCGGAGTCGGACCAACGCCGCTCCTTTACTTTGCCGTGCACCACTTGAACGCGGGCGGTGGCATCCAGATTACGGGCAGTCACAATCCCGCCGACGAAAACGGCTTCAAGATGATGAAGGGGAAGGCGAGCTTCTTCGGCCCTGACATTCAGAACCTCAAAGACGTCCTCGCCAACAAAACGTGGGGCGCCGAGGCAGCCGGGAAGGTCGAATCGATCGACGTGCAGAATGCATATGTCGCCGCGATGAAGGAGCACTTCGACTTTACGGGCACGTCGCTCAATTTCGTCCTTGACGCCGGCAACGGAGCGGGCGGTCCCCTCGCCCTCGAGGTCATGAAGGCGCTCGGTTTGTCGCCCGACCCGCTCTTCTGCAACATGGATGGCAACTTCCCAAACCACCATCCTGACCCCACGGTCCCAAAGAATCTCGACGCGCTCATCGCGCGCGTGCGCGAGCTGGGCGCGCGTGTTGGCCTGGCCTTCGACGGCGATGCCGATCGGCTCGGCGCGGTCGACGCGAGCGGCAACATCATCTGGGGCGACAAACTGATGATCCTGTTCTCGCGCGCGCTGCTCGCGGATCGCCCGGGAGCCACGATTCTCGGCGAAGTGAAGTGCTCGCAGACGCTCTACGACGACATAAAAAAACACGGCGGAGAGCCCGTCATTTGGAAAACTGGACACTCCCTCATCAAAACGAAGATGAAAGAGACGGGCGCGCTGCTCGCGGGGGAGATGAGCGGACACCTCTTCTTCGCCGATCGCTATTTCGGTTACGACGATGCGATGTACGCGGCGCTGCGTCTGCTCGAAATTCTCGCGAAGGATCCGCGTTCGCTCGCCGACATGCTCGCAGACGTGCCGAAGACATTCACCACACCGGAACTTCGTGTCGACTGCCCTGACGCCGTGAAATTCAAGGTCGTCAAAGCCGTGACGGACCATTACGAGGCAAAGGGCTACGAGGTCCTCGACATCGACGGCGCGCGCGTCAAGTTCCCGACCACGGGATCGGCTCCCAAATGGGGGCTCGTTCGCGCATCGAACACCGGCCCCATCCTCGTCATGCGGTTCGAAGCGGGAACCGAAGCCGAGCTCCAAGCGATCCGAAGCGAGGTCGAAGGCGTCGTTGCTGACGAACGCGCGAAGTTCGTCAGCGGATGACGTCCGCCGCGCCACCCATCGCCTGGACGATCGGCTCGGTCGTCAAATGGGCAACGGATGATTTCCGTGCAAGATGCATTGAAAATCCGCGGCTCGACGCCGAGCTCCTCGTCGCTTTTGCGCTCGGGATCGACCGGATGCGCGTCATCATCGACGCCGAGCGCCCGCTCGACAGGAGAGAGCTTGCGCTCCTTCGCGATCTCGTCCGACGGAGGCGCGCCCACGAGCCCCTCGCGTATTTACGCGGCGAGCGCGAGTTCTACGGGCTGCATTTTCGCGTCGACAAGCGCGTGCTCGTCCCGCGCCCCGACACCGAGACGCTCGTCGACGTCGGTCTCAGGCGAACGGCACACGTGTCGCTCTCGATGCGCCAGCTCGATCTCTGCACCGGCTCGGGCTGTGTCGCGATCGCCATGGCGCACAGGCGGCCGTCGGCCAACGTCCTGGCGGTCGACGTGAGCGCAGACGCGCTCGATGTCGCGCGTGACAATGCGCACAGGCTCGGCGTCTACAACGTCGGGTTCTTCGAGGGAGATCTGTTCGCGCCGACTCCTTCTTGCTCATTCGATCTCGTCACCGCGAACCCGCCGTACATCCCGACGGGCGAAATCGACTCCCTCATGTCGGACGTGAAAGACTTCGAGCCTCGTATCGCGCTCGACGGCGGACGCGACGGACTCGAGCTGATTCGGCGCATCGTCGCGGACGCGCCCGCGCATCTCGTTCGGGGCGGAGTGCTCGCGATGGAGATCGGCGCGGGCGAAGCCGGAGCCGTTGCCGCGTTGTTCGCCGAGCGAGGTTTTCGAGACATCAAAACAGACCGCGACTTCGCAAAGATCGAGCGCGTCGTCAGCGCTGTTTGGGAGCCGAGATGAAGAGGCTCGCACTCTTAGAGCGAGTTCGACAGCCTGCTGCGCGAAATCGATTCGCTTCGATGGCGCCTTCGGCGCTGTCGGCCCGCCTACGGCGGGACCTCAGGTGGGCGCTGCGGTGCCTGCGCACGTACAAAAAGTACGCTTTCGCGGGCTTCTCGCGCTCCGCCCTAGCCTCGATTCGCTCGCGACGGCTGTCGAACTCGCTCTTGTTCTTTGCGATGTTGCTCGTCGTCACGAACGCTTCGTCCCGAGAGTCGACGGCTCCACCCGAAGCCATCCGTGTATCTTACACCATGCCGATGCCGGGCGCAGACGGGTGGCGTGCATCCGGGCAGGATGCCATCCGCGGCATCACCATCGGGCCGATCGAAAACGCCTATCATCCCGACGTCGGCTACGGCAGCGCAGCGTACGCACGCACGCTCGACGAGTGCGTTCGCATGGGCGCCACGTGGGTGGCCATCACGCCGTTCGGTCGCGTCGGCGATCTCCAAGGGCTCGGCGTCGACCCGACCTTCGAGAGCCCTTTCTCGAAGAACAAGAGAGATGTCGCGCGCGCGATCGCCATGGCGCATGCGCAGCGCATACGCGTCATGCTCGTGCCGCATCTCTGGGTCGAATCAGGGGAGTGGCGCGCGAAGATCGATCCGCCAACGGACGCCGCATGGGATGCGTGGGCAAAGAGCTACGGCGCGTTCGTGCGCGCGTGGGCTGCGGTCGCCGAGAGCACACACGCCGATCTCTTTTCCGCAGGCGTCGAGCTCCGATCCTGGGTCACCACCCCGCGCGCGAAAAGCTTTGCGGCGCTCGTTCGCGATTTACGTGCAATCTACAAGGGGCCGATCACCTACTCGGCGAACTGGGACGATGTCGAAGATACGGTCATCCTCGGTGAGCTCGACATCATCGGGATCAATGCATTCTACCCGCTTGCCCAGGAGGACGGCGCGACGTTCGACGCGCTCCGCGAAGGCGGCGTGCGTGTGCGCGATCGGGTGAACAGACTTGCCAACATCTGGCACAAACCCATCTTGTTCACGGAAATCGGCTACACGACGCGTCCCAATCCGGCGATACGCCCGTGGGAGTGGCCGGATGCGATGCGTGGCGTGCGCGTCGACGTCCAGTCGCAGGCAGAAGCGTACCTTGCGCTCCTCTCACCGCTGCTCGACGAACCCGCATTCATGGGAGCATTCGTTTGGCGCGTCTACGCCGATCCGGACGATGTCTCGCAGGAGGCGGAATGGGGATTTTCACCGCGCGGAAAGCTTGCGGAGCTCGTTGTACGCGATGCATTTGCGGCATGGTGGGCTGGAGACGCGACAAGGAAATATGGTTGGGCAGAGGCCGCGCACATCCCCGGAATATATTAGATGCACGCGTGCAATTCGTTCATGTCGCCGTCGCCGTCAAAGACCACGTCCACGATCAGATCATGTCGCCGTTAACGAAACGACGCACAATCAATGGCTTTTCGCGCCCAGCGCTGGATGGCGACGACCGCCACTCGAAAGCGAAGCGTGACAGCCGTCGAGTAGGGGCGCAGCATGCTGCGCCCCTACGGCTCTGTGGAAATCGCGAACATGGCCGGGAAACATCCCCTCAACCGTCGAAAATGGAATCGCAGATGTGTGCGTCGTTGCCGACAAAGCCACCGTCGACGGTATGCGCGTCGCAAAAACCACCACCACGAATCTGATTAATGAGCTCGAGGACCGCGGCGTTCGACCACTCGCGCGCGCCATCGAAGCGGGCCACGATGACGCCACGTTTGTCGATAATCCATGTTTCCGGAAAGAGCTTCGTCCCGAATTTGTCCGCGGCGGTTTTGCCCTCGGGATCCATCAGAATCGGAAATGGCGGCTCTCCCCGAAGGATCGACGTGATCGCACCGACAGCTTCCTCGGCGGTCTCGTCGGTGGAAACCGTGAGCACGGCAACATCGTTCATGGGCTGCAGGATACGCGTCAAATCGGCAATTTCTGGCACCTCCTCCATGCAGGGAGCGCACGTGCGCGTCCAGAAATTCAGCACAACGACTTTGCCTTTGTACGAGCTGAGCGACACGGTCTGACCCGCGACATCCTGGAGTTCGAGGTTCGGTGCAGGGCGCTCTCTACCCGCATAGTCCGGACGAAGAAGGCATGTCGCGGCGCAGCGACGACGCGACTCGCCTTCCTTCGCGACCGTCGTGAAGCTGAAAATGCCGATGGCGGCGACAACGGCGAATGCGATCTGTGCAATCCTCGCGATCGGCAGCCTCTTGCTCGTTTCGTTTTTGCCACTCACGGCGCGCGACTCTCGCACATATCGAGGATCACGACGAGTGCATTCATGCTTAACTCCGATGCTCGTGCTCGCGGAATGCATGCTGCATCGCTGAGCTGCTTCCGGGGAGGTTGAATTCATGAGAGTCCGCGCGACATATCTGTCCACGGTGGCTCTGACCACCGCGATCGTTTTTGCGTGTTCATCCAATACGCAGCAGGACGTAAGCCATGGGGGAGACGATGGGAACGCAACGACCATATTTTCCATCGCCGGAGCTGACTTCACCGGAAACTCCGTACGTATTTGTGGGTCGCGCCCCGCACCGGATCCGAAATACCGCTGCGACTGGTCGCTGACGCCCACCGTTGACGCGGGCGAGGATGCAGGCACGGCATGCCCATGTTTCAACTTCACGGCGGATGGCAACCTCGCGGACGATGCCGGAGCGCCTGTGGTCGTGACGGGCCTCTGTCCGTCGATAGATTTTCCGCCCGCGGACTGGAGTTTCCAATACCAGATTTTCTCCGCGCCGGATTGTGCTGGCACCCAACTCAACGACGGGACACACAATTTCACCTGCTACGACTCGCGCGATATCGCAACTCGAGTCAACCCGAACCTAACCGTGGAGGCCCTCAACTCAGGGCTCAATACGAACCACATTCTCTGCAACACGGACAATGCATCGAAAGACTTCAATTTCGGCAGTTGTGCGTCCACCACCACGGCCGCGGATACTGTCATGGGCAACGTCCGCTACGATTGCGGCTGTATCTTGGTGGAGGGCACCTGCAGTTGCGGGACGGGAGGCATCACCGCCAGTGACCTCGAGGCTGGCTGTTTGTTCGATCCCACGACGTGCGAAATCACTTGCCCCGGACCTATTCCGCCGAACATGGGCGTGCCCATGGTCTCGATGTCCATCTTGATGGACGGACCGAGCGTCCTCGCGTACGTTCCCCATGGACAGTGGGAGGGAATTGGCACGGAAGAAACAGGGGTGGGGGTTGTCAGTGTCGAAGGCACGCCGATCACGCCGGTACACATTTCCACGCCCAACCCCGTCAATTCATGCTCGTCGAACTCGATCACGGGCACCACGGTGTGCACCGCCAACGGCACCGACGTTTATTTGATCAGCGGCACGACGTTGACGGGCACCCTAACAAGTGGAGGAACGGGAGAAATCGCGATGTTCGAGGGCACCTGCACCACGTGCGGGGTGGTGGTGGACTCCGTCCATAATCGCGCGGTCCTTGGGGTCTCTATTGGCGGCGGCGGGGCCGGACCCGCAGGATTTCAGATCTTGAATCTGAACACCCTCACGCTCCGTACCCCCTTCTTGTCACAAAACATCGCTCAAGTGATTTCAGATGGTTGGTCGGTGGATCCCATTCGTAACCTGATTCTGTCAGCGAACACGTTAAAAAATTACGAGATCATCCACATTGCCAACCCGACGGTCCCGGCGTTCTTCGAGAACTACGATTTCGCGGGGACCAGCGGCTTGCTATCGGCGTCCGTCGACGTCTCCACCGGAATCACCTTCGCCCCCGGATCTGATTCGTACATTGCCGACCTGTCGCAGGCGACCTTGATCCCCGGATCCCCCGGGACATGGGACGCACCGCATCAATATCAAGAAGGGTTCCCCGAGGGAGACCCGCCGAATAGCGGCGATCCCCGCATGATAGCCATCGCTCAAGGAACCCATATTGGAATTGTGAATGGGTTCGGCGACGACGGCTCCAACATAATCCTTGCGGCTCAACTTCCGTCCACGGGAGGCACGGGCACACCTGCGCTCGTGGATTGGGTTTCTTGCAGCATTGGCGCGAACGAGGGTTCCCCCAAAATGGGGAACTTGCCTTTCACGACAACAGCCTACACGAGTCCGAATACCGGCCACGCGATGGGTGTGGTCGGCGACGAAAATGGCAACAACCTCACCCTTGTCGATCTGACGGAGATGCTCGATCCCACCATTGTACCGAGGACAAGCGGACCTGGCCTTGGTCACGCGTGTGTTGCGGGCACGCTGCCGGCCTCGGTGCTTCGCACCGTCAGCGTGCCCTAGCCTCGCGTCTTGAACGCGCACGTAGCGAGACCTTGAGTTCCCATCCGAAAACGTCGCGAGCGACGCAAAGCTAGACCGCTTTCAAGTTGACGCGAGGTCGAGGCGGGGCCGAGGAGCGGACCGGAACAGCCTTGAAGGGCTTTGAGGACCGCACCGCAGGCCCCAACGATGAGATCGCGTCAACTTGAAAGCGGTCTAACGAGGCCGACCGAACAATACTCGGAGTATTTTGAGGGAGGCCGAACGACGATTTGTGGCGCGCAGCAGTTTTCGGAGGGGAACGAACTAATGGATGCAGCGGCCACCCGTTGCCCAGTATTTGTTTTGTGCGGGGAACGAGTAGTAGCCGCCAATCGCGTGTCCCTGCCATGATCCGCTGCGCGACCAGTTCACCGTTGTACCACTGCCCGTTGGATACGTCATATTGAACACGTTGCCCCCGAGATCGGCATGGCCCGTCGCGGAATTGCCCGACGGGAAGCGCCCCGGCGGTGAAATAAAGATGGAATAGTCGGTGGCGACCATATCCGCGCCGCCCCAGTAGTTGTA
>Ga0123357_10000952_pt1 | contig 29468 bp, 16 predicted proteins | sample TergutEmb28metaG_FD_89873 | JGI IMG/M metagenome (GOLD analysis project Ga0123357, IMG submission 89873) | Embiratermes neotenicus P4 segment gut microbial communities from Petit-Saut dam, French Guiana - Emb289 P4 | ecosystem: Host-associated > Arthropoda: Insects > Digestive system > Gut ...
CATAAATCCCATTTTTAATAAACAATTAGCTTTATCAAAAGAAAATAAACACCTCATGCAGCTTCGCGACTGGCTTCTCCCCATGCTGATGAACGGTCAGGTTTCGGTAAATTATCATTTATCCGATTATTGAGAGCAATTTTTTCATCGAGGGAATAAAGCACTGCGGCATTGATGCATTGAGTATTAAAATCAGGCAGTTCTAACGGTATTGATTTTATAGAATCCAATGCTAATGAGCATCTTTGACCACTACCTCCTGAGTTATATTCAAAATATTGTTTTAAATGTTTGGCATGAAATAAATAATTCAGGTATTTTCCGCATAATTTATCCTCAAATGGCGTGATTTGTGCTAAATGATAACCCAGAACTACATCTTCAAAATCTTGTGCAATATATGCCGGAACACCAATATCATCGGGAGTTTCGCTATCTTTCGTTATAGCAACCTGTCCTTTTTTGAGCAGAAATTTTTCAATTTCATTGTCATTAGCAGAAGCAATCATAAAATGTTGTGCTGTTATCTCCGAAATGAATATATTATTATACACATCGGTGTAATTACACAACCTTACCGTCCGTTCATTTAGATTGGATTTCTTATCAACATTGCTTAACTTCACATCTGCAATATCTTCCAATTTTACTTTTTGCCAATTATTTGTCAGCCTTGCTTTATTCATATCTCAACCCATCCAACTGTTTCATTATCTCTTTTTCCAAAGCAGCGCTCTCGGCAAATAATGCCGCGAGATTTGCTTTGTAAGTATTCATTTTTTCCTCAAATTGTTCAGGGGTAATATCCACATATTCAATCTTTATATCGAAATATTGTCCTGCCGACAATGAATAGTTTTTCTCTTTAATCTCGTTGTAACTTAGCGCAACTGCAAAATCTTCTACCGGCGTTTTGTTTTTGAAAACATCTACAATTTTTTGTTCTTCAAAATCGCGGAGAAAAGTACGCTGGTTTTTGCCGTCTTTGATTGTTTCGCCTAATTTTGAAGCATCTACCAATACTACATTGCCGTCCGTATTTGTTTTATCAATAAAAAGTACGGAGACGTTGGTGCCGGTTGTAGCAAAAATATTGCTCGGCATCGAAACTACTCCTTGAAGCATCTTTTCATCCACCAATTTTTCGCGAATTTTCTTTTCTATCCCACTCTGTGCGGTAATAAATCCTGTTGGAACAACCACTGCCGCTTTCCCTTTTTTCGACAACGAGCCGATAATGTGTTGTAAAAAACAGAGATAAATTGCCATTTTATCCACGTCTTTTTTAGGAATGTTAGGTATTCCCGCAAAGAAACGTTTCTTATTTGCATCGCTTGTAAGTTTGGCGTGGTAATCGCTAAAATCTAATTTGAACGGCGGATTGGAAACTATATAGTCGAATTTGCCCAGTGTTCCGTCAGAATCTTTATGATAAGGGTCGGTCAACGTGTTGCCTTGAATGACATTGGGAATAGAATGTACCAAATTGTTCAAAATCAGATTCAAACGTAGGAGATTTGATGATTTTTGGGAAATATCCTGAGAATAAAGTGTACATTTGTTTTCACCTACGGCATGTGCCAACGACATCAGCAAAGAACCGCTGCCTGCCGACGGGTCGTAACAGGTAACATTCTGTACTTCGTCGTCCACCAAAATTGCCGCCATGATTTGTGCAACGGAATGAGGAGTGTAATATTCGGCATATTTTCCGCCTCCGTCTTTGTTGTAATCCTTTATCATATATTCGAAAATAGTAGAGAAGAAATCAAATTTCTGAACAAAAATTTCTTCAAAACTAAATTCCACCAATTTATTGACAATAGCACGACAAAAATCATTTCGTTTATCAGGGTCGGAAATATAATTGCTAATTGGTTCAAACAAGGTGATTTTCGCGCCTCCTTCGGTTTTAACAGAGAATACATCATTGTTGTCGTTGGCAATATCGCGTAAAGTATCATCGAATGTTTTCGCAAACTCTGTATCGTTTTGATGATTAAACAGGTAACTCAAAAAATGTTCTTTCTTAAATTTTGCACAATTAGCGCCCAAACGGATTTGCAACAACATATAATCATTCTCGCTATATGTTTTCAAAATTTCCGTCCAGTCTTTTCCGGCTTCATTCAGTTTTTTGTCTATTCGTTTGGCTTCGTAACCGAATTTATCATTCAGAAATTTATATAAAAACGAATTGGTAATGATTTTAAACTCATTGCCGTCGTTCCCCAGTCCATAAGCGGTGCAAACTCCTTTCAGGGAGTCAATCAATTGTTTTGTTTTTTCGGTAAAATCTGTTGTCATCATACGGCATAACCCCTATATTCGTTCATATACTCATTGGTGATGTGACGTCCGATATTAATAACAGATGGATAATCCAAGCGGATTTTATTTCTTTCGAAATTATTAACTACAATTTTATTCATTTCCTGTGAGAAAAAGTTTTCATTTTCCAATAAGCGTGTATTTATCAGCACCATCTCATCGACTTCCTGTTTTACATCACGCAACAAAAAGTTGATTTGCACATCGCTGTTTTGTTTACATTCGTTCTCTTTCAAACGCTTGTGAATACGTGCATATTTGAAGTCATTCTGGTATTTCTCTTTTAACAGACGATTGCGACGATTTAATTCTTGAATCTGTTTGTAAATGTAATTCAGTGAAGCAATATTCTCATTCATTTCTTCTTGCGAGACTTCGTCCAGATTCTTTTTGTCAAAGACTTTCTTAAGCGCTTCATAGAGATTGATAAATTCGGGGTCTTTTTTGTCGAAATTGACAGCCATTTCTTCTCGCGTTTTTGTGAGTATATTTTTCAGTTCATCGGCAAGTTTCAATTCATCTTCTTTTACTTTTCGGAACAGAAAATATACTTCTTCCATTGCTATATTCAGCAAGTTGGTTGTATCTGTCTGATTGTTTAACGCTTCTTTCTGATTTAATAAATCCAAATGGAGAGACGCCTCATTCAATAGACTGTTTATCTTCTGAAAATCTATTTTTTTTAACAGGTCGGAATACCCTAACAGACGTATCAGATTGTAAAGTTCGCGTGCAGATTGAAGCGCATTTTTAATTTCGAGAATCGTTTTCCGGTCTTGTATTTCGCTGATTTGCTGTGAAAATATTTCTGCATTGAGAGTATTGTACTCCCATAATACCTCTTGAACTTGTTCAATTTCCGATTCAATTTCTTCAGATGATTTGAACAGGTTGTTATAAAATTTCAAATCATCGCCCAATTCGTTTTTCAATTCATCAAAATAGGCTTTATTTGTCTTGTCAAACTCTTTGCTGATGTCGGCAAAATCCACCACATAACCATATTTATGTTTTTTGTACGGACGGTTTACGCGAGTAAGCGCCTGTAACAGATTATGGTCTTTGATAACACGTCCCAGATATAATTTTTTTAGCCGGTGAGCATCAAAGCCGGTAAGCAACATATTGTAAACGAATAATATGTCGATATGTCCAGCTTTGAAATCATTCGTCCATTGTCTTCTGTCTTCTTTTGTGCCTTCATCATGAAGAATAAGCGCTCCAGAGAAATCAGTCTGTTTTCTAAAAGGGATATATTTATCAGCAGCAATAGAATAGTTTTCAGCATCTTTATCAATCATACTAATCTTTGAATCAGACAAATCATAGTTCGGACAAATGGCGTATTTTCGCTGGAAAATATCAAACATCATTCTTGCCTGTTCCGAGCTATCGCAAACCACCATACCGCCGATACTGTCATCACTCAATCTGTTGCGGGATTTCTTTAAATCTTCAATAATATAATCCAGCATAGGTTCTACAAAATGGGAATGTGCATAGACTTGTGATTTATCTATATCCTGCTGTAAAACCCGTATAGATTCAATAGTTTCCCGCAATTGGATCTTATATTTTGTTTCGATTTCTTCCCTGATTAATCTTAAAGTATAACCATCGGCAATGGATGAATTGTAGTAGTATTTGTGAATATAATTACCGAAAATATCTTTTGACTTATAGTCTTTTCCAATCAAAGGCGTGCCTGTTAAACCGATAAAAACAGCCTCTTTATCCGAATTGATAAGGTTGGCAAGAAAGCTACCGGTAGGATTGTAACTCCGGTGAACTTCATCCAAAAAATAGATTCGTTGAATATTCAGATTATAGTTGGCGCTTCGGGTAGCTCTTGAATCTTCGCTGAACTTTTGAATATTTACTACCGTAATTTCCGGTTTTCCGCTGTCATTTTCAATCGCCGCCTGTACACTGATACTTTGCTTAAAGTCGTCTTTTGATTGGACTTGCACAACCTTTAATCCTCTGTTTTCAAATTCGATTGTTGCTTGTGTAGCCAAATCTATTCTATCGGTTATAAAATAGAATTTGGGTACAGTCTGTTGTTTTCTCCTGTAATATGCTGTTAAATAGCGTACATTATAGCAAGCCAAAGCAGTTTTGCCACTGCCCTGCGTATGCCAGATAATTCCTTTTTTTATACCTTTATCCAGCGTTTTCTCAATGGCTTTTGTCGCAAAAAATTGCGGGTAACGCATGATATGTTTTGCTATTCCGTTCTCGTTTTTAACATAAACAATCCCGTATAAAAGAAAATCGTGCAAACGGTCTTTGCTGAAAAGTGAAGTAAGTATCCGGTTGGCAGGCGAGAGTGGATTTTTATTTATTACAAACTCCGGAGAAGATTTGATAACGACATTGTTGGTATCTTTCAGAACCAATTTTTCGATTTCGTCATCCAAATTATCCAAGCTAAAAGTAGCATAATCATCTTCTTCACGAAAAAAACTGAAAGAAACCTCACGGGTAGCAGCCGTTGCATAAAAAGAACCTTGCAGCGGCTCTGTCGTTTCGGTATCATATTCCATGTTATTGGTAAAAACAAGAATCTGACTGATATTGATAAACTTGCGAAATTTTGATTTCTTAAATCGCACATTCATTCTATCTCGTTCTGCGATAATGCCTTCTTTATTGTTTGGCTTTTTTACTTCAATAAAAGCGAGCGGCATACCATTGATGAGCAGTGTAATGTCTGGTCTAAATTCCTCATTGTCTTTGATATAAGGCAATTCCGTAACTACATTAAAGGTGTTATTATCAAAGTTTTCAAAATCGATATATTTTATTCTTGGCGACTGGGAAGTAAGCATTTCATAAAACCGTTTGCCCAAATCTTCATTATCCAAAGCAACTGATAATTCGGTAAAAGCATCTTTCAATCCTTTTTCGGTAATTCCCGGATTTAAACGAATCAAACTTTCATTGAAAATTTCCGTAAATATATTGGTTGATTTATCCCATTCGCATTTTGTAAGAGATAAATACTTATATCCCAATCGTATGAGATGTAAAATTGCCGGTATTTTTACGCGAGAATTTTCGTTGAAATTATTCATCTTATTTGCATAAAAGCATAATTAACAGCACAAAGGTAATAAAAAAACGGTTTTGGAGGTAATTAGATAAGCAATTTCCCTTCCGACGGTTCTTTATAGGCATTTGTCACTTTGAAATAATTATTAAATTCATCGAAACTATCCCCAAAGATATTGTCTGAAAAATTCGGCAGCTACAGGCGTGATACTCATTTCATGACTGTTTGATACAATTCGAAATATCTCCAAAATCTATGCTATCTGCCATTGGAATTTTTTCTATTATAACCCTAATTTGTTGGAATTTCCTCCATTAATTCTCCATATCACCATCGGATGTTCTCTAATGCGTTCGATTATACCTTCATCGTCAAATAATAAATCCGGCTGATAGATTCCTTGATTGAAGTTTTCAATAAATAGTTTTTCATTGTCTGTAAGTATCATCAGTTTAGAAAGATATTCTTTGACTACTGTTTTTGCCGTTTCAAAATCGAAACGCTCGCTTTTCCGCAACAAAGGAATAAGATTGGCTCTTATTTGATTATATTTTAGCGTGTTAATACTTTCAAAAGTAAGGGGCGGTTTAATTTGTTCCTTAGCGCCGAGAACAAGATAAAATACAACAATTTTACGAAGTAAATCTTGTTCTTCCGGTAGGATAATGTTACGAATTATCATGTTATTGACATCATACAAATCCCTCGGCGCCATCCGTTCAATGAAGGCTTTTATCTTGCGGCCGAATAATTCAAGAGTAGATAATGTTGTCAATTCATCGGCAAACGGAAGAAATTCCACATTTATCCGTTTTTTAATTGCCGGAAAAATATGGTTACGCATGGAATAATTGATTTCGATTTTTATATTATCCTTATTTCCGCCTGCATTCTGAAAATAAAACACCCAAGAATCTAATGAATGGGGATTTTTAGTGTTCGGACTCAAAGCATAGCCTTGGGCAAACATAAAATTGAGGATGTCTTCGTTCATAGTTGCTCTTATGTCAAACATTTCATTCCGGTCACATTCTTTGGAAAAATCCAAATCAATATCCACAGACAGTCTTGGCATATTGAAAACAATCAAATTAATTGCCGTTCCACCTTTCAATGACAGATATTCCTTTGTCGAAGAATTAGCATTCAGAAATTGTAGAATATTGCACAACCTAAAAATTTTTTCCAGATTATCACGGATGAAACCGGTTTCTGTTGCAACTGTCTCTAAGAATTTTTTACTATAATTATACATATTCGCTTTCTCCCTGCTCTAAAAATGAAAGAATATTTTGTGGAGCGCATAATTTCCATTCCTTAAAATAATGGTTTGATTCTTGTTTATCGGTTAAATATCGGGTGCTTTTTCCTATTTTGGATTTGCACAATTCAAAGAAAGCCGTACTCAGTTTCATCTCTTTTTGAAAATAACTAAGAATAAATCCGACTTTCTGATAAAGAATTTGTTTGTCAAAATGATGAAGATATTCCAATAATTTGTTCTCATTAATGTAAGTAATAATAGCAAAGCACGCAACTAATTCTTCCAATCCTCCACTTAAATCAATCCGGTTGATACAATCAAGCATAGTACGTTCCAAATCTGTTACCCGAATGAGAGAGTCGGTTAAAGGAGTAACTACGCCTATCTCCGATTTTGATTGACAAAAGGTATAGCTTATTCCCTCATAATCAAAGTTGTTAAATGCTTCTTTGGAAGAGATATACAATTCGTAAAAGACTTGATGAGCTAAGCCGTGATATTCTAATGCCGCATGGTACGAAAGATAAGAAGAAGGGGTAATATGTCCGGCAATTTCAAACTTGGAAGCAAGACTTGCTTTGCTTGCCAAATCTGTAACTACGTACAAATCACGCCGAACCTGAGAAATCAACTTTTGTTTCTTATACCGGCGCAAAATTTCCTTTGCGGCATTTTCGTCTCCGGTCAATGCCACAACATCTTTTTTGTGAAATATTTTTAGCTCGTGTAGTTCTTCTATGTACTTCATTGTATATTGCTTTGTAATTTCGACAAAGATACACAAATATATGTATTATTGCAGATAAAATAAAGATTATTATATGTGTTGCCTGTTCATCTTCAATCTTAAATCAGCTTGATTGCTTTATTTTTCGCACAAAGATACATAAAAATGTGTATTATAAAAGACAAAAAAAGCCAATTCTAACATGAAAAGAAGAAAATGATTATTCTATTGATAATCAGAAGCTAATAGATTATTCTTATATCGAACTGACGTTAAAATTATATAGAACTCACATTTATTAATAAATAGTGAGTAGGTTTTTGCGGGAATTGCATCTATGTAATATATATACTAAGTTCAATTCAAATTCAAAATAATTATATAATTTTAGTAACAACATGTTATTATGAGAAGCAGACAACTTTGTAGATGGATTTTGTTTTTTGTATTATTTTTGGGAATTGGTCAGCATTGTTGGTCAGAGGGATTTGGAACTGCTGATGATCCGGTGTTCACAATTAATGTAAAAGACAAGCCGATAAAAGAAGTTTTAACATTAATTGAAAACCAGTGCGGTTTCATTTTTGTCTATTCCAGTGAAATTTTAAATCCGAAGGTTAAAGTGTCGGTAGAAGCGAAGGAAATGACCATTCAAAAGATTTTGAATCAGGTTTTTTTGGAAACGAATATCGAGTACAAAATCAACGCTCGCCAGATTATTCTGATGAAAAGGCAGATGGCTGTTTCCTTGCCGGATGCTATTGACCCAAAGACTAATTCGACGGGACAAGAGGAAAAAAAAATCACCGGATCCGTTGTTGATATGGCTGGAGAACCACTTATTGGAGCAGCTATTCAAGTGAAAAACTCAACCGTCGGAGTCATTTCCGACCTTGACGGAAGTTTTTCCCTCAAAGTACCCGCCAAAGACTCTCACCTGATAGTCAGCTACATCGGCTATGATACGCAGGAAATACCCATTGACAACAAGTCGTATTTTGTTGTCAGATTGAAGGAAAACGCTGTTCTATTGGGAGACGTTGTGGTGGTTGGTTATGGAGTGCAAAAAAAAGAGACTGTAACCGGCTCCATCTCATCCATAACGACAAAAGACCTGTTGCAATCGCCGCAAGCTAATATCAGTAACGCTTTGGCCGGAAGGATGGCCGGTTTGATAGCCGTTCAACGGTCGGGCGAACCGGGAAAGGACGCATCTACCGTTCGAATCAGGGGTATCGGCTCTTTTGCCACAAAGGCTAACGTCAATGATCCCGACCCTCAGGACCCTCTCATCATGGTAGACGGTATCGAAACGGATAATTACAACGATATTGACCCTGCAGAAATAGAATCCTTTTCCATATTAAAAGATGCTTCCGCTACTGCTGTGTATGGGGTACGCGGCGCGAATGGCGTTATTTTGATTACTACCCGCAGAGGGATGCTCGGTAAACCTCAAATTAATTTTACTACCAATGTCGCTGTTACCACTTTCCCTTTTTTACGGAAAAGCATGAATTCGCACGACTATGCCGCTTCTTTCAATGAAGCATTGAAATATGATTCTTTTGTAAGCGGAGGTTACTCCCCTATTTTTACCGATGAGGATATCCGGTTGTACGGTACAGGAGAAGATCCTGTTTTTCACCCTAATATGGACTGGTATAATTATATGTTGAGAGATTACAGTTACCAGACACAATCCAACTTGAACATCAGGGGCGGGGTTGATAAATTAAAATACTTTGTAGCTTTCGGATATTTCACCCAGGAAGGTATGTTAAATACATCTATCTACGACCCGGGATACGATTATCAGGCGAAGTATAAAAGGTATAATTTTCGTTCCAATTTTGACATTCAATTAAGCAATAACCTGTTGGCAAGTATAGACGTCTCCACCCAAATCGGCGATTTACGAAATCCTAATTACGGCATGGGATTGCTTATGGATATGTTGGGGAGTACCTCGCCAATCACTTCTCCAGGAGTAATGAATAATTACATAGTTTTGATTCCCAATCCTTTAATGCAAAACAATCCGCCACCGGTAGCATTTGACAAAGGATGGAGCCGTTCTTATGAAAACAACCTGAACGGTTCGTTGCGTCTTTCTTATAAAATGGATTACTTGCTCAAAGGCTTGTCTCTGAGAGGAGCTATTTCTTATAAAAATTTCAACTCGGATAAGATTACTTATACCAGGAACGGACGTTTGGCTACGGCTATCAGGAATGGAAATGAGATTATGATTGTTCCGAACGGAAACTTGGATGCTTTGACCACAACCGCTACTCTAAGCAAAACCATGAATATGTATGCGGAAGCAGGTATAGAATACGACAGAAAGTTTAATAATGATCGCCACCATGTAACCGGATTGATTTTGTATAATCAAGGAAAATTTTATTCTCCCAATTTGGATTATCTGATTCCGGCAGGATATCAAGGACTTGTCGGACGGGCTACTTACAGCTTTCACGACCGCTATTTAGCCGAAGTAAATATCGGTTATAACGGTACTGAAAATTTTGCTCCGGGCAGGCGTTTCGGATTTTTCCCTGCTTATTCTTTGGGATGGGTATTGACCGAAGAACCGTTTATGCCTAAAAGCGACTACCTGTCATTTATTAAAATCAGGGGTTCATACGGAACTGTCGGGAATGACAAAATAGGAAGCGCCCGCTTTTTATATTTGCCATCCACCTTCTCCATCTACGGGGGGCCTAATTCTCCCTATGCTTACTGGCCCGGAGAAATCGGTTCTACCAGACATAGCGAACAAGGCGCTAAGGAAGGACTGATTGGAAATCCTACTTTGACTTGGGAAAGAGCTGTTAAGAAAAATATCGGTATGGATATCAAATTTTTGAAAAATAAATTGGGAATTACATTTGACTTGTTTCAAGAACAAAGAGATAATATCCTTGTAAAAAGGAATACGGTTCCTGCCATTATCGGTATTTCAGCCGATGTGATGCCTGCCGCGAATATCGGTAAAATGAACAACAAAGGATTTGACGGCGAGTTTAGTTACAACGATAAAATAGGAGCTGTTAATTATTTTGTGAAAGGAAACTATACCTACGCCCACAACAAAATAGAATATATGGACGAAATTCCCCAGAATTATAATTATCTGTATCATACAGGTCAGCGCTATGGTCAATATTTCGGTTATATGGCTGATGGTTTTTACAATACATGGGAAGAAGTCAATGACGCCAACCGGCCTGTTTATGCGCAAAACAACAAGAAACAACCCGGCGACATCAAGCTTGTCGACGTCAATGGAGACGGAATTATTGATACTAACGACCAGATTCCCATCGGATATTCCAATTTTCCCGAAATCATGTACGGATTCTCTTTGGGCGGCAATTGGAAAGGCCTTGATTTTTCAATACTGTTTCAAGGTGCGGAGCGCGTTTCCTATTCTCCTTCGCAACGTTCCATGCGCGGCTTCAACAGTAAATCGGGAGCTAATGAGAACTTGCTGTCCAGTTGGAGTTGGGACCGTTATACACAAGGACTTCCCATTGATTATCCTCGTTTTTCAGCAGATAACCCCGGCACTAACTATGCCTTGTCAACTTTTTGGTTGCAGGACGGGAGTTATATTCGCTTGAAAAATATAGAAATCGGATACACATTCGAAACGAAGTTTGTAAAGAATTTGGGATTATCTTCCTGCCGCATTTATCTTAATGGAAATAATCTCATCACCTGGAGTAAATTATTCCCCGGAGACGACCCCGAATCTCCTGATCCGCAAGCGAACAATTCGCCCTATCCGGTAACGAGAATAATCAATTTCGGTTTGAACATTAAACTTTAAATTATATATATTCAGATATGAAAAAAGTATTATTAATACTACTTATCGGCTCATTTTTCGCGCTGCCTGTATACTTTTCATCCTGCGAAGACATGATGGGCGGTTATTTGGCTAAATCCACCGGAGTAAACGATATTTCCGAAGATACTATTTTTTCTTCGTTGAGAAATGTTGAAGCCTTTTTGTATTCAACTTATCAGGTCGGGATTCATTCGGTATTGGGATATAGCGCTTTAGTATCAGAGAATAATAATGACAAATCAGCGTATGCTAATCCCAATGAAACCCTTTTATCCGGTTCAACGGACGAATCGGAAACATTGGCTGCATGGTATAACGAAACCCAGTCGTGGAACGACGGAACAGTGAATGCAAACCAGTTTGGCGATAAACGGGTCGACCGGCGTTTTTACTACCGGTTTTTGGCAATCAGGCAAGTAACAATTATGTTAGACCGGATTGACGGAGTAAAAGACCCTGCCTTAACGCCGGAGTATAAAGAGCAAATAAAAGCGGAAGTAAAAGTTATCCGCGCCATGAATTACCTCGAAATGCTGAAGCGCTACGGCGGCGTGCCTATTATCGACCATCGGCTCAGCCTCGATGATGATTTGAAAATACCCCGCGCCTCTTTCGAGGAAACGGTTAATTTTATTCTGAGAGATTGTAATGAAGCGCTTCCCGCTTTACCCCTCCATCAATTGGGAAATCTTCGCGGGCGGATTCACCAAGGCGTTGCATTGGCAATCATCTCCCGAACGCTTTTGTATGCCGCCAGTAAATTGTATAACACGGAAACTCCGTATCTGTCTTTTGCCGACCCTGCCAATAATAAATTGGTGTGTTACGGGAATTATGACCGTAACCGATGGGTGGCTGCTGCAGACGCCGCCGCTGCCGTTATTTTCGATTGGGCGCCGGCTGCGAAATGTGTATTGACAACAGGCAATGTAGATATGAATTACCGGAATACGTGGGATGTATATGACAACATGGAGATTATTCTGGCTGAAAAGAGCAGGAACACTTGCGGCCGGTATACCTGGCCATGGTCTGCTTTTTGTCCTGTAGCGCCTGGAAATGCCGGCCAAAGCGGTATTAGTCCTTTGATGAATTTTATCAGAAAATACGAAACCCGGCAAGGTACGGTTCAAAATTGGGATTTAAATATTGATCCGACTACCGGAAAAGGCGTTCCCAACTATGGCTTGCAAGAGATATTCGCCAATTTGGACCGCCGTTTCAAGTGGACTATTTTGTATAACATGGCTCAATGGAATGCACAATTTCCGGAGGTTCCCCTTTATCAGGAATCAAATTTTGGATCGGTCTATCCCAATCTCTCCGGAACCATATCGACTTGTAAAGGAGGATTTTGGCTGCATAAGCTATATCCCTATAGAATAGACAATGTTAATTGGAGTTTAGTACCGAATTCTACCATTTTCATGTTGAACGAATATTACTTGAACTATGCGGAAGCCATGTTTGAAGCATACGGGCCGGAAGCCCGGGACAAATATTCTCTCTCGGCGCGGGAAGCCGTCAATATCATCAGGGTGCGTTCGGGACAACCGGAGATTCCCGCCGGACAGCTCACGATGGAACGCATCCGCAACGAACGAGCCATTGAGCTGGCATTCGACGACCATCGTTTTTGGGATATTCGCAGATGGATGATAGCCGAAGAAGACGGCGTGATGCAAGGCAATATGATTGGAATAGAAATTCATGCCATTCCCGACGCGCCGAAATTGAGTATAGACCAAGGATTTTATTATATCCCCAAATTGGTGGAAAAGCGCACATTCCTGCGCAGAATGTATATGCACCCATTCCCGACCGACGAAGTAAACAAAGGATACTTAATTCAAAATCCGGGTTACTAACTATTTTCAAAAAATAAGTCGAATAACAAAATCTATGTGTTATATGAAATATACGAAGGCAAAAATATTATTTGTTGTTTTGGTTGGAATGTCCTTTCATTTAGGATTGAAAGCCCAAGTGTTCCTTTCCGATACCATCAAACAAACGACAATCGCTTATGGCGTTCAACCGGAGTGGCAAGTAACCGGTTCCATATCATCCGTCAAAGGAGAGGTGCTGGCAAAAACTTTCACATCCAATGTGACTACCGCCCTGTCCGGAAGAATTTCGGGACTTGTAACACAACAAGGCGGAGGAGAACCGGGATATGATACTCCCACCTTGCGTTCAAGAGGAGTCAGCACTTTTGGAGACGGAAGAGATATTTTCTATGTGATAGACGGGTTTCCTTCTACCATAGATATTTTTCAACAACTCTCCCCCAACGAAATCGAATCGGTTACCTTGTTGAAAGACGCCTCGGCAGCTGCCATCTATGGCAGTCGGGCTGCGAACGGGGTCATGTTGATTAATACAAAAAGGGGTACAGTCGGGCCGATGAAGGTAAACTTCGGGGCGCAGTACGGAATCCAGCAACCTACCCGCCTTCCCGATTTTTTGGGTGCAGCGGATTATGCGCGTTTCTATAACGAAGCGCTGGTAAACGACAAGGGTCCCGGTTCCGAAATCTACACCGATGCAGACATAGCGGCTTACCGCGATGGTTCCGACCCTGTTTTTCATCCCAATGTGAATTGGTATGATCAATTACTGAAAAAATCAACTCCGATTGCAAACTATTATCTCAACGCGCAAGGGGGAACAGGAACCGTAAGGTATTTTGTATTGCTCAATGTGATTAATAATCAAGGACTTTACAAAGACGTCGAAAAAATATCGACCGATGCGAAGAACCAATCGTTCACCCGGTATAACTTCCGTACAAATATAGACATCACCTTTACGCCCTACCTGAAAGGAATTGTTACTTTAGGCGGAGCGATAGAAGATAAGACGAATCCGGGTGTAGATAATAAAACGGACAATGTATTTGATTTGATGGCAAACATTCCGCCCAACGCATTTCCGGTATATGTCCGCGAAGGCACGTTCGGAGGCAGCTCTTCTTTCTCCAATCCTTTGGGAGACATTACCCAACGAGGTTATACGTCCTACAATAGCAGAAACACGCAAACGGCGGTAAAATTAATCGGTAATCTCAGTATGATTACCCAGGGCTTGAGTATCAGCGGTGCGCTAAGCTTCAATACCTGCTTCCGTAATTTCTCCTCTAAAACAAGAACCTACGCCAGATATGCCGTAGGGAAAGATGCAGACGGAAATACCACCAATAAAAAAATCGGCGATGATACTTCTTTGGTAGGAGATGAAAGTAAAACATACCAATGGAGAAACATGGTTTTCCAAGGTTTTATGAATTACGACAGAACTTTCGGCAACCACGCCGTGAATGCAATGTTGATGACCGAATATGATGAGTATGCCGAAAGGAATAACTACAATGATGCGGCCCGAAACAACTTACTCCCGTATAAGAATGAGAACATAGGCGGTCGGGCTACTTATTCTTTTGCCGAAAAATATATCGCCTCGTTTACTTTCGGATATATGGGCAATGATAATTTTGCTCCGGGGCGTCGTTTTGGTTTCTTCCCCGCCGGATCTTTGGGATGGATTGTATCGAATGAAAACTTCCTGCACAATAACGCGGTTATCAACTATCTGAAATTGAAAGGCTCTTACGGCTTGACAGGAAACAGCAATATTAGCAACAGTCGTTTTATGTACGACCAGTATTACACCGCAAATAATGTTGGTTACTATTTAGGTACTACCCAGTCGGCAAGAAGCGGGCTGGTTCAGAACACATTAGCCAATCCTTATTTAACTTGGGAAAAAGAAAAGCAACTGAATATGGGCGCCGAATTTACCTTGGTTAAAAACATAGACGTCAATTTTGAATATTTCAGGAGAAACAGGTATGATATTTTGGCAAAACCGAATGCTACCGTCGTACCCGATTTCTTGGGTGGCGCGACAACCCTGCCGGATATGAATGTCGGCAAAGTCGAAAACAACGGATTTGAGCTGAATGTCAAGTATCACAATGAACCGTCGAAAGATTTGAGTTATTTTGTAGAAGGCGGAACTTGGTTTGCAAGGAACAAGATTATATATAGTTCGGAAGCGCCGTCGCCAGACGATTATTTATACAATACAGGGCAACGGATCGACCAGCCGTTCGTGTTGGAATACTTGGGTTTCTTCGCCGATCAGCAAGATATAACCGGCTCCCCGAAACAAATGTTTGCGGGTGAAGTAAAGCCGGGAGACGTCAAATATAAAAATCAAAATAAGGACGACGTCATTGATAATAACGACATTTATCCGATAGGTTATGCAACTCTGCCCGAACTGACTTTCAGTCTGCACGGCGGTGTTAATTACAAAAATTTTGATTTTGAAATTTTCTTCCAAGGTGCGGCAAACCGTTCCGTTCTATGGGCAGGAAAAGCGATTGAAGCTTTTCAGAATGACGGAAAAATTTCTTCCGTCGCATTGAATCGTTGGACGCCGGAAACTGCCGCAACGGCTACCTATCCCCGGCTTTCGGCTTCCAATAACCTCAACAATTTCCAACCGTCTTCTTTGTGGTTAAAAAATGGAAGTTACCTGAAATTGAGAAATGTGGAAATCGGGTACAACTTCCCCGAAAGGCTCTGCCGGCAGATTAAAACCGACGCCATCAGAGTATATGTTAACGGAACGAATTTGTTCTCATTAGATCACATGGACGGAGTAATGGACCCGGAAGATCTACAAAACGGTCTGGGGTATCCCGTGATGAGGACTTTCAGTTTGGGATTGTCGGTTAAACTTTAATTCGTTATGTCAAGTTTATTTTTAAAACATGCTTAAAAGATGAAAAAGACAATATATTTTTTGGTTGTTGCAATAACTGGCCTTATTTCGGCTTGCAGCGACTTTTTAGACCCGGAAGTGATTACCAATATCAAGGAAGATGAAATATGGACATTCGACCGCACCATAGCTCGCGCCAATGCCGTTTATACTTTCCTGCCGAATGGATTTAACAAGTTTACTTCCGGAGATACCAATAATCCCAATTGGGCAATGATGTCTTCGGCCACAGACGAGTCGGAGCATACCTTGGAAACAAATCCGGTTCAAAAATTCAATACCGGTTCGTGGACTCCGATGGACAATCCCGATAACGCATGGAGTCGATGTTTTCAGGGCATTTATACCGCAAACATGTATCTGGCAAATTCGGATACTTCAAAAGTCATGATGGATCATTTAAAGTATGACCCGACGAGATATGCGGAATACAGGCTCGACATTGCACAAATAGTGCAGTCGTGGTATGAAGTTCGTTTTTTGCGGGCGTTCTTTTACTTCGAATTGATTAAACGATACGGCGGAGTTCCTATCATCACGGAACCGGTGACGGTGCAAAGCGATTTTACGAAGTTTCCAAGAAACACCTTGAGCGAATGTGTCAATTTCATATTGAATGAATGTGATACGGTTGCCAATCACCTGCCTGCCGTTTATTCCGATGAAAACGATATGGGCAAGATTACCAAAGGAGCATCCTTGGCATTGAAAAGCCGTTTGTTGCTGTATTGCGCCAGCGATTTATTCAACGACCCGTCGTGGGCGGGAGGCTATCCGCATCCCGAATTGATTTCGTTGACCGACGACGGCAAGTCAAGATCCGACCGGTGGCGTGAAGCGGCAGAAGCTGCCGCTGCAGTAATGCAACTTATGGATCAGGGCATTTACGGGTTGAATGAGGATTATCCGAGTCTTTTCGTAGCGCCCGGCTCCTACACCAGCAAGGAAGTGATTTTGGCAAGAAGGCTCGCCGCTCAAAACAATTTTGAGAAAAATAATTATCCCGTCAGTTATGATTTGGGAAACAGCGGTACGGCTCCGACCGGAAATCTGGTGGACGATTATGAGATTATCAGCGGAAGTGGCTCTGTGCCGTTCGATTGGAATAATCCCGACCATGCCGCCTCTCCTTACCGGAATATAAAAATAAATAATATAAAACGGAATCGCGACCCGCGCATGGGATTTACTGTTTTGGTAGACAGCGCGACTTTCAAGGGACAAACCATAGAAGTATGGAACGGCGGCAAAGACTGGCGAGGAGTTCCAAAAGCAAGCAGAACCGGTTATTATCTGAGAAAATATGTGGATCCCAATTTGAATCTGTTAAACAATCAAACAAGTATCCATTCCTGGATACTGATTCGGTTGGGCGAAATTTATCTCAATTATGCAGAGGCTGTGTGCGAGTGGACAAAAGATCCCAATGCCATTGTCGGGGGAGTTTCTTTAACAGCCCGGCAGGCAGTATCAAAAATACGTAATCGTAGCGTTATGCCGTCTGTTACGGCAGCAGTAGGCGCTTCTTACGACCTATTCATGAATCAGGTAAGGAAAGAACGCCGCATAGAGCTGGCTTTCGAAGATCACCGGTTTTGGGATGTTCGCCGATGGATGATTGCGCCGGAGGTATTGGGAGCGCCTGTTACCGGAGTAGAAATTACAAAAAGTCAGGAAGGCGCTTATACATACAAGCCTATCGTTGTTGAAAACAGAGTGTTTGAGCCGAAGATGTATTTCTATCCGATTCCACAAAAAGAATTAACTATTGCCCAATGGGAACAAAATCCGCTTTGGTAATTGATATAAGTATAAATTTTTAAAGTCGTTGTACATTATATGAAAACAAATTTGAAATATACTTTTAAAATGATGTCGTTGCTGGTTGGATTGACATTGCTGACGCCCTCTTGCGAATACAAAAGCATTGTTGATGTCGAATATCCTGCCGGATTATTGTATTTGCCGGCGGCTATCAACGGGGTCTATACGATTGATGCGCTAACGCAGAAAAACTTGGCTGTTCCCACGCCGGGAGAGCTTTACCGGTACAAGGTAAACACGGAAACGAACCGTTTTGAAGTGCCGCTTGGCGTTTTCCGTTCGGGCGTAAATCCCGGTGGGGAAATCAATGTAAACATTGAAGCGAACCCAACCGCCGTGTCGGAATTAATCGACAACAACACTTTGACGGATACGGAAATACTGCCTGCCGATAAATACGACATCAGTATTACGGAGTTGGAAATGGCGGCGGGAGCCGACCATGCCGTTTTCAACATTTCGGTGGATTTTGCTTTCCTCAAACAACATGCGCCTCAAAAATATGCATTCGCCATCAGCATATCGAGTTCCGCTCAGGAAACCAATCCGAATCTTGGCACGGTAGTGGTGTTGATAGACACGAAAATCTTGATTCCGAAAGCGCAGTTTACAGCACAACCCGATGATATGGACAGTAAAAAAATCGCCTTTAAATCGGGGTCGACATTTGCCCTTGCCTACGCTTGGAACTTTGGAGACGGACAGACTTCAACCGAAGAAAACCCGGTACACGCTTACGAAACAGCCGGCGACTACAATGTTGAGCTTACCGTAACAGGACTATGTGGCGATACAAACAGCTTTCAACAAACAGTGCAGGTTATGTAACATATTAATTGACAATCACAGATACTCAAATTAAACTATTTTATTATAAATCATTTAAATTGTTATTTTATGAAACACATTTTATCTTTTTTTATGTTGGCAGCAGCAGTATTCAACATGCAGGCCGCCAAATATCCCGATGTACACTTGATTGGAGATGAACAGGTGCAGCATTTTTGCGACAGTGTGAGAAACCTGAACTCTGAAGTCTCGGTGCGGATAAACGTGAATAACTTTACCATAGAAGGAGATGTAAAACGCGCCACATGGGCAGACCTGCCCAACAGGTTAGATACCATATTCGGCGCGGCTTCTTTTATCGGATTAGACCACTATTTGGAAAATCCGAGTATAAATGACTCTGAAGCCATCACCGGCATCGAACCATTTTTCTCCAGGATCGTAACACAAGGAAGTATTATTTTCAGAGGTTGTCCATTCATTGCTTGGCCAGGCACTGCTTTCAACAATGAGTACAATCCGTTGAAAGTCATACACGGCGACTTGATTGTTGATGATTGCGCCAACTTTCCCAACCCCGGTTCCCAAGACTGGCCGGCGGCAACTTCTTACGGCATGGTGGAAGAAATCGAAGGCAATTTCATTATCTCGAATTTCGGAAAGAATTTCACCAGAACCAGTTTGATAAACCTGAAAAAAGTAGGAGGCGATTTTATCATCAGAAACCCTAAAATGAAGGTAAATGACGGAAACATGAACCGGTTGGGTTGTACTAACCTGAAAGAAATCGGCGGCGACTTGATTATCGACGGGTATTCAACCATGACAACTGCTGCCGGAGATCCCGTTTCCGGATCGTTCCGTGCGCTCAACTGTTTCAGCGGATTGAATAAAGTCGGCGGGGCAGTAAAAATAATCAATTGTCCGCTGATTCAGGATTATGCATGGCAGGAAGGAACCGACTCTAATTGGGGTTATTGTTACATCAAGTTTATGATCGACGAAGGCATGATTGACTGTAACAATGGCGTTCGAGTAGGTATGCAGGATAATTTGAGGGATTTAAATCTGATTAGCGGATGTTATGACGGAGGAATACAAGTAATAGGATATGACGGAAACCCTGCCGATGTTTACGACCTCATTCCGACTCCCTGTACTTTTACCGACGGCATCAAATCTACTAAAGTCGATGCGTTTGCCAATGCCATCATCAAAGACGATATGCTGTATATCAATTCCAATGAAAAATTGGCAAAAATAGAACTGTTTAATGTAACCGGCGCTTGTGCAGCCAGGTTCGCAGCCGGACATCAAGGGATGAATACATTCAATGTAGGCGGGTTGCCTCAGAACCTCTACATCCTGAAGGTAACAGCCAATAACGGAAAAATATCAGTCTTAAAAGTTATTAAATAAAAAATTAAAAAATTATCATCATGAAAAAGTTTATAACTATTTCAATAGCATGCTTTTTAGCCGTTCTCGGACTAAATGCTCAAATTGTTCCTGAAGAACTTCCTTTTAAAGTGAGTACAAACACAACAGACGGAGCCGTCTGGTATATTATTGTAACAAACAACAATACTGCAGCAGGCAAACCAAACTTGCCTTGGGATGCTTCTATCAATGGATTTGGGGGAACACCGAGTATAAAATGGGGATGGACTGAAACCGACACTTCTGATAGTCTACAGTATTGTTTTATGGGAGATAATACAAACGGATTCCAGGTGTATAGCAAAATATATTTGAAAGGAAAAACTGTGCCGGCGTATGTCTTGAATTCCAATGGCAATGGAGTAATTCTTGCTCCAAAAACATTAGACATAACTAAGGGTGACGCGGGTATGGTTACTTTGACAGAGGACATTCCGCTTCGAAATCTGAATGCATTTACCGGTTCGGCAGCAACACCACCGCCAAATGTTTTTGGATTTTCCGATGTCATGCCCACTACCGGAACACTGTTGGATAAATTTTTTATTTGGCAGGGAGATGGGACTACAGTATTTGGAGATGGAAAAACGGTACCGACAGACCGTTGCAAAGTTTTTACCCTTGATTACAATATTGATGATGAAACTACGAGAAACCAAGTAGCTAATCAGGTTCACTGGAATACAAGTGGCGGCAGTACTTTGTCTTATACCAAAAATAATCCAAACACAGGCGTTTATTCTTATCAATTCATCTATGTGAGCGGCCCTGAAGTAGGCCCTAATTCCGTTTCGCAAATCGAAACCGGCCAAGTATCAGTTTATGCCAACAACGGCGTAATCAGCGTTACCGGCGCTCAAGGCGCAATTACGCTGACTTCATTGCCAGGCATATCGAAAAAAATCAACGCTCAAGCCGGTGTTACCAATATTCCGGTGGATGTATCGGGGATTTATATTGTCTCGGCTAACGGAAAATCATACAAGGTGCTCGTTCCGTAAATTTCGTTACGCATACAGTGGCTAATGTTTTACGGTTGTGTCAATGATAAAAAGTTGCATGAGCAAAATATACCTGAAATTCCTCGTTTCGATCGGAATGAGGAATTTCTTACTTAATACAAATATCAATCTTCAATTATAAAAAATAAAAATTATCAGTATGAAAAAATTCATTATGATTTCAATGGCATGTTTTTTTGCCGTTCTCGGACTAAATGCCCAAGTTGCTCCTGAAGAACTTCCTTTTACAGTGAGTACAAACACAACAGACGGAGCCGTCTGGTATATGATTCGCGCAATCAAAACTGCAGGGTCTGAAGATGGGACTTGGGATGTTTCCATCAATGGACTGGGGGGATCGCCGCAAATAAAATGGAACAGCTTTGACCCGACTACAGCTGCTGAAGGTCAGCAGTTTTGTTTTATAGGTGATAATACAACCGGATTCCAGGTGTATAACAAAATGTGTTTGAAAGGAAAAGAAGTGCCTGTGTATAAGTTGAATGCCAATGGAGCATTTTCTACTCCAAAAACTCTATCCGATCCCCCAGCGGTTACTTTGGAAGAAGACCTTCCGCTTCATAATATGAATGAATTTAACGCTACAACAGGTGTTTTGATATTTTCCGATGCTATAAACTATACCGGAACGCAACTGTTGGATAAATTTCTTATTTGGCAGGGAGATGGAACTTCAACACTTACAGATGGAAAAAAAGCGCCGACAGACCAGTATAAATTTTTCGCCCTTGATTATTACACTTCTACTCTTGATGAAGTTACGAGACCCCTAGTAGCTAATCAGTTTGCTTGGGTCATAAGTAGCGGCAGTACCCTGACTTATGACAAAAATAGAGGAGGTACAGGCGTTTATGCTTATAAATTCATTTATGTGAGCGGTCCTGAAAACGGTCCCATTACTTCCGTGTCGCAAACCGGCATCAGCCAAGTATCGGTTTGCGCTAAAGACGGCATAATCAGCGTTACCGGCGCACAAGGCGCAATCACGCTGACTTCATTGCCGGGCATATCGAAAAAAATCAACGCTCAAGCCGGCGTTACAGAGATTCCGGTAGATGTAGCCGGGCTTTATATCGTCTCGGTCAACGGAAAATCCTACAAGGTACTCGTTCCGTAAAGGAAGCTGTCTTAAAAGTCATTTAGCCACGAATTACACGAAATTACACTAATTTAAGAATTTATATTTTCTTATTCTATTGATTATCAAAGCAAAATAATTTGTGAAAATTTGTGTAATTCGTAGCTTTTTAAGACAACCTCATACTATTCATCAAAATTATCAAACCCAATGAAACAAATTAATTTTAAATTATTCCTGTTGCTGTTGGCCGTTTTCAACAGCATACAATTATTTCCGGATGATAGAGAAACGGTTACCGCTGTTCCTGCCAATGATTTTTTGAATACCATCGGCGTGAATAGCGCGATATATGCGCGGGGCGAAAATATGGCTAAAACCATCGAATGTTGTAAATACATCGGCGCCCGCTGGGTGAGAGGCACTTCAAGCCCAACCGACTCGATCATCAAATTTTACAACACAAGCGGAATAAAAGTATCATGCGGCGTGGGCAGCGGAAACTCTACGCTCAATTTCAACCTTTCGAATTTTATCAATAATGTGAAAAAGGTGGCTGCCTCAGGCGCTCTTCTCGCTATCGAAGGTGCGAACGAACCAAATAACTGGGCCATAAGATACAATGATAAAATAGGAGGAGGAAAAGCCGTGAACGGAGTTCCTCCCGACTGGCTGCCGATAGCCAAACTGCAAAGAGACATCTACGAATCGGCGAAGGCAGCCCCCGAACTGAAAGATTATCCGGTATGGAGTATTTCGGCTAACGGCGCGCAGGTAAACAATGTAGGGTTGCAGTTCCTGACGATTCCCGAAGATAACAATACGCTGGAAATGCCTGCCGGAACGCACTATGCCGATTATGCCAACTGTCATAACTACTTTGTGCACAATAACCCATACACCGACAACCAAACATGGCGGGCTGCCGACCCCGGTACGGGCGCTTCGCCGGTGGATGGTTTGTATGTGAATTACGGCTTGACATGGAACAAGAAACAAGTCGGATATTCGTTGGAAGAGTTGCTTACCTTGCCGCGTGTTACCACGGAAACAGGGGTCGCTATCAATGTGATAACCGATTATTATCAGGGCTTGATGTATGTATCTACTTATTTGGCGCAGTTCAAGCGTGGCTGGAGCTATACTTCCATGTATATTTTGAGAGACAGAACGGATGAAACCGGCAATCAGACTTTCGGTTTTTTCGACCCGAAATACAATCCACGACCGGCGGCTACCTATCTGCATAATCTGACCACCGTCATAGCAGATAACGAATCGGCTGCCGCTGCCGACCTGAAAGAATTAACCTATTCAATCAGTCCGAGCCGTCCGGCAACAGTACACGAATTATTGTTGCAGAAGAAAAACGGAACATTGATGTTAATTGTATGGGGAGAGAAATACATCAGTCCGGCGCCGGCGCCCACATCCATCGAAGTCAAATTCGACGAGCCTGTGGGTGTAGTGAATGTTTATAATGTGTTAGTAGGAACGGAGCCGGTACAAAGCTATACCGATGTAACGTCCATTCCGTTAGACATGTTGAATTACCCCTACATTCTTGAAATCAACCCGGTAGCAGCATCGCTGAAAAACCCGAATATCAACCGGATGCAGGCTTATCCGAATCCGGTCGATGATGTTTTGTATTTGAGTAGCGCCTGCAAACTGAAAAAAGCCGCCTTGTTTGACCTGACGGGAAAATGTGTGTTGCAAGCCGAAACGGCTATCGACAATAAATCCATCCATGTTGAGGGGTTGCCCAAAGGTAGCTATATCCTCAAGCTGACAGACGAAGACAATCAAACGGAAAATTTCAAGATAATTAAAAAATAAGTTATATTGAATTAACAATATCAATAATCTTCAGGAACCAATGTCGGATAATATCATAAACAAATCTGTTCGAAGAGGTGCAGCGTATTTTCTATGCCTCTGTTTTTCGGGAAGCATGCTGTTTTCCCAGACGCCGGAAGAGGGTGTGCTGTATAAAATAGTCAGCCCTTCCGGCTTAGTATTGGATAACAAGGAGAGTGAAGTCAATGTCTCCGATGTTTATCTGGCAAAAGATGAAAAAAATAACAAAGGACAACTATGGCAGATTGTGCCGTACAAGGACAGTTACCTGATTTATTGTCCGTTCAATCGCAAGACATTGGATATTGTAGGCACGGAAGGAGACCGCAAGCCTTTGCATATCTACGACTTCAGTCGCGCCAATACCAATCAGCATTGGAAAATAACCCCGACGGCAGGCAATCGCTTCAAAATCCGTCATGCCGGAAATGACAGGGATGTCGCTTTCAAAGAAGAAAAAGCCGGCGCAGCAGTTTATACGCTGTTAAACAGTTCCGTGTCTTGGCAACTGAAAACCACTAACGTAAAACTTCCTCCCGAAAATTACAGGGGGAAATATGAGTGGGAAAACGAGCAGATTTTCGGCGTGAACAAGGAAGAGGGACATGTAACCTATATTCCTTTCCCGACGGTCGAAAGCCTGAAAGCCGACCCTTATTTCGAGCGCCCTTGGGAAATGCCTTCGTCATCTTACTACCAATCGTTGAACGGGAATTGGAAGTTTCATTGGGTAAAGCAGCCATCCGAAAGGCCTGTCGATTTTTACCGGCCGGATTACGATGTTTCTTCGTGGAAAGAAATTCCGGTTCCGTCTAATTGGGAAATGTACGGATACGGTACGCCCATTTACACCAATGTCAATTATCCTTTCAAAAATTATCCATCGCTGATTCTGCCGCAGAAAGGTTATACCAACGAAATAGAAGTTAATCCGGTAGGGTCGTACAGAAGAGATTTTTCGATTGCCGACGAATGGACGGGAAAAGAGATTTTTCTTCATTTCGATGGCGTATACAGTGGAATTTATGTTTGGATAAACGGAAAAAAAGTGGGATACAGCCAAGGTTCGAACAATGACGCCGAGTTCAATATCACCCCTTATATCCGGAGCGGAAGCAACACGATTGCTGCGGAAGTGTATCGCTGGACGGACGGAAGTTACATCGAAGATCAGGATATGTTCCGCTTGAGCGGTATTCATCGGGATGTGTACTTGTATGCTGTGCCGAAAGTGCATGTGCGTGATTATCAATTATCCGCCGAATTTCCGAAGGATGATTTTTCTTCCGCCACATTGAAATTTGATGCGTTGATAAAGAATTACGACAACCGGCCTTCGGAAAAAAAAGTGTTGGAAGTAGAATTGGCAAATGCCGACGGAAATAAGGTGGTGATCCTGAAGCGGGAAATCGCTCCGATGAACGCCGGGGAAGATGCAACCTGTCATCTTTCGGCCGTCGTAAACAATCCGCTGCTATGGAGCGCCGAAAAGCCAAACCTGTATGCTGCTGTCGTTTCGTTGAAAAGTTTCGATGGAAAAGATACCGAAGCCATGTCATCCAAATTTGGTTTCAGAAAGATCGAAATCAAAAATAAACGTGTATATATCAATGGAGAACAGATTTTCTTCAAAGGCGTGAACAGGCACGACATCCATCCGAAGTTCGGAAAAGCCGTTCCGACGGCATCTATGATGGAAGACATTCTGCTGATGAAGCGGCACAATATCAACACCGTGCGCACAAGCCATTATCCGAACAGCCCCAAGATGTATGCTATGTACGATTATTACGGACTGTATATAATGGACGAAGCCGATTTGGAAAACCATGGCAATCACAGCCTGAGCGAAAACAAAAACTGGACGCCTGCTTATGTAGACCGTATTACAAGAGTAATACAACGGGACAGGAACCATCCTTCCGTTATTTTCTGGTCGCTGGGCAATGAAGGCGGCGCAGGCGCTAACTTCAAGGCGATGTATGACAAAGCGAAATCGTTAGACCCCTCGCGTCCGGTACATTACGAAGGAAACAGCGATTATGCCGACATCGATTCGCACATGTACCCGACCATTCAGCGCATGAGCGATTTCGATCAAAAAGCGTCCGACAGGCCTTATTTCCTGTGCGAATATGTACATTCTATGGGTAACGCTCCCGGTAATTTGGCCGAATATTGGGATTATATCGAAAATAAATCCCAACGAATGATAGGCGCTTGTGTTTGGGATTGGGTAGACCAGGGTATCAATAAAGTCGGGCAACCCGATAATCACTACTATATGGGAGGTGATTTCGGCGACAAACCGACCGACCGGGATTTTTGCTGCAACGGTTTGACAACGCCGGACAGAAGGATAACGGCCAAACTGTTGGAAGTAAAAAAAATATATCAATACATCCGCTTTGCTCCTTTGGCTTTGAATACGGGGATGGTAGAAATTACCAACAAATATGATTTTTGCAACTTGAATGAATTTGACATCACTTGGGAAATATTGCAAAACGGAAAAACCGTAGAATCAGGCGTCTTGGAAACGCAAGACTTGCCCCCCAACCGGAAAACTACGGTAACAATACCCTATAAAACCAAACCTGTTGAAGGAAATGAATATTTCCTCAACATCTATTGTTCGCTGAAAAATGACCTTCGTTGGGCTCCTAAAGGACATTTGATCGCCTCCGAACAGTTCGCATTGAACCCTCGTCCGGCAATCAAAGCCATCGATACGGAATCTCTTGGAAAGCTGACCGTCAATAGTTCGGAGAAAAAACTGACGATTACAGGAAGTAATTTCAAAGCAATAATGAATGAAGAAAGCGGATGGATGGAATCCCTTCAATACGACGGCAGGGAAATGTTGTATAACGGACAAGGGCTTTCGCTGAATTGGTACCGAAGCGTCGGGAATGATAAATTCACCGACCAGCAGTATTACGATGCCGTTTACGATGCGCCTTTATTTGCATACAGCTTGGATGAAAGCGGAAAAGCGCTGAATGTCATTACAGATTTTAAAGCAATCATTCACGGAGAAGGAGCGACTGTTGAGTTGCCTTATTCGGTAAAATATATTTTTTATGCCGATGGAACCGTGGATGTAAACGCCGAATTTACAAAGCCGTCTAACGGCGATATTATCAGACGTTTGGGATTACAAATGGTATTGCCTCCGGAGTATGAAAATATCCGTTGGTATGGGCGCGGACCACATGAAAATTACAGCGACCGCAAACAATCGGCCTTGGTCGGATTATACGAAACAACCGTTTCCGGCATGGAAGCCGAACATTACGTCAGGGCGCAAAGCATGGGCAACAGGGAAGACATCCGGTGGTTTACGGTTACAAACAATAACCGGGCAGGTCTGAAAGTTACCGCCAAAAATAACCTGTCTTTCAGCGCATTGCATCTGACCGATAAAGATTTATGGGATGCCTATCATGACTTTCAATTGGATAGTATTCGCAAACCGGAAGTGTATCTGAATATTGATTACATACAACAAGGCTTGGGAAATGCCACCTGCGGACCGCCGCCGTTGGCGCAATATATGATTCCGGTTAATACGCCGTTGTTTTATTCATTCAGAATAGAACCGGTTGAATAAAAATACGTGACACAAATTACTTTATATTATTTTGAACGCAAAAGCGCCACGATGCAAAGACACAAAGATGAAGTGGATGTTCCCAAACAGGGAAATTACTATTTATCTATATGGATGTCGGGCATGCAATTTGAAAAAGGCGCTTATTATAAATTTACTGAATCATGAAAAAAATATATAGCATCTTGATTGGCTTATTAGCAATCGTCAGTGTTCTTGCAGAAGTGAAAAGCGGTGACACGGGACCGCTGTCATGGAGCTACGATACCGATACCAAGGTATTGACCATCAGTGGTACGGGTTGGATGCCATCATACGATATTTCCGGTTCGCCTTGGGTTTCTTTCCGTTCGGATATTGAAGAAGTGGTAATTGAGTCGGAAGGAATAACTATTGGAAGTTATGCTTTTTATGGTTGTAGTTCGCTTACTTCTATTACTCTTCCCGAAAGTGTAACGGATATTGGAAACGGAGCTTTTTCCGGTTGCAGTGTTTTGCAAAGCATTTCCATTCCTGAATCGGTAAGAAGCATTGGTTCTTATGCATTTTCCGGTTGTACCGCTTTAAAGTCTTTAGTATATAATGCAACGTATTGTGCTATTACGAATCCGGGATGGACATCAATTGTCTCATTAACGATTGGCGATAAGGTAAATAGTATCCCTTCTGATATTTTTTTCGGTTGTAGCGTTCTTACTACTGTTACCATTCTTGAATCGGTAACAAGAATTGGAAGTTATGCTTTTTATGGTTGTAGTTCTCTTACTTCTATTACTCTTCCTGAAAGTTTGACAACTATCGAATACAATGCTTTTCAGGGTTGCAGTTCACTTGCGACCATTACTTTTCCTGAAAGCATAACAACGATCGAAAGTGGCGCCTTTTCCGGTACGGCATGGTATAATAACCAACCGGATGGTATAGTGTATATTGGTAAAATATTGTATAAATACAAAGGTTACATGCCCACCAATACGACCATAAATGTAAAAGAAGGAATCATTAAAATAAGTGGATCTGCCTTTTCGGGTTGCAATTCGCTTGTGGCTGTTACTTTTCCCGAAAGTGTAACAGAGATTGGAGGAGCTGCTTTTTCTAATTGTAGTTCACTGGCATCTGTTACTTTTCCTGAAAGTATAACGCAAATTAGAGGTGGAGCCTTTTCCGGTTGTAGCTCACTGACCTCTCTTGTTATTCCCGAAAGTGTTACAGGAATTGATGGTGGAACCTTTTCCAATTGTATTGCATTAAAAAACTTAACTTATAATGCAAAGCGCTGTAGTTACATATATTATAGTAATCCTGTGGGCTGGACGTCAATAACGACGTTGACAATTGGAGACAAAGTAGAAGACAATGGTAATATAGGTAGTAGTTATATTTTTTCCGGCTGTACGGAACTGACCGAAATAACCGTCAATGCTGTTACACCGCCTAAATTTAATCCGGATACATTTAAGGAAACTGACCATACGATACCGGTATATATTCCCTACGGTACGCTTGAAGCTTATCAAAGCGCAAAATGTTGGAATGAATTTAATTTGATTGAACAACCCTCTAATGGTGTGAAAGAGAATACGTTGCCGAATGTTGCCATCTATGTTCAAGGGCGTGATATTGTCATTTCCGGCATGGAAGCGCCTGAAGTGTCGGTCTACGATGTGAACGGCAAAATTGTAGCTTCGGGCAATACAAACCGCATCACCGTGTCGCAGGCAGGTGTGTATGTGGTGCGTGTGGGAGGAATAGCGAGAAAAGTAGTGCTATAGGTATGGAAAATAAATAACACGGAAGAGATTCCTCGCTTCGCTC
>Ga0123357_10000953_pt1 | contig 29426 bp, 23 predicted proteins | sample TergutEmb28metaG_FD_89873 | JGI IMG/M metagenome (GOLD analysis project Ga0123357, IMG submission 89873) | Embiratermes neotenicus P4 segment gut microbial communities from Petit-Saut dam, French Guiana - Emb289 P4 | ecosystem: Host-associated > Arthropoda: Insects > Digestive system > Gut ...
ACATTTGTATCGCTGTCTGTCTTTGACTACTCCTGATTTAACACTTTTTTCACATGAACATTTCGGACATTTCATATCGTTTTTTTTTGCAAAGATATAAATATATATTTAATTAGCAATGCCAATATTTTTTGTTATCCTTAGCTTTCTACTCTTAAAAAATATAGCCTACACCAAGTTGAACGACTGCATTGAGATTATCCGATGTACTGAAAATTTTTGTGAATCCATAGTTGTAACGAAGATTGATAAGAAACTTCTGATTAATCTTATACGATACTCCAGCACAAAGAGCTACATCAAATTTATTCACACTGCTGTCGCTATACACATCCAAAGTAATACCCTTGTAAGATTCCTTTAGACTTATCATATAGCCGAATTGAGGACCAACATCAATACTAAATGCACGGGATTGATCTAAATAAATTTTAAATATAACCGGAAGATTTATATAATCTACCTTTTCTGTAATATTGTCACTACTTTTTCCTCCTTGCATGGAATAAACAAGTTCAGGCTGAATATCCACTTTATTGCTGATAGCTGCTTCCATCAAAACTCCCAAATGTATCCCGACACGAGAATTTGTGCTACCGTCGCTCGTATATTCAGAAGCGCTGTTAAGCCCGCCTTTTACCCCAAATTTATATTTTGAACCACTTGACGCTGAAGATTCCGCCTGAGATTGTGATGTTGTAACCTGCGTTGAATTGTTCGTCGCCGTTTTTTTCGGTTGCGGTTGCGGTTGTTGCTGCTGAGGCTGCTGTTGCTGTGGTTGCGCTTGCGTCTGGGTTGCCGCTGATCCGAATGTTTCTACTTGACCGTCTTCATAAAGAATGGAGGCGATTTGGCTTTTCGGCATCGAGTAAGCAAGTCCATCCTGCTTATCATAAAGTTTGTAAATGATATTGTCTTCATTAATTCTCACCACTTTAGCGTTGATTTTTTTTGAATCTTTCGTGACAATAACATCCTGTGCGAAACAGGCGCTACTAATGGCTAAGATGCACAGCGCCAACAGTAAGCCTTTTTTCGAACTCGTTCCATTTTTGAAATGGTTCCCTGTCTTCGTTGCATTTGTACGGCGCTTAACTTGCCGTTGCTTTTCTAAAAGTTCTAACATAATTTTAAAATTTAAATTGTTAATATTTATAATAAAATCTTTCTGTTTTTTCTATATGCTGCCTTATTCCCACTTCGACTTTTCGAGGTTGTAAAACATTGTCGCGCCATCTACCACAAATTTGATTTTTTCTATCCTTGCATTCGCGTTGACATTAAAATTTCTTGCATAAAATTTAGTTTCATCCGTATAGCTCACATCAGTAAAAGAACCTTTCGTATCTAACTTAATCAAAACCGGATCGGCAACAATTTTTTCGGGAGCAATCTCTTTTCCGTTATACACAAGACAGGCATACACATTACTCTTTTTACTGATTTTTCCTTCAACACATTTGAATACAATAGAATCCGGTATATTTATGGTCAGTATTTCCAATGTTCCGTTACTTAAGCTTTTATCCTCGTTGTTTTGAACTGACGCCGGATTGCTGTATATCGTAGCTTGCGATACCTGTAAATCGCCGTTATTTTCACTGCTCTCCGACGCTACATAAATATTATCGGAAGAAAGTTTGCAATCGTTGAGGGCTTTTTTGCCATCCGGTTCATTCATAAGTTCCAATCCTGTCCGGGCTGCAATAATTCCCATTTTAACCTGTTGCTTTATATAATAAATTTTTCCGGCTTCAAGCGTTAAGTCAAGAGACGCTTTGTTTTCCGGAGTCTTGGAAACAAATGTATAATTGCCGGGGGCAAGAACGGTATAAACGTATTGTTTTGCCTTTGTAGAACCTATTTTCAGGTCATTACATTCAACGCCCATTCTAATAAGGCTTCCTATTGAAGAATTTCGTATAATGTAAACGGTAGCTTTTCCATCAGCAGTCGCCATATTTAGATTTGTACCGGAATTGTCCGCAACAATCGTACTGACGGTTGGATTTTGCTCATTATCGAATGTTTCCACTTCGCCGTTTTCATAAAGGATAGAGGCGACATTCGTTTTCAGGATTGTAAGAGAAGCTCCGTTTTGATTATCAAAATCTTTATATCTGACATTATCAACATCTATTCTTACCACTTTAGCTTTGATTTTTTTAGAATCTTTTGTGATAATAATATCCTGTGCAAAACAGGCGCAACTAATGAATAAGGCACAAAGCGCCAGCAGTAATCCTTTTTTTTGCTTTTCTACTAATTCTATCATAATTTTAATATTTAAGTTGTTAATATATTTTAAATTATTTCACTCTGCAAAATTACTTAAGCTAATAATACGTGTCAATCACCCAAAAGGGTGAAAATGCTTCCAAATTTAATTTTTTTATCATTTATTGTACTAAAAAACAAAAAAACCGTATCTTTGTTGAAAAAAAAATTAAATCTGCTATCATTATGAATGCAATTATGCGGCTTTCTATTTGTTTGCGATACTTGCTTCTTTTCGTACTCGTACTGTCCTGCAAAGAGACTGTTTTAGCCGATGATATATATGATCCAAAGAGATTGAGTATCGATTCGTTAAAGAATGTGCTAAAAACCCAAACGCTTACGGATAGGCGGCAATTGGATATATATTGCAATATAACCGCTGAGTATGCCGCTTTTGACATTGATAGCGTGCTTGTTTACGCTCCCAAAACCATCGGGCTTGCCCACAAACTGAAAGATGAAAAAAATGAAATAGAGAATTATTTTCATTTGGGAATTGCTTATTGCTTCAGAGACAATTACGATTCGGCGTTTATCTGTTTAGACAGGGCAAAAGAAATGGCTGCAAAATCGAAAAATATACAAATAGAGGTGAGAGCGATTGAATATATGGCTTTTGCATACGCACGGCAGGGAAAATATCTTTCGGCAACAGATTTTTACACAAGAGCCTTAAAAGTACTTGATGAGAGCCGGAGCAATGAAACGGCATACATGGGCGCATTGCTCAATTTAGCTGAATTATACCGCAGACTGAATAATCCGGAAATGGCTATTCAATACTTAACCAAGTCTGAAAAACTGTGTAATAAAATAAAATCAGATGTCGGCAAATATGAATGGACAATAACGCAAATTTACAATGAATATGCGTTTAATTATCTGGGACGAAGCAATTTGGATAAAGCAAACGAATATGCCTTAAAATCGGATAGTATCAACAACAATGGATTATTCATTATTAATAAATGTCAGACAAAAGGGCTGCTGGCATCCATCTGTTTGCAACGGAACGACTTCGACCGTGCTTTACAATATGCCATAGAATCGTACAACCAGGCTGACATTCTGAAAGATAAGGATTTGTATGCCTATTCAGGGAAGATTCTGTCGGATGTTTACATGGCGCAAAAACATTATCCGGAAGCCGAAACCGAAGCCTTCAAGGTTTGGCAGTCTGATTCGACCAATATTGATGAAGCACGTGTCGTTGCCTTGAATATCGCGTTGGCAAATATTTACATGCACAATACGGAGAAGGCGGCTTACTATCTCAAAAGGTATTCGGAATTGAATACCCAATATTCCGAAAAAAGTTTTCACGCCACAGTTTCCGACTTATCCATCAAATATGAAACCGAGAAAAAAGAAATGCAAATATCGTCTTTGGAGAAACAAAAAATCCTGTATATAGTTACCGGTATTGCCGGCATTCTGTTTGCGATTATCGTCGGACTTTTTTCCTGGCAAAAGATACGCCGCGAACAATTGAAAAAACAGCTTATTGCCACTAATGCTGTTCTTGAATGGGAGGAAAAAGAACGGAAAAGGTTTGCAAGCGAGTTGCATGATGGTATCAACGGAATGCTGTCTGCATTAAAAATTGAACTTGGCGATACCGGATTTCATCTACAAAACGTAGGCGATAGACTTGACGAATGTATTGAGACAATCCGCCGGATGGCTCATGGTTTGATGCCCGCTTCTTTAGAGCGTTTCGGAATGAAAGCCGCTTTGGAAGACCACTGCCGCCTGTTTTCGAGTGTTCATTTTTATTTTTTTGGCGACGACAGGAGAATTGATAAAAAGATAGAACTTGTGATTTTTTATTGCGCTTACGAATTAGTGAGCAATTCCGTTAAACATTCAGGGGCAAAAAATATCAATGTTCAACTTATACAGGGTGAAAAACATGTGTCGCTTACTGTCCAGGACGATGGTTGCGGTTTCGACAGGGAAGATGCCGTGCAAGGGTCGGGACTGAAAAATATCAAAAACAGAGTTATATCCTGTAAAGGCAAAATGGACATTGTGTCTTCGCCCTGCAATGGAACGGAAACGTTTATTGAGTTGAAAGTTGAGAGTTGAGCGTTTTTGAATACACGGTCATAACCGTTCTTTCAACCACGCGGCTTCTTCCTTAGAAAGTAAAGGCGCAAGCTGATCATAGACTTTTTGATGATAATCATTTAGCCAGTTGATTTCTTCATGAGACAGCAAAGAATAGTCGATCAGGCGGGTATCAATCGGACATAAAGTCAATGTTTCAAAAGCGTAGAAATCGCCGAAAGTTGTTGTTTTCGCTTTAACGGTCAAAAGGAGGTTCTCAATGCGGATGCCATATTCGCCGGCAAGATACAGCCCCGGTTCATTGGACGTAATCATGCCCGGTTCCAAAGGAGCTGGATTGTAATTCATCCTGATGCTTTGGGGTCCTTCATGCACATTCAGAAAACAACCGACGCCGTGACCGGTTCCGTGCAGGAAATTCTGTCCGGCTTTCCACAAGAATTGACGGGCCAGCACATCTAATTGCATGCCGACTGTCCCTGCGGGAAAAACCGCTAAAGCCAATTGAATATGTCCTTTCAGAACGTGTGTATAATTACGTTTGACATCTTCCGAAACTTGTCCGGTCGAAACAGTCCGGGTAATATCGGTTGTTCCGTCGAGATACTGCGCTCCCGAATCAACTAACAAAATTCCGTCCGGAAGAACGACCGCATTGCTTTCGGGCGTTGCATCATAATGGACAATGGCTCCATGTGCGCCGTATCCGGCAATGGTTTTAAAACTTTCTCCCAAATAAAAATCCTGATCGGAGCGGTAGTCTCGAAGTTTTTCTTCAACATCCGATTCCGTAATCGTTTCGTTATTCTTCAGGGATTTTTCCAAATCAATCAGGAACTTTACCAATGCCACTCCGTCTTTTTTCATGGCGTTTCGTATGCCGGCAATTTCAGTTGCATTCTTAATACTTTTCAATGAATCCGCCGGATGAACGGTCGTTTCCTTGATAATACAGTTATCAGAAAGAATCGAATATAAACGGTAATTGATTTTGGTTGGGGCAATTAAAACGTTTGTCCCTGAAGGAATCCCGCGAATATAACCGGCGATTTTTTCGTATCCCGCTACGACAACGCCTTCCTGCTGCAAATAATCCGATACATCCTGCGTCAATTTTTCGGGAGAAATAAAAAGAACGGTTTCTTTTTCGGAAACGGCAGCGTAGCTTACGCATACGGGATTATATTTCACATCATTTCCGCGAATATTGAATAGCCAGGCGATTGTATCCAAAGCGGCGATAATTGTTATATCCGCTTGATTTTTATTTACTTCCGCCACTACTTCCTTGATTTTATCGCGGCACGGTTTTCCTGAAAAACGTTCCGGAAGAACAAATACCGGATTTGCCGGAACAGCGGGGCGATTTTTCCAAAGCAAATCGTAAGGTGCAAAATCGGTACGGACATTCAAGTTTTTTCCGGAAAAATATTCAATCAAAGCTTTTGCTTCCGAAGCGGCATATACGTCTCCTTCGATTCCAATACAATCTCCGGCAGACAATTCCGATGCAATCCAGTCGGAAATAGTTGGCGTTTCGGGCAATCCTTCTTTATACAAATCGATTCCGGTATCTTTCAATTGTTGTTCCGCTTGCAGAAAATAGCGGGAGTCTGTCCATAATCCGGCTTTATCCTTTGTAATAACAACCGTTCCGGCAGAACCTGTGAAACCGGATATCCATGCGCGGGTTTTCCACCGTGTGGGCGTATATTCGCTTATGTGCGGATCAGTCGAAGGTATAATACAGGCATGAACCTGTTCTCGCTGCATGAACTGCCTCAGAATTTCAATGTTGGCTTTAACGAATTGCATATTTATAATTTTTTTTGACAATAAATTCTTCCCAAACTACCCACAGGATAAAAACAATCGTATAATAAATGTAACGTAATATTCCATCGTGCAAACTCTGAAATCGATCGGGATTGCCGTTGGTTAGCCATACGGTTGTTGCAATCCGGATAACATTGTAAACTGTCAAAATGAAACATCCCATGGGAATATACCATAATTTTTTGAGTAAAGGCCCCCAGTAAAGCAGGATAATTCCAGCATATATAGACATTTGTTTAAATCCGAGACAACCCCAGATGATACGAATCCATACATTTCCTTTTGTCGGAAATTTCAGTTGAGTATTTGCGACTAAAAGATCTTGTGTATTAGGAAATAAGTGAATAAACCAGGCGACAATTTGAGTCATTCCGCGACAGGAAGCCCCAAACCATGCAGGCGTAATATCTTTTCCGAAAAGATAAATATTCTCACTGTCCATATCGCCGTCAATAGCAATTTTCCATGAAAAATGGAAAGCAAACAAAAGAACAAGGAAAAAAAGTATTCCTTTGTATGGTTTAATAAAATCCACTATGCGATTTAATTTCTCATTCATAAAAATCAAATAATTGCCAAAGATAGTAATAAAAAAGCAATTCGGAAAGAAAAAATTTTGTATTTTTGCATTTGAAAAAAATATAAAAATTATGAGATATTTTAATGTTTCGGGGCCTTGCTTTAAGGACGAACACTATATGATTGATGCTGCAACGCGCTTACACGGAGTGGAGCAACTGATTGATATGAATCAGTATTTTGTAATTCATGCAGCGCGTCAGAGCGGTAAAACCACCTATCTCAAAGATTTGGCAAATCGTTTGAACGACGGTGGCAAGTATTATTGCACCTATTGCTCGCTCGAAACATTGCAGGGAGTCAACGATCCCGAAAAAGGTATTCCGGAAATTGTACACAGAATAAAAGTTTCATTAGCTACATATAAACTTCCTGAATATGAAAATTTTGCCGAAAATGCAGATTTTGATAATTTTACGAGCGTTTTACAAAGCGTATTGTCAAAATATTGCACGATGCTTGACAAGCCTCTGGTAATACTTTTCGATGAAGCCGACTGCCTGAGTAACGGTACTTTAATCGCTTTTATGCGGCAACTGCGGAACGGATATATCGACCGCGACAGGGCAAAGTTTGTGAAATCCATCGCCCTCGTCGGAATGCGCAACATCCGCGACTACAAGGCGAAAATTCGACCCGACAGCGAAACGCTTGGCAGCGCAAGCCCGTTTAATATCGTTACAAAAGCGTTAACCTTGACAAATTTCACAAAAGAAGAAATCATTGAACTCTATGCTCAACATACCGCCGAAAGCGGACAAATTTTCGAACCCTGCGCCATTGAGTTGGTTTGGGAAAAAACGCAGGGTCAACCTTGGCTCGTGAATGCAATTGTGCGGGAAGTGATTTTTGATTTACTTGATTTAGATTATACAAAGCCAGTAACCGCCGAACTGTGCGAACAGGCAATTCAAAACATCATCCTTCGTCGCGATGTACACATCGACAGCTTGCTCGAACGGCTGAAAGAACCGCGTGTACGCCACATAATCGACCCTGTGATTGCAGGAGAGTTTGTGAGTACGACAACAGACGATTTTTCCTATACCAAAGATTTAGGTTTAATACGGGTAACAGCAGGCAAAAGAGTAGAACCGGCTAATCCGATTTATGCAGAGGTAATCGTTCGTACTTTGAATAATGATACGCAGGAAAGTTTGACAAGAACCGATGAAAAGACTCAAATGCCACGCTATCTGAAAGATGGAAAGATAGATATGGATTTTCTGATGCGCGATTTCCAACAATTTTGGCGCGAAAATTCCGCAATATGGGAGGAACGCTATCAATACAAGGAAGCAGCTCCACACCTTATTCTTATGGCTTTTCTGCAGCGCGTGATAAACGGCGGAGGACAAATAATGCGGGAAATGGCAGCCGAAACAGGACGACTTGACCTTTGCGTCATCTATCAAAATCAAAAATACCCGATAGAACTCAAAATTCTTCGCGGCGATAAAACACTTGCCAAAGGGCTTGAACAAACAGCCGATTATATGGATATTCTCGGCTGTGCATACGGATGGCTTTGCATTTTCGACCGTAACCCTGAAAAATCGTGGGATGAAAAAATTTATATGCAAAAAGAAAAAATCAACGACGGGAAAATAATTACGGTGGTTGGGCTTTGAATTCAAAATACATTATAGTCCAAATTAAATGATAAAATAAGTTAATATGCTGTCGAACGGATAATAAGTAAAAATATTCTTTTATCTTTGCAAACAAAAATGGAGTTCGATTGAAAGGAATGAAATTTTGGATTACAAATATGCATACAATTAAATTGGTTTTTCTTGGAGTTATTTTAGGAATGATTCCTGGTATGGCGTTAGCTCAGAACAGTACAAATTCTCCTTATACACAGTACGGATATGGTAATTTAGCGGATAAAGCTTTTGTTTCTCAACGGGGAATGGGCGGAATTGGCTATGGGTTACGAAATTCTCAAATGATTAATCCGATGAATCCGGCTTCTTTTTCATCTGTTGATTCAATGACTTTCATGTTTGATTTTGGTCTTATGGGTCAAGTATCCTGGTTACAGGACAGTTATGGTAAAGAGCAAAAAAACAATGGTAATTTGGAGTATATAGCCATGCAATTTCCTGTTGCCAAAAGATTCGGTGTAGGGGCAGGTTTTGAGCCGGTTTCTTATGTAGGATACGTTTATATGGACACAACCCGTTTGCCGGTTGATAATGGACTGTCGCAGGATATTTACTCAGGGTCCGGCGGTTTAAGCAAGGTGTATGCTATTTTGTCGTACGACCTTTTGCAAAAGGTTTCAATCGGCGTAAAACTGTCGTATTTATTTGGCGATGTAATCCACAATATACAAAATACTCCAATAACAGTCAGTTCTTCAAATGCTTATATTACAAATAAGATGGATACTATTCGTGCGTATGGATTTTTGTATGATTTTGGATTGCAATATCATCAACCGGTGGGGAAATTTAGAACGTTGACCATTGGCGCTGTCTATTCGCCTAAAATTAGTTTTGGATCAAAGGTAATGAAAGGAGTTATTAAAGTGGATCCTTCTTCCGGATTGCCTGTGAACAGTACGGATACGGTTTACAGAAATTTGGGATTTGAGATGCCGGAATCTTATGGTTTGGGATTTACCTATACCCGATTGGGAAAATTGACGGCAGGAGCGGATGTTTTGTATCAGCGATGGGCAGACGCTAAATTTTACGATCAAACGAACGCACTCAATAATCGCTTGAAAGTGAATGCCGGAGCGGAATTTATTCCTAACCGCACCAGTAATAATCTATTGAACAAATGGCATTATCGGGGGGGATTGTATTATACCAATTCTTATATTAAGATAAACGATTCAAAATATAATGAATACGGAATAGATTTGGGCTTGGGTATTCCTATACAGGACAGGCGCTGGCCGGATAAACGTTCCTTCCTTAATATCGCCTTTGAATATTCGGTTGTTCAGCCGGCATCAAACGCATCCCTTATTAAAGAACAGTATTTTAAGTTATCGCTTAGTTATACATTCAGTGAATTATGGTTCTTCAAACAAAGAGTACAGTAATTGTTCTGTTAATTTGTTGTATAGTAACGATATCATGCAATGATAGTAAAAAAAACATGCCGTTGGTTGCTGTTGATGCAAAAACAATACCGATGGTTCATACACTAAATGCCTTGTCGTTAATATCCGATTCGGGAATTGTCCGCTACCGCTTAGAGGCAAAAATTTGGGATATTTATTCAAACGCAGGGGATTCCTATTGGTATTTTCCGGAAAAGATTCATGTAGAGCGATTTGATTCTCTTTTTCATATAGAAGGAAGCATTATTGCAGATACTGCTTATTATTTTGAAAAAAAGGAACTTTGGCGTGCCATTGGTAATGTCGTTGTTAAAAATATAGAAGGAACCACTTTTGAAACTTCCGAATTGTTTTGGAATCAAAAAGCTCCGCCCAACGACGGTAATGCGTTTTATACCTTTCAAAAGGTTAAAATAACAAGTCCTGACGGTAGTTTTCTGATTGGCGATAATGGTTTTAGATCTAATCAAGCGTTAAATCCTCCTTTCCTTTTTGCAGGAAAAGGCGAATTAAATGTAAATGAATCAACTGATTCGATTCAACAAAGTACAGTACGTTCAGATAGTATGTCCGCTCCATGAATAATTTTTGGGTAGAAATAGGAATCACTTTGTTGTTTTCCGCATTTTTTTCTGCGGGAGAAATTGCTTTTGTCAGTTCAAACAAACTGCTTTTTGAGTTGGAAAATAAATCGTCGAGCCTCACTTTCAAAATACTAAACCGGTTTTATACTAATGCCAACCAATTCATTTCCTGCATGTTGCTTGGAAACAATATTGCCTTGGTTATCTACGGTTTATTTATGGCCCGCGCACTTACGCCACTGATGTCGCCTTATTTTTCAAGCGATCTGTTTATTTTGTTGGTTCAATCGTTTGTTGCTACCCTGTTTATTCTATTTGCCGGAGAATTTATTCCTAAAGCAGTGGCTCGCGTCAATCCGAATTTTTTCCTTTCGGTTTTTGCCATACCTTTATTTATTATATACATTGTTTTATTTCCCCTTTCAAAATTTTCTTCATGGATTGCCACGCTGATATTGCGTATTTTTGGGGTAAGAATATCCGACGACAACCACAAGCGTTATGGACGGCACGACTTGGATTATTTCCTTCAAAAGACGATTGAAGAAACTCCCGAAAATGCCGAATTGGACACGGAAGTCCGTTTTTTTCAAAATGCTATGGACTTTTCTCAGGTAAAAGTGCGGGATTGTATGGTGCCTCGAACGGAGATAGTCGCTGTTGACCGGCAGGCTCCTCTGAAAGAACTTACTTCAAAATTTGTCGAAACGGGATTTTCTAAAATTGTTGTTTATGAAGGAGATATAGATAATATTATCGGATATATTCATTCGTTGGAACTGTTTGTTCAGCCGGACGACTGGACAAAGTCCATGGTATCTCTAACCGTTGTGCCTGAGAATATGGCTGCCAATAAATTAATGAAAACGATGCTTGCCGGAAAGAAAAGCATGGTGGTGGTAGTGGACGAATTTGGAGGAACTTCCGGTATTGTTACTTTGGAAGATTTGGTGGAAGAAATCTTTGGGGAAATTGAAGATGAGCACGATACTCAATTGTTTACAGCTAAAAAGTTGACTGAAAATACATTTGTGCTTTCCGGAAGAATGGAAATCGACAGAGTCAATGAAATGTTTGATTTGAATATTCCGGAATCGGATGAATACATCACGGTTGCAGGGTATATTTTAAATCATTATCAGAATTTTCCAAAACTGAATGAGACGGTTGTTATTGGGAAGTTGGAGTTCAAAATTCTTCGTGTTACCCATACAAAAATAGAATTAGTCAAGCTAAAAGTTAATGAAAAATAAAAATTTATTGAAAATATTATAATGGATACAACAAAATTTTGTACCTTCGTGCGCAATTTCCAAAAAAAATAATTAAAAATAACATACAAAATCAATGGCAACATTAGAGAAAATAAGGAGTAAAGCCGGCTTATTAGTAGGTGTGGTAGGTATTGCTTTGTTTGCATTTATTATTGGAGACTTTCTTCGATCGGGATCAACGTTTTTTCGTCAAAACAAAGAAAAAATAGCTGTAGTTGATGGTCAGTCGATTGGTATTCGCGAATTTCAAAATGAGTTGGAAGTGCAGACGAATAACTATAAAAGCCGTATGGGTGCATCACTTACGGAAGATCAACAAAATCAAATTCGCCAAATGGTTTTTGAGGAAATGGTCGGTTCGATATTGTTGGATAATCAAAGTAAAAAAATAGGATTGCTGGTTAATAAAGAAGAACTTGCCGATTTAGTAATGGGCGATAATATTTCCCCTGTTATCAAGCAAATTCCTTATTTCCAGAATCCGCAAACCAAAGCATTCGATAAGAATGGTTTAATACAATTCCTTCAACTGATTGAATCGGACGACTGGAGTATGTACACTGCGGAACAGCAGCAACAGCTTCAAAAAGAAAAAGATTCCTGGCTGGAAGTAGAAAAAAGTGTCGCCCAACAAAAGTTAGTTGAAAAATTTTCTACTTTGCTGGTTTCTGCAATCGTAGCCAATTCGTTGGATGCCAAAGCCGCTTATAACGATAATGCAGTTAACGTGGACTTTAACTATGTATCCCAGCTTTATAATTCGGTTCCCGATACGGGTATAGTAGTAAGCGACGCCGACGTTGCTAAATTATATGACTTGCGGAAGCAAAGTTATAAACAGGAAGCTGCTAAGCTTGTTAGTTATATTGCCGTAAATATTTTGCCGAGCAAAGAAGATTATGCCGATGTTTCCACTCGTATGGAAAAAGTAAGAGCAGACTTTGCAAATGCCGACAATCCGGCGGATGTAATTAATGAAAATTCCGAGGCGCCCTTTATAGATGCTTATGTATCTGCCGCACAATTAAGCGCTGACGAGAAAACTTTTGCAGAACACGCTTCGGTAGGGGATGTTGATGGTCCGAAATTAACGGACAAAACTTATGCTATGTACAGATTGATTGGCGTAAAGCAAGCGCCGGATTCGATAAAAGTAAATTTACTTCCTCTTTCTAATTCGGATGAAGCAAAAAGCAAACCGCATATCGACAGTTTAATTCAGGTTATTCGTTCCGGTAAATCGTTTGCCGATATCGCTTTAACGGAATCAAACGGACAAACCAACGGCGATATGGGCTGGCAAACAGAAGCTAACTTAGTTAGGGGTGTTGATGCAAAATTTGCCAATGCACTTTTTGATGCTAAAATCAATGACCTTTTCACTACGACTACATTGAAAGGAACTTATTTAGTACAGGTAGTCGAAAAGACAAAGCCGGTAACAAAATACAAAGTCGGGACGATCCGGATGGACGTAACTCCCAGTCAGGAAACCTATAATAAATTGTACAACACACTGAATCAATATATTTCCAAAAATAATCAATTGAATAAGTTTAGATCGGCAGCTGCGGATGCAGGATATAGTTGTCAGACTGATGTGCAATTGATTGAAAATCAAGAAAATATTGCTTCTATTGAAAATTCGAGGCAAGTAATCCGCTGGGCCAACAGTCACAGCAAAGGCGATATGTCGGAAATATTTGAATGTCAGGGTTATTTCATTGTTGCAGTTGTAGAAGGCGATCTTAAAGCCGGTTACCGCCCGTTGAAAGACGTTGCCGACATCTTGAAAAGAGAGTTGATTAATGAGAAAAAAGGAGCGCAAATCATAGAATCTCTGAAAGCAAAAAATCTTAATTCATTAGACGGTTATGCAACCGCTATGAATTCTACGGTGCAGGAAGTGAAATTTGTTACATTTGCAACTCCGCGAATTACAGGAATCGGTATGGATCCGATAGTGAATGTGAAAGCAGTCGCTTCGGAAGTTGGTCAAATTACAAATCCTTTTGCAGGTAAAAACGGAGTATATGTTTTGTCCTTAACAGCTAAAAATACAAGTGAACAAAAGTATGATGAAGCCAGCCAGAAAATGCAAATGAATATGCAAAACAACTATAAGATCATGCAAATGGTTCAGAGTAATCGCATATTAAAAGACAACGCTACCATTGAAGATAACCGGAGCCGTTTTTATTAATGGTGAAGAAGTCGCTAACAGGACAAACACTCAGTGAAATAGAACAATTGGTTGCCGAACTGGGGATGCCCTCTTTTGCAAGCCGGCAATTGGCGGATTGGCTGTATAAAAAGCGAGTCCGGACAATTGACGAGATGACAAACCTGCCGCTTAAAGGAAGGGAAAAATTAAAAGAAAACTATACAGTCGGGCGCTTGGATTATTCGCAAGTGCAAAATTCTGCGGATGGAACCCGAAAATATTTATTTCCCGTTGCCGGAAATAAGTTTGTAGAAACCGTGTATATTCCGGATAAAGAACGGGCTACAGTTTGTATTTCTTCACAGGTAGGCTGCAAAATGAATTGTTTGTTTTGCATGACCGGAAAACAAAAGTTCAGCGCGCAATTATCTTCTTCCGAAATCATCAATCAGATTTTGTCGCTTCCCGAAAGCGGGCAATTAACCAATTATGTTTTCATGGGAATGGGTGAGCCTTTGGACAACGAATACGAGCTTTTTAAAACCTTAGAAATCCTGACTGCCAATTATGGTTTGGCTTTAAGTCCGAAACGAATCACGGTCTCAACCATTGGAGTGTTGCCTGCGTTGAAGCGTCTGTTGGATGAAACTCAATGTCATGTAGCCGTTAGTCTCCATTCGCCTTATCATGAAGAACGGCTTTCGTGGATGCCTGTGGAAAAAGCATTTCCGGCGGAAAAAGTAATCGAAATGATTAAGCAATACGATTTTTCTCATCAACGGAGGATTTCGTTTGAGTACATTTTATTTGGCGGAATGAACGACGACCGGAAGCATGCCCGTGATTTAGCTTATTTATTATCAGGTATTTCCTGCCGGGTAAATTTGATAAAATATCATCCCATTCCCGGCGTAAACCTGCCTGAAACGAACTTGGAAAATATGATTCCTTTCCGTGATTACCTTTCTTCGCATGGGATTATTTCTACTATCCGTTCTTCACGCGGCGAAGATATTTTAGCCGCCTGCGGAATGCTCTCGACTAAATATGGAATCTGTAAAAATTCATTTAATCCCGTATAACTGCATCTTATTATAGAGCGTTTTACGGTCGATTTTCAGAAGTTGAGCCGCTAAGGTTTTGTTTCCTCTTGCTTTATGCAATACAATCTCGATCTGTTCCTTTTCGTTGTTGGGTTGAAGTGCAAAATCCTCAACTTTAGGCTCGTTGAAAACAGGCAAATCATCGGGAGTTATCTCGTTTCCCGATGCAAAGAGGACGGTACGCCTCACCACATTGCGAAGTTCACGAAGGTTGCCGCTCCAATGATGTTTTTCAAGCAGACGGATTGTTTCGGGGGTAAAACCTTGTATATCCCGCTCCAACTCTTCGTTTGCCTGGCGTAGAAATTCCTCGGCGAATAGTTTGATGTCATTCTTCCGGTCGCGTAATGACGGAATAAAAAGTGAAAACTCGTTGAGGCGATGATATAAATCTTCACGAAAACGCCTCTCAATAATAGCAAGTTGCAAATCTTCATTAGTTGCTGCAAGTATCCTGACATCAATAGCAACATCCTTCGCCGCGCCTACGCGACGAATTTTCTGCTCCTGCAAAGCCCTGAGCAATTGCACCTGTACTTCGTAATGCAAATTACCAATCTCATCCAAAAATACCGTACCGCCGTTTGCCTGCTCGAAAACGCCTGTCTTATTATCAATTGCCGATGTAAACGAGCCTTTAAGGTGTCCGAAAAGCTCGCTTGGCGCAAGCTCCCTTGAAAGGCTGCCGCAATCGACTGCGATAAAGGGTTTATCTTTTCGAGGACTGTGGTCGTGAATCATCTTGGCTGCATATTCCTTTCCTGTGCCGCTCTCACCGAGAATCAATATCGACATTTTCGTCGGGGCAATTTTTAAAATATGCTCGTACATTTGCCGGGCAAGTGCGCTATTACCAAGAACAACGTCTGTCGATACTTTTTTCTCCTGTTTTATCTGCGGCTTCACCGGTTCGGCATATTTTGCCAAAGCCTGATTTATCTTTTCTTTGAATATGCCCGGTACGATAGGTTTTTCGAGATAATCTTCTGCGCCTAATTTTATCGCTGCCACAGCGCTTTGAACTTCAGCGTAGCTTGTCATTATGATTAAAGGAGTTGCGATGTTCTGCTCTCTCGCCCATTGCAAAAGCATAATGCCGTCGCCATCAGGCAACCGCATGTCGCTTAAAATGAGATGATATTTGCTTTTTGCAAGCTCTTGCTTTGCTGAGGTAACCTTTGAACATAACAGCGTTTCGTAATCATTACGCTCAAGCCAACTTCTGAGCATAGCGCCAAAAGCAATATCGTCTTCAATTATCAAAATTCTGTGTTTCATAGTACAAATGTAATGCTTTTTCGGTAAATAATGCACATATATATTTTGTTCCCGGCTGAACTTCAAATGACAAGTAACAAAACGACAGAAATTATCAAAAAGAATACTTTAATAACGCTATTCCTACTATATTTTTTAAAAATTTTTGGCGTTTTCCCTATTTTTTAGTACCTTTATCCCCGAATTTTCAGAATTATAAAATATGGGTGCATATCAAAAATTTCAAGAATATCTTGTAAGCGAATTAGATGCTATTCGTTCGGCAGGTTTATATAAAGAAGAACGAATCATTGTTTCTCCCCAATCGGTAAAGATTCGGTTGGAATCGGGGGAAGAAGTGCTTAACTTTTGTGCAAACAACTACTTGGGGCTGTCTGATCACCCCGGTTTGATTGCCGCCGCCAATCAAGCGATGGAAAGCAAGGGCTATGGCATGTCGTCGGTTCGTTTTATCTGCGGAACGCAAGATTTGCATAAGCAATTAGAAGCCACCATTGCGCAGTTCTTCGGAACGGAAGATACCATTTTATATGCAGCTTGTTTCGATGCCAACGGCGGCGTTTTTGAACCGCTTCTGAGCGAGGACGATGCCATTATTTCCGACACGCTGAACCATGCTTCGATTATCGACGGGGTGCGTTTATGCAAAGCCGTCCGTTATCGCTATGCCAATGCGAACATGGAAGATTTGGAATCACAACTGCAAGCGGCTCAACAGCAACGGTTCCGTTTGATTGTTACCGACGGCGTTTTTTCTATGGACGGCAATGTTGCACCTTTGGATCAAATCTATGCCCTTGCCCAAAAATACGACGCGATGGTCATGGTCGATGAATCGCATTCGGCAGGCGTAGTCGGGAAAACCGGACGGGGAACAACCGAACAATTCAATCTGCGAGGCAAAATCGACATCCTCACCGGAACGCTGGGAAAAGCATTCGGTGGCGCTATCGGCGGGTTCACCACGGGAAGAAAAGAAATTATCGCCATGCTTCGTCAGCGTTCACGGCCTTATCTTTTTTCCAATTCAATTCCTCCTTCGGTTGCAGGCGCCGGAATTTATGCTTTCAACTTTTTAGACCAATCAAATGTTTTACAGGATAAGCTGCATGAAAATACAAGCTATTTTGTGGACAAGATGCAAAAAGCCGGTTTCGATATCAAACCTACGCAGTCTGCAATTTGCGCCGTCATGCTGTATGACGCCAAATTATCGCAGGATATGGCAGCTCAACTATTGAAAGAAGGTATTTATGTTACAGGATTTTATTACCCTGTTGTTCCGAAAGGGCAGGCTCGTATTCGCGTGCAGTTGTCGGCGGCGCACGAAAGGGAGCATTTAGACAAATGTATCAACGCTTTTACAAAAGTTGGGAAAGAATTAAATATTTTAAATAAGTGAAAAATATGAAAGCGCTTGTTAAACTTCGTCCCGGAAAGGGTATTTGGATGGAAGATGTTCCAACTCCAAAAATAGGAGTCAATGATGTATTGATAAAAATAAAGAAAACCGCCATTTGCGGCACCGATTTGCATATTTACAAATGGGATGAATGGTCGCAACGCACGATTAAAACGCCCATGGTGATTGGGCATGAATACGTAGGCGTGATTGTAGAAAAAGGCGATGGCGTTACAAACCTCAATATCGGCGACCGCGTTACCGGCGAAGGACATATTGCCTGCGGACACTGCCGAAATTGCCGGCGGGGAAAGTTGCATGTTTGTGAAAATTCCATTGGAGTAGGGGTAAACCGCGACGGGGCTTTTGCCGAATACCTGTCTCTACCGGTACAAAACGTGGTGAAACTTGATTCCCGCATCTCCGATGATATGGCTTCCATCATGGATCCTTTTGGAAATGCCACGCATACAGCGCTTTCGTTCCCTTTGATCGGGGAAGATGTGTTGATTACCGGAGCTGGACTGATCGGCTCAATGGCAACCGCTATTTGCCGTTTTGCAGGAGCGCGTCACATCGTAGTCAGCGATTTAAGCGATTACAGGCTGAATATAGCCAAACGAATGGGAGCTACTTATACCGTGAATCCCACAAAAAATGAAACGATCGAACAGGCAATCAGGGATTTGAACATGCATGGCTTTGACATTGGTCTTGAAATGTCCGGTTCGCCTGTTGCTTTCGAGAGTATGATCGAAAACATGTACAACGGTTCCAAAATCGCATTATTGGGTATTCTTCCGAATACGACAACGGTTCAATGGGACAAAATTATTTTCAAAGCATTGACTTTGAAAGGAATATATGGTCGGGAAATGTGGGAAACATGGTACCAGATGGAACAAATGCTTATTTCCGGCATTGACCTATCCCCCATTATCACCCATCATTTTTCAATTGACGATTTCCAAAAAGGCTTCGACGTGATGGAAAGCGGCGAGTGCGGGAAGGTGATATTGGATTGGGAATAAGTAAGATTCTTATATATCCAGCATTTCGGCAGCCTCGCGCCGTTTGAGCGAACGAGTAGCCCGTCCCTTTTGAATACCAATTACCAATGGTGATTTGAATTTCAAATATTCGAATGTCATATATGCACTTTCATAGTCTGCACACATAACCCCTACACGCCCTATTTCACGGGTATATTCATTGTCCGCATCTTGTTCAGCCAATGCTCCGTTAGCAGTTGCTTCATCAATCAAAGCATCTCCATACGCTGAAACCTTATCATACAAATCCTTGTTATTAATAACCGTAATATCTTCAAATTTTCTTATCATAACTTTTGTGTTAAATTGTTTTACAATTTATCTTATCATATTCTGTATGAGTACCTATAAAACGAATTTTTATAATACCTGAAACAAAAATAACAACAGCAACTAATCTGTAATTATTTCCTTGAATATTGAATACATATCTATTGTTACCTACATAATCCGCAGAAGGAAAGTCCCATTTAAGTTCACTGTGTGATTTCCATTCCGACTCTTCCACAAAATCAATCCAATATTGTAAGCTATTCCTTGCATTAGCATGTTTTGCTGCATATTTATTTAATAATTCTTTATCCCAAATTTTCATTATATTCCTTAGTTAATGCAAAGATAAATAAAACTTTACTAATTGCAAAGATTTTCCTCGCTCGTTTTTATTACATTAGTAACCACCGTAACGGTTAAGAACGTAACACACTTTATTTCCTGTCCTGCGTCAGCAATTTATTGTACACATTTTCATCGCCGATAATCTCAATCGCTTTTTTGTACGAATCGATAAGCGGATTCACCAATTGATAATATTCATTGTCGCCATACACTTCCCGTGCAATCAACATTTTGATCTGTTGCAACAGTAATGATTTGGATTTTTCCAAATCTTTCTGTTGATCTTCTGTCAGTTGGTAGGTTTCCTGCTTCAGGTCGCTTGCCTTTTCTTTTCTATAAAGCGCCATCATGTTGTTTAACATGGCATCCGTAACGGTAAAATTCTTTTTGTAAGAATCAAATGCGGGATATTGCGCCTGATATTTTTTACGGTTTTCGTCCATGACGGTTCTGACATATTTATAAAGAATGCCTTTGTTGGCTATTTCCTTGAACAAAGGAGTAGAGCCGGCAACAGATATTGCATTGGCAGTATCGATAGGAACAAAATAATCAGGCATGATTCCGCCTCCGCCATAAACGATACGATTTTTAATTAACGTGTTGTATTTCAAAGAGTCAGGAAAATGAATACTGTCGGCCGAAAGCATTTCTCCCCGATTATAACGGTCAACCAAGTCTTTAGTATATGCATCCAAATCCCCTTTGGTATAAGGTTTTTGAATTGAACGACCGGTAGGCGTATAATAACGTGCAGTTGTCAACCGTATCATAGAACCGTCGGGCAGGGGAATCGGTCGTTGAACCAAACCTTTCCCAAAAGTTCTTCTTCCCACAATAACTCCTCTGTCCCAATCCTGAATAGCGCCCGACACAATCTCACTGGCGGAAGCGGAAAATTCGTTCACTAAAATGACTAATTTTCCGTTTTTAAGAGTACCGCTATTAGTCGATTTGTAATCCTCTCTCTGTTGATTTAGCCCTTCTGTATAAACAATCAAAGAACCAGGTCTCAGAAACTCGTTGGCAATTTCAACGGCAGCCGCCAAATAGCCGCCGCCATTATCCTGTAAATCCAGGATAAGGTTCTCCATTCCCTGTTTTTGCAATTTTTCCAATGCATCCTTAAACTCATCGTAGGTAGTCGCCGCAAAACGGTCTAACCGGATATATCCGGTTTTATCGTCCACCATATAGCTGGAAGTCAGACTGTAAACCGGAATTTTGTCCCGTATTATTTTGAAATTCAATAATTCGGGATAACCGCTGCGAAGCACCTTAAGATTTACGACAGTGCCTTTCGGGCCTTTTAACCTGGACATTACATCGGTATTTTTCATTTTAACGCCCGCGATTAAAGTGTCGTCAACAAAAATGATTTCATCACCCGGTTGAATACCTGCTTTTTCGGAAGGTCCCCCTGAAATAACCTGTATCACATACAAGGTATCGGTAAGCATATTAAACTGGACACCGATGCCGTCAAAATTTCCCTGCAAGGGTTCGTTGGCTTCTTTGACCTCATCCGGAGAAAGGTAAGCGGAATGGGGATCTAACTTTTCCAGCAGTCCTGTAATGGCATCTTCTGCCAACTTGCTATTATTAACGGTATCCACGTATAAATTTTCTATCGCAGCCATTGCTATACTCACTTTTCGAATAGCAGGATCATTCAGCATACTGCCGGATAACATCATCCGGTCTTGCCCATACGAACAGGCATTCATGCCAATAAGCAGCATGCATGCAAAAAGAAATTGTCTCATAAATAAATTATTTTTTTTTGTAATCATCTATATGTAAATTTTCCGGAACAAACGCAGCGATTGATTTTCCATAAGTCAACAATTCCCGAACAAGCGAGGAACTGATATGCGTATATTCCGGTTCTGTGAATAAAACAAACGTTTCAACGCCGGCAATTTCCCTGTTGATGTCGGCAATATTTTTTTCATATTCAAAATCATTGACCGAACGGATGCCTCGAAGAATGAACTGCGCCCCTGTTTCTTTGGCAAAATCGACCGTCAACCCGCTATAAGTTTGAACTGTAACTCGCGGATTCGACTTAAAAAACTGCATAAGCATTTCCATTCGTTGTTCCAGCGGAAAAAATGTTTTTTTCTCCATGTTGACGCCTATGGCTATGATAATCTCGTCGACCAAGCATAATCCTCTTTCGACCAACGACAGATGTCCCCGCGTAAACGGGTCGAATGTTCCCGGAAATAAAGCTGTCTTCATACCGCTATATCTTCTTCAACGACCAAGTTATTGATAATAAAAACCTGCCGTTCCATTGTATTCTTTCCCATATAAAACTCAAGCATCTCCTTCACTGCATCCTGCTTACGCATGTTGACAGGGTCGAGACGCAAATCTTTCCCGATAAAATGTTTAAATTCGCCGGGCGATATTTCGCCTAATCCTTTGAACCGCGTGATTTCAGGATTAGGCCCTAATTTTTCGATAGCGCTCAGCCGTTCTTCTTCGGAATAACAATAGGTGGTTTCTTTTTTATTCCTTACGCGGAAAAGCGGCGTTTGCAAAATGAAAACATGGTTGTTTTTAATCAAGTCGGGGAAAAACTGCAAAAAGAAAGTGATAATCAACAAACGGATGTGCATACCGTCAACATCGGCATCGGTAGCGATAATCACTTTATTGTAGCGCAATCCTTCCAAGCCGTCTTCAATATTCAGCGCTGCCTGAAGCAGATTGAACTCCTCGTTTTTGTAAACAATCTGCTTGGTTTCGCCAAAAGTATTCAAAGGCTTTCCCCTCAAGCTGAAAACCGCCTGATAGTTGGGGTTGCGGCTTTGCGTAATCGAGCCGCTGGCAGAATCGCCTTCGGTAATAAAAATACAGGTTTCCTCCAAATCTTCACCTTTGGCGTCGTTGTAATGCAAACGGCAATCCCGCAGCTTTTTATTGTGCAGACTTGCTTTTTTAGCCCGTTCCCGCGCTAATTTAGTGACGCCGGCAATCGCTTTTCGTTCTTTTTCCGAATCCAGAATCTTTTTCAGCAGCGCGTCGGCCGTATCGGGCGTCTTGTGCAGATAATTGTCCAATTCTTTCTTTACGAAATCGCCGATAAACTTAGGTACGGTCGATCCGCCGGGCGCCATATCTTTAGAGCCTAACTTGGTTTTTGTCTGGGATTCGAAAACCGGCTCTTCTACTTTAATCGCTACTGCGGCAACTATTCCCATCCGGATATCGGAATATTCAAAACCTTTCGAATAATATTCCTTAATCACCCGCGAAACAGATTCCTTGAAAGCCGACAAATGAGTGCCGCCCTGCGTAGTAAATTGCCCGTTGACAAACGAATAATATTCTTCGCCATATTGATTGGCATGGGTGATGGCGATTTCAATATCCTGCCCGCTCAAGTGAATAATCGGATAGAGCGGGTCGGAAGTCATGTATTCGTTCAGCAAATCAACCAGCCCGTTTTTTGAAAGAAATTTCTTTCCGTTGTAATTAATAACCAGACCTGAATTAAGAAAAACGTAATTTTTCAGCAATGGCTCGACAAATTCATCCTTGTATTGATAATTAGTAAAAATTTCTTCATCAGGGATAAAATTCACCAGCGTTCCATTTGGCTGGGCAGTCAGCGCCATTGGAATATCTTCTTCCGCATGCGCCTGTTTGTACTCCACTGTTTTGGTTTCGCCATCACGAAAACTTTGCACCAGCATGTAGGACGAAAGAGCGTTGACGGCTTTGATGCCCACGCCGTTCAAGCCGACTGATTTTTTAAATGCTTTGGAATCGTATTTTCCGCCGGTATTCATTTTAGAGGACACATCCAATACTTTTCCAAGCGGGATGCCGCGTCCGTAATCGCGTACTGTTACCACTCCATCGTCAATCGTAATATCAATCGACTTGCCGAAGCCCATCATGTATTCGTCAATGGCATTGTCGAGCACTTCTTTCAAAAGCACATAAATACCGTCATCGGCATAGCTTCCATCGCCTGTTTTCCCGATGTACATGCCTGGTCTCCGGCGGATATGCTCCCACCATTCCAGCGTTTGAATCTGTTCGTCTTCGTAAATTAATTCCTTCATTTTAAATGTTTAATAAATGCGCGACGGGTTTTGTGATGTTTATACTCAAAATAATCCCATTGCGATTGTATTTTTTGATTTGTTTCCAATTCGGGATTGCTTTCAGCGTATATAAATCCATAACGGTTGAAAACAGGTATCAAATCATTGAAAATTAAAGCGTTGACTCCTTTGTTCTGGTATTCCGGCAAGACGCCCATCATATATAAATCCAGTATTTTACCTTTACCATAAAGCGCCTTCAACAAATATGCCCATCCAAAAGGCAATATGCGTCCTTTCGCTTTTTGCAAAGCTTTGGAAAGGCTTGGCAAGGTCAACGCTATTCCTACTACCTTATCGTCTGATTCCCTGACAATTACAGTAATTAAATCAAGGCGAAGCATCGGAATATACATTTTGACATAATAGTCGATTTGCTTTTCCGATAGTTCCGAATAACCGTATAGCGGCTTGTAGGCTTCATTAAATAATTCAAAAATCTTTTTTGCATAAGGCCATATTTCTTTGGTCTTCTTGAACTTTTTGATTTGAAGCCCATATTTTTTCATGACTATTTCCGAGATACGGCGGTGTTTTTCCGGAATTTCTTTAGGAACTTGAATTTGAAATTCGTTCCAATCCTGCTCTTTCTCGTATCCCAATTTTTCTATATGCTCCTTGTAATATGGGAAACTATAGGCGGTCGCCATCGTTCCCAATTGGTCAAAGCCCCAGACTAACAAGCCTTCGTGGTCTAAATCGGTAAATCCCAGCGGGCCTTGAATGCCAGTCATTCCTTTTTGGATCGCCCATTGTTCTACAGCTTCAAATAAAGCCGAAGAAACTTCGTCGTCGTCGATGAAATCAACAAAGCCAAAACGGGCGTATTGTTGATTCCAGGTTGCATTTGCCTTGTGGTTAATAATTCCAGCTATTCGTCCTGCAATTTTATTATCCTTATATGCAAGAAAATAAATCGATTCACAAAAATCAAAAGCCGGATTCTTATCTTTCCGCAAAGTCATCATTTCATCTTCTACCAAACCAGGCACGTGATAAGGGTTGTTGGCATACAATTGGATATTGAAAGCAACAAACTTTTTTAAAGAAGACTTATCAGTTACTTCTACTATTTTTATCGACATTTTGTAAGTGTTAGATTTTTTACATTAGAGCTGCAAAGATACATTGTTTTTTTATACTATTACACAAAATGGATGGCTGATTTTTAAAAAAAATTGCACATTTTCTTGATTTTTGTGTAATATTTAAAAACAATACTCTATCTTTGTCCGTCTATAATCTTAAATAAATAGTTAAAATGAGAAAAAAATTATTAACAATTTGCTTTGTACTGGCATCGTTTATAAATATGTATGCCGGTGGTTTAGTGACAAATACTAATCAGAATGTCACTTTTTTGCGTAATCCAGCTCGTGATGCATCGACTGAAATTGATGCAGCTTACACAAACCCTGCCGGTCTGGCTTTTTTAAAGAAAGACGGATTTTTCTTTTCGTTGAATAATCAAAGCGCTTTTCAAACCCGCACGATTACCACAGACTTTCCTCCGTTTGAAGGATTTGGCGGAAATAGCGTAAAAGAATTTGAAGGAAAAGCAACTGCCTGGGTGATACCGAATTTGCAAGCTGCATATAAGATCGAAGGTGTGGTAATTTCGGCAAATATTGGTGTTGTAGGAGGCGGTGGAACGCTGGATTTCAGTAAGGGATTGCCTTCTTTTGAATCGACAGTGGCTATTGTTCCGGCTATGTTGAGTCGATTACAGCCGAGTTTTGGTTTTGGCGAATATAATTTGGAGAGCCAAATGAAAGGTTCGTCCATGATTATTGGCGCACAACTTGGCGTAACATTTACAATCGCCGAACATTTTGCAGCTTATATCGGAAATCGTTTCAGTTATGTCGATAATAGCTACACTGGGTATTTAAAAAATATACAGTTGAAAATGGGCGGTAATTTTGTTCCTGCCGCTGCACTTATTGCCAATCCAAGTTTTGCATCATTTGCTCCTTTATTAAGTGAAAAAGAACTGGATTGCAAGCAAACCGGTTCCGGAATTGCCCCGATTATCGGTTTGGATTACAATTTGAATAGATTGAATATCGGAGCAAAGTTTGAGTTTAAAACGGATTTGAATTTGAAAAATAAAACAAATACGAATACTACGGGGGTGCAGGATTATAATGACGGAGCGGTTACTCCTTACCATATTCCCGCCTTGTTGGCTGTCGGCGCGAAATACGACATTATCTCTCCGGTAACGGTTTCTGTTGGCTATCATCACTTTTTCGATTCCGACGCTAAAATGGCTGACGACAAACAAAATTATATCAATGGCGGTATTAATGAATATCTGGCAGGAGTAGAATACCGCATCAGTAAAATGTTTTTAGTCAGTTGCGGCGCTCAGCTTACACGTACGGGAGTAACCGATGATTATCAAAGCGACATGAATTTTTCTCTTAATTCCTATTCTGTGGGATTTGGTGGAGCAATCAATGTTACGAAAAACATCCGCGTCAATCTGGCGTATTTCTTTACGAATTACAGCGACTGGACTAAAAATTTAACCGACTACGGAAGTATCGGCAAGCTTACAGGGGGCGCTATTCCGGCAACACCCGGAACCGATACTTACGGGCGAACGAATCATGACTTCGGAATCGGCGTGGATTTTAATTTTTAAATACTCCTAAATTCTCTGAAGGGGACTTGGGTGTGTAAATTAAAAAAAGAGTCTGCGAGTGGTTGCAGGCTCTTTTTTGTATGCAGATGTAAATCGCAGTCAAAAATCAGGATTCAGACTATTTGTAGCTGATAATCTGTTCTTTTGAATATCCTGTAATTTCTACAATTACTTCTATTGGGATATTCATTTGAAGTGATTTTTGGATGACTTTTTCTAAACTTTTTTCACGACCTTCTTCGTGACCTTCTTCGCGACCTTCTTCGCGAGCACAATTCATTGCGCTACGAACATCATCATATTCCAATACGCTTTTTTTGTACGTTTCCATATCTTCTTCTGTTAATCGTTTTATTTCTGCTAATTCAAATAACTCTTCAAATATCTTGCCTTGAACCGAAGCAGGGCGGTTCTTTAGTTTGGACAAGTTTTTCAGTACATACAACCATTTGTCAAAATTGGTTTCCAATTCTTTTTCTTTCTTCTTGAACTTAGGCAATTCGACAAATGCAAACTTCAATTTGTTAGAGTAAATTGTTTTTGTGTTCTCTCGAACAAGTTGCACCCGCTCTACTACATGTTCTTCGTCTTCTTTAAAGTCCTTAAAAAGAATAAAATCCATTATTGCGACCATATAAACCGGTTTCAAACCGAAGTCCCAAATTCCTTTGGGCGCTTGTTTTTGTATCGGCAAAGAGGCATAAAAAAGACTCCTGTCGCGAAAATGCGCTTGCTTCGCATTCTGCATCTCTACGATAAAATATTCGTCCTTTTCAGTAGTACAAAAAATGTCAAAAACCGCTTTCCTCTCTCTTTCATAGATTCCCCACTGTTCGGAAGGAAGGTATTGAATTTCTGTAATCAGACCTTCTTCCCTGATAATTTGATTGAGAAAATCTATCAAAAATTTTTTGTTTGATTCGGGTCCGAAAATCCGATGAAACCCAAAATCAGTCAACGGATTCAAATACCGTTCTTCTAATATTTCCAATTTTTTCATTTGCTAAATGTTTTGATTAATAAATATGTCCGACAAAGTTATAACTTTTTTTCGTAACTTTGGCGGCTATTTAATAAAAAGAATGAAAACAGACATAGAAATTGCAAGAAGCATCCCATTAACTAAAATTAAAAGAATAGCTGCCGCTATTAATATTCCGGAAGATGAAGTTCTTAATTATGGAAAATATATTGCCAAAATCCCTATCAATCTGATTGATGAAGAAAAGGTGAAAAAAAGCGCTCTGATTCTCGTCACTGCTATTACTCCAACCAAAGCCGGAATCGGGAAAACAACCGTTTCTATCGGCTTAGCCTTGGGGTTAAACAAAATCGGGAAAAAAGCGATTGTCGCCTTGCGGGAGCCATCGCTTGGTCCCTGTTTCGGAATGAAAGGAGGAGCTGCCGGAGGAGGTTATTCACAAGTGTTGCCTATGGAAAATATCAACCTGCATTTTACGGGTGATTTTCATGCAATTACTTCTGCGCACAATATGATAACAGCCTTGCTGGATAATTATCTGTATCAAAACAGAGGAGTTTCAGGGAAACAGCTCAAAGAAGTTTTGTGGAAAAGGGTTTTAGACGTCAACGACCGTTCACTTCGCCGCATTGTTACCGGTTTGGGCGGTACTGCCAACGGGATTCCGGCGGAAACAGGATTCGACATTACTGCCGCTTCCGAAATCATGGCGATTCTTTGCCTGACAACGAGTATTGACGATTTGAAACAACGCATTGGCGATGTTTTGCTTGGATTTACTTATGATAATCAACCGTTTACTGTAAAAGATTTGGGTATCGAAGGCGCTATTACCGTGTTGTTAAAAGATGCCCTCAATCCGAATTTGGTGCAAACGACCGAAAATACGGCGGCATTCATTCACGGAGGCCCTTTCGGAAATATTGCTCATGGTTGTAATTCCCTGCTGGCAACCAAGATGGCGTTGACTTACGGCGATTATGTAGTCACTGAAGCGGGATTCGGAGCGGATTTGGGCGCTGAAAAATTCTTCAACATCAAATGCCGTAAATCGGGTTTGCAACCCAAACTGACGGTTATCGTAGCATCAGCGCAAGGTTTGAAAATGCACGGCGGAGTTCCCGTTGAAAATATAAAGTCGCCTAATCGGGAAGGGATACGAAAAGGCTTAGCCAACATGGGAAAACATATTGAAAATATGCATAATTTTGGGCAAAGCATTGTCGTAGCATTCAACAAATTTTCTGAGGATACGGAGGATGAAATCGCTATCATAAAACAATTCTGTGATTCCAAAGGCGTTGGATTCGCTGTCAATGAAGCGTTTTCCAAAGGCGGGGAGGGTGCTGTCAATCTGGCGAATGTCGTTGTAGATGCGATAGAAAAAAATCCGTCTAAACCATTACAATTCACTTACTTGGAGCGAGATTCGATCAAAACAAAAATAGAAAAAGTCGCTAAAAATATTTACGGTGCGGAGTTTGTAACGTTCAGTGAGCAAGCCAATAAAATGTTGAAATTAATCGACGCGATGAACATCAATGATTTCCCCATTTGCATTGCAAAAACGCAGTATTCTTTCTCCGATAATGAAAAAGCGTATGGAGTTGCTAAAAATTTTGAATTTAAAATAAATGACATTGTGATTAACAATGGCGCCAAATTTATTGTAGCCATTGCCGGTCAGATCATGCGGATGCCGGGACTTCCCAAAGAACCTCAAGCCAGGCATATTGATATTGTAAATGGGTATATTGAGGGGCTCTCGTGAGAATCTTTAAATAACTAAGAATAACATGAACAAATTTTTTTCTGAAAAAACAATTAAACTTTTCTTTCTCTTGTTGATGGAGAAAGGGTGCAGTTTTCTTCTTGTATCAGGATTCCTGACAGTTGCAGTTACAGCTTTCGCCCAACAGGAAAAGCAAATTACCGGAACTGTTACCGATAACCTGAACGAGCCGCTTGTCGGAGTGTCGGTGCTGATACCTAATTCATCACTCGGTACGGCAACGGATGCGTCAGGTAAATACATACTGACAATTCCCGACGGGAAAAAGGAAGTGCAGTTTTCATATCTCGGATATGAAACGCAAACAGTAGCGATTCCTGCGGGAAATACGTTGAATATTCAAATGAAAACCAGCGTAATCGGATTGAATGAAGCAGTCGTAATCGGTTATGGCACACAACGAAAGGGCGATCTTACGGGTTCGATAACCAGTATCAACAGCAAGGATTTCAATGCCGGACTGATTGGTTCGCCCGAACAGCTCATCAATGGTAAAGTTTCCGGAGTACAAATCATGTCGAACAGCGGTTCGCCCTCCGCCGGAAGTACGATCCGC
>Ga0123357_10000954_pt1 | contig 29425 bp, 18 predicted proteins | sample TergutEmb28metaG_FD_89873 | JGI IMG/M metagenome (GOLD analysis project Ga0123357, IMG submission 89873) | Embiratermes neotenicus P4 segment gut microbial communities from Petit-Saut dam, French Guiana - Emb289 P4 | ecosystem: Host-associated > Arthropoda: Insects > Digestive system > Gut ...
ATCGGCAATAATATTAATCGGAGCGGTAGAATCATTGTTGATTGCAATAATAATCGACGAGTCTTGCATTCCTGCAATGTGCTGAATCTGACCCGATATGCCGCAGGCAATATATAACTTGGGGCGGACGGTCACGCCGGTTTGTCCGATTTGTCGTTCGTGTTCTGCGAATCCGGCATCGACTGCAGCGCGGGATGCGCCGACTTCTCCTCCAATCGTATTTGCCAAGTCGTAGAGCAAGTTGAAGTTCTCTTTCGACCCCATCCCATAGCCTCCTGCAACAATAATTGATGCATTTTTAATATTTACTTTGGAAGATTCGATATGACGGTCGATAATGCTTATAACAAAATCGGTATCGGAAACATATTGATTCACTTCATGCGAAACGGTTTTTCCTTTGTAACCGGCATCCAAAATTTCTTTTTTCATTACGCCTTCGCGAACGGTTGCCATTTGCGGGCGATTATCCGGATTGACAATCGTTGCTACAATGTTTCCTCCAAAAGCCGGACGTATTTGATACAAAAGATTTTTGTAGGTTTTCCCTTCCTTTTTCTCTTCGTGGTCGCCGATTTCCAAAGACGTACAATCAGCGGTTAAACCGCTGAATAATGCCGATGAAACGCGCGGTCCCAAATCCCTGCCGATACTTGTTGCGCCCATGAGAGCGATTTGCGGTTTCTCTTCCTGAAAAAGCTTTACCAATATTGAAGTATGAGGCAACGAAGTATAAGGATACAGCCGCTTATCGTCGAAGATATGCAACACATCCACTCCGTAAGGAAATACCTGTTCGCCGATCGTATTTAGTTGAGAACCGATAGCGCCAGCTTCCAATTGGCAATGCAATTCGCCGGCAAGTTTTCGTCCTTTTGTAAGCAGTTCAAGACTGACGTCTTCTACTTTCCCATTTTCTATTTCAAGATATACAAATAAATTATTCATACTGTACTCAAATTTTTTACGATTCCTTCTTTATCCGCCAATCGTATGGTTTGTAATTAATTCCACCATCAACTCTTCAATTTGCTGATCGGAAGAATCGAGCGTTTTACTCTCTTTCGCTTGAAAAACTACGTTTTCAATTTTCTTTACTTTGGTAGGCGATCCGGAAAGACCGCATTGTTGCACATCGGCATTCACATCCGTAGCGCTCCATTCTTTCAAGTGAAGATAATCGCACGAATCGTATCCGGGAAACGAACCGGCAGTATCGGCTTGCCTTTCGGAAGCCGTTTTTGCATGTTTATATTTTTGAATCAATTTGGCGTTGCGCGGACGGCAAGCCGGCGCCGAACCATTTACGGTCAGCAAGAGGGGCAACGCTCCTTCCACAATTTCAATTCCGCGTTCCAACCGCCGCTTTACAGTAATTTTCCCATTTTCGACCGACTGAATTTCTTCTGCATAAGTAATCTGTGGAATTTTCAGTTTTTCTGCTACTTGCGGACCTACTTGGGCGGTGTCGCCATCAATGGCTTGACGACCGGAAATAATTAAATCAAAACCGCCTATTTTCTTGATTGCTTCATGCAAGGCATAACTTGTTGCCAACGTATCGGCTCCGGCAAAAACACGGTCGGTAAGTAAATATCCTCCATCTGCTCCGCGAAACAATCCTTCGCGTATAATGTCGGCCGCACGGGGAGGTCCCATAGTTAATAAGTATACCGTCGAACCGGAAAACTGATCTTTCAAACGCAAAGCTTGTTCCAGGGCGTTCAAGTCTTCCGGGTTAAAAATAGCGGAAAGAGCGGAACGATTAACCGTTCCATCGGCTTTCATTGCGTCTTTTCCTACATTCCGCGTATCCGGCACTTGCTTAGCCAATACAATAATTTTGAGACTCATTGTTTTTTTAATTAAAATTACACTAAAACACCGCCACAAAAATAGTGCATTTTTAACAACTGCAAGCGAAATCACTAAAAAATTGCACAAATGAGAAGAAAATGAGCAAAAAAATGAGGGGGTTTACTGGATAATTTGTTTGATTGCTCCGGTTTCGGGATAAAAATAGATTCTTACAGGAGCTTTTTTATCATCAAACAGAGAAGTTGCCAGCACTTGTTTATTCCCGAATTGAGCAATTTGAAACGTATTTTTGTACATGGAGTTTATTCCGTAGAATACTTCTACGGCCGCTTTTCCGGGAACAGCATAGACAATGCTCTGCGATTCTTTGGCTTTTTGTTTCGGATCAACGATCACCTGACTTTCCGTATTTTCAAGGTTCTTGATGTTAATATAAACGGGACTTCCGCTCAAATCATCCTTACCGACGATTCCGAGATACTTTGAAAAGCGCAAGAGAACTTCTTTATCTACATTCGATTGTGGCTCTATATCAAATTCGGAACTGAACGATTCAACATTTTTTGTTCCGATGAACAACTCGGTTAACGTGTTTTCCTGGGCGTCTAAGTTAGCAAGGACGATCTTCATTCCTTCGCCATCTCGAGGAGCGTTTTCGGCGTTGCCGGTAAGCAGATCCGTACGGCTTTCACGCAACTTATAAATTTGTTTGGCAGCAACCTCAGCCATTTTAGCAACAGATCCTGCTTGCAAATATTCTTCGGTATAAACCGAATGAGAAGGTATCTTTAGCAATTCCGAGGCTGGAGCGGCCGCTGTAGTCCTGTTATCGCTGGGATCCGGCACATAATCAGCATTGATAGTGCAAATAAGTCCATCCTCCGTAAGGAAGACGAAAGGGGAGGTTGTCTTCGATTTAAAGACAACCACGTAGGAAGCGTCCTTGTCAACCACACCTTTACTTTCCACCGTAATTGAGTTCAAAGTATAATAAATCCGATCTTCCGAAACGACTCCTTCGTCTTTAATTCCCAAATATTTTTCAGCGTACAGAGCATACGGCCCCGCTTTTTGAGTGGTTTTCGTGTAATTGACCCTAACTGTTAAAACGGTCTTGGGTAAAAAATAAGTTACTCCGAAATCGGTACTTTTGGTTGCACTTGTTTTAAGAACTTTGGTTTGTGCATGTAGAAAGTTAAATGTAAGGACAATAAAAAATAAAATGCCTATTCGTCTCATAGTGTATCGTAATTATTCAGTTCGATTACAAAAGTAGTGAATTTTTTTGAAAGCCAACCCTAATTTTTCAATAATATTACTTGCAATTAAACTTTCCTGCGATTTTTCGTTTGCAGCGATATCGCCGGATAGCCCATGAAGGAAAACACCTGTAAGCGACGCCGCCAAAGGAGAATACGATTGAGCCAGCAGGCCAAGTATAATTCCTGTCAAAACATCTCCGCTGCCGGCAGTTGCCATTCCCGGATTACCGGTCGAATTAAAATAACATTTCTTATCTGGAGTACATATAGCTGTGTTAGCTCCTTTTAACACAATATATGAATGAAGCCGTACCGCCCATTGGCATGCTTTTTCCAAACGCTCATACGCATTTCCCGAAATGCCGGCTAAACGGTCGAACTCTCCCGGATGAGGCGTCAGAATGCTGTTTGCGGGAAGTATCTGTTGCAGTTGCTCGTTTTGGGCGAGTAAATTCATGGCATCAGCATCTAAAACCATCGGTTGCCTGGCATTTTTAAGTAAGTTAAATAAAACTCCGGCTGTTTTTTCATTGCATCCGATTCCGGGGCCGATTCCAATCGCATTGTATTTTGAAAGCAACCCTAAATGAGAAATGAAATCCTGTTCTTCATCCATATCAACCATCGCTTCCGGAATCGCCGTTTGCAGAATCAGTTCTCCGCAAGCCGGAATATGCGCGGTTAATAATCCCGATCCACTTCGCAAACAAGCTTTGGCCGCCAAAACAGCAGCACCCATTTTGCCACGACTTCCCGCAATCAGCAGTGCATGGCCGAAATGGCCTTTGTGTGCAAACGTATCTCTTTTAGGAATTAGAGAAGCAATATCCTGTACTTCAACAGAAAAGAATTTTATCTCTGTTTCTCTTCGAGTCAATGAACAGGAATCAATCGCAGGCAATTTTTCAAAAATTTGCTCGAAAGAAATCGGCTTCATAAGTTTATTTGTTTATAATGCAAAGTTAGATTAAAAACAAACATAGCGCATCTAATTTGTTAAAACTTATTTAAATTATTTATGTCGTATAAAGAAATCACATATTTTTTTTAATTTTGTGCTTGATTGCAAAATTACATAAAATGACTGATATTTGGGTTAAAGATAAAAGATTTAGTTTATTCCTTTCTGAAAATGAGATTCTTGAAGGAGTAACACGGGTAGTGCAAAAAATTACACAGGATGTAGAAGATCAGGATCCTCTATTTATTTGTGTTCTGAATGGTGCTTTTATGTTTGCTTCGGATTTGATCAAGCAATTGAATTTTCCTTGTGAACTATGCTTTATTCGCTTAAAATCGTACGAAGGCACACAATCGGGAGGCAAAATAAAAGAAATTTTAGGCTTAGTTGAAAATATTGAAAACAGGCATGTGGTTGTTTTGGAAGATATTATTGATACCGGACATACCATGTTCAATTTAATGCAAAGTTTAAATGAAAGAAAACCGGCTTCTTTACGCATTGCCACCTTCCTTTTTAAACCGAATGCGCTTCAAATGGAAGTCAAGCCTGATTATGTCGCTATTGAAATCCCGAACCATTTTATTGTGGGTTACGGTTTGGATTATGAGGGGCATGGAAGAAATCTGCGAAGCATATATAAAATTTGTGAATGAAAAATACTTTTTGAAGACTAATCTACTTAAAAATAAAAGAAAATGTTAAATGTAATTATTTTTGGGGCGCCTGGTTCCGGTAAGGGAACGCAAAGTGAATTAATCATTGCTAAATATGGATTATTCCATATATCGACAGGTGATCTTTTACGACAGGAAATCAAGAAACAAACCGAATTGGGAACCATTGCCGAGGAATATATCAAAGCCGGCCAGTTGATACCGGATGAATTAATAATTAATATGTTAGGGGATGTGTTAGACGCAAACCCGAAAGCCAAAGGATTTATCTTCGATGGTTTTCCACGAACCATTGCACAAGGCGAAGCGCTGGATCGATTGTTAAGGGAACGAAATACAAGCATCATTGCTGTAATGAATCTGGAAGTGGAAGAAAAAGAGCTCCTCCATCGGTTGGTAAAAAGAGGAAAAGAATCCGGACGAGCCGATGATGATCCCCTGGTTATTCAAAAGCGTTTGGAAGTCTACCGTAACCAAACGGAACCCTTAAAAGAATTTTACACAAAGAAAGGAAAACTTTTCAAAGTCATAGGCAGCAGTTCGGTTGAAGATGTTTTCGATAGAATAGTGGAAGTGCTGGACAGGCTTAATTTCTAAGCAAGAGAATGAATGAGTGAGTCTAATTTCGTAGATTATGTAAAAATTTATACCCGTTCGGGAAAAGGAGGAAAAGGTTCCGTACATTTCCGCCGTGAAAAATACATCCCTTGGGGCGGCCCCGATGGTGGTGATGGCGGAGATGGCGGTAATGTCATCTTGCGCGGAAATCGAAATCACTGGACATTGCTTCATTTGAAATTCGAGCGGCATATCCTTGCCGGACACGGAAGTGGTGGTTCCGGCAGGCTGAGCAAGGGAAAAGACGGCGAGGATAAAATCATTGAGGTACCTGTAGGAACCGTTGTATTTGACGGAGAAACCGGTGAGTGTATCACCGATATCCATCAGGATGGACAGGAAGTGATTTTATTAAAAGGCGGACGGGGAGGAAAAGGGAATAACTTTTTTAAGTCGTCAACCAACCAGGCGCCCAAATATGCTCAACCGGGGGAACCCTACCAGGAAAAGAAGATTATTTTACAATTAAAATTATTAGCCGACGTCGGATTAGTGGGATTTCCCAACGCCGGCAAATCGACTTTGCTTTCCGTTGTTTCGGCGGCTAAACCCAAAATTGCCGACTATCCCTTTACTACCTTGGAACCGAATCTTGGAATTGTCGATGTACGTGGAACTCATTCGTTTATTATGGCTGATATTCCCGGAATCATCGAAGGGGCAAGTGAAGGCAAAGGATTAGGGCTGCGATTCCTGCGCCATATCGAGCGAAATTCGTTGCTGCTCTTTTTAGTTCCGGCCGATAGCGATTCAATTAAAAAAGAATACGAAATCCTGCTCGGCGAATTAATGCGTTACAATCCCGATCTGTTGGATAAGCAAAGGATTCTGGCTATTTCCAAATCCGATATGCTCGATGAAGAATTAGAAAAAGAAACAGCCAAAGAATTGCCTTCCGACATCCCTTGCATTTTCATATCTTCATTGACCCAAAAAGGGATTATTCCGTTAAAAGACTTGCTGTGGAACGAACTAAACAAGCAAACATTTCACGATACGGAAAGCATCGTCCGGAAACCAATGACTATTCAACCGGATGATGCGGAAGATGATTTCAATTATTCCTTCGAAGACAATACCCCCGATGAAGACGATTGGGATTCTATCGAACCGGATGAATAAGATTTGGAAACCTTATTCATTCGTGTAGGGAAACGCTGAAATCCGTAGCCGGGCGGCGCCCATGGGAACCAACGTTATATCGTCCATTTTATCGGATTTCTTTGCATTTTCATACGGTAAAACGCCACACAAACCATATTCGTCCAATTTCCATTCGGGGATAATCCGTCCCTTGGCTTTCCATCGGAAGGGGACATTTTCCAAAGTAAAAGGATTAGCATCCGGAGGCAATGTTTTCTTTTCAATTTGCATCGGAGAATGAATCGCCAAAGCGTAATTCCACGGACTGTCGGGATAAATCTCGTAAGAAGGCCAGGCTGAGGCATCCGCTCCCGCTTGCCATTTGGAATCTTCGGTGGCGGTTTCACGACTGTTGATTTGTTTGTAACGTTCTTTAATTTCAAGCGATAACGTAAGCGGGCCGTAATCCACGCTCACGCTGTTTTTATTCACCTGCCATTGTCGTGTTCTCAATTCCATCGGAAGCGTAAGCGTTATTTCGTCGCCGTTTTTCCATTCCCTTTGCAGACGGGCATATTTGCCGGCAGGAAGTTTTTCTTGCAGGTTTTTCCCGTTAATCGACAGTGTAGCTTTATCACACCACGAAGGAATCCGCAGATAAAGCGGAAAGGTGACATTTTCTGAAGTCTCGATGGTGAAACGGATCGATTCGTCAAATGGATACTGTGTTTGTTCGTGCAAGGAAATTTCCGTTCCTTTACCTACTTTCGCTTTCGCTTTACAGGCATTGTACAAAACGGCAGCCAATCCGTTATCGGGTGTTGCCAAAATCAAATGCTCGGTGTAATAAGGCCAACCGAATCCATGATTGTGTTGACAACAGCGGCTGCTGAACGGATTCATTGCCAGGAACGGCCCGTCATTATTTATTCCGGGACTGTGATTCTTCGAATCGCTGATCACATGGTTCGGACTTGTGATATACCGCAAAGATTTGTAATCAGGCATTAAGGCGGCAGGAAAACTGTTAAATGCCACATCTTCGCAATTCTCAGCCCAATAGGGATCGCCCGAAATTAGCAACATAATTTCATCGGAGTTCATTTGTTCTACGAAACCACAAGTCTCCGTTCCTTGCCGTGGGTCGAAAAAGCCGATACGGGCATTTTCATCGGCCCCGTACATACCGCCGGGAACCTGTCCGAAAGCGCGACGTACAAGACTTTGAACATTGTAGCTCGCCGCAAGCATTGCTGAATCTTTCGTAAACATATAATATGTAGCCGGTTCGCGGAAACACTGGGCAATGTTCACCACGTGCCAGTTAGGCAGTTGAGTCGATTTCGTCCAATTGGCTGTGTGCCGGTGAATTTTGTCGGCTAAAGTCAATAAGCTGGTGTCGCCCGTATGATTATAAAGCCAGGCGACACTCCAAAGATTATCACCGCCACGGCTGTTTTCCCAGTAACTGTACAAAAAATCTTCTTCGGGCACCGTCAATAAATAATGACTGTAATTGCTCATGAAATCAAGGATTCGCTGGTCGTTTGTGTACTCGTAATACGATTGTAGAATCCAAAGCACGATCATATTCGGCCAAAAATCCTGTTTTCCGTTATTCAAAAAGACAGGGCCAAAATTACCGTCAGCGCGTTGGCTGCTCAAAATATGCTCAATCCAAAAGCGGGTTTCTTTCAGCATGGCTTCGTCGTTCATGATGTATGCGAGGTTTCCATATCCGCGAAGCCAGTAGGGAACTTCTTCCCATCCCCATTGACCCCCTGTCTTCAACCACGCATTGTTTTCCTTTTGAAGCCAGGCGCTGATTTCTTCCAAATGTCCGTTCAACCCGTTTTTCTGTAAAATCAATTGCTGTTTCAGCCATCCCTCCGGTTGAATGGAGCCGACAGGCAATTTGATAAACTGTTGCGGTTGCAAAGGCGGACGATTACTCGCGTAAAAGTCATTTCTTGAATTCGTAGAAAGCCGATTGACTATTTCCACTTCTTTATTTATTGAAGTAGAACATGCTGTCAATAGTACAAAAAAAATGAAGAGATAAGCATTTTTCATGAATCATTTACGTTTTAATAGTTTAATTAACAGTAAAATTAATAAAAATAGAATAAGAATAAATGGATGATAAACAGACCATTGATCACTAAAACATATATTCTCCTTATTCGAAATTCTTGGCAAAAAATCCCATCATGCATTTATATAAATCCATTTGATTTTCCTCCCGACTGTAACCATGCCCCTCGTTATATTTTACCATATAGGGTATGGTGTCAAATCCTTTTTCCCGCAATTTAGTAACCATTTGGTCGGATTCGTCAATGTTTACACGCGGGTCGTTTCCTCCTTGTGCCACAAACAAGGGTTTCTTGATTTTATCGACTTGAAATACAGGTGAAGCTTCTATTGCAATCGACGATTCTTCGGGATCATCGACATCATACCATATTTCTTTTAGCATGTCGGTATACGGCTTCCAATATTCCGGAAACGATTCGAAGAACGTGAAAATGCTTGAAATTCCACAATAATCCACTCCACAGGTATATAAATCGGGCGTTCTGACCAATCCCATCAGCGTAGCATACCCGCCGTGGCTTGCACCATAGATTGCAATTTTGGTTGAATCAACCCAACCTTGTCTGATGGCATAGTGTACGCCGTCTTCAATATCATCCATCACTTTACGCCCTGCCTGTTTGAATCCTGCGCGTAGAAATTCTTTTCCGTATCCACCCGAAATCCGGAAGTTTACCTGTAGTGTAGCATAGCCCCGACTTGCAAAAAGTTGTGTTTCGGCATTGAAGCCCCACGAATCGCGCACGTCTTGCGGTCCTCCATGCGGATTAACGATGAGAGGCACTCTTTTGCCTTGTAAGGCCGCTTTAGGTAATGTAATGTAGCCGTGAATGGTAAGTCCGTCGCGACTTTTGAATGTGACAGGTCGCATTTCGGCCATATCTTCTTCTTTCAACTGCGGCATCAAATTATACAAGAGCGAAAATTTCTTCGTCGCTACATCGTATTGATAATAGGATCCATACAATTTATCGCTTTGAACGAAAACCAGAAACTTATTTTCGTCGTCGTCATAGCCGGCTACTGTAAATTCTTTTTCTTTGAATTCGCTTTCCATGCGTTTGTAAAACTCAGTGAAGAAATTGCTGACCGGAACAATTACGTTTTTCTCTCCTTCGTAGGAATAATAATCCGTTTCATAATTGCGTTTACGCGAAACGCCCATTCCGGCCACGTCAAAATCCGGATTGGAAAACACTTCTTTTATTATTTGGTTGTTTTTGAAATCGTACAATACAATGCGGGCTTTATCACTGTCGAGATTCGTTAGAACGTACGCTTCGTCTTTGTTGCCCGACGGGTAATTAAAACCTAATATTTCAAATGTATCATACCAATTGACATGTTTCGCCAATTTAAATGTATCTGCAGCCCAATCTTTATAATACAATTCTGTTTCTACTCCGTTGACCATTCTTACGTAAGCGCGCAACTCGCCGTCTTTATCAAAATCGTAATTAGATATGGGATTATCAGTATCGGTATTCTCAAATAATTGGGTTATTTCACCCGTTACAACATTAAGTTTGTAAGGATCAAAGAGTTGCTTATTGTTCTTGTTCATCACAATGATGACATAATCTTTTTGTTCTTTCAAAATATTCAGAATATTCGCTTGAACATTTTCGTAAGGAGTCAGGTCAACATTATTTCTGCCGTCAACGTCCACCGCATAAATGTGATAATTTTCGTTACCTCCTTGATCCATCACATAAATCAGCCGGTTATCGTTTTTCCAACCATAGCCGCGAATAAGTTCTTTTTTTTCTTCAATCGCCAATTGCACTTTCTCTGTCGCCAAATCCTTCACATAAACATGGTTCTTGTTATTCGCATCTTTTTCCATGTACGACATGTATTTTCCGTTGGGCGAAAGTTGGAAATTGTCTGCTTTAGGACGGGAAAAATAATCTTCCACCGTGTATTTATAAATCCCTTTGTCGTAGGAAGCTAACTTCTTAAGTTCTTCATCCGTCGAAGGTAGCGAGGGATCGCCGGGCAATTGGATTTCGAATTTCGACAAAATCAAAGGCGAGGACATTCCCGCCTGTTCTAAAGTCCCTGAGATTGTATCGTCAACAAGTTTGCCTTTGAAGGATAACTGTAACATGGACGACGCTAAAGCAATCTGATTATCGCTGAATTCTACGGTCTCAAAAGTAATTCCAGCCTCATCTTGCGCCGGAATATCCATCATCGCCGAATACGTCCCGTTGTCTTCACTTATATGAAAAATCAATTCCATATCGGTACCCTGCACGTTTAACGTACCCTTCCAATCTCCTGTAATTTGAGCTTTTGCGCTCAAGATTGCTAAAGAAAAAACAATTACTGATAATAACTTTAGTGATTTCATTATTTTAATTAGCTTAGGTGAAACATAATTATTGGGTGCAAATTTAAGAAACTTTATTCATTCTTTTTTCGCATTACCATTTATGTTATATGTTATTAACCATTTTTAAAAAATATTCATGCACCCTGTTATCCGAAGTTAATTCCGGGTGGTAAGATGTAACGATGATATTTTTCTCCCGTGCGGCGACAATATGGTCGTCAACTACCGAAAGTATTTCCACGCCTGCACCCGCCGATTCAATATAAGGAGCTCGAATAAAAGTCATTGGAATTACCCCGACACCTTTCATGCCGGCTTCCGTATAGAAACTGCCCAATTGCCTTCCGTAGGCATTCCGTTTCACAACAATATCAATGGAAGCAAAATACACCGTATCTGTTCCGCTGATTTTACGCGCCAGTAAAATCATTCCGGCACAAGTTCCAAACACGGGCATCCCGCTATCGATTTTCCATTTTATATCATCGAACATATCCAATTCTTTCAACAGCAGTCCCATGGTGGTACTTTCTCCTCCCGGCAGAATCAGCCCGTCCATTTCCTGATGCAAATCGGCTTTCGTGCGTATTTCAAAAGCATCCACCTGAAGCGACTGCAAGTGCCGGATATGTTCGATAAATCCTCCCTGTAAGGCTAATACGCCTATTTTAATCTTCCTGTCCAAACTACATTCCTCTTTCTGCCATTAATAACTTGATTTCTTCTTCGTTGATGCCAACCATTGCTTCGCCCAAGTTCTCCGATATTTCCGCTAAAATTTTAGGGTTGTTATAGTTAGTCACAGCTTTAACAATGGCTTGCGCCCGTTTCATCGGATTCCCTGATTTGAAAATACCCGACCCAACAAACACGCCTTCAGCGCCCAATTGCATCATCAAAGCAGCATCGGCAGGAGTTGCTACGCCTCCGGCGGCGAAATTCACAACCGGCAGTTTCCCGTTCTCATGGACATACTTTACTAAGTCGTAAGGAACTTCCAACTCTTTTGCCTCGAAGTATAATTCGTCGTCCCTCATGCTCTGCAACTTCCTGATTTCAGACATCATGAGGCGTATATGGCGAACAGCCTGGATAATATCGCCCGTACCCGGTTCGCCTTTCGTTCGAATCATCGAAGCGCCTTCTACAACCCGGCGAAGCGCTTCACTCAGGTTTTTAGCCCCACAAACAAAAGGCACATTGAATTTTGTCTTATCAATATGGTATATATCATCGGCAGGCGAAAGCACTTCACTTTCATCGATATAATCAATTTCCAAGGCTTCCAGGATTTGGGCTTCAGCTATATGGCCAATCCTGACTTTCGCCATGACGGGAATACTCACTGCCGCTTGTATCCCTTTAATCATTTTAGGGTCGCTCATGCGGGAAACGCCTCCGGCTGCACGTATGTCGGCAGGTATCCTTTCCAACGCCATGACCGCTACGGCGCCGGCTTCTTCTGCAATCCGGGCTTGCTCCGGTGTAGAAACATCCATAATCACCCCGCCTTTCAGCATCTGGGCTAAATTTTTGTTTAATTCGTAACGTTCTTTTTCCATATTTTTTTATATATTTCGCACAAAAGTACAATTTATTTTTTTGTTACAATCAATTTTTTATATCTTTGCCCCTTGTTACGGTTCATTTTTCTCTTTCGGGAAAAAGATTAAAAGGGAATCGGGTGAAAATCCCGGACAGTCCCGCTGCTGTAAGCTCTATTTAATTTTTGAATATTTCTTTTGCCACTGAGCGAAAAAACGCATGGGAAGGCGATTCAAAAACAGAGCAAGTCAGAAAACCTGCCGTGTAAAAATAATTGTTTCATTAGCTTTCGTGGAAAGGAGCTGGAAATAGATGATTACATTTCGTTATTATTGTATTTTACTTGGTCTGGTTGCCTCTGCCAATGTTTTCATTCTGAACGCACAAACGTCTTCGGATACAACGGTATGGCACCGGCTGAACGAAGTCGAAGTGAAGGCTTCCCGTCCTTCGTCCTTCCTTTCGACCTCTCCTGTACAAACCTTGCAAGCGAATGATTGGATGAAGATGAATGCTTTGCAGGTTTCCGATGCCGCCAAGTATTTCAGCGGTATTCAAATAAAAGATTACGGCGGAATCGGCGGATTGAAGACGATTTCCATCCGTAGCCTCGGAGCCGATTACAGCGGGATATCTTACGACGGAATAATCGTTTACGACTATCAAACAGGACAGAGCGATTTAAGCCGGTTTTCATTGGACAATCTGCAAAGTATCACCGTATCCATCGGGGAAGATGATCAAATTTTTGAAACAGCCCGCCACCGCGCTTCAGCCGGAACGCTTTCAATCATTACTTCCGCTTTTTCCCCCGAAAGTAAAAAGAAGGAAATCAAAGCGGCACTTAGTAGCGGGTCGTTCGGGCTTTTCAGCCCGTCGATTTCTGTTACAACTCCAATTAATAAGACCTTCTCATTAAATGTTTTTGGCGAATACTTGCAATCCAAGGGAAATTATCCGTATAAACAACCGTCGGAATACAATCCGGATTCAGTTGCAATCAAACGACGGGATAATTCGGATGTTACTTATTATACAGCGGAAGCCAACCTGTCCGGTAAATTTAGCAATGGAGGAAAATTAGGATTTAAAACCAACTATTACCGTTCCGATAGAGGTTTCCCCGGTCCGGCGATTTATTACAATACCTATTCCGGAGAAAGAAACAAAGACCAAACGGTCTTTTCACAAGTGAATTATACGCAAAAACTCAATCGCTTGTTTGATTATCAGGTAAATGCAAAATTCAGTTTTTCATCGAACGACTATTCGAATAAAAGCAATAATTACCAGAACGGCTTTATAGAAAATCTTTATTATCAACGGGAATATTACTTAAACATGACCTGGCTTTATACGGTTTCCGACAAACTGTCGTTTTCGTGGGCGAACGATGGCAGCTATGGGAATTTACGTGTTAAGCCGTTTCCATCCAGAATAAACGGGTTAAGCGCTTTGTCAGGCAAATTCGAACTTCCCAGTTTGACGCTTACAGGCAGCTTATTGAATAATTTCACCGAAGATAAAATACAGATGGGGAATTGGGAAAAAAGCAGTTCGCATTTATCGCCTTATCTGGGTTTTTCGGTCAAACCGTGGAAAACATTGCCGGTACGCCTCAGAGGATATTATAAGAATACTTTCCGATTTCCAACGCTTGGAGATATGTATCTTATGCAGATTATAGATAATCTGGTGCGTCCTCCCAATAATAATCTCCAGCCGGAAAATGCCAATCAATACAATTTGGGCCTAACTTTTGCGACGTCTTTCAGCAACCGGATCCCTTTTCTCAATTTTTCGGCAGATGCATATAATAACCGGATAAACAACAAAATCGTCGCCTTGCCGCGAGGAAGTATGTTTGTCTGGTCGGTACAAAATTACGGAAAAGTAGATATAAAAGGCTTGGATTTGAATCTGAAAACTCAATTGAAATGGAACGACAAACTGGCTTGCAATTTGTCCGGCGCTTACACTTATCAGCAAGTAGTGGATAAAACGGATAAAACTACGCAGATGTACAACCGGCAATTACCCTATACGCCGCATCATACGGCATCGGGAACCGTTCAGATAGAAACCCCTTGGGTCGATTTGAACTACACCCTATTATATTGCGGAAAACGCTACTATGCGCAAATCAATCGCCCGGAATACCAAATGAACAGTTATTCGGATCAGAGTATTTCGTTGCAGAAAAATATCCGCTGGAAAGGGTATCAATGCCTATTAACTGCCGAATGTCTGAATTTTCTGAATGAATCCTACGAGGTAGTACGCTCTTATCCTATGCCGGGACGGTCTTTTAGAATTAAGTTAATTATGAAATACCCCTAAATCCCCTAAAGGGGACTTTGCCGCAGTGAAATAAACAAAATAACTGCGCAAACTCCCCCTTTAGGGGGTAGGGGGGTAAAATTATAAATTATAAAACAATAAATGATGAAACAAATTACTCAATTTTTTTATTTCCTGCTCATTGCAGTGAGTTTCACAGCTTGTGAAAAAGACAATCCTACTCCGGCTCCAGTTCCGGAACCCACCGATTCGATATCCATCCATACGATATCCGGGGTATTTATCCTGAATCAAGGGAGCAACGGGCAGAACAACGCCGGGATATCGTATGTTGATTTTAAAACCGGCGAACTTCAGTTTGATATTGCCAATCAATCGCTGGGCGATACCGGAGAAGATATGATTGCCTGCGGAAGTAAATTGTATGTTTCGGTTTTTGGTTCCAGTCGGATTACAATTTTTGATTTAAATTCCCGTACACGCTTGAAAGACATCGATTTGAAAGACGGGGACGAATTGCACCAACCGCGCTATTTGGCCTCGTTCGGCGGAAAAGTGTATGCTACAACTACCGACGGCTATGTGGTACGAATAGATACGGCTGCTTTAAGCTGGGACGGAACGACTCCGGTAGGAATCAATCCGGAAGGGATTACTGCTTCTAACGGGAAATTGTATGTCGCCAACAGCGGAGGATATCATTGGCCCGATTATAACAATACGCTTTCAATCGTTGATATAGCTCAATTTCAGGAAGAAAAGGTACTTACCGTAGGGCTTAACCCGAATGTAGTGCATGCGGATGCGTATGGAAATGTTTATCTTTCATACGTAGGAAATTACGATGATGTTCCCGGTGGGTTTCAACGAATTGATACGAAAACCAATACGGTTACCGATGTTCCGGTTTCAGCCAACCAGGATTTTGTAATTATCGGCGATTCACTCTATTTCTATGGAGTGACGTATAATCCCGATTACAGCGCTAACTGTACGTTCGGAATATACAATGTAAAAACGGAACAATTAGTTACCAATCAACTCATAACCGACGGAACAAAAATCAATACGGCTTTTGGAATCGGGGTGAATGCCGAAAATCGGGACGTATATATTTCCGATACCGATTATTCGAATCCGGGCAATGTGTATGTTTTCGGAGCGGACGGAAAGAAAAAGAATACCCTGAATGTAGGCATTAATGCTTGCCGGTTTGTATTTTATTAAACGATGAATTAAGTGTCATTGCGGGCTTGACCCGCAATCCCCTGATAACAAAATACGTTATGAACAAAAGCGTTCTTATTTTCCTTATTGCAATTTGCCTGTTCTCTTGCCAAAAGAAAGCGCAATCAATAAATCAAGCGATTGCTTCCCCTGCAACCGTTCAAGGCGATAGTGTGTTTTTTGCTAAAGGCTTTCAAATCGAAACGCACGACGGTTATACGCTGGCAACGGTTCGTAATCCTTGGAACAGCAAGCGTGTCTTGCAACGTTATATTCTTGTTCCCAAAGCAAATTCTTTACCTAAAAATTTACCGGAAGGTACTTTGATTCGCACTCCGCTTGCCCGGACGGTTTGTTATAGTTCGGTGCAATGCGGCTTTTTTACCGAGTTTGATGCGCTGAATACACTCGTTGGCGTATGCGAGCCGCAATATATCAACATCCCCTTCATAAAGGAAAATGTTCAAAACGGTAAGATTGCCGATTTGGGTCAGGCCGCTAATCCCGATATGGAAAGAATCATGCTGATAGACCCGGAAGCGTTATTCACAGCGCCGATTGAGAATTCGGGTTACGGCCAAATAGCCAAACTGAAAATACCGTTCATCGAATGTGTCGATTACATGGAACCCACTCCTTTGGGGCGTGCCGAATGGATTCGTTTTCTCGCTTTATTCTTTGATAAAAAAGAAGTTGCCGATTCCTTGTTCAGAGAAACCGTTAATCGTTATACCGAATTAGTCCGGCTCTCGGCGCCTGTCGATCAACGCCCATCCGTTTTTACGGAAACGATTTACAGTGGTATCTGGTATCAGCCGGGAGGCAACAGCTACATCGCACAACTGTTCCGCGACGCGGGCGCCGATTATCTGTGGAAAGAAGATACAAATACCGGCTCCATCAGCCTAACTTTCGAATCCGTAGTAGTCAAAGCGGAAAAAGCCGGTTATTGGCTGATGAAATACGCCGGTTCAAATGATATGACTTACAGTAATTTAATCAGAGAAAATCCGAAGTATGCTCTTTTTGATGCGTATAAAAAAAGAACTATTTACAGTTGCAACACGGGAAAAGTCACCTATTATGAAGACCTTCCTATTCATCCCGATTGGATATTGAAAGATATGGTTCGAATTTTTCATCCGGAGTTGTTGCCGGAATACCGGTTAAGGTATTATAAAAAAATGGAATAAAAATGAATGATTTTAATAAGTCAAATCCTATACATCTATAAAAGATACAGAATGACCAGCTAATTATTTTGATTAAGTATAAATAACTACTTAATAACAAATATAGTAAAATAATTTTGTTATTTTATTCAATAATTCGTATCTTTGTAAAAAATTAAAGCTCCGCCATACTTTCTTGTATGGTAAAAGCCTCTCTCAGTAGGGGCTTATTTTATTATATGGAAAGAGTAACATTTTATATTGATGGCTTCAATTTTTACTATGCGTTGAAAAGAAGCAAATTATCTAATCCTATTTGGAAGCAGTTTTATTGGATTGATTTAGTTAAGTTATTCAGTCAATTTTTAGGAAATAATCAGATTTTAGAAAAGGTGGTTTATTTCACAGCTACTCCGTTAAGCATTCAGAAAAGCAGTAGACAAGGCGCTTTGTTTAATGCCAATAAATTGCTTAATGGAAATCGCTTTGAAATAGTTCGTGGAAAGTATTACGACAAGCAATTTATTTGTCCTTCTTGTCAATTTAGTATCAGTAAACCGGAAGAAAAACGAACAGATGTCAATATATCTGTTGCTATTCCTCAAAAATGGAAATGTGATTGAGTATAAACACCCGAAAATCCATAATTCAATAACATGCAACAAGAAAAACAACGCGCATCAATGAATCGTACACTACAAGTGCCCGATGAAGAAATGACAAAACTTCAACAGAATTTATTGACCGTCGCTTCTCCCTTAGATGTTAAAACAATCATGAATCGAACAATTCATGGCGATTTGTTGGAAATTATCGATTTCTTCCCTGAGAAGTTTGCCGATCTAATCATTATCGACCCGCCTTACAATTTGGATCGTAACTTTTCGGGCTTGAAATTCAAGCGAAAGAAAGACGAAGATTACTACGACTACCTCGAATCATGGTTTCAGAAAGTGGTAAACACGTTGAAACCGGATGGTTCGCTTTATATTTGCGGAGACTGGAAATCGACGGCGGCGCTTTATCGCGTGATGAATAAATACCTTACGGTATTGAACCGCATCACTTGGCAGCGGGAAAAAGGGCGAGGCTCCGATAAAAACTGGAAAAACAGCATGGAAGACATCTGGTTTGCCGTCCGCGATCCCCAAGCCTATTATTTCAATGTCGAAGCGGTGAAAATCAGGCGGAAAGTATTAGCGCCTTATAAAAAGGATGGACAACCCAAAGATTGGGAAGCAACCGAAGAAGGCAATTTCAGGATGACTCATCCGTCGAATTTTTGGGACGACATCACGGTGCCTTATTGGTCGATGCCCGAAAACACCGATCATCCTACGCAGAAACCCGAAAAGCTGATTGCCAAACTGATATTAGCTTCCTGTCCTCCGGATGGTCTTGTATTCGACCCTTTCCTCGGCTCCGGAACGACCTCGGTCGTTGCCAAAAAATTAGGACGCAATTATTGCGGCGTCGAAGTGAATCCCGAATATGCCTGCTGGGCTGAAAAACGCTTGGAAACAGCTTCAACCGACACTACCATACAAGGTTATTACGACGGAATATTCTGGGAAAGAAACAGTAAACCCAAGTAGGGCTAAGTTAATTTCATTTTGACGCGGAGACTGTTCAATACCACACTGACGCTGCTTAACGCCATAGCGGCGCCTCCAATCATCGGATTAAGCAGAAAACCGTTCATTGGATACAAAACGCCTGCCGCTACCGGAATAGCAACCAGATTATAAGCAAATGCCCAAAATAAATTTTGCCGAACGGTGCGGATAGTCAACTTCGACAAACGGATCGCGTCGGATATTTTAATCAGGTCGGAAGAAATAATCGTCATCTTAGCGGCGGCGATGGCAATGTCGCTCCCTTTCCCCATGGCAATTCCAAGGTCGGCCTGCGCAAGCGCTGCGCTGTCGTTGATGCCGTCGCCAATCATCGCCACTGTTTTTCCGGTTTCCTGCAACTGCTTTATGAACAGCGCTTTTCCCTGCGGTAGAATTTCCGAGCGATACTGTGTAATTCCACAGCTTGCCGCTATTTCGCTTGCTGTCGCTTCGTCATCTCCAGTCAGCATATACACCTCTATTCCTAAATATTGAAGCTGACGAACCGCTTCCGGCGAAGTTTCCTTTATTTTATCCGCAATGGCCACCACTGCTAAAACCTGTTTTTCATTGGCAAAACAAATAACGGATTTAGCGTTTCCCATCCACTCCTTAGCCTTTACTTCCAAACGATTGTCTATCGGAATCGCATTTTCATTCATCCATTTCATGCTGCCGGCAAATCCTGTTTCTCCGTTTACAGTGCCTTTGATCCCTTTCCCCGTAACGCTTTCAAAATCTTCTATCCAAGCGGATCTGCGATTTCCAAAATAGCGAACAACCGCTTCAGCCAAAGGATGCTCGGAATATCGTTCCAAATCGGCAAACAGATTTTTTTTTCTGTCGTCGCCATCCAGCCAAAGGATGCTGGTAACCGACGGCTTTCCTTCCGTAATCGTTCCCGTCTTATCCAACACCACACTGTCGACTTTTTTGGCAATCTCAAGACTTTCAGCATCTTTAATAAGAATGCCTTTTTCAGCGCCCTCCCCTACTCCGACCATTATCGCCGTTGGCGTAGCCAACCCCAAAGCGCAGGGACAGGCAATAATCAATACCGTAACCATTGCCAGCAAACCATGTATAAAACCGGCTCCGGGGTCAAACAACAGCCAGATTATAAAAGACAAAACAGCTATACCGATAATTGCGGGAACAAACACACCGGCAATCTTGTCAACCAATTTTTGTACGGGCGCTTTACTTCCCTGTGCCTCCTGCACCGTTTTTACAATTTGAGACCATACGGTATCAGCGCCGACTTTTTCGGCGCGAAAACAAAAACGCCCTTTTTGATTCATCGTCCCGGCAAACACTTTACTGTCTTTTTCTTTGAGAACGGCAACCGGTTCGCCGGTAAGCATGCTTTCATCCACATACGAACTGCCTTCGGTTACCAAACCATCAACCGCAATTTTTTCTCCGGGTTTTACCAGCAGTATAGCATTCACTTCTATCCGGTCGATGGATATTTCTTCCGGCTCCCCTACCCCATTGATTATTGTAACAGTCTTTGGTTGAAGCCCCATCAGTTTTTTAACGACAGCAGATGTATTCCCTTTGGCTTTTTCTTCCAACAAACGCCCCAACAATATAAAAGCAATGATGATACTTGCAGCTTCAAAATAAACATGCGGCTGGATGCCCCGCGAATACCAAAAATGCGGAAACAAGAGAGTAAAAACGCTGAAAAGATAAGCAATTCCGGTACTAAGGGCAACCAGCGTGTTCATATTGGCGGAACGGTGCACTAACTGTTTCCAGGCATCCGTAAAAAAATCACGGCCTAACCAAAAAACAACAGGCGTCGACAAAAGCCATGAGATTTCGTTGGCGTAAGGCCTATTCATAAACAACATCCCGATGACGAACAGGGGTATGGATAAGACAATCGCCCAAACGGTGCGGAATTTCAGCGCTTTGTATTTTGCTTCATGCACCTGCTCCATCGCATCGGCGCTATCGTTGCTTAAATCAACAAAAAGATCATACCCTGCATCCTGCACGGCTTTACGAAGTAATTCGGGAGTCGTCTGCGAAGAATCGTATTCGACCGTCGCCGTCGCGGCAGCAAAATTTACCGCAGCCTGCAAAACTCCTTTTTGCTTTTTCAGCGCTTTTTCAATATGGAGGGCACAGCCGGCACAACCCATAGCAAGCGCCGGAAATGTTTGTTTTACGATTTTTTGCTTTGACATAATTATAATTCTACGTTTTAAATATATGGAACCAAAAATAGAATTTTTTGGGGTAGTATTTTTATTTCCAGCGGATAATCCATCGTCAGCAGCACCCCGTCCGCTTCGCAGCGCACCGGCTGCAAGGCGCTGATTGAAACCGTATGGCACCGGAATGTTTTGACTGCCGGATGCGTATCGATCTTCCGCTTCAACAAAGCGTTCAACAGCGAGGGTATATCCTTCAACCGGATACGCTGCACCAGCATGACATCAAACAGGCCATCGCAAGGATCGGCTTTAGGCGTTTGCATTAATCCGCCGCCCGTATAACAGCCATTGCCGATACAAACGGTTAAGACATCGCCTTCAATCCGGCATTTTTCGGTCGCTATACTTAATTGCCGGTAACGCAATTTGAAAACAGAAAGAAGAACGGAAACAAGGTAGCTCCACGATTGCGCGCCAACCCAATTTCTCAAACGGTCGGCACGAAAAACCACGTCGCCATCAAATCCAAGACCCAGTGCATTAAGAAAGTAGCGCCTTCGCTTTTCTTCGGTTGCTTTCTCCGTAACCACGCCGGCATCAACCCGTATTCTTTTCCCTGCGCAAAAATAACGGATAAGATTGGTTTTCCGGGTAATCTTCCATTGCCGAATCCAATCGTTTCCCGTCCCGGAAGGAATAGCAGCGATGAGAATTTCTTCGGAAGGAGTGCAATCGGAAGAAAGAACCCCGTTAATCACTTCATTCAATGTACCATCGCCACCAATAACAATCAGTTGCTTATATCCCCTGTTCACGGCCTGCCGCGCCAATTCCACCGCATGCCCTTCCTGTTGCGTGAATTGCAATTCGCCTGTTTGATTGCAAGCCTGCAGCGCTTCCTGCACCGATTTCACCGCACGCCGGTAAATCTTTTTGCCGGAAGAGGGATTAACGATTATATACCACGTCGATAGCATCGGTTATTTATTTTGATTGGATGAAAACTCTTTACTGCTTACCACTATCATAATGCGCATGTTTTTAATCCTGCGAAGATACGATTATTTTGGAATAAAAGCAAGACCGGGAGGTCTTACGCCATCGCTCGCCCATTACAGTCCGGCTTCTCTGCCATTACAATCCGGTTTCACTGCTATTACAATCCGATTGTACTGCTATTACAATCCGATTGTAACAATGAGGAAGCGGTCGGTACATCAATGATGTACCGACCGCTTCCTGGTTGATGTACCGACCGCTCCCTAATTAATACTCTATATGGCTGTGAATCAATCCTGCATTGTGTTCGGCTATAAAAGAGAGATTGGAATAAGGGAATAAGGTTTTAATTATGAATTTTTAATTATGAATTTTTAATTTTTAATTAAAAAAGGGCGCCTTTAGCGCCCTTTTCCCTTAGTTAAGCAGAAATTTCATCGCCTATTGAACGATTACTTTCACTACGGTTGCACCTGCTTTCACAACAGCTATACCGCGTGGTGCAGGAAGTACTTGTTCTGAGCCCGTGAGGACAGCCGATTTAATCATACGTCCGTCGATCGAGTAGATTTCTACCGGTCCGGTTGTGTTCATGAATTTAACACCACCCGTTACTCCGAAGATTCCATTCGAACCTACGACTTTCAAATTCGTATAAGTACCGTCTTCAATACCACCCCATTGGAAGATCATTGCCGTTTTTTGATCATTTACGAATACCAAATGGTCATTCATAGAAGCCAAAAAGCGATATTCATCTTCGTGAGCAGACTTGAACGTATAGTTCGCATTGGAAACAATATTGAACGATTGTTTACCGCCATCTACGTATTTGAAACCGAAGGATTGTACGAAGGCTGAATCCGCCGTAATTCCTTCTGCTGCATAATCATCGAAAGCGTCCAATTTAGCTCCGAAGTAACCATACGGATACGTATCGCCTAAGAATGGATACATATAGTTCGCATTGGGAGCTTTCGGAGTTGCATCGGTCAAATATTTACCACCAATGTTAATGCGATAATACCAGATAGGACTCTTTGTCCAGGTACCAATCGTAGTATCGCCATCAAATTCAACAGTCAAATTCGAAGAGGGTTTGATTCCGCCCATGATACCGAAGTTCACCGGAGAATTGTTGCTTTGATCTACAAAGGTTACGCCACCATTCGTTCCTACGGGGAGATTCGTTAATGCACCATCTTGCGTGCCATCTGCAATGACTCCTGCAATCGGTACCCATACATCGGCATTCGGAATAGCGCCACCAAAGATCCAGGCAGTTACCTGCGACGGATTGATGTAACGATAATCTACCGTATAGATATTCCATTCCAAGGTATTAATTTCAGCTTTCGGATCGCTTCCGTTATATGCGGTCAAAATAGCATCCTGCAATTTCCGTGCAGTGACATATTTCGTAGCGGAACCGGCAACTACCAAGAATGGATAATCATCTTTCGCCGTATCCAGCGTCTGCAAATAAACCGGTTTATAGGTCATATCGCCATAAGCTACTTCCTTTGCAAAGCTACCTTCGGAATCTACCTGATAAGGCAAGCAGAATTTGAAAGTCTTCATCGAATCCGGATTGGTTTCAAAGTCGAGCAAAGTCGTTTTATCGGTAGCCGAAATGGTAGTCCAATAAACCGAATCGCGTCCGCTATACGAATCCACATTCAAGAAATATTCTTTACCTCCCGTAGTGATCGAGAATGAATAGTAAGGAATGACATGCGTTTCGTTGCCTGCCGTATCCTTAGGAGTTAATTCTCTGCGGTTTTCTCTGTAAACCGTCAGATAATCGGCATTGCTGAAATCGGTGCCAACCGTATCAATATAGGTTTGATAACCGATCAGTTTCGCTCCGCGGTATACCGGTGTCGATTCACCTGCCACATTGTAGGTCAAGTTACGGTCGACAAACGGGGTTTCCAAAACAGCCAGACTGCTGCCAAGGTTGAAGTGTCCGTCGGCTTCCAGATCAAAGAACGGCATTTTGTGTTCCGTACAAGTCAATTGCAAGGTATCGAATACGGCTGTAAAGTCGTTATTGTCATAACCCGAAACATCAATAGCTAAATAGCCCGTTCCGTTGTCGGTCGTTACTTCCTTAACAAAGTAGTATTGGCCTAACAACTGGTTTTGAGGAATTTGTTTACCGATGGTATCTCCATATACTGTTTCCATTTCGGGAACAAACGTATACATGAATTCATCCGTAGTATCGGGAGTAGCCAACGTCCAGTGTGCGGCCAACGAATATTCGTTCGCGTTTTCAACCTTGCCGGTGAAATTATAGAACAGGTTGGCATCTTCTCCATACCCAATATTCTTTACTAAGTAGTATTCGCAATCGGGTTGTATATAGTTTTGTTTCGACCATTTAACCTGGATTGGAACCAAGTTGCCGCCAGCGGCGCTGCTGCTCGAATTGAATACCACCAGATTCTTAACCGACGAACCTACCCAACTATATTGAGCTACACGCCAGCAAGCGGTCAAATCGTTACCAGGATAACCCGGATTCAACGCTTTGCCTAAATGTTCGTTGTAGAATACGGCAGGTACATTGGCATAAGTTTTACCGTTGTATTTGTATGAAGCCTGCAGAATAATGGCATTCTTAGCGTAATCGTATTGATAAGAAGCCAAAGGCAAATAGACGAATTCACCGAAGTTACCGTTTTCATCCGCGTCGCCTTCGCATCCGCTGATAGCAAACAATTGCAATACGCGACTGTCGTAGTGTAAGCTGTCGACATCGGTGTTAGAGTAAGCAATCTTATCTCTCCAAGCTAATTTCATACCGTTTACATCTGGCATCGTTGAACTCGGATCGGTCATATCGTTATCTGCAACTACCGTTAAGTATTTACCATCGGCGTTTTGTACATAATACAGAGGAACATCCAGATCGGTTGCAAAACTTTGTCCTTTTTGGAATACAGTACCAACCGTAAGCCCGTCTTTTCCTCCAATCCACGTGGTATCGTTGACCAGCACGGAGTCTTTGGTATCAAACCAGGTTCCCGGAATAGCTACTTTAGCGAAACCGGCTTCGTTATAGGTAGCCAAATCGTCTTTTCCACCGCTATATACTTTAATGGTAGTTACGTAAGTATGCGTCAAGGTTGTTGCGCTTTCGGCACCGTCATTGGTAATAATACCGGCATCTTTAGCGCCCGTAGCAACCCAAGCAGTGATGGCTGCGCCTTTTTCCCACAACTGGTTATTCAGCGGCAAGCTCAACAAGCGGTTTTCGCCCATCCATTGCGGATCGACAAACATAGCGGGACAGGTAGAAGGCGTCGGATTGTGAACGAACGTAAAGCGCGTTCCCGAAGATGTCGAATTATAAGCGCGAGAGGCAAAAATAAAGTCGGATTGGTTCGAAAGTGTAGCAAAACATACTTGATCATCACCAGCGCTAGGACCTCCTTTCATATCAGTCAAAACTGAACTTTCAATTGCAGGAAATACGTTTGTTACTACTTCATTACCTGCCCAATCCGGGTGATACTTAAAGTTCGGAATATAGAACTGGATCAGGAAGTTATCGTTCGCTTTATCCCCTACCAACGGTTGATACAGACGAACCGGGATGGCATTGGCCAAAGTATCGACAAATACCAAACCTACCTTTTCGCGGTTGGTCTTTGCGGTTACATTCACCGTGTCGAACGACAGGTATTTGTTACCGGCTTTTACAATGTACCATTTATAGGTTTCACCGTATAAGGTATCAAGACCAGCATCAGCCACAGAATAAGAAAGTGTAGCAGGAGCATTATTTGTAACCCCATGAGTCCAAGCATCTTCAATTTGTTTTGTTCGTCCGCTTACAGCAGGATCATTCAATGGGATAAATTGTACCTGATCGTTGGTGGTCTTCAAACGGGCTACACTGGCAGTCGTTTTATTAACATCATTGATCGACACATCTTCATATCCCAATTGCAACAATTGACCGCTTTGTACGGCAGTAGCTTCAACGATAGCATAACTACCGGTTAAGAAGGTATAAGCCGTCAACGAGTCTTGTTTTTGATAGGTAGGATCGTTCGTATTGACGATTTCATTTACCTGTTCGTCGGTGTAGTGCTTATCGCTAAATTTAGGAACATAACCGATTTCTTCCAGCGTCATCTTCATGCCACCACAGGTGCTAAAATTACCATCCTGATAAGACGTTGTTGCCAAATCGGTAGCATCCAAGGTAACACTCTGCTGAAAATAGTTACTTCCATTACCAGCGCTCATATGGGGTAGCGTCGGCCGAATAGTATTACCGTCGTACCATCCTTTAGTATTGGGATAAACACCAAGCGAAGGCGTTAATGTAATTTCTTGTTTGTTTGAATTTTGCAGTTCAATAAAGAAGGTATCACTTCCTTTCAATTTATGGATCGTCCACAAATCAGCGGTAGCCGCAGTTGATGCGGAATACGTTTGGTTAAACCAATTACCCATGGCTGTACCTTCCACTTCAGGACGACCGAAATATAGCATACCACCTCCTAACGGATCACCCGCTATGAAATTATTATCTGCCACGTAACCACCACGTAATGCAAGCTGGTTCGCCGCTGTGGCCGGAGGATTATATTTCAAAGTATCTCCCAACATATTGATAAAATAATACCCGTCAATCTTGTCATCGCCATCCAAATGAGCTTTGATTTCCCAATGGGCAGCCATATTCACCGAGTCGTAGGGGAAACGCCAATAAGCATCATCTGCACCCTGTATTTCCTTTGGAATGATAGCGAGAGACTTACTAGGATTAGCAGATCCTCCACCAAAAGTGTTATTTATTTGAGTCCCCAAAACATACTCACGACCGAATTGATAGCCCTTTTTACCGAAAGCTGAGGTTATTGCAGAGATTTGGTCAGCTGTCATTGATGCCGGATAAATAGAAGCATCCCACAAATCAGTAGTATCAGCATCAACCTTCAAGAAATAGAAACGAGCAGAGAAATCGCCATCATCTTCCATACATGTAGGATCGAAAGGAGTAGCAAGATAATTGGTCATCGTTTGTATTTCATTGGGAACCGTCGTAAAGCCGGCAGTTGCCTTCGGATCGGTAGAAGCTTTGCCTGTCCACCATCCGATTTGCATACCGTTGGCTTTATCGGCGTCAGCGGTAGCGCCTGCTGTGAGAGTCACATGGATATTGTTGTAAGTCAACACGGCATTCGGCTGGATATTGATGGATTGTTGCGTTGGATCAGGTTCGCCGTCGGTCACGTTTCCTTTGTCATATCCGTATTTCCAGAAATAGGAAGCAGCCGGATATAAGATGTAATGACCGTCGTTATCAATCCAGATAGCAAATTTCTGCAAACTGGTATAAGTATCATAGATAGCATCACTATCAGCACCTTGAGTATATGCCGGAATAGCGGAGTGCATCGTATAATCCCATTTCTTCGTCTTAGTATTCTCATCATACGTGTAATAGGTTGCATAATCGCGAAGTTCCAATTGGTTGGCATACCCGCCGTCTTGCTGGCTTTGGGTTTCCAAATGATTGATCCGGCTTACGGACAATACCTTACAGCCATCGCTTTCGGGAGCTGCCAGGACAAACAAAGGAATAACACCATTAGGGTAGAGAGTATTCGATTTATCGGTTCCGTAGTAGGAATCTACACCATCACCTTCGAATTTATCTGCAGTTTGGTTCATCGTAACAAGGTTATTTGTCTCACCCTCGATCCAAGTTCCCGCAGTCCCTGTTACAGCGTCACTGAAATTCGCAACAAAGTCCACATTTTTAACGGTAAACGTTGAATAAGCTTTCGCTTTCGCTGTCGTATCGGCTTGAACGGCCGTAGCATCATACACCGTCAACACTTTATCCGAATTGGCAACCGACGCAGTGAATTGCTGGAATTTGCAATCTTTAAAATCGGCTGCAGTAGCCCAACGGCCTGCCAATTGCTGCGTCTTGATATACAAAGGATAATAGACGAGTTTGTTTTTGGCCGGATCCTTAGCGGGATCTCCGTAAAGAAGGGAGGTATTATCCGCTACTATTGTTTTAGCATAGGTGTTATACGGCATCAAAGAAAGTACACCTTTATTGTCGTGAACCACGATCAACAAAGCGCTATCATCAACAAATCCCGTAGCATAAACTCCTAAAAAGCCTTCAAAACTGCCACTGTTAAAATCTTGAGCTCTCAGAACCTGTTCAGGGTCTCCTATACCGCCGCTTGCTGCGGCTCCTTGACCAAATTGATCATATTGTGGAACACGTGCAAGATGACCAAAAGGACCCGTCCCGGTGCTGTCGCTTGCAGCATTTCTAAATACAACAAACTGATTAGTAGTTGTCCCTTTATAGGTCAAACTCAACGTGTTTTTCAGATCTTCGGTTGAAATAGAAACCGTACCCGTAGTCGGATTTTGAACGAACAGTCGATCGGCAGAACCCAATTTAACACTCAGAGACGCATTTTTAAAAACAAAATTAGTCCCATCAAAGGTCAATTTATTATTGTCCACTACGTTCGTACGAACCGTAGAAGCATAACCTCCACGTTCGTTAGTATATGCAGCGGGGCCGGCCAACGCTGGATCCTGCCATGCAAGCAGACCCTTCTGAATTGTGGTGTCCCCCGCTTGTATTCCGACAACGACAGCTTTCGCGTGAAAGCCGGTCAAAGCCAGAAGTACAACAAAAAAAGTAATTAGTTTTTTCTTCATACAAAAAAATTTAAATTAATAATAAACTAAGTATATAAATCACATCTATTTTTCTTATTCTCACTGTCTTGCCTTTCTTTCTCCCTGCCCTTCACGCTTGCCGGCGAGGCAAAAAATCAAAACAAGCCCGCAAATTAACCACTTTTTCAGGAATAAAACAAGGAAAATCGCAATTATTTTTCTTTTTTCCGTGATTTTTTCCTTTCCCCCTGCTTTTACACACGCACCGGCTTTCCGGCACTTTGGGTATGCAAATGTAAAAACTTTTATTTATTCTACCTTTTTCATTCGAAATTTATTTTCATACCCTTCCACCAAGCCCTGCGATTTATGTACAAAAGGGGAAATTTTCGGGACGAAAGGGAAATTCCCTCACCCCTAAATCCCCTAAAGGGGACTTGGGTGCCGCGAAATGAGCAATAGCGCTGCGGCCAAGTCCCCTTCAGGGGATTTAGGGGTGGGTGGGATGGGTAGCTATTTGCATAATCTGTTTTTTCGAATAGCCGGTAAGGAAAACGATATCCTCTATTGCCATATTCTTTTGAAGACACTTTTGAATTGTAGAAATTTTTTCTTTTTCAATGCCTTCTTTTCTTCCTTTCAAAATACCTTCTTCTAAAGCTTCTTCCCGAGCGCACATCATAGCGCTCTGAACATCGTAATATTCCAATACACTGCTCTTATATGTTTCCATTTCTGTTGTCGTTAATCGTTTGATATCTGCCAATTCAAATAATTCATCAAAAATCGTATCGCCGACCACCTCCGGACGGCTCTTTAGTTTGGACAAGTTCCGTAACAAGTATAACCATTGATCAAAATG
>Ga0123357_10000955_pt1 | contig 29403 bp, 25 predicted proteins | sample TergutEmb28metaG_FD_89873 | JGI IMG/M metagenome (GOLD analysis project Ga0123357, IMG submission 89873) | Embiratermes neotenicus P4 segment gut microbial communities from Petit-Saut dam, French Guiana - Emb289 P4 | ecosystem: Host-associated > Arthropoda: Insects > Digestive system > Gut ...
GGCCACGTGCGCTGCCGCCATGTTGGCGATCATGTTCGGGATGAAATGCGGCGAGACGCGGCTGGGGCCGCGGTCGCTCAGCACGTTCACGTTGTCGACAAAGGTCTCCATGCCGCCGATGCCCGTGCCAAGGTAGGTTCCGAAGCGCTCGGGCGCCACGCCGATCTCGCCTGCGTCGGCGAAGGCCTCTGCCGCCGCGACCAGCGCGTACTGCGAGAAGCGGTCGGTCTTGCGCAGCAGCGCGCGCTCCAGATAGTCGAGCGGGTCAAAGGCCTTGAGTTCGCCTGCCACGTGAGTCTTGAGGTCGGTGTCGTCAAAGCGCGTGATCGGCCCGATGCCGAGCGTGCCGTTGACGGCGCTGCGCCACGTGGTCGGCGCGTCATTGCCCAGCGGAGTCAGGGCTCCGATGCCGGTGATCACTACGCGAATGTTGTCACTCATCTTCCTGCTTTCCTTTCATGAGGCGCGGGGCTAGCGCTCTGCTTCGCTGAAAACAGTCCACCGGACTGTTTTCCGGGCGCTCCGCAACCCCTACGCATCAATTGCAAGTCTTTGCCCAGTACCGGAGGCGCGCCGAGTCGTCGCGCCCTACGAGGCGTGCACCAATCAGAACCGCCACAGCTAGCGCCAGCAGGTGAATGTTGTTGTTAGCAACAACTCTGTAGGCTGCGGAGGACCTGGAAAACAGTCCAGCGGACTGTTTTCAGCGAAGCAGAGGCTTGCCCCCGCGACGACTCGGCGCGCCTTTGTTCGGAGTGGCTGACCGATTGCACTCATATGGTCATGCCGCCATCGACGGTGAGCGTAATCCCGGTGATGTAGGCGGCTGCGTCGGATGCCAGCCACACTACCGCGCGGGCTATGTCCTCCGGCTGGCCCAGGCGGCCCAGCGGGATATCGGCGAGCATCTTCTCCTGCAGCTGCTCGGAGAGCCCGGCCGTCATGTCGGTCTCGATGAAGCCCGGGGCGACCGCGCAGCAGCGCACGCCTCGCCCTGCCAGCTCCTTGGCAATGGATTGCGTCAGGCCGATAAGCCCCGCTTTGGCCGCGGCGTAGTTCGCCTGGCCTGCGTTGCCGTGCTGGCCGACGATCGACGAGATGTTGATGATGACGCCCGTGCGTGCGCGGATCATCTTGCTGGCCGCCGCCTTTGCCACGCTCCACGCTCCTTTGAGGTTCGTGGCGATGACCGCGTCAAAGTCCTCCTCAGACATCGCGATCAACAGTTTGTCACGCGCGATGCCCGCATTGTTGACCACCACGTCGATCTGGCCGAAGTCGGCAACGACCTGATCGATGAGCGCCTTGACCTGGTCGGCTGCTGCCACATCGCAGGCATAGGCCCGCGCGGTCGCACCCAGCGCCGTGGCCTCTGCGATGACGCGCTCGGCAACGCTGGCATTGGAGCGATAGGCGATCGCCACGTCAGCGCCCTGCGCAGCCGCTTCAAGCGCGGTCGCTCTCCCGATGCCGCGCGACCCGCCGGTCACAAGCACCACTTTTCCTTCAAGAAGACTCATGCGTGTTGCTCCTCTCGTTTGTCTTTGCGATAAGCGGACGGCCCCTTTGCCACCTCAAAACCAGGCGCTGCAGCTGCGTGCAGAAAACACAGGGGGACAGCTCTTTTGTGATACCGGCGCCCCGGGCGCCCCTGTTTCAGCTCATCTGCCACGGCATGGGCGTCAACGGGGTTTTGCACCGATCGGCACCAGAGCCCCGGCAGCGTTTTACGCGTCAGGCCTGTAAGGACTGTTCCCGGGCCGACTTCAATGAAGTGCGTGATCCCGCTATCCCGGAGATTTTCGAGCGTGCGCACCCACTGCACAGGACTGGCGATCTGGCGTGCCAGGAGCGTCTTGGCCTGCGCCTCGTCAGACGGAGAGAGCGTGCAGCCGTCGGCTTTAGTCGCCCGCAACAAGTAGGGCTCGCCCGAGACGTTGCTGTATACCGGAATCTGCGCCGGTTTAAACGACACGCGCGCAAGCGCACGGGCAAAGTCGTCTGCGGCCCGGTCCATGAAGCTGCTGTGAAAGGCCCCGCTGACCGCCAGCTGGACCGAGCGGATTTTACGCTGCGTCAGAAAGTCGCCAAACGCTTCGATCTGTGCGACAGGACCCGCGACCACGATCTGCGTTGGCGCGTTGAAGTTGACCAGCTCGATGTGGTTCTGGCCGCTCTCTTCCAGGAGCGCCCGAAGCTCGTCTTCGGCTTTGCCCAGCACGGCGCGCATGGCCCCCGGCCTGTCCTGGCACGCTGCCTCCATCAGGCGCGCGCGCTCGCCGATGAGCTTAAAGGCGGTCTTGTCGTCAAAGACCCCAGCACATGCAAGCGCGCCGACCTCTCCCAGAGAAAAGCCCGCTACCGCGGCGGGAGTCACTCCCGCTTCTTCCAGCATGCGTGCGCAGGCAAGGCCTGTGGCCAGCACCGTTGGCTGCGTGACAGTCGTGCGCGCCAGCTCCGCCGGCAAGGCCGCGCAGCAGCGCTCGTAGGTGCCGGGGCAAGCGGCGTCAGCGGCTGCAAACACTCCGGCAGCCGCAGGGCTCTGCTGCACAAAGCCGATGCCCATACCGGGATACTGGGCGCCCTGTCCGGCAAAGAGAAAGGCGATGCGGACGGCTGCGGCACTCATGAGCTCACCAGTTCCTGAGCGCGACCGCACAGCAGCGCTTCGGCCTGCGCGAAGAGCTCCGTGACGATGTCGGCGGCAGGCTGCTCGCGCGTGACCAGGCCGGCGACTTCGCCTGACATGAAGCAACCGCGTTCCAGATCGCCCTCGACGGCTGCCAGGCGCAACGCACCGGCGCCGAGCCCTTCCAGCTCCTCGTTTGTCACGCTCTCGTCGTATTCCCTGGCGTACAGGTCGCGCGAGAACGGAGTTTTCAGGCAGCGCACCGGGTGGCCCAGGCGCTTGCCGGTGGTGATGGTTTCGCGGTCTTTGGCCGTCAGAATCTTGCGTTTATAGTTGGGATGAACATTGCATTCGTGGGCAACGATGAAGCGCGTGCCCATCTGCACGCCCTCTGCGCCCAGCATGAGAGCGGCGGCAACCCCGCGCCCGTCGCCGATGCCGCCGGCTGCCAGCACCGGGATATCGACCGCGTCGACCACCTGGGGCACCAGTGCCATCGTGTTGAGCTCGCCAATGTGGCCGCCCGACTCGCCACCCTCGGCGATGACGGCTGCGGCGCCCTCCTTCTCCGCGCGCTTGGCAAGTGCCACGGAGGGAACCACGGGGATGACCTGCGTGCCGACGGCCTGCCAGCGCTCCATATACTTGCCGGCGTTGCCCGCGCCCGTAGTGATAACGGCCACGGCCTCTTGCGCCAGCAAGTCGGCCAGCTCGTCAACGTAGGGGCTCATGAGCATGACATTGACGCCAACAGGCTTATTGGTCAGTTCGCGCGCACGGGCGATCTGGTCGGCCACCCAGGAGGCCGGGGCGTTGCCACCGGCGATGATGCCGATACCGCCGGCCTCTGAGACGGCCGCCGCCAGCTCTCCGTCAGAGATCCAGGCCATCGCGCCCTGGAAGAGCGGGTACTTGATGCCCAGCAGGTCAGTCAGTTTGGTCTTGATCATGTGCGTTGGTCTCCTCAATCTTCATTTCATTGCCAGTCCGTACAAGGCACGCCGAGGTCGTCGCGGGGCTAGCGCTTGCTCCGCTGAAAACAGTCCACTGGACTGTTTTCCGGGCGCTCCGCAACCTACAGAGCCATTGCAAGCTATCGCCGTCGTAGCTGGCGCCAGAATAAACAGGCTGGCGACAGCTTGAAAATGTCCTGACGTACGCCCGCCCGTAGGGCGCGACGACTCGGCGCGCCTCTGTTGCAATCCGCGTCATCTTTAAGCTTGCTGCCACCGCAGCAGGGCGGCGCCGCTGATCAGGCCCGCGCCAAAAGCCGCGCACGCAAGCAGCGCGCCGTCCGGAATCTGGCCGGCGCGGACCAGCTCGTCTAGCAACAACGGGATGCTTGCCGCCGAGGTATTGCCGTAGCGCTCGATGTTGGTCGGAAACTTCTCCGCCGGCTGGCCGAGGCGCTCGCGCGCGGCCTCGATGATGCGCTTGTTTGCCTGGTGCACCAGAAACAGGTCAACTTCCTCCGGCGTGACGCGGGCCTGTTCAAGCACCGTCGCCACATCGCCGCAGAGGTTGGTGACCGCGAACTTGAACACCTCGCGCCCGTTCATCTCTATAAAGGGGTGGTCCGCGGGGCGCTGGTCAAAAGGCGAGTTGCCCACAGACGCCTGCGCGTGGAGCGGATCAGGATTGCCCTGCGCATGGAGATAAGTGGCCAGAAGGCTTTCGCCCGGCGTGAGCACCACAGCCGCCGCGCCATCGCCAAAGAGCACGCAGGTTGCGCGATCAGTCCAGTCCACGTAGCGTGTGAGCGCCTCGGCGCAGATGATGAGCGCCGCCTGACGGACGCTGCCCGTCTCGAAGTAGTGCGCGGCAATGTCAAGCGCGCCGATAAAGCCGGTGCAGCCAAAGTTCACGTCAAAGGCGGGCGCTCCGGGGGCCTCAAGGGCCGCCTGCACCACGCAGGCAAGCGCCGGCACCTGGTAGTCGTGCTTGGTGGTAGCTCCTATGATGAGCTCCAGCTCGCTGGCCGCCACGCCCGCCGCATCCAGCGCGCGCCGTGAGGCGGCCACAGCCAGCTCCGTCAGCGTCTCCGTGGAAAGGACATGGCGCGCCGAGATACCCGTGCGCGTGACGATCCACTCGTCATCAGTCTCTACGTGGTGCGCCAGATCATCGTTGGAGATGACCAGCGCCGGCGTCGCGCTGCCCGTGCCTGAGATCTTACAGTTCATAGGCGCGGGTATCCTTTGACAGGTTCTCGAAGAACTCGCTGAGTTTGACGACCCCCTGAAGCAACACGCCCTTTTCCTGCGGGGTGAAATTGCGAGAAATTGCGGCGACCATGCGGCGATGAAACAGCGTGTGATACTCGTTGACCGCCTCGCCCAGGTCGGTAAGCGCCACGTAAACCTTGCGCGCGTCGCTCGTGGCGCGCACCTTTGCGAGGTAGCCCTTTGCCTGGAGCTTGTTGACCGCGACGGTGACCGAGGGCAGGGTGACCTGCAGATAGGCCGCCAGGTCGCTGACCGTGGCCTTTGCGTGCTGGAGCAACGAAACCGCCTCGATCAGGTGCATCTCGCTCATCGTCAGGTCGGTGCTGCCGCTTTCCTGGAGCACGCGTTCCTCAACTCTCAGAATCGAATGAAAGGTGTAGACGATAAGCTCGTTAAGTTGCTCGCCAAAGTCATCCGAAGTCATACGTTCCTCTCTTCTCTCAAAGCCCGATTCTCGGGGCTTTCTGGGCTGATAGTTAGTTTGTCTAAGTAATTATACGAATTCCGCGAGCCTGGCGCAACTACACACAACAGAGTGTATATGACATCACAACACTGTCATTACGGGTGCTAGCCTCAAGATCCAGGCTGGATGCTGCGACGGAGCCTGTGCTGCGCGCAGTCGCAGTGCGCGCCGTGACCGAAAATGGAACCTTGCGCAAGGCCGCTTTGTCATCACGGGCGTCAGTCGCAGGATTCAGACTGGATGCTGCGACGGAGCGCGCCGTGACCAGGTTGGCGCGTCATTTCGGTCATGTTGCCCCAGAAGCGTTTGGGCAGTAGGTTCTGGCGCAGTTTGGGGTTGAGGCGCTCTTTGATTGCAATGGCGTCATAGAAGGTGCGCCAGAGTTCCTGGTAGCGAATCTCCTCAGCGCTGTCTTCCAGCAGGTTCAGCGCGCCGGTTTGCGCCAGGTACCACTGCTGGCGATCATAGATGCCGGCCAGGTGGTGGCACTCGTCATAGATGATGAAGGGCTGGATGTTGAAGCGCGCCGCAAAGTGATCCATGATGAGCGGCACGACTGAGTGCTCCGGTTTGATCTTAGCAAACCACACGCCGTTGTCCTTTTGCTCGAAGCGCGCAAACTGGATCATCTGGTTTTGCTCGCGCCCGATGCGGCGGTAAAGCGCCTCGACGGGCTCGCCCACCTCGCTTGTGATGTCTGAGTAGATGCGCTTGCCGACCTTGAAGCCTTTGAGTATCCAGCGGCAGAGCTTGGTCGCTTTCTGCGGGTCTGAGGTCAAAAACACTCCGCGAATCTTGAGCTGCGCGCCCGACCCCATGCGCCGGGCGATCCCGGCCCAGACCCGCTCTGCCTGGTCAGGCTGCGTCTCGATCTTGCGCAGCTGCTGGTCGAAGCTGAACTGCAGTTGCGACTCGCAGGCGATCTCATCAGGCACTTCGCGGCGCTCATAGATCACAAAGATGCAACAGAGCAACCCCTCCAGCGTGCCGTCATAGGTGTAGGTCAGCATAGAAAGCTCGCGTTCCTCCGGACATAGGCGCGCCGGGGTCGTCGCGCCCTACAGGGCGTTTGCTCGTCCCTAACACCCTGCCAATTCATGCCACACCTCTAGAACTGCCCGGTGAGCGCCTTGCGTGCTTCGACGGGTGGCAGGGCGTCGAAGTCGAACAACCCCGGCTGCGTCACGCCCGGGTCCAGGCGCTGGCGGCGCGGCAATGAGAGTGTCGAGGTCAGCGCGCGATAGATCTCGCTCCCGTCAAAACGCAAGCCGGCGCGATATTTCCCGCCGCAGGTGATGAAGTACTGCGCCCGACGCGCCACGATCTTGAGCAGCTTGAGGTCGTCGTAACTCAGCCGCGCCGCGCGGCGCGCCCGCACGATCTTGCGCGCGCCATAGGTCCCGATGCCGGGCACGCGCATGAGCTCTTCAAGTGAGGCCGTGTTGACCTCAATGGGAAAGAAGTCGAGGTGGCGCAGCGCCCACTGGCACTTCGGGTCAATGAGCGGGTCAAGGTCGGGGTGCGCCTCGTCAACGATCTCATCGACGCCAAAGCCATACATCCGCATGAGCCAGTCGGCCTGGTAGAGCCGGTGCTCGCGGGCCAGCGGCGCCGGCTTGCCCTGCGGCAACAGTTCACTCGTGCCCACGGGGATGTAGGCAGAGAAGAACACGCGGCGCATGTCGTAGCTGCGATAGAGCGCCGCCGATAGGTTCAGGATCTGGTGGTCGGTCTCAGGCGTGGCGCCGACGATCATCTGCGTGCTCTGCCCCGCCGGCGCGAACTTTGGCGCGCCCCGGTAGCGCGCGAGCGCCTTGGTCTGGGCCACGCCGTCGCGAATCTGGGCCATCGGACCTAAGATCGCGCGCCGGGCCTTGTTGGGCGCAAGCAGTTTCAGACTGCGCTCGCTCGGCAACTCGATGTTGACAGACAGGCGGTCGACCAGCAGGCCAAGGCGCTCGACCAGCTCCGGCGAGGTCCCGGGGATCGCCTTGGCATGGATGTAGCCGCGAAAACGATATGCCTCGCGCAGCAACGTGATCGCCTCACACATCTGCTCGGTCGCGTGATCAGGGCTGCGGCTGACACCGGAGCTCAAAAACAGCCCCTCGATGTAGTTGCGGCGGTAGAAGTTGATCGTGAGGTCGGCCAGTTCCTGGGGCGTAAAACTCGCGCGCGGACGGTCGTTGCTTGCGCGATTGGTGCAGTAGGCGCAGTCATAGACGCACTCGTTAGTCATGAGCACCTTGAGCAGGCTGATGCAGCGCCCATCAGCGGCAAAGCTGTGGCAGATACCCGCGCACGACGCGCTGCCCAGCATCCCCGGCGTACCCGCGCGGTCCACACCGCTTGAGGTGCAGGCCACGTCATACTTCGCCGCGTCAGTCAGAATCTCGAGTTTCTCGCCTACGTCCATACCGCTCCCTGGTAACTATTGGGGGTCAGGCACTCTTTACTCGACTAAAGGGGGTCAGGCCCCTTCCCCGTTATCACCAGTATAAACGAACGTTCGTCCGTAGTCAAACAAACGTCCGCTGTCAAGCTGCATACGGGCGCCCTCCTGTTTGCATCCTATTACTACCGGGCTGTCAAAAGAGCAGGCCTGAGGTAACTCAACCTGGCCCGTCGCATCTGACGATGCTCTGACGACGCTTTAACGACGCGCTTCGCGATTGGTTGCCGCCCCTTCCGCCTCAAGCGCGCGGATCGCGTGATAAAGGAAGGTATTGATGGGCACGGGCACGCCCAGCTCGCGGCCCAACTTTATCACCGCGGCGGCAAAGATATCGACTTCGGTGCGCCGTCCTGCCCTGATGTCCTGGCACATTGAGGTCATGCCCGACGGGTCCAGCACATCGAGAACAGCAAAGACTTCGGCGATGTCGCTCTCGCCCAGGCCGGCTCCCCCAATGCCCCGCTTGACAGAGAGCGCGCAGACCTCGCGCATGGCCATCTCCGCGATCTGGCGTGCGTCTGGCGAGCTCTGGAACAAGCCGTAAGGCGCGCGCAAAAGCGCCGAGGTCTGGTTGGTCCCCACGTTGAGCATGAACTTCCACCACAGCTTACGCGTGATATCTGGCTCGCAGCTAGAGGGCAGATCCACCGCGTCGAAGAAGCGAGCGATCCGCTCCAGGTCCTGGGGCCTGGTGTCTTCGGACGCCCCAAAATAGATGCAGCCAGGGTTTGAGAAGCGTACCGCGTAATCAGTCCTGGTTGCATCCAGGCCCGAAACCAGGCACGGGACTACGCGCGACGGCCCATAGGCTGCGGCAATGGCCTCCTCGCTGGAAATGCCGTTGAGGAAGGAGAGAATGAGCGTGTCTGGTCCAACGTAGTTGCGGATCAGGCTGATGGCGTCATCGAGCCCGTAAGCCTTGACCGTCAGTATTATGAGGTCTGCGGGACGGGCATCCAGCGCCTCGGAGGGTACGAACCGGAAGTCCTGCCGCACGCTGTTGGCGGAAAACTCCGTCTGCTGGTAGCGCGCGATACGATCAGGCCCCGCAATAAACTGCAGCTGCTCGGGAGCAAGGTGGCGGAGCATCAAGCTCGCATACAAGATGCCCAAAGCCCCACACCCAACAAATGAAACGTTTTTGATATCCCTGTCCATAGGGCACCCTCTCCTTTTCACTACAATCTGGCTGCTTCTATCATACGACGCACCACTTACCACGCGCATAGTTGATAGCGCGAGATTACAAAAGATTACTGACTGGCGCACAAAAGAAAGAACCGATACGTGTTATTGATATCAGGGGGCAAATAAGCATTAGCCACGCAGGTGCCCTGCCATGGAGTTTGACTATCCTGCCTGCCGCGCCTGCAAATAGGCTTACTAGTAATAAAGTAAGATATACTAATAGGTAAGACATATCTATAAGTAAGAGGTTTATGTATCATGACCAGCATCACCTTATCAAGCAAGGGGCAGTTCGTTGTACCGGCCAGCATCCGAAAACACGCCGGCATCTCTACCGGAGATCAGTTCTTTGTGCGCTATGACGAAAAGTCACAGGAGATCCGCCTGAAGCGCACCAAGACGATCGACGAGCAGGCTGACCGCTTTACCTCGTTCATCAGGCCCGGCACAAAGCCGCTTGAGAGCGCCTCCGACTTCTATAGCCAACGTAAACCGAGAGTCTGAGCCATGAAGCGCGAATCACTTGATACCAACGTCTTGTTGCGCCTTTACCTCAAGGACATCCCCGTGCAGTTCGAGCTGGCAAAACGCCTGGTGGAAACCCCTGGCAAGAAGTTCACGATCTCTGACACCGCGATCATCGAGTACGTCTTTGTCCTGGAGCGTCACTACGGTTTCACACGCGACCAGATAGCTGAGATGCTTGCGGCGCTCATGAGCCGTGGCAACTTCCTCTGTAATCGCACCGTGTTTCCCTCCGCGATTGAGCTCTACCAGCAGAACCTTGCGCTCTCATTCGAAGATTGCTATCTGGCCGAGATCGCTCGCATCCAGGATGCCACCCCGCTCTGGACCTTCGACAAAGCACTCGCCCAGAAATGCCCCACAGCCCAGGAGCTAAAGTAGAGCCCCACGCCCCACGCCCCTCATCCCTCGCCCAGAACTCAGCCACCAGCGTAGCCACTAATACCCTCAACACAGAAAGGTCAAAGCCATGAGCAACATATACGCCCCGCAATTGGACGATCTGATTCAAAGAGCAAGCGGATCGGCGTCTGTCCCGGACAAAACCACAAAATCACAAGTACTGGCCCTCCTCGAAACTCTGGAAGCCCTGGAGATCTGTGGTGACGATGAGCGCAAAGAGCTCTGGCTTTGGGCGAAGCGCGGCAGCATTGATGATTTTGGAGCCTATGAAGAGTACCTTGAAGCTGGTGAAGTGGAGAGCCGCGAGGAGTTCCAGGAACTCTGGGAATACTATTATCCGGAGCCCATGAAGTGGTATCAACTTATCACCATCACCTATAACAAAGTTCACTACGTATTCTTCGGCGATGAGCTTGTCTTCGAGATCCATCCTGAGCCTCAGCAAGACTACAGCGTTGATAATTCTGAACTGGCAGCCTGGCTGATCTCTGCCAGCGAACACGCGATCCAACTCCTGCAAGCAGGAAGCTACAACGACTATCTGGTTGATAATCTCCCCTACAAAAAGCGGCTGGGCAAGATACTGCGCAGTGATTACTGGCGCATTGAGCCTGAATTTAAGGAAGCGCATTTAGAGGGCATCAGCCCCGAAGAAATCCAGCGATTTGTCCAGCAAATTGCCACTCAACCCGAAAGATCACCTGAGGCGCGCCTACCACATATGACCTCCGGCTTATTCTTTGAGTGCTGCAAATTGGGGTACGGTGCTAATCGCTACAAGAACGCGAACACCGCCTCCGCCAGGGAACTCTACCTCGCCAACGCCGACGGGCGCGACGACGGACTGCTTGAGCTGGACGAGCAGTCAGCGGATGAATTCTCCCGCTGGTATCATGACAAGTCCATATTCGGCGGCCACCCCTGGGAAGTGTGTCGCGGCGGAAACTCCACGCACATCTCGCTTTATGCCAACTGCGACGAACAAGGCTGGTGGCTGAGTCTTGCCGGATCGAGCTGGGGACGATCGGTCGAAACCGTGAACTTCTATATGGCGCTGATTGACCAAGGCTATCCCGTGTTTCTCCATGACGGCGCAGGGCTTGCCGAAATGCTGACTGGCGCCGACTACATCGGCATCGTGCCCGAAGGAGTAACTCCCCGTTATTGCGGCGGGCTCTTCCCCGAGAATGGTTTTCTCGGCTTCATGAACCTCCCCTGGGAAAACACCGAGCAAGTCATCGCCGCCGCACAATGGTATCCTTTGCCGGAAGTACGACTGGCATCCTCGTGCCTCCCCAAAACAGATCAGACAAGTCAGAGATAGGAGCATAATGTCACGGCTGCTTTTCATTGGCGACTTGCACGTAAAGGCGTTCCTGTTGCCCTTTATCGACAAAGTGATCGAGGCGGTTGCGCCTGATCGCGTGATTTGTATGGGCGACTATATGGATGACTGGGGCGTTAGTTCAATGGCCAATCTGGAATCGACACAGGAAATCTTTGATTGGGCACGCGAGCGTGGCGATGTCACGCTGCTTTTTGGCAACCACGACATGGCATACTATTCCCGATCGGGAAACTGTGCGGGCAACGACGGGGACATCAAAGTGGAGGCGCGTGGGCATTTTGAGACGAACCTTGACCTCCTGCGCGTCGCTGATTTCTGCGAGAACTGGTTGTTTTCCCACGGTGGGCTCTGCGGCCTCTGGGCGCAACAAAACCTGGACGAGCCTGCAACGGCACAAGAAGCCGCGGGCCAGATCAATGCGCTCCTGGAAAGACAAGGGGGACTTGGGCAGCTTGAAGCAATTGGTCGGCGCCGAGGCGGCTGGCAAAAACCTGGCCCCCTGTGGGCCGACTGGCGGGAGCTGACCGAAGACTACTATCCCGGCTTCAACCAGATCTCCGGACACAGCCCCCAGGATACCTGCATCGAGAAGGTCACCCGCACCGGCGAACACCTCTGGTGCTGCGACACGTTTTCCACCGGCAGCAAAGGCTATCCCCGCGGAGACGGCTCAATGCTCCTGCTCGACAGCGAGACCGGCGAAGTTTCCCTCATCGAGCAGCCAGACCCCCAGGGTCTTGACGCCGCCTATAACAAATACTTCAAAGGTGTCCACCTTTAGTAAAGAAGGACCAAGTAAAAAATGATATTTTCATCATCAGAGAATCGGCGGGTTTACAAATAGCGGCGGACCTTGCTGCGATATGCGTCGAACGCGCTCCCGTAGTGCCGGGCGAGGAACTTCTCTTCGCGCAGTACCTGGCGATGGATCACCAGAGCAAACGCCACTACCGCTGCAGTGATCATGAGATTGCAGTGGACAAGAACCAGGCCACAGAAACCCAGGAAAAAGCAGACATAGAGGGGATTGCGGCTTAAACCAAAAGCGCCCGAGGTCACCAGCTTCCCCGGGTCACCGGCATCGATACCCACGCGAAACGAGGCGCCGAAACTCCACAGTGTGTAGACGAAGAAAGCGAGCCCACCTGCGCCCAAAGCAAGCCCAACCCACCCCGGAATCACACTTGCCCAGAACCGATGAGTCAAAACTCCCCAGACCGGCCACCCAAAGGTGTTAGCAAGCACGACATAGATGAGCGCCAGCATGAACGGCGCGAGAATGAAATCGGTCTTATCGGTCACGCCAAATACCATCACGCGAACCCCCTGGCGACGCAGCATTACCGCTCGTCCCAAGACCAGCACAACGAAGCACGCGAACATTACCACGCTCAGCCGATATTGAAGCAATACCATCCCGTTCCTCGTATCATTAACATCGTCGCCTCCCAGCGACTTTCAGTCCGGTATTTCTTAGTGAATAGGGGGTAAAATTCCTCTATAGCAAGAGTCGCCGTTTGTATCTCCTCTCTTTACTTACATTATAGAGCGTCCCAAAGAAGCAAGACCGCTCTGTAGGTGATTATGCTTTCAGTATAACAAGGGGGTCGGACATCACCCTATCTTCTTGTTCCCTCTCGCGCCTGTCAGGAGTACCCTGTAATGAGGGAGTGTGATCGATGATGGCTGAGAGCAAAACTATCGTGCTGGCAGGCGGCTGTTTCTGGGGCATCCAGAAGTATCTGTCGCTGATACCTGGCGTGCTGAGCACCCAGGCAGGCTATGCGAACAGCGTGGTCGAGGCGCCTGGTTACGAGCAGGTCTGCACCGGCGCAACTGGCGCGGCGGAGGCCGTGCGCGTCAGCTATGATCCAGACGTGCTGCCCCTGCGTGACCTGCTCGACCTGTTCTTCGAGGTCATCGACCCGGTCACGATCAACCGACAGGGCGCCGACGTCGGCGCACAGTACCGCACGGGGATCTACTATGACGGCGACGCCATCGTTGCGAAGAGCGACTCCGTCGTGGCGCGGCAATCCAGCACGCAGGATGACCTCGCGACCATCGCCGCCGCGGCAACGTCTTCCACCCTTGTCATTGCGAGGAGCGACAATGACACCGCCCCTTACCTTGTCATTGCGAGGAGCGACTCCGTCGCGACACGGCAACCCAGCACCGCCGCCGCCTCCACCCCTCCTCTTGTCATTGCGAGGAGCAGCGAAGCTGTGACGCGGCAATCCAGCACTCCAGATGACCTCGCGACCATCACCGCCGCGCTCGCCGAGCTCCAGCAGCACTATGCTGCGCCTTTGGCCATCGAGGTCGCGCCGCTCGCCAATTTTTACCCGGCCGAGGACTACCACCAGGACTACCTGGACAAGAACCCCGGCGGCTACTGCCACATCGACCCGCGCGCCTTTGCCACCGTCGCGCGCAAGGCGGAGCTGCTGGCGCGCATCCGGCAGCTGACGCCCCTGCAGTACGCCGTGACGCAGCGGTCGGCGACCGAGCCGCCGTTCACCGGCGCCTACGACGAGTGCTTCGGGCCCGGCATCTACGTCGACGTCATCACCGGCACCCCGCTCTTCACCTCAAGCGACAAATTTGAGAGCGGTTGCGGCTGGCCTGCTTTCACCCGGCCGCTTTCCCCCGAGCTGCTGGTAGAGCTGCCCGATCACACCCTGGCAACCGAGCGCACCGAAGTACGCTCCGCAGACTCCGACGCCCACCTGGGCCACGTCTTCAACGACGGCCCGCCCGAGCAAGGCGGCCTGCGTTACTGCATCAACAGCGCCGCCCTAAGGTTCGTGCCGCAAGCCAAGATGGAAGCCACAGGCTACGGGGACTGGCTGGATTTGATCAACGAGTAACAGTAAGCCCGGTTTTCACACTTTTCAGATCCGGCTTCTTATCTAATAACTGAACTTCAGTAATTACGAATCCAAGCGATAGTCGTAAGCGCTGTCGACATTATTCCGATTATCAATCCGGCTATCGCCATCCCCTGATAGCCCCCTTTGGGCTTGCATATCAGCGCGATAACGCTCAATACTAAACCGAGCGCCGCGCTGGTAAATATCATTGGATAGCGAATGACAGGGATGCTCAAGAATACCGCCCCAAGAATGCCGATGGCCAACCCCAGTATGCTTGATGCATTTCCAACTATTAGTTTCATATTAATCCACTCTTAAATGAATGCGTACGGATAAATAATCAGCAGCACCATGGACGCGATCGAAATTAGTACCACCAAGATGCCCATCACCAGACCTGCGATCGCCATGCCTACATAGGGGGAGCCCAGCTTTTTTCTCAACGCCATGATGCTGTACACCAGGGCAATAACTGCAGCCATATCTCCGAGATATCTCAGCGTCAGCATACCGATAAGGCCACAAATCCCCAGTATCATTCCAGCAAGAGCATATCCGCTGCCCATTGGCCGCTTCTGCTTCTGCTCTAGCTGGACATTGGCTTGGGTCAGTTCGTTCATTCTGTCTCCTCTAACTTTTGCCCGCATTTGAAACATAACTCTTCAACAAGGATATCATCGGCAACAACATTTAAGCAGCTTCATTCGACTCCAAGAGAGCGGTTGAAAACTAGGAGCGCTTCGTATCCTCTGTCTCCTGCCTGACCTGCCGATCCAAATCCTGAGACAACGCCATATTTCTTATGGCCTGCTGCATCAGATCGCTGCGCGCGTCTTTACTTACCTTGCGCGCTTTTCTGCGCCTGTGACCATCAGATAGCCCCACACAGAACACTATGACGCAGATAATACCAAATACAACAACCATCCCGCTCCTCTCGCTTCATCTATTGTATATCAGGAGCATTCTGTTCAAGCGAGTGCGATCAATGCTGATGTTGTCTGCGGTGCTGCTCGGGTATGCGTAGTGCAAGTTCCATTGCGCTTTTATCTTTCAGGTATCCCATCACACTTGCAACCGAATACTTAGGCGGTATTTTTAAGCACAGATGCACGTGGTCAGAACACATACTTCCCTGCACTATTTCTAATCCCGGCTTCTTGTCTACCAACTCCTTTATAATCTCTATTACCTGCCTTCTTAACTGACTGTACAAGACCTTCTTGCGATACTTTGGTATCCACACTATATGGTAGGTACAATCCCATACCGTATGTGCTAAGCTTGACTGAGACATCGTCTTCTGTTCTTTCTGTTCTGCATCCGAACCATCGCAGATATATCTTAGGGCAGAAGACTTTGTTTATGGTTAACCTCCGTTACTCCACAGGCCGAGCCTGTGGTTTCTCTTGGCTAATGACATTTGTTTCGCCTACGGAAGATATACGGCTCCGGGATCACCTCCGCTCACGCGGGAAGCACTTTATCTGTGACAATTTGCTTGTCTATGCTCATGTATGTACACATCGAAAGCAGCCCCAGCAGAAAAACTACTGGGGCTCAAGCTCCGAAGAGCCGATAGACATATAGCCTATCCGTCTGGACGCCTAATACCCTATGAAGGGAGGCAGCTATACTGTAGCACTAAGCCGCCCCCCAATGCAATTACTTAGCCGGTACGCTTCTTATCTCTTTTCACAAACGTAAGCCAAACGTAAAACAGAGTTTGTCAAGATCGAGCGTCACCCGAGCTGTAAGCTTACTGCCGTCTTTTTAAAGCCATCAAGATACCGCGTGCGGTCGCGAGCAAAGAGTTTGACGGCGTCAAGTGCTAATGGATGCCGACCAGCAAGCGTTAAACACACTTGAAAAGGGCAGCTCGATGCCGTCTTTGTTTCAAAATCCCAAATGCAATTCTCGCATTTGAGCACTTGTGCCGCCTCATAAACCATCCTCTACAGAGCGAGCAGTACCCGATCTTGACGTCAGCACGGTTTAAAACGTACCCGGGCATAACATCACCAGACGCCGAGTCGCACCTGCGCGGGGCGCGACTTGCCACCGGTCACCTCATCAAGGTAGCGACACTTCATATTTCAATCCACGCACCCGCGCGGGGTGCGACAGGATGGCTGGGGCGCGGCTATTGAAGTCTCTTGCATTTCAATCCACGCACCCGCGCGGGGTGCGGCAACTTAAACGACGCCAGATCATTGCTCAGAATCTTATTTCAATCCACGCACCCGCGCGGGGTGCGACGTGGCCAGGCTGATGCTTTTATCAAAGTACTCAAATTTCAATCCACGCACCCGCGCGGGGTGCGACTCCTCTCCGGCACAATTAGGACATATCCAGTCATATTTCAATCCACGCACCCGCGCGGGGTGCGACGTGTGCCAAGAAAGCAAGAGACAGAGTATCAACATTTCAATCCACGCACCCGCGCGGGGTGCGACCTCTGACCTGCGGTTTTGATGGTTCTAAGGATGGTATTTCAATCCACGCACCCGCGCGGGGTGCGACTACTGATACGGCGTATCGGCATGGACCACAAACTATTTCAATCCACACACCCGCGCGGGGTGCGACCTGAGGCGTACTCTAACAAGGTCAAGAGGATGGCTGAATTTCAATCCACGCACCCGCGCGGGGTGCGACTGCCAGAAAATCTGGTCCTGTTAATTGGTGTACATTTCAATCCACGCACCCGCGCGGGGTGCGACATCAACTTGTCGCAACCTTAGTGGTTGCGTGGATTATTTCAATCCACGCACCCGCGCGGGGTGCGACCTGATAAAAACGCCGAGATGATCACAGAGATCCAGATTTCAATCCACGCACCCGCGCGGGGTGCGACGACAATCTTTCTGGTCCACTTAAGGGCATCATCATTTCAATCCACGCACCCGCGCGGGGTGCGACCTTGCTACTCACACACTTCCGGGCCCCGGCAATCTATTTCAATCCACGCACCCGCGCGGGGTGCGACTCGCGCACAGCGGGATTGTTTTTATACCACGTAAGATTTCAATCCACGCACCCGCGCGGGGTGCGACAATGGTTATACCTGGTATCACATTACCACCATAATATTTCAATCCACGCACCCGCGCGGGGTGCGACTTTGCTGGCTGGTTAAGCTGCAATATGCTTTTGATATTTCAATCCACGCACCCGCGCGGGGTGCGACTCTGATGATGTCTGATACAGGTGACCAAACACGGCATTTCAATCCACGCACCCGCGCGGGGTGCGACCTGGATCGAGATTTAGTGCGCTAAATATTTTTAAATTTCAATCCACGCACCCGCGCGGGGTGCGACTCAAAGGCAGTCTTAGATAATAACGTAATCCTAGATTTCAATCCACGCACCCGCGCGGGGTGCGACCTAAGCGCCACATGGCATAGAGAGTAGTTGATTGTATATTTCAATCCACGCACCCGCGCGGGGTGCGACCGGGTCAAGGTCTTAGACTACAACCCTAACAATGATTTCAATCCACGCACCCGCGCGGGGTGCGACCAACGGCGCTCGAATTTGAGTCAAAGCCATATTATATTTCAATCCACGCACCCGCGCGGGGTGCGACGACTTTCTCTTTTTCCCCCTCCACTTCTCCCGTATTTCAATCCACGCACCCGCGCGGGGTGCGACTTTGCGACATCAAAGTTTGTTGATGCAGGATATGATTTCAATCCACGCACCCGCGCGGGGTGCGACAATACTGCGCGCAACGCGCTATGTGTCAGCTAATGATTTCAATCCACGCACCCGCGCGGGGTGCGACGATTATGTGAGCCTGGCAGTAAGTGCAACGGATGTATATTTCAATCCACGCACCCGCGCGGGGTGCGACGTTTCCAAAATTCTCAAGCTCATCAAGCCCGGTAAATTTCAATCCACGCACCCGCGCGGGGTGCGACTTTACGGGCGTGCAGACGATTAGATGGAGGATAGTATTTCAATCCACGCACCCGCGCGGGGTGCGACCGATACGCATGGGCCGTAAGTACCTCAGAAGAAATTATTTCAATCCACGCACCCGCGCGGGGTGCGACCTGCTGCTTGCCTGGTCTTTCGTCTCGTAGCTTATAGTATTTCAATCCACGCACCCGCGCGGGGTGCGACACACAAGCATAGTGGCACCAATAAGCGTGATAAGAATTTCAATCCACGCACCCGCGCGGGGTGCGACTCAAATATGCCCCCACAGGATGCGCGAACTGTACGATTTCAATCCACGCACCCGCGCGGGGTGCGACTGGTCAAAGCGCTGGTCCCTCAGGTCGCCCGAACGTAATTTCAATCCACGCACCCGCGCGGGGTGCGACGATATCAATGCGGCATACGTAATCATGCGAATAGATATTTCAATCCACGCACCCGCGCGGGGTGCGACCGGAGATGCATCTAGCATCGTGCTCAGGCACTTCCATTTCAATCCACGCACCCGCGCGGGGTGCGACGACTACGTTGGATGGCTTGGCAGTGACGGGACTATTTCAATCCACGCACCCGCGCGGGGTGCGACTTTATCATCTTCATAACAGGCGTGAAGGCTTCCATATTTCAATCCACGCACCCGCGCGGGGTGCGACGTCTCAGCCGCGCCAAAAATAATCACAGAGCTTGTATTTCAATCCACGCACCCGCGCGGGGTGCGACCCAACGCCGTCGCCGTTGAGGAGCTGAGACTCTTCATTTCAATCCACGCACCCGCGCGGGGTGCGACGCGTATCACTGTCTGGTGTAGGGAGGAGGATTTATTTCAATCCACGCACCCGCGCGGGGTGCGACTTCCACGTACACATGCGGAGTGCCGGTAACAATCGATTTCAATCCACGCACCCGCGCGGGGTGCGACTAGCGGGGCACTGACGCCACGACAGCCGCGAGTAAGATTTCAATCCACGCACCCGCGCGGGGTGCGACGTATCGCCCAGAAGACCTACAACACCTTCTGCAGATGATTTCAATCCACGCACCCGCGCGGGGTGCGACCTTCAAGCAGAACTTGATCGCCACTCGTATCGAGATTTCAATCCACGCACCCGCGCGGGGTGCGACACGGTGTCTTAATGTCGTTGTTTGTTTCTTCTACATTTCAATCCACGCACCCGCGCGGGGTGCGACGGCTGGGTGATGACAATGTCGCAGGGTAGCATAGTATTTCAATCCACGCACCCGCGCGGGGTGCGACCGATTACGGTTACTGATGTGACTCAAAATCAAAATATTTCAATCCACGCACCCGCGCGGGGTGCGACGATGAGCTGGACGAAGATGAAGTCAGTGAGATCTTAATTTCAATCCACGCACCCGCGCGGGGTGCGACACACAAATGGCAGCTGCGCACCGCCGCACACACGCTATTTCAATCCACGCACCCGCGCGGGGTGCGACCTCAGGCAGCTCGTAGGTGAGGGCAGCGGCAGCATTTCAATCCACGCACCCGCGCGGGGTGCGACCTTATTCCGCAACATGCTCGCTTCATGCTATCTCAAATTTCAATCCACGCACCCGCGCGGGGTGCGACCTCTCCCAATTCCCAATTTTGCAGAGTCCGATAAGATTTCAATCCACGCACCCGCGCGGGGTGCGACTCTGAGCCGCCTTGTTAGGGTCCAAACCGACCTTGATTTCAATCCACGCACCCGCGCGGGGTGCGACCGGAAAACCCTTAACGCCCTTGAGCAGGGCCTATTTCAATCCACGCACCCGCGCGGGGTGCGACTTACCAGGCATCCTGCGACCTCCTTATGTACACAATTTCAATCCACGCACCCGCGCGGGGTGCGACTTTGATCATGGTAGCATTTTTGCCGCGGCGATTGAATTTCAATCCACGCACCCGCGCGGGGTGCGACCTCTGGGGAGACGTATACACTCAGGCCGCTGGAATTTCAATCCACGCACCCGCGCGGGGTGCGACATCTACGGAGAGCATCTGGCGATTGGTGAGATATATTTCAATCCACGCACCCGCGCGGGGTGCGACGTTGTCACCTCCTAATTCTGGCCAGAGTTTGATCTATTTCAATCCACGCACCCGCGCGGGGTGCGACCTTCTGTCATATTGTCATAGTCTGGATCCCAGCAAGTATTTCAATCCACGCACCCGCGCGGGGTGCGACCAGTACCACTTACCGTCCTCGTGCCCACAGACGCATTTCAATCCACGCACCCGCGCGGGGTGCGACAGAGGCCCTATTACAACCTTGACATATGTTGGCCATTTCAATCCACGCACCCGCGCGGGGTGCGACATCAAACGCAACAATGGGATTGACTCCATCAAATATATTTCAATCCACGCACCCGCGCGGGGTGCGACTCTGCGCAGCTGCGGACTCTCAGAGCAAGAGGTCAGTATTTCAATCCACGCACCCGCGCGGGGTGCGACTTCTGTCATATTGTCATAGTCTGGATCCCAGCAAGTATTTCAATCCACGCACCCGCGCGGGGTGCGACATTGAAGGTATCTGGAAGAACTATGACGGGTATAACATTTCAATCCACGCACCCGCGCGGGGTGCGACCATCATCAAGCAGCTCACTTAATCAAGCGGCGCTTAAAATTTCAATCCACGCACCCGCGCGGGGTGCGACGTTGCTGGAATTGGTCCAGGACTTGTTGTGATTGATTTCAATCCACGCACCCGCGCGGGGTGCGACTTATAGCAGGAATGATCTAACCGACCGCATCAACATTTCAATCCACGCACCCGCGCGGGGTGCGACTGGTAGTGGTTCGACGCTGATGGCCTGTAGTAATTTCAATCCACGCACCCGCGCGGGGTGCGACTCGGCGCGCTTTCGGCGTCGACATGACACCAGATAATTTCAATCCACGCACCCGCGCGGGGTGCGACTCGAGCAAATGCCCGTGCTTCCGCTCATGGACTTAATTTCAATCCACGCACCCGCGCGGGGTGCGACCGCTCTTCGATGCGGGTCGTGATCAGATTGTTAATATTTCAATCCACGCACCCGCGCGGGGTGCGACCAGTTTGCGCGGATGAGTATCGCCTCCTATCCAGATTTCAATCCACGCACCCGCGCGGGGTGCGACTCATCAAGGCCGCGCTGCCATGCACCAGACGGATTTCAATCCACGCACCCGCGCGGGGTGCGACCGTAGGAAGATGCGGGCATACTTGCGTGGCATATATTTCAATCCACGCACCCGCGCGGGGTGCGACGGCTATTGCGAGCTATGACGAAGCAGCATAATCCATTTCAATCCACGCACCCGCGCGGGGTGCGACTGTTGGGACGAACAAGTTGACTGTTGGGGTGATATCAATTTCAATCCACGCACCCGCGCGGGGTGCGACTGCGGAAATATGCAATTCCGTTCTTGGCACAAGCATATCCCTACATCATTATATTCATTTTCCCCAAGCTAGTTTATTAAGAGACACTCATTTTTGTTCATTTCAGCCTTTATCTAGTGCGAACCTTATTCAGTTGTCAATGTGCATCTGTTATTCGCACCGCTACAATATCAGCGGTTTATCAAAGTGAATGCTTGGTTTTACACCAAAATGTACCACCTTACTTTCATGCCGATTCCCCAGATTATAGAACCTTAGGCTATCCATCTCCTGGTTAATCAGCTCGACTAAATCATGCTGCAAAACACGATACGTGGAAGAATCCAGCAAACATTCAAATACTGAATTCTGCACACGTTGGCCATGCGCCACGCATTTTTTTGCGACTTTCGCAAGGCGCTTCCGTCCAGCTGGCGTTTCTGTATTTACATCGTAGGTCACAAGGATCAACATCATTGCCTACTTCCAGAGAAAAGGCGGATACGCATCAAGATCCCCACGAATCGTGCGAGCCAGCAGTAAAGCCTGAACATACGGAACCAGGCCCCACTCAATCTTTTCTTTTAAATACGGGTGCGTGATCTGCTCCTGTTTACGAGTCTGCCACGCCATAAGAAATTTTTTCCTCGCATCATCTTTTAAATAAACAGCTCCGCTTTCTGTAATCTCGAAATCTTTCCCTGACAACTCCTTTCGATTTATTAGCGTGAGGACAAATCGATCAGCAAATACTCCACGAAGTTCTTCCATCAAATCAAGCGCAAGAGAGGCTCTTCCAGGGCGGTCCCGATGTAAAAACCCAACATATGAGTCAAGACCAACTGTCTCGCATGCAGCCTGACAGTCATGCGCCAAAAGCGTATAGGAAAAGGAGAGAAGCGCATTCACGGGATCGAGCGGCGGTCTTCTTTGCCGTCCCGAAAATTTGAAAGACTCCTTCCCTTGCAAAATAAGCTGGTCGAACTCACCAAAATAGACAGAAGCTGCATTGCCTTCAAGACCTCGCAGCTCCCCTAAGTCAGAGCATGCGAGCACATTTGGTAATAAAGAGCCTATTTGAGCTGAAGCAGACTTCAATCGCTCGGCATCAAGCCGTAAGGCATAATCCCTGCGCGCCCGCTCAAGAACCCATTTATGGTTGTACATCTTTCCAAAAATGAAAGAACGCGCAAAAAGACAGCTTCGCGTCTCGGAATCAGAAATGCGATACTGCTCCTTCCGCAGCAAAACATTACCTTGCGTCTCGCCAACAACTCGTGCCAAGAATTGACCATGCCGCCCTAAGAAACTTAGGGCGATGCCGCGCTTGGCGCATGCTCCCATAAGGGCTGGGCTTGCCCCGCTGTAACCAAACGAAATAATCCCTTCAAGATTAAGCAGAGGAACACGCAAGAGTGTTTCTTGATCCTTAAGAACACAAATCGTCTCATTATCAAGAGCAAGATAACAATCTGGCTGAGTAACATAGAGTATATTGAGTAGCTTTTTCATCATGTGTCCTGACTATGCTGTTCCAGGTAAGTATGGACTGATGTTACGCCGTTTAACTCCGGAATACAGATATCACGTAACGAGCATGCCCAGCAATAGGAGCCGGGCCGTGCTTTAGGAATGTACTGCCGACGATAATACTGATGCATTTCATTTGCTAATTGACTAACTTTTTTGCGTAACTCGGCAGTGAAATCGACTACTTCCCTATGTCTTTCGGCGCCATAATACAACGCCCCTTTAGGGATATCGCAAACAAGCATTTCCTCCAAACACACCGCCTCTGCGCAAAGTTGCAATCGATCACAGTCATCTGCCTTCGGCTTGCCACGTTTATACTCAACGGGATAAGGGACATAGGTACCCTTATGCCCGCATAGGGAAACACCATCAGCAGCTTCAACAAACTCCACCACATCGCACGTTCCTGAAAATCCAAGAGTGGCTGAAGAGACCCGGAGGCCCCGCACTATCAACACGGAGCCTCGCTTCTCCTGTAAACTTTGGTCATGCGCCCGGTCGTGGAGCAGATTACCCTCCGTTGTGAGGAAGTTCTCTGCCCATGCTTGTTCGATATGAATCAGTGCCCACTGCCTCCGACAAAAAGCAAAGTGCTGAATCCCAGAGAGCTGGAGGTAGTCCTCTTCAGGGTACATTACTCGCCCGAAAATTCTTGTACCGAAACCCCATCAAGTTTTTCTATTTCATACGTTCCATCAAGATTCATTTTCAGACTCCTATGCACCGCAGCCGAGGAAAGCACTTTCTGATCATGGGTCCACCAGATAACACCAAGCACTTCCATGCTTCCTGCTGGGCGCGCCGATGACTCATCATTCTCAAACATCTTCCGCATGGCATCTCTTAGCTTCTCTGCATCCGCATCAGAAAAACCAGTTTTTTCTGCAAGCTGTCGATTAATACTGCCGTAGCTCACATAAATGCCATGATCCACGCGATGCTTCATACCCATAGTATCTGCTGACTTTTTAGATGGATCCTCATCATTGGTTTTAAGATTTACACTTTTAACAATCTGACTGCTTTCAACATCGATCGATTCAAGCGAGAATGCACTTTGGATGCTAACGGGGCCCCGAATTGCAATGGAAGCACTCACATCATCAACACCAGCAAAAACCTGCCCAAAAGCGCGAACATCAAACCACTGCTCGCATGCGACAACGCCCTTTTTCTCTCCATCCTTTTCTTTTGCAAGCGCTTTAATCGCAGCATTAGCATCATAGCGGGCTTTAATGCTACGAAATTCATCAGCACGATAGTCATCTGATTGCACAAGAATGGCCTCGCCTGCATCCAGAAGCCGGTTACGAATCTTGCGCTTCAGGCAGACGTCCGTGATCTCCCCCAGGTTTTCATAATTCATGCGCGGACGATTACCATTCAAAGGATCTCCGTTGGGATTGGCATTCTTCACGCTGATAATGACAGCAAAATCAATCTTCTTCGTTATACTCATTTGACATCTCCTCTTCGTCTATTTTAGTTTTATCGTTCTCGTAAAAAGCACGACGTTGCAACGAGTAGCCCATAAGATAAGGGAAAGACAAAGCCTTATCATCTTTACCTTCCTCGAAATCAAGCAAAGTCATAATTTCATCAATTTGGCGCTGATACCACTCTGCACCATTCAGCCGTTTGATATATGGGTTCAGCTGTTTATAGAGCAATACCCATGTACTAGAGGGTTTAACTAAAAATCTTTGCATGTAGCGCACGGCATTTGTAGGACGCTTATCGCTATTGCTTTTTCCGTTTTGCAAATAGCGCGCATGAGTTTCAACCCGATCAGCGATGGCTAGTAATCTACCAAACAAATAATCGCGATCGGTCCGTTCTGTTTCAAGTCCCAATGAAAACTCCTCTCCTCGATCACTATAATATTTCTTTGCGAGCGCACAGGTAACAGCAATCGCATTCTCCCATTTTGATTTGTCCCATTTGCCGTCTTCAGAGCTATAAGAAAATGGGCTTGATACACGTTGCAAAGCTGCAACAAGCCAGGAACAACTAAGTTTTTCCTCGCAAATAATAAGATGCAGAAGACGTTCACGAGCCTGTTTTTTTATTTTGTTGTAGCTCTCGCCGTGCGGTTCTCCATATATTGCCGCAATAATTCGATTACTGCTTGGCGCTGAAATATACTCTTTGTTTCCACGCCAAAAATACCACTTACACACATTATGCCAAGCACATAACCGCTCAATGTATTCGTTTTCTAGCAAGTCCTGATAAAAGGTAATGCTCATCCGCCCCGTCGTCGCAGCGTCTTCAGCCAGAATAGCAATATGACGAGTGGTATTTCGCAAATCTTCAGCAGTACCCAAACCCTGAAACGCACTTTGCAACTTTTTGGCATAGTCTGCATCAGTTTCACCTTGCATCTTTATCAAATCATTGCCAGAGATTCCTGCTTCGATTGCATAAAGTCCGAGACTATCTCGAAATAAACTTGGAGCAGGAGCGCCATCATCAATTGCCCACACAACGATTGCTTGCGTATCACATTTATAGCTTTGAGTCGCAATAAGATAGCGCAACATCGCATGAGCTTTTTGGCTTACTTGCATACTGATAGCATTTGCTTGCTTCGATTGGGTAAATCGTCCTTTATAGGTATAATTCGTTTCATCATTACAACTAATTAACTTTGCTCCATTAGTGATCGGATTAATACCTTTTGGATGCTTTCTCATAATTGTACTGTTCTGACCAGTGACATAGCAGAGAGCCTTTTCCTGATTGAGCTGCCCTGCACAAAACTTCGACCAGGCTTGCACAACCGTCTTGTCTTCCCACAAATGCGGAGTCAAGTCGCTCGGCAACTCAACTGAAAAGCGGACAAAAAGTCTTTCGTCCAGTTTAACAATCCCAGCTTGTTGTAAATCGTTAATCAAGGTATCGCCCTGGATGTAATTACTTACGGCGGCAACTTTAGGATGTTGCTCACTCCAAGCCCCAAGTAACTTCACATACGCCGCATGTTTTTCGGGATTTAGCGCTAAATACCCTAATTGCTCATGCAAGGGATGCGGGAAGATGCCATTTGTTCGTGACGCCGAATCCTCTGTACAAGGTATAATGATTCTTTCTTTATCAGCCTCAGCATGTCGGAATCTTCCCTGATCATCAAGTATTATGCAAATGTCAGTTTTCATAAACATGTGATCTAATGGCAATAAAATATTTCCTTTCTCATCAGAGATGCCCACAATATTGCTGCACCTATCGTACGTTTCTGCCAAATTTGTAAACCAGCTCAACGCTCCACCTCCTTCCATTCTGTATCAACATCCTTTAGATTGGTCCCCACTTCAAAACGCTTAAAACAGTAATTTTTGCCGTAGTCAAGCACCGAGCGTCGAAGCTCGATTTGGCGAGGGTCACAAAACTCGATTACTCCATTTGTCATATTCTGACGCCAAAGTCGAACACCAAGCTCATCTCGTCCTGTTTCATCTGGATAATCAAAGCCATGAAACATCACGCCAAAATCAATTACCCCATAGTCATCGTAAAATCCTGCCTCGCCGCCAAAATCACAAGGCTCAACATAGGCCTGGCATTCACGCGTGCCCAGAAAGATATCGCGCCGCCCGCCCTGTTCAATACAGCGTTTAGCAATATTGTGATGCTTATTCTCATTGCGATCAGCCACTAAATCCGGTCGCTGGTCGTTCCATTCAAAATGCGTTATGACCTGGTATTCGACATCGCTGAGATAAGTATAATAAGCAAGCTCATTACCGCCATTCATCTTAATGGGACGAACACCCTTACTTTCGGTTTGGATTCGCTTCATGACACGCACTGCATCGATATACCATATAAAAGTCGGCTTCCAATACACGCTCTCTACTATGCCTTTAAGAGCTTGATACGTTGGAGTTTGATAGCTGAGCTTCTCTCCGCCGGGACGCGTGACCGGATCAGAAAACAATGCGTATCTACCATAGACCTTAAATTGCACCGTATTTCGTTTTTGTTCCATCGTCTCACCTCAACACCATAAAAACTCGTGACTCCCATTACTATCAACCCCAAGCTCTGCATCATAAAATCCTCTCAACACCGTCACACCTCCTTCCTCTGATAACGCGCCGTGCCTCTTTAACTCATCAGACTGGAATTTATAAAGCGACACACTATACTTACTGAGTTGCTGCAGTAGCTGACTTTTCTTGACAACATCATTTGCTTCCAAATATGCTTGAAACAACTCTAAACTTTTGCCATAAGGCACAATAACATCCTCCCGCCCCCGATCAATAACATAGAAATCAGCAGCAGCGGATCGGAACGCTGCGCAAAGCTCTACCTCTTGGGTGTTGCCCCTATTTTGGTAGGCGAGGCGACCTTGACAATTAGTTGACAGCAAGTCATAAATTGTTCCGCCGCTTACCGGATAGTCCATAATGTCACTTTGCGCGAAAAAGTACTGTTTATAGTATTCGTCCATGTCATCAAGTCGATTTTCATGAAACAAGCGGCGCGTAATCTCTACCCCCTTTTTTATATCCCGTAATTTGCTCAGATTCTCACCCTTGATATTAACTACATAAACGGGCTTGATATCCCCGAACTCACCATGGCGATTACAACGTCCAGCAGCTTGCCAGATGCTATCAAGTCCTGCGAGATCACGAAAAACACACTCGAATGAAATATCAACTCCCGCCTCTATAAGCTGAGTCGATATACAAATTACAGGCTCATGATTAGTAAGCCTTTGCCGCAATTCCGCAATAACAGACTCACGATGCGCAGAGCACATATTAGTTGACAAGTGCATAACTGGCAGTCCGGCGCTTTTCAGTTCATTGTAAAGAGATTTAGCAGCCGACTTGGTATTCACAATGATAAGCGTTGAGGTTTGATGCTTACTTTGAACCAGAGTAGATAATTCAGCATACGTATAACCAGCCGGAGTCAATAAGTTCACTATTTTTGTTCGCCGAGGGGCATTATGACACTGAGCAATCGAGGGATGCTCCGAAAGCAAGATCGGTCGACGTACTTTATTAAGCAGAGGTTGCGTCGCTGTACAAAGTAAAATTGTGCTTCGGCAAACACGCTGTAAGAAATTTATTGCACTATTAAATAGATGGACGCTTTTTACCGGCAGACTCTGGACCTCATCAAAAATCAAAATGCTGTTCGCCATACTGTGCAATTTACGCAGATCGCTTCCATGGGCTGAAAATATGCTCTCTAAAAATTGTACTTGAGTCGTAAGAATTATCGGTTTATCCCATCTGCCAGTATGCAACTTATAATACTTAATATCATCGGTAATAATATTGGACGAATGTTCAAACACGATGTCCTCACCGACGCCCAACGCCTCACGGATTGAATCCACCGTTTGGCTTAAAATCGAAAGATACGGGATGACATAGATAATTCGATCAAGATCATGTTCCTTTGCATGAGCTAAGGCAAAACGAAGACTTGCAAGCGTCTTGCCACCACCTGTTGGCGCTTCAAGTTGATAAATCCCTCGTTCACGCTGTCCGCTTTCTGCGCACTGTTCAGAAAGATCCCGCCGCAAAACCGCCATCTCGGAGTTGTCCGTGAGCTGAGAAAGATATTTTTCCAGGGCCTCCTGCAGCATTACCCAGTTCGGTTTAATTTTTTCGCCTTCACAAAATTCTTCATATGTCTGTTGGGATTCGAATAGATGAGCATCAAGCCTGTCAGCATCCACCAGGCAGGAATAAATCAGCTTAGTGAGCATAAACATCGCAAAAGGTTTGTCTGACGCCATAGACAAACTTTTTTGTAACTCTGGGAGAAGAGCGTCCGTATTAAGGGAAAAGCTCGGAAAAGAGTCTTCGGGAGCTAAGTTTAGCTTAGCAGCAAGAGGAGTGCTGCCATCCGGAGAAACAAAATCATACAACCGTCCATGATGCGCTGCGACAACATTCGCCATAAGCTCAGCAAGAGGCAGCGATATGCCTGCCAGATTAGCGTAAATCCTTTTAGCGCTCGGTATACTATGCTGTACACTACCTCGATGTGCCTTTTCGTCAAATAAATAGGACTGGAATTCAGCATTGCCCTTAGCGCTATCATGATATTTACCAGCAGCATAGGAAAGTTCTCCGCCACCAAACGACTCTGCAAAGGTTCTCGCTAACTCAGCGACGTTTTGCAAGTGATCTGTAAGAGTCTGTAGGTATTGGTTACCTGCATCATCCAGAAAACGCCGCGCGTAGAACTCATTTTCTTCTTCATTCATTTTGGCACACTTTCTTTTTATTGTGTTTGATATGTAAACTAATGATATGCCTAGAATAGCATCAAGTCAAGTAATCGACGCGCCTCACCAAAAATGCCCGCGAAATGAACCACGTACATCACGTAGTTCTGCCCGCGAAATAGCCAGCAGAAAACAAACAAGAGTAGCCTGACTAAGTGATGTCTAAACACAACAGA
>Ga0123357_10000956_pt1 | contig 29387 bp, 24 predicted proteins | sample TergutEmb28metaG_FD_89873 | JGI IMG/M metagenome (GOLD analysis project Ga0123357, IMG submission 89873) | Embiratermes neotenicus P4 segment gut microbial communities from Petit-Saut dam, French Guiana - Emb289 P4 | ecosystem: Host-associated > Arthropoda: Insects > Digestive system > Gut ...
AATACCTGAACCGGGACTTCAAGACGATGTTGCGCTCTTCTGATCGGGCCAGCACCAAAAAGTCTCTTCTCGACAAAGCCACAACCTTCATGAACTTCCTCCTCAATACCCCCGAGCGGATTATGGCTTACTTCAAACATACCCCGGTGCAGTATGCCGCTTAATTCTTGTATTTGATTGCCGGGTTAATAAGGATACTCTGAACAAGTCACCGCGCCGCGCGCATCTGCGGAGTTGGGCGGTCTGCGGCGTTGCAAATCCTCGCCATAGCGACGGCTATGGCTGTGGCGCAGTTGGCAAATTCGGCCTTGCATCCCATCCCAATCCGCAGCGCGCGCTTACCGCTCGACTTGTTCAGAGCATCCTTAAGGATATAAACCCCAAAAAAAGCGCCGCATTTGCGGCGCTTTTTCCTGGACAAATTCCGATGCGATCTATTGCGACAGCATTGCCTTCAACGTGGCGGGGAGGGCGGCGAAGTCGCCAAGGTGGTTCAGGGCGCTACCCGGAAGGCTCCGCAATAGCGCCTGTTCGCCATCATTTCCTCTGCGCTCGTTCCATTGCCGGTGTAAAGCTCCGTGCCGGCGATGGGGCGGACATCGAGCTTATCGACCGGCGTGATCGTCGTCGGGCCGGATTCGCTGGTCAGGGCCATCGGCAGGAAGGGATCGTCGAGCGAGCGCCAGCCCTGGCCGTTGTTCTGGTACCAGCCGTAGATCGGATGGCCGGCAACGGCAAAGAGTTGCTGGCCGCCTTTCAGATCCTGCGTCTGTTGCACCCTCAGCTTCGCCCACGTCCCCTTGATCGTCAGCGCCGAAGGATGACAGGCGAGCCTGCCATCATTCACCATGAATTTGCCTTGCCCGGGCGTCAGCGCGTCTTCCGGGCAGCCTGACGAAGGCATTGGAGCGGTGATCCAGTCCGGGGCTTCGATCTTGCCTTCGAGCAGGCTCACGCGGGTGCTGGTGCAGTTCGGGTCGACCGAGGCGCGGATCGTGGCATAGCCCTCGTTCTTTACCAGGTCTCCGTTCCTCGCTTCGAGCAGCATCGCCCCGTGCATCGGGGTGCTGATGTCGCCAATGCCGCTGTCGATAATCAGTGCGCGTCCGGTTCCGGCGGTGAAGATCTCGAAGCAGGTATTTTCGGCGCGCGGAGTGATCGTGTAGGGCACCTTGTCGATGACGACTATCACTGGATCGCCGTCGGATCCCCCGAGGCAGAAGGAAGGATTCCCGGCAGGCGCGACGACATGGCTTCCCGGGGGCAGCGTGTCGCCGTCGGCGAAGGTGGGCCAAGGCGCCTGGGTCGGGGACGGGCCGGGTTGCGTGGGGGTCGGCCCCGGCGGGTTCGGAACGCCGCTGACCTTGACCACCAGCCTGTCCGGCCCACGGTCGACGATCTCGAAGCTGTAGCCTGCCGTCATGCTGGTTACGGTCGGGGCCGGGCTGGCCGTGAGCGTCCAGGTATGCCCGCTGGCGTCGATCAGCGTGATTTCGTCGCCGGCTTGAAGCGTCGATCCGCTCTCGACCGCGATCTCGATCGTCGCGCCGGAGACATCGGCGTCGCCTCCGATATCCATCAGGACGCTTCCATCGGTGGTGGCGTTCGTGAGGCTGAAATCGAGGAGGCCGGAGAGAGCCGTGGGGTAGACGGGGTTGGGCAAAATCGTCGCCGGCGCTTGTGCCGCCGTCCCCGGGCCACGGACGGAGAGTATCGGCAAGGAGAGGGAGGATATGTTGTAGGCGTCTGCGTTCCGGTAATCGAAAATCGAATCTGCCGTCAGCCAGAGCGAGCCTGCGCCGATCGGTTCGAATCCCTGCAAGGAAAGCGTGCCCGCTTGGACGACCAGCGCGCCGGTGAAGCTGGAGTTATCGCCGCTCAGGGATAGCTCGGAAGCGGAGACGCCGGTCTTCGTGAGCGTGCCTGCGCCGATAATGCCGCCTTCCAGGATTTGATCCGAGGACAGGTTGAAGACCATCGCGGCATTGTTGGCGATGTCGATAACACCGAGATAATCGCCGAGCCCCAGGCTGCCGCTCACTTCCAGCGTTCCGCCGTTGACCGTGGTACTGCCCTCGTAGTCGTTCGCGCCGGGCAGGACGGTATAGCCGTTATCGTTCTCCACCGAAAGGTTGCCATACAGCGGGACGGCTGTGCCGGAGGAAGCGCCGTTGCTGCTGAAATAGTATTTCGAGCTTGCCGTCGCGTTGTGGCTGAAAAACACCTCGCCGTCGCCGTCGCCTACGGAAACTGCGGGAGCGTTGACAAGACCCGCCGCAGTGCCGCTGCCGTTGCCGACGTTCAGTGTGCCCGCGCTGCCGCCGACAAAACCCAGGATGAGTGCGCTGCTGCTGCCGACGGTTCCGCTGTTTATCAGGGTCAGGGTTCCCGTGCTGCCGACGGCGGCGCCGAGGATCAATTGGTCGCCAACATCCAGTTCGGAGCCGCTGCCGGAGATTTCAAGCGTGGGGTTCGTTGTGCCGTCAACAGTTACGCCGTTGCCTTGAGCGGTTTCTCCGTTCCTGATCCAGGCGTAGCCTTCGCCGATAGATACATCGTCAGCGGAGGTAGGGATTACTCCAGTATCCCAGTTTCCGGAGTTATTCCATGATCCGGTGTTGCCAGCGACCCAAGTCGTCTGCGCCGAGGCCGGCGCCGTAATCAAAAGCGCCAGGCAAGCGGCAAGCGGGAAGGCGCGAAAGCCGGAGGATGCGCGGCGTTCGCCAGTGAAGAAATTTGCGAATGACATTTTGTAGGACTCCCGGAAACGGTTAAGGGAAAAAACAAGTATTCAGGATGGGTTGAGCGTGAGCGAAACCCATTGGAGTTGCGGAGGGAGAAATATGATGGGGTTCGCTTCGCTCTACCCATATCACCTAATTGGAATATTCAAGAGGCGGATCAATAAGGAAAAAATACAGAATAGACCAGAATGGGCCGTTCCGCAGGAAGCGTCAAGCGGGCTTAACGATTCAGGGTTTTTGGGCGGGTGGGAAAAAGCATTCGGGGAATTCACCCTGTTGGCTGCGCTGCCGACCGATGCATGCAAACGGGTGATTTCGGGCGGCCACAGGGCGCCCCTACAAAAATCCGGCGTAGGGGCGGCGCAACTCAACGGGATCAAGAAGATCGAATGCAGGCCGCCCTCACAAAAACCCGGTGTAGGGGCGACCTGTGGTCGCCCGTTCCCAGTTCATACACGCAGCGATGCCAAACAAAATCACTTCCAATTTTCTAAATCAGGATCAAGAATTCATTTATCAAATTTTCTACAGTAGCCAATCATTATTTAAGTAATTTAGAAAATTATTGCCAAACTTCCTCTTTTGAGTCACCCCAAGCTGAAGCTTGGGGATTCCTCGACACAATGCGGGGCGCCTTCGGCGCCTGTTAGGCTATGTCTCGCTGACCCCGCCATGAATGGCGGGGATTGCGCTCGACAGGTGTTCAACCCCCAAAAAAAGCGCCGCATTTGCGGCGCTTTTTTCAGGGCAACTCCCGATGCGATCTATTGCGGCAGCATCGCCTTTAACGCGGCGGGGAGGACGGCGTTGGCGCGCTTGACGGCGGTGTCGAGGGCGGCCTTGGCGGGTTTGCGGTTATTCCAGACCGATTCGAGTTCTTCTTCGATGATGATGCGTACCGGCTCGATTTGCGAAACCCGCAGGGGCGGGAGTGGCGCGGTCTTGCCTGCGGCTGCGAGGCCGGGGCTGGCGACCTTGAAGGCCAGGGCTTCTTCCTGGAGCAGTTTGCCCTGCACCGCGCCCTGCGCGGCGCCGGTGAGCGGCAGGTAGCCGTGGGCGAGCGTGAGTTCGAGTTGCGTTTCGGGGCTCAGGATGAAGCTGATGAATTTGGCTGCTCCCTTGTATTGCGCCGGCTTGTATCCGGCGCCGATCCAGAGCGAGGCGCCGTCGGCAAGGGTGCGCTGCGGAGCGCCGGAAATGTCGTCGTAATACGGCAATGGAGCGACGCCGATTTCGAGGGCGGGGGCGTTGCGCAGGGTTGCGTATAGCTGCGAGCCGCTGGTCAGCATGCCGCATTCTCCGGCGGCGAAATGCCGGTCGGCATCGTCGCGGCGTCCGTAGTAGGTGAAGTAGGTGCCTTTGACCCAACTTGCCAGGAGCGCGATGTGCCGGATCTGCAAGTAGCCGTTGAATGCCAATGTGTTTTTCGGGCCAGCGGTCGGAGCGCCGTTCCAGCTCGAAAGATTGTCGATATGCACCCAGGCCGGCCAGGAGGTGGTGTAGGCGCATTCGATGCCGGCCTCGCGGATCTTTCCGGCGGCGGCCTGCACTTCGGGCCAGGTTTTGGGCGGCTGTTCGGGGTTGAGTCCGGCCTGCTTGAACATGGCCTTGTTGTAGTAGAGCACGGGAGTGGAGAGCGCCAGCGGCAGCGCGAACATTCGGCCCTTGGCGTCGGCAACGCCAGCGCGCATGTCGGGAGCGACGGCGTCGGCGGGGAAATTTTCCTTTGCCTGGCTCATCATCTGATACAGGGGGCGGAATTTACGGTATTTGTCCGCGAAGCGGGCGATATCCTCATGTGTGGCCAGGTTGAGCAGCGCCGGGGTGGAGTTGCCGGTACGCGCCACCAGTCTGATTTCGTATTCTTTCTGGCTCTTGTTGAAGCGCTCCGCCAGTTGCCCCAGTTTTTCGGCGCGCTCGGCGTCGAGGCCGTGCGAAAGTTCAAGCGGGGTGGCCGCTGGCGTGGAGCTTGCGGCGAAGAGGGTGCAAAGGGTTGCGAGCACGGCCAGCGGAGAAACCCGGCAGGAACGCGCGACAGTATGTGCCAGTGGCATAACATCTCCTTGAAGGGAAGAGGCTTTCGCCTCGGGGGAAGGGAGCGGGCGCAAGCCTTATTTCAGCTTGCCGCGCACGACGTTGACTTTGGCCGGATCCTGGATGACCACCTTGCCGTCGCCGCCCTTGAGGTTGCCGCAGGCGCAGGCGCTTTCGATTCGAGGCACCGAACTGATGATGACGGAGCAGTCCGTGCATTCGTAATAAAGGTCGCCGCCCGTGGGCAGCTTGCCCGGGGCCGGAGGAGGGGTGACCGGGGTGAACTTGTAGATCTTGCGCAGGTCGATCTTCATCATGACGATTTCCTTTCATGCCCCAGGGCGGCGCTCTCCCGATAATGACGATTGGCTTCTTCCGGCCGTTCCAGTTCATCGGCCAGACGCGCCAGTTCGAAATGCGCCTCACGCAGGGTTTCGGCTTGCTCGCGCGTGGCGAGCGCCGTTTCAAAATAATGTTTCGCCTTGCCCCAGAGGCGCTGCCTCATGCACAGACGCCCGAGCGCGAGCGAAAGCTCCGGTTCGCGCGGATTTTGCGTTTGCCAGCGTTCCGCGCGTGCAATCCGCGCCAGCATGTCGCCACCTTCGGCCAGTCCGTAGAGGCGGAGAAGCTCCGGTTCCCAATGGCGCTCCAGCGCGGATTCGAGCAGACTCCGCGCCTCGTCGTGCGCCCCGAGCGCAAGCAGCAATTCCGCGACCCTGGTGCAAAGCTTCGGGCCTTGTTCCGCCGCCGGAATCTTTCCGAAATAGGCGAGCAGATCCTGCGCGTCGGAAGAAAAGCGGCGCAGATTCTCGCGATGCGCCTTTATCCGGATTTCGCGCGCAGCTTCGGGTTTCAGGGCCTTGCGCTTTTCCAGGAGACGCGTCAGGCGCAAGACTTCATCCCAGTTGCCGAGGCCCTGCTGCGCCCGCAGTTCCAGGCGCAGGGCGGCGATGTGGCGTCCGGCGATTTCCTGCAAACGCCCCAGCGCAGCGATGGCGGAGTCGAACTGCCGCGTTTCGAGATGCAGTTCCGCCTCGCACATCAGACGCGCGGCCTTGATCCCCGGATCGCTTTCTCCGGCGCGGTTGAGCCAGATTTCCTGCTTGCCCGGTTCGCGCAGGCGTTGCGCGGCGCGCGCGGCAATCAACGCCGACAATCCCGGCGACTGGCCGGCTTCGTGCGCTGTCGCCGCCTGTTTCAGCGCATGCCCGAAACGCCCCTCGAACAGGAAGCGCAAGGCATTGTGAAACGCGGCAGCGCTCTGTTCCCGATGGTGTTGCTCGCGGTACTGGCGCGCGCGCCGTGAGAGGGAAAGCACAAGCGTGGCCGTATGGCTGGCGAGATAGATGAGGCACAGGGCGCAAACGATGAGGATGATCGTCAGATTGAGCGAAATCTCCATCCGGTATGGCGGCACGACGAGCAGCAGATAAGCCTCGTTGAATTGCCCGACCAGCGCCAGGGCAATCGCCAGCGCGGCCAGCAGCAGAAACCAGAGCAGGATTTTCACTGCCGCGCTCCGGCCAGTTTGGCGCTGCGCAATGCCGACAGGCTGCCGTTGAGCGAGGGCAGCGCAATACTGATTTCCGCCGACCCCAACTGTTGCAGATTGGAAAGTGTCGCCTGCACCGAAGCTTCGCGGGTGTCGAAATGGCGGGCGATCCAGTCGTGCGCGGCGACGATTTCGGTGCGCCAGGTGTTCTGGTCGCGCATCAGGAGCGCCATCCGGGCATTGAGCAGGCGCAGCTTCAGATTTTCGCGCAGGAAAAAGGCTTGGCCCGGCGCCAGCAAGGGCGGCTCCTCGCGGTCGAAACGCTGGATGCGCACCATCCCCTTGAGCTCATTCCACAATTCACCGCCAAAACGGCTCCAGAATCCCGGAGCCTTGTCCTCCGGCGCAGCAGCGAGCGGAGGCGCATCTTCCGCCTTCGCTGGCGCTCCCGGGCGCGCATAGACGGCCAGCGGCAGCGCGTCGATATTCGAGAGAATACGTTCCAGACGCATCGAGGCGCCGGGAATATCGATCGTGGGCAGGCTTTGCAGGGCGCCGAGGTCGTGGTTGATCGCCTTGCGCAAACTGATGAACTGCGGCTGATGGTTGTTCGCCAGATGCGCGTCGGCCGTCTGTAGCGCCATCACTGCCGCCTGCACGTTCCCGGCCAGTTGCAATTGCTGCACCGCGAGCCCGATGCTTTGTTCGATTTCGGCAAGCGCCCATTCCTCGCGGCCCTTGGCCAGTTGTTGATAAAGGAGTTCCAGCGTGGCCTGCTGGTTTTTCGCCTCGGCGAATTGCTCCTCGATGGCGGCCAGTTTTACTTTCAGCGCGATGACTTCTTCCTGGGCCTTTTTCGTCTCCTGCTCGTTGCCGTGCTGCGCCAGATCGCTCTCGCTCAACCGGCGGGCCAGTTCCTGCCGCGTTTCGGAAAACTGGGCGCGGGTTTCCAGCCATTGCCACCCCGTCAGCAGCAGCGCCAATACCGCAACGAAAAACCACGGATTGTTCCAGGTCGAAGCCGAAGCCCTGGCCGGTGGCGCGGCAGGCGCTTCCGGAGCAGGCATGTTCGACCCGGGGCGCGGCGTCGGCGCCTCGCTGCCGGCAGGAGGGGAGGAGGGCGTGGATTCTGCGGATTTTGCAGAAGCGCCAGTGTTTTCGGAGGAATCCGGAGTGTCTGGGGTCATAATCAAGGCCAATTATAGGCGCATAGTCCGGCGAGGATGCCGGCGTCTGCGGGCGGGGTGCGGATCACCCGGCAAAATCCCAATTCTGCCGCGACTGCCGCGATTCGCGCGTGCGGCACGAACATCGGAAGCGATGCGAAAATTTCCTTCTCCTCTTCGCCCAGGCGCGCGGCGAAATACTGCAAGGCTTCGCTGCTCGAAACCGTCAGCGCGTCCAGCGCATGCGCGCGCGCGCGCGCAAGCAATGGCGAAGCGTCTGCGGAAGGGGCCGTGCGCAGGTAGCAACTCACGCAATCGACCTGCGCGCCGCGCTGGCGCAAGGTTTCGGCGAGCAGTTCGCGCCCGCCGTCGCCGCGAAGGATGAGAATTTTGCGTCCGCGCACCCGCTCTTCGGAAAGCTCCGGCAATTCCAGCAGCGCCTCGGAATCGAAACGCGCGCCCGGCGCGACGGCGCCGGCGATGCCGTGGTCTGCCAGCGTCTTCACGGTGCTCTGGCCCACTGCGAGCGGTATGAGGTTCGCGGGCCAGCCGCGCTGCGCCAGAAGACGCGGAATGCTGTAGAGAACCGCATTCGGACTGACGAAGGCGGCCATTGCATAAGTATTGATCCGTTCGAGGAACGCATCGAGCACCGCCAGACCGGCTGCATCCGGGGGATTGATCTCCAGCAGCGGAAACAGAAAGGCGTTTCCTCCTTCGGCGGCGATCATCCGCGCCAGCGTATCGGCCTGCGCGCGGGGGCGGGTCACGACGATGGTTTTCCCTGCGAGCGGGAAACCGGCGGATTCTGCTCTCGCGTGTTCGCTCATCTCCATTCCTTCGCGTATTTCCAGGAATATCAATCGCCGGGAGGATCCGAAGGCGCCGCCGCGATCAATTCCTCCAGGATTTTTCCGGCGCCCCGGTCGCGCAGGATCTGCGCCAGCGTCCGCCCGAGGATTTCGTCCTGTTCCGGCAGCGCGCGCAATTCGTCTTCCACGCAACGGCTGCCGTCGACACTGGCGACAAAACCGCGCAACAAAAGCCTGCCTTCCTCGTCGAAATTGGCATGAGCGCCCAGCGGCACCTGGCAACTGCCGCCGAGCGCGCGCGAAAAGGCGCGTTCGGCGCGTACGCAATGCGCCGTCGAGGGATCGTCGAGTGCGGCGACCATTTGCGCGAGTTCGGGGCGGTTTTCGGGAATCTCGATCCCCAGCGCGCCCTGTCCCGGCGCGGGCAGCGACACCTGCGAGGGCAGCAGCGCCCGGATCCGTGCGGACAAACCCAGCCGGATCAGGCCGGCGGCGGCGAGGATGATGGCCTCGTATTGCCCCTCGTCGAGCTTGCGCAGGCGCGTATCGAGGTTGCCGCGCAAGGCGTGGATTTCAAGGCGCGGATAGCGCGCGCGCAACTGCGCGGCGCGGCGCAGGCTGGAAGTCCCGACCCGTGCGCCATCGGGCAACTCGTCGAGACTGGAATAACGGCTGGAGACGAAGGCGTCGGCAGGATTCTCGCGCGCCGGAATCGCTCCCAGCGTGAAACCCGGCGGCATTTCCATCGGCACATCCTTCATCGAGTGCACCGCGAGATCGGCGCGGCCTTCCTGCATCGCCACCTCCAGTTCCTTGATGAACAGCCCCTTGCCGCCAATCGCGGACAGGGGGCGATCCAGAATCTGGTCGCCGCGCGTGCTCATGCCGAGAATGACAAATTCCGTGGCCGGATATAGACTCCCCAGGCGCTCACGCACATGCTCCGCCTGCCACATCGCCAGCCGCGACTCGCGCGAGGCGATGACGATGCGGGAAGGAAGCGCGCCGGACGCAGCGGCAGCGGTGGAAACATCCGGGGAATTCAGGGGGGGCAGCGGATTCAAGACAGGCGCTCCAGCTTTTTTTACGGGGATCCTGGGAATTTTATCATGCGCCTTCGCCGCCCTTTTTGGGGACTCAAGCCCCTCTCCCCTGGAGGGAGAGGGGTTGGGGAGAGGGGGGAGGCGGTAAAGCGCCGGTTTTCATTTTTTCAGTCCAGATAATGACAGACGAATCCAAACGACGCGACGATGGCAACAAGGCAGAAGCGATGCCTCCCGTCTCCCCGAAACCCCCGACGCAGCGTCCGGAATTGCCGGATTTCTGGGATTTGCGTTTTAATACTGGCGTCATTCCCTGGAATGCCGGCGGAGTTCCCGCCGAGGTGACGTCATTCGCGCGCAGCTTCCATCGCCTGCGCTTCCCGGCGCAAGGGGACACAGATGCGGCGCATCCCCTGCGCGAGCTTCGCATCCTGATTCCCGGCTGCGGCCATGCCTTTGAAGCGGCCTGTTTCGCCGCGCTGGGCGGGCAAGTGACGGCGCTCGATTTCTCCGCTGCCGCCATCGCAAAGGCGCGTGAAGTCCTCGGCAACTGGCCCGGCGAATTGCTGCACGCCGATTTTTTCGCCTACGAGCCGCCTTCGCCGCCCGACCTGATCTACGAACGCGCCTTCCTCTGCGCATTGCCGCGCAAATGCTGGCGCGATTACGCCGGAAAAACGGCGGCACTCCTTCCCGCCGGGGCGCTTCTGGCCGGATTTTTCCTTTACGGCGAGGAGGGCAAGGGCCCTCCCTTCGCTGCGGCTCCGGAGACAGTGCGCGATCTGCTCGGCCCTTTCTTCGACTGCGTGGAAGACCGCGCCTCGCTCGACCCGCTGCCGATGTTCCCCGGCGAGCGCTGGCAGATCTGGCGGCGCAAGCCTGCGAGCTTCCCGGTCTGAAGACTCAAGGGGGAGTGCTCCCTCCCCACACGCAAAAGGCGCGAAAATACCACTTCAATCTGCAAATCCTTCCATCACGATGAGCAATCCTCTGCGCACCATTGCCGCCCGCCGCGAATTCTTCGCCCGGCTCGCCGCCGCGAACCCGAATCCGGTGAGCGAACTTGCTTACGAAAATCCGTTTCAATTGCTGGTCGCCGTCATCCTTTCGGCACAGGCCACCGATGCCAGCGTCAACAAAGCCACCCCGCGCCTTTTCGCGCTTGCGCCGACTCCGGAAAAAATGCGCGCGCTCGGCGAGGAAGGACTCGCCGAACAGATCAAAAGCATCGGCCTGTACCGCACCAAGGCGAAAAACATCATTGCTGCCTGCGGCCTCCTGATCGAGCGGCACGGCGGCGCGGTGCCGCGCACGCGGGAAGCGCTCGAAACCCTCCCTGGCGTCGGGCGCAAGACCGCCAATGTCGTTCTCAATGTCGCGTTTGGCGAAGCGACGATTGCCGTCGACACGCATATCTTCCGCGTCGCCAACCGCACCGGGCTTGCGCCGGGAAAAACGCCGCTCGAAGTCGAAACCGGCCTGATGAAAGCTGTTCCCGAAGAATTCCGCCAGCACGCGCACCACTGGCTGATCCTGCATGGCCGCTATATCTGCAAGGCGCGCAAGCCGGAATGCGAGCGCTGCGCGCTGGGCGATCTCTGCGTCTTTGTCCGGCAGGCGAAGCCATGAGCGCAGGCAGCGCCCTGGCGGCGGGAAAGCGCGCGGATCCGCATCTTGCCGCCGAGGCGGTCTCCAAAGCCTTGCAACGGGCAGGGCTCTCCCGCGCCGAAGCCGTGCTGCTTTATCTCAGCCCCGAATTTTGCAGCGGCGGCGCCCTGGCCGCCGAAGCAGTCCTGTCCGCCGCGCGGGCGGCGCAATCCATGCAGATTGCCGGCGCCGTCACCGCAGGCGTCTTTACCGAAGAAGGCTTCTCGCTCGAACGCCCTTGCGCTGCCGCGCTCGTGCTTGGAGACGGCCTGGGCTTTGTGACTTCCGCAAACCGGCATGAGGACGCCCTGCCCGAAAACAGGGACGCGGGGATTTCCGAAGCGCTGCCCGGCACGTCTTCCGGTCTCATTCATGTTTCCTCGCCCCGCCTTTCCTTTTTCAGCGACGCGGCTTTCACGCGTGCAGGATTTTTCCCGGAAGATTCCCCGGAAGACATGCCGCATCTTGGCTGCATCAGTGGCACACCGGCCCAATCCGCCGTGGCCCCGGTCTGGCAACAGGGACGCGCCGGCACGGCACACCCCGCCCATATTGTCATCGCTGGCGCCGATGCCGAAATCCTGGTCTGCCACGGCTTCCGGAGCCTGGGGCCGATCCACCACTTCCTTCGCACCCATGGCCGGAACCTGCTTTCCGTCGACAATGACACCGCGCTGCAAAGCCTGCTGCGCGAACTTCCCGCAGCGCTCTGCCGGGAGGGCTCGCCGCCCTTGCGCGCCCTCTTCGCGCTGGTCGGCATGGATCCCGATGCCGATGCCTCGCCGGAAAAGCTTCTGGCGAATGGGCGCTTTCACGCGCTCCCCCTTCTTGCCGCAAACCCCGACGGATCGCTGGAACTCGGCGCGAGGCTGCCGGAAGGGCGCCCCCTTTTCTGGGCGCTGCGCCAGCCCGAAACCACCGCTGCAGAAACGCAAACCCGCCTCGCCAGTCTTTCCGTCGCTTCCCCCTCCTTTGCGCTGGCCTTCTCCTGCCTGGGCCGGGGCCCCTTCCTTTACGACGGCAAGGATCTCGACCTCAAGGCATTCACCCAACGCTTTCCCGGGACTCCGCTGCTGGGCGCCTATTGCGTCGAGCAGGTTTTTCCGCAATCCCCTCCTGCCCCTTCGATCCGGAAAATACAGAACGCCTTCACCCTGGCGCTGTTCTCCGCTTCTCTGCGCTGATCCTGCGACTCCGCTTCGCTACGCGCAGGATGACGAGGTGAGGGGGGCGGTACGCGCATTCCGCCATCCTGCACCCACATTCCGCCATCCTGCACCCACATTCCGCCATCCTGCACCCGCATTCCGTAATCCTGCGCGTAGTCGCAGGATCCAGAGGGTTGCGTGCCAATGCGGCGCTTTGCGCCGGAAAGAGGTCACGGGCGGATGGCAATCCGCCCGTGGGTAAAAAAACGGCGCTCCGAAGAGCGCCGTTGTTCAAGCCTCCTTCTTCGAGGGAGGTGGCGCGAAGCGCCGGTGGGAGTCGGGGTGGTGGAGTTACGGAGCCGCCCTGAACACTCCGCAATAACGATCGTTCATCATCATTTCCTCTTCGCTGCTGCCGTCGCCGACGTACAGCTCGGTGCCGAGGATGTCGCGGATGTCGAGCCGGTCGACCAGCGTGATCGTCTTCGATCCGGCCTCGCTTGCGCTGAAGAGCGGCAGGAGGGGATCATCCAGCGATTGCCAGCTAAAGAGGCTGTTGTTCTGGAACCAGCCTGCCGGAGCATAGCCTGCGACGACGAAATATTGCTCGCCGGCATTCAGGTTTTGCGTGTGCTTCACCGTCAGCTTCGCCCAGGTGCCCTTGATCGTCAGCGCCGAAGGATTGCAGGCCAGTTTGCCGCTGCCGACCATGAAGCTGCCGTTGGCGGGCGTGATCGCGTCCGCCGGGCAACCCGAAGCGGGCATCGGGGACGTGATCCACGAAGGCGCGGAGACCTGGCCTTCGACGATCGACACGCGGGTGCTGGTGCAGGTCGGATCGACCGTGACGCGGATCTTGCCGTTGCCGTTATTGACCACGAGCTGACCGTTCCGTGCTTCGAGCAGGGGCACGCCGGAAGCGCTGGTGCTGACTTCGGCGGTTCCGCTGTCGAGGATCAGGGCGCGTCCGCTGCCTGCGGAGAAAATCTCGAAGCAGGTATTTTCGGCCACCGGGCTGATCGCGTAGGAAACGCCGTCGATGGAGAGCGTTACCGGAGCAGACCCGCCGCCCAGGCAGAAGCTTGGGGTGCCCGAAGGCGCGGTGTAGGAACCGCCGGCTGCGAGCGTATCGCCATCGGCAAAGTTACCGCTGGAAGGCGTCGTTCCGTCTCCGCCAGGTGTGGTTCCACCGCCGCCAGGCGTGGTTCCGCCGGTTCCCGGGGTTCCGCCAGAGCCGCCAGCACCAGGAATCGTAAATGGTTTGCTTACAGGCGCGCTGGTTCCGTGTGCGTTTTGGGCGATCACGCAGAGAATTTCGTCGACAGCAGAGAGCGCCTTCTTGACGGGGGAGGAGGCCGACGACGAGAAAACGAGTGTCTCGCTGTGGGTTCCCGCCGTGATCGTATCGTGCAACAGATACATGCCAGGATCGCTGGAACAGGTTCCGCCTGACGAAATGGTCCCCCAGTAAATCGTGGCATCCTGGTCGCTCGTGACGCTGAAGCTCGCGCCCGCGCTGGTGATGCCGGAGATCGTCGGGCCTGTCAGCGTTGGCGGCGGGAGTGCAGCGGTGGTGAAGTCCTCATTCCAGATGGAGCTGGCGCCGATCACGTTATCCGCGTAGAAGCAGAAATAGTAGTGGGTGCTGGCATCCAGGAGCGTTGCGGCCGCACCGGCGATGTAGGGCGTGTAACTCGTATTGCCGCTCATCGACCTGCTGAACGTGTACGAGGCGGCACCGGCAGCAGGGCAAGCGCTACCGATACTGGCCCAGGTTGTGTCGTCGATGACTTGCCAGTGCCCGCCGCCGTCCTGGTCGAGCTTGACCGTAAAGAGCGCGCCTGCGCGTTGAACCGGGGTAGAGGGGAAGTCGGTCGACACGATGTGCGGCGCTGCCGTGGGCGGAGCTGTGAGCACCTGCACCACCAGCTTCTTGTCCGCCTGCGGGTTGCCCACGATCTTGAACGACCATCCCGAGGTATCGGAGGTTACCGGAGAAGTGGTGCTCAGGGAGGTGTGCAGCGGATCGGGATTTACGGAACCCGTTACGTCGATCAGGACGATCTGGTCGTTCGGTTGAAGCGTCGAACCGGCCCCGATGTTGACCTTGACGGGCGGAGCGGAGGGAGTGTCGAAGTAGGCCTGGAAGGTCAGGGTGAGCATCGTTTGGCCCACCGTCAGGCTTGCCGGAACGTCGAAGACCAGGTTCTGGAAATCCTCTGCGCTGTATGCGGTCTGCTTGGCAGTGACTTCCAGGGTGTTTCCGGAGGAGAGGCCGTCTCCTTCCGGAATTCCGCCGTGGAGGCGAACATCCTTGGTGCCGACACTCAGGTTGCCGATGCTGACGAGGTTGTCCTTGGCAGTTCCAGTGGTCCATGCGCCGCCGGTGGTGCCGCCGCTAATATCGCAAAAGCCTGTTCCTGACAATGTGCCGCCGCTGATGATCACCGTGTTTCCGTTGGCGACAGGAATGGCGTTGTTGACGGCCCCTCCCGTAATCTCTCCGCAAAAAAACGTGCCGCCGCTGATGATGATCTTGTTCAGCGAGGCTACGGCAGAGACCGTATGGTTGCCAAAGGCGCCGCCGGCCGCGTACCCGCCGTAGATATTTGTCGTGGAGCCAACGGATCCGAAGGTGCCATTGTCTATGTCGACCTCGTTGTTATTGGCGGTGGCGACAGTGGTTTGGGCGCTCGAGCGGCCCAAGGCGTATCCGCCGATGACGGCTTGAGCGCTCGCGCCCGAATCCTGGATCCACACCCAGTTTTCGTTTGCCGTGGCCTTATAGGGGGCGTCATCGCTTTCGGCGTATCCGCCGTAAACCGTGCCGATCCCAACGGCGTCGAAATAGACGGTATTGCCGGTAGCATGGGCATCGGCGGTGGTGGTGTAATCGTATCTGCCGATGGCGCTCGTCGCGCCTGCGCCTACGGTTATCCCCGCCGGGACGGTGACTTCATTGGCGTCATCGTCGGTGTAGCCGGAAGAGCAGAGTCCTGGCCCGGATGGAGGAATCACCAGCGCGTTGCCGCAGATATCGGCGTAGGGGCCGGGTACGGGAACAGTAAAGGTCTGCTGCGCCATCGCGACAGACATCGGCGCGAGAAAGACTGAAACCGCCAGGGTTGCGCCGCCCAGAGCGTGTAAGACAGGTTGTTTCATGGAAAAACTCCTCTTTTGTGGAGATGGGTGCTGCAAAAAAAACCCCGCCTCCGGAAAGGAGAGCGGGGCGGGAGAACAACCAACGAGATCAACGGCAACGCCCTGCTTCCGGCAAGGAAGGACAGGGCGTGGCCGAGATTCTTTTCCGTATCCCTTTCGAGATCGGGTTTGCAGAATAATGCTAAATGATTTAAAGCTGTTTTCGGGGGGGGGGGGTGACGCTAGAATATGTCAAAATAATATTTCCCCCCGAACGGGAACCTCCGCTCGACCCCTCGTTTGTAAAAAGGCATTGGGCGCTTTCACGCCATGGATTTGTCATTTTTCCGGGTATTCCGTATAAATTTTTGCATCCCCCTCGAACCACCTGTTGCCGGATGCATTTCGATTGCCGTAATACTAAGAAAAACTTTCATCGTTTGTGTCTCGTTTCTTGCTCACTTTCGAGCTTGAGTTGTCGTTTATTGCTCACTTATGCGAATTTGGACTTGAATCGGGTGATATCGGGCTTGCAGGAGAGGATGGAAATTGGCCCGAGACCACCTTTCGGGCATCTCCCCAAGAATTGGGAATTATTCATCTGGCAATCAAGGGTTGATTTTGAGTCACCCCAAGCTGAAGGTTGGGGATTCCTGTAGGGGCGGCGTAGGGGCGGGTTTGAAACCCGCCCCTACCACCCGCCCCTACACAATGCGGGGCGCCTTCGGCGCCTGTTAGGCCATGTCTCGGAATGGCAGGGATTGCGCTCGACAGGTGTTCAAGACATGCGGGATAGGGATCAACGCCTTCGTAGGGGACGCCGCCCTCGGCGTCCCGTAGGGCAGGCATTTCGATCATTGCGCAGGCGGGACGCCGAGGGCGGCGTCCCCTACGAGGCGTCTGCTCCTACGAATGCGGCCTCTGTCTTGTCCGCCTGCCTCCTCAGGCAATGATCCGGTTTCTCTCAACCCTTCATTGCCGGGTGAATAAAAGCTGGATCCTGCGACTACGCGCAGGATGACGGAGCGCGCGCACCGAAGTCCCCTGCCACAACCCCTCCAGACCCGTTCCCCGGCCCTGGATGACGGAGCGCGCACACCGAAGTCCCCTGCCACAACCCCTCCAGACCCGTTCCCCGGCGCAGGACGACGGAGCGCGCGCAGCGGAGCTCCTCCACCTCGTCATCCTGCGCGCAGCGAAGCGGAGTCGCAGGATCGATTTCCAAAGAGCGGAAACCCATCCTTGTCCTGTTGCAAATACCTTAATGCCGCGCGGTGTTTTTATGGTGTGCAATTTTCTAAATTACTATAATAATTCTTAAGCAAAAAACACTACAGTAACCAAACATTATTTAAGTAAATTTAGAAAATAATTCAGGCTGGAAACGCCCTGAACTTCTGCTGTTGACAGGGTTTTTTCCACACGCTACCGTAGTCTGTTCATACGAGATGTATGGCGCGGCGCGGTTTGCGGTTTTTTGCCGCGCCGAATATGAAAGAAGGCCAAAGGCCACGCAAAAGCCACGAAACCCGCTGAAGACCGCAATGTCCGTGCGGGGGTGTGGTGTTCGCCTTTTGCCGTTTTGTCAGACTTCTACAAAAAGGGAATAACACATGAAAATTCTGGTGCCTGTAAAACGGGTTGTCGATTACAACGTCAAGGTACGCCCGAAAGCGGATGGAACCGGGGTGGATATTGCGAATGTCAAGATGTCGATGAACCCCTTTGACGAAATCGCGGTGGAAGAGGCTGTGCGGATGAAGGAAGCCGGGACGGCGACGGAAGTGGTCGTGGTCACCGCAGGCCCCGCCGCCGCACAGGAAACCTTGCGCACGGCGCTGGCGCTGGGCGCGGATCGCGCGGTGCATGTCGAATGCGATATGGAACTGCAACCGCTCGGAGTGGCGAAATTGCTCAAGGCGGTGGCTGAGAAGGAAGCGCCGCAGATAATCATTCTCGGCAAGCAGGCGATCGACGATGACGCGAACCAGACCGGCCAGATGCTCGCTGCGTTGCTCGATTGGCCGCAGGCGACCTTTGCCTCCAAGGTGACCGTCGCGGACGGAAAACTCACGGTGATGCGCGAGATCGACGGCGGAATGGAAACTCTGCAAATGAGCCTGCCGGCAGTCATCACGACCGACCTGCGCCTGAACGAGCCGCGCTATGCGACCTTGCCGAACATCATGAAGGCGAAGAAGAAGCCGCTCGAATCCATGAAGCCCGAAGCGCTGGGCGCGGATATTGCGCCACGGCTTTCCTTCCTTTCCTTCGCCGAGCCTCCAAAACGCCAGGCAGGCGTGAAGGTTGCCGATGTCAGCGAGCTGCTTGCGAAGCTGAAAAACGAAGCCAAGGTGCTCTAGGCCGGTCGACAGGTTTTTTAATTCATTTTCAGAAAATAAAGTTATCCGAAAGGACATCCGATATGGCCATTCTCATTATTGCCGAGCACGACAACCAGAACCTCAAATCCGCCACCCGAAACGCCGTGACGGCAGCTACCCGCCTGGGCAGCGATTGCCACCTGCTGGTCGCCGGCAGCAATTGCGCCGGTGTCGCGGCGCAGGCGGCGTCTCTCCAGGGGGTCAGCGCGGTTAAGCATATTGACGCGGCACACTATGCCGATCAGGGCGCCGAAAACCTGGCGGCGCTGGTCGTTCCCATCGCAAAGGGCTACACCCACGTTCTGGCGGCAGCCACTTCCTTCGGCAAGAACCTGATGCCGCGCGTCGCGGCGCTGCTCGATGTGGCGCAGATTTCCGACATTACCGCCGTCAAGGACGCGGATACCTTCGTGCATCCGATCTATGCGGGCAACGTCATCGCGACCGTGAAGAGCAAGGATCCGATCAAGGTGCTCACCGTTCGCGGCACGGCCTTCGATGCCGCCGGCGATGGCGGCAGCGCGGCAGTGGAATCGGTTGCTGCCGGGCCTGACCGGCAACAAACCCAGTGCATGAAGCGCGAGTTGAGCGTTTCGACCCGCCCCGAACTGACCGCTGCCAAGGTCATCGTTTCCGGCGGACGCGGGATGGGTAACGGCGAGAACTTCCATCAATTGCTCGAACCGCTGGCCGACAAGCTCGGCGCGGCGCTCGGCGCTTCCCGCGCGGCGGTCGATGCCGGGTTCGTTCCGAACGACTACCAGGTCGGGCAAACCGGAAAGATCGTCGCGCCGCAGCTCTACATCGCGGTCGGGATTTCGGGCGCGATCCAGCATCTGGCCGGAATGAAGGATTCCAAGGTGATCGTGGCGATCAACAAGGATCCCGACGCTCCGATTTTCCAGGTCGCCGACTACGGGCTGGTGGCCGACCTCTTCTCCGCCGTTCCGGAATTGACCGGGGCGCTGTAGGAAGAGGCGCGGAGAGCGCGTCAAATGAACATCACGGACGGCATTCTCGGCCACTACTGGATTCTCCTTTCCTGGGCCGCGTTTGCCGTTCTTTTTGTTCTTGCCCTGTTCCGCGCGCCCTGGCGGCATTTGAGCGCGGCGGATGAAGATGGCAAGGCCGGGGCGCGATTCAATACCTGGCTTGGCTTCATCGTCGCGCTGATGCTGTTGTGGAGCATGAAGGCCGGCGTCAGGCCCGGATTTGCGCTGCATCTGCTCGGCGGCACGGTGTTCACCCTTGCGTTCGGGCCGTGGCTGGCATTCATCGGCTTGTGCCTGGTGCTTGCCGGCGTGGCGGCAAACGGCGCGATTTCCTGGGAATATTTCGCCGTCAACGCATTGGTGATGGGCGCGCTGCCCGTTTTCGTCAGCAACGCGGTGCTCCGTTTTTCGGAGCGTTTCTTGCCACGGCAGATTTTCGTTTATATTTTCGTCGATGCCTTTTTTGGCGCAGGGCTGGCGGTCCTGGCGGTGGGTTTGTGCTCCAGCCTGCTGCTTTGCGCGGCAAGCCCGTATGGCAGTGAATTCCTGTTCGGGGAATATCTGCCGGTAACGCTTCTGGTCGCCTTTTCCGAAGCCTGGCTTTCGGGGATGATGATCACCCTGTTCGTCGTCTATCGCCCGCAATGGGTGGCAAGTTTCAAGGATTCGCTTTATCTCCGCAGCACCGGCAACAAGTAGCACAGAGGTATCAGGGAGGCGTCGCGTCTTGCTGCGCCGCCGCTACATCACCGTATCCATGAGGACACAACCCATGAGTAACTACATTGCACCTCTCCGCGACATTCGTTTCGTATTGAACCAGCTCGTCGGGCTGGAACAGGTCTCAAAATTCCCCGGATATGAAGACGCGACGCCGGAAACGGTCGACGCCATCCTGGAAGAAGCCGCCAAATTTGCGCAGGACAAGATCGCCCCGCTCAATATTCCGGGTGACCAGGCTGGCGCAAAATGGGCCAACAACGCGGTCACGGCGGCCCCGGGATTCAAGGAAACCTACCGCGAATTCTACGAAAACGGCTGGACGGCGCTGCCGTGCAAACCCGAATTCGGCGGACAGGGACTCCCGAAACTCGTCAGCACCGCTGTCAATGAAATGTGGAAAGCGGCGAACATGGCCTTCGCGCTGTGCCCGATGCTGACGCAAGGCGCAATCGAATCGCTGGTCATCGCCGGTTCGGACAAGCAGAAAAAGGCGTTCCTGCCGAAAATGATCAGCGGCGAATGGACCGGAACGATGAACCTCACCGAGCCTTCCGCCGGTTCCGACCTCGCTGCCGTGCGCGCCCGCGCCGAACCGCAGCCGGACGGCACCTTCAAGATCTTCGGCCAGAAAATCTTCATCACCTGGGGCGATCACGACATGACGGATAACATCGTCCATCTCGTGCTCGCCAGGACGCCGACGGCTCCCGAAGGCGTCAAGGGCATCTCGCTCTTCGTCGTGCCCAAGTTCATGCTCAACCCCGACGGCTCGCCCGGCAAGCGCAACGACGCCTATTGCATCAAGATCGAACACAAGCTCGGCATCCATGCCAGCCCGACAGCGGTCATGTCCTTCGGCGACAATGGCGGCGCCATCGGCGAGTTGGTCGGCGAGGAAAATCGCGGCCTCGAATACATGTTCGTCATGATGAACGCCGCGCGCTTCGCCGTCGGCCTCGAAGGTCTGGGTATTTCCGAACGCGCCTACCAGCGCGCCGTGAATTACGCCAGGGAGCGTATCCAGGGACCGGAAACCGGCGCGAAGAGCAAGGAAAAAGTCGCCATCATCAAGCACCCGGATATTCGCCGGATGCTGATGGAAATGCGCGCCCAGACCGAGGCCATGCGCGCGCTCGCCGCCGTTGTCGCGGCGCAGCACGATGCCGCAGTCAAGCATCCGAACGAGGAAGAGCGCAAGCGCAGCCAGGCTTTCGTCGATCTGATGATTCCCGTCGTCAAGGGCTGGTGCACCGAAAACGGCATCCAGGTCGCCTCCACCGGCATCCAGGTGCATGGCGGCATGGGCTTCATCGAGGAAACCGGCGCAGCGCAGCACTTGCGCGATTCGCGCATCGCCGCGATCTACGAAGGCACTACCGGGATCCAGGCCAACGACCTGATCGGGCGCAAGATGGCGCGTGAAGGCGGCGCGACGATCAAGACCGTCATCGCGCAGATGCGCCAGACCGAAGCCGAACTGGGGAAATTCAAGGGCGGGGATTTCGCCGTGATCCAGAAGCGCCTGAAGACAGGGATCGACGCGCTGAGCGCCGCCGCAGACTGGATCGTCGCCACCTACGGCCCCGATGTCCGCTCTGCCCTGTGCGGCGCAGTGCCGTTCATGATGATGCTCGGCGCCGTCGCTGGCGGCTGGCAGATGGCCCGCTCCGCGATGATCGCGCAGTCGAGGATCGACGCTGGCGACAAGGATCCGTTCTACCCGGCCAAGATCGCCACGACGCGCTTCTACGCCGACCACTTCCTGACGCGCGCGCCGATGTTCTCCGAAATCGTCACGGCAGGCGCCCCCGGCGCCCTGGCGCTGGATGAAGCGGCGTTCTGATCGTTAATACACTCGCTGGACAAAAAGCCCCGCTGTAAAAGGCGGGGCTTTTTTTTGGGAATTATCGGGAGAATATTCTCAATGTTTTCTCAGTGTTTTCTAAATTTGCTTAAGTAATGGTTAGCTACTGTAATGAGTTAAATCCAAAGATTATTATAGTAATTTAGAAAATTGCTTGGGAAAGCCTTGATCCGAATAATCCTATTTCCGGATTGGGGCGGCTGCGCTGAGCGGAAACAGACGCCATATTCCACCCCTCCATATACAAAACGCGCTTGTTTCACGAGCAGACCAGTTCAGGCGTTTTTCCGGCGCGGCAAGCAAGGGTAATCAACATATCGAGGCTGAATTTTTCCCACTTTCCACGCACCAGATCGGAAACGCGGGATTGCCCGATCCCAAGATGGCGCGAGGCTTCCACCTGGGTCCAGCCGTTGGTTGAAATCGTTTCGCGCAAATCTGCCATGAGTTGTGCCCGCATGGAAAGCAGTGCCGCTTCCTCCGGCGGAAAGCCAAGGTCGATAAAAACATTGCCGCATGAAGTCGTTACGGGTTCATTCATGATTTACCCTCCAATCTGCCGATAACGGCGTGCCGCAAGATCAATATCTTCCTTTCCGGTTTTCTGACTTTTCTTCTGGAAAGCATGGAGAACATAAACGGCGTCGGTAAACTTTGCCACATAAAGAACGCGCCACTCTCCCTGAGTGTGGATGCGTATTTCATACACCCCTGCTCCGACATTCAACATGGGCTTGAAATCGGAAGGCGCTTCGCCCCGTTGTACCGCACCCAATTCAAATCCCGCCGCTCGCCTTGCTTCCGCTGGAAAATTTTTCAGATCGTCCAGACTTGAGCCGATGAATTTTAGCTCTTTCATGCAACGGAGTATATCAAAGTACTTTGATAATTCAAGCGTCCGGCCCATAAGTGGTGTGTAGGATGGGTTGAGCGAAGCGAAACCCATCGGAGTTCCAGAGGGAGAAATGATGGGTTTCGCACCCCCCATCCTGCACACTGGATCCTGCGACTTCGCGCAGGATGACGGAGTGTGCGTACCGGTGGCCCCTGATCCGCCCAAGCCCAGCAGGGCCTGCTCGACGAAGGATGAAGGAGTGTGTGTACCGGTGGCCCTGACCCGTCATCCTGCGCGAAGTCGCAGACGTCATCCTGCGCGAAGTCGCAGGATCCAGAGGAAGATGCCAATTCCTGCTCCCGAGTTTGTTCGGCGCGATTTGCGGCGGCGGGCCGATTGCCGCGCTATCCATCCGCGTATTTAAGGGCCGGATCAATAGAGCCGTTTCGATTCATGCCGCCACTACAAACCCAGGCCAGACATGCTGCCGCATGAATCGAAACCGCTCTAAACCAAAATCGCTCTAATCCTCACTCGCGCGTCAATTGCGCGTAGAGCAGCGGCAGTTCGTGGGGGAGTTCTTCGGGTTTTCGGATGACGGTGAATCCGGCGGGGCCGAAGATGTAAGGGAGGTAAGCGCCCGCTTCGCGGTCGATGGTGACGCAGAAGGGGTAGAGGCCGGCGCGGCGGGCTTCGTGGATGGCCATGCGGGTGTCCTCGATGCCGTAGCGGGAATCGTAGAGGTCGAGGTCGTTTGGCTTGCCATCGGAAATCAGGAGCAGGAGCTTGCGCGCCGCAGGGTACTCATCGAGGATCGAGATGGCCTGGCGCAACGCGCCGCCCATCCGGGTGTAATACCCCGGCCTGAGCGCGAGGATGCGGCCTCGGGCAATGTCGTTGTAGGGTTGGCGAAAATCCTTGAGGATGTGGAAACGCACGTTCTGGCGTTTCAGGGAAGAAAAGCCGTAAAGGCCGAAGGGGTCGCCGGTGGCCGAGAGCGCTTCGGAGAAGAGGAGCAGCGATTCCCGGATGACATCGACAATGCGATGCGTGTCGGAAATCCAGGCGTCGGTCGAGAGCGAGAGGTCGGCGAGCAGAAGGCAGGCGAGGTCGCGCTCGTGGCGGACCTGCGCAAGATAGGCGCCGTTGTCCGGGGTGCGTCCGTGGGCGCGGTCGGTGAAGTGGCGAACGCAGGCGTCGAGGTCGATTTCGCTGCCGTCCTGCTGCCCCTTGAGCCAGCGGCGCGCAGGGGCCAGCGCGGCGAATTGCTGGCGCAGCCGGATGGCCGTCTTGCGCAGGTGCAGCGGCAGTTTTTCCGCCGCCGCTTCACGCGCGATGAGCGGCTGGATGCGGCAATGTTTCTCCAGGAGGATTTTCTTGCGGTAATCCCACTCTGGCAGCAGGATGCCTTCGCCGACCGGGCTGTCGTCCTCGGCCGCCGAAGGCAGGTCGAGATCGAATTTGACGCGGGAGGCTGCGGTTCGCGCATTCTGGGTGAGCGAGAGGTGATCCATGTCCGCAGCGGCGGATTCCGCGTTTTCGTCTTCCTCTTCGTCGAAGGCGCGGTTGATCTTGATGTATTCGCCCCATGACAACAGACTTTCGGCGCGGAACATCAGCAGGAATGGCGCTTCATCTTCCGGCTCCTCGACGCGCTCGGCACGATGCGCCTGGGCGTTCTTTTTCGGCGTGCCGCCGCCTTCGGAAGCGCCGTCTTCCTGTACATTCCGCCGCCGCTGGCGGAGATCGGCGGCGGGCGTATCGGCCAGCCAGAGCGGTATCGGATGAGGTGGCCGCAATTCGGGTGAGGTGAGGATCGGAAAAATGTTTACGCTGCCCGGGTCGAGCAGGGCCTGGCGCAGGGCGAATTCCTGCGCGGCTTCTTCTTCCGGCAATTCTTCCGGGCGCGGGCGTTGCGCCATGTGCGCGGCGCATAGCCGCTCGTAGCGGGCGCGGCTGCCGGGAAAGCGGGTCAGCGCGGCCTGGGTGGCGCGTTGGTTGCGCCGGTACCAGGGCAGCGGCGAGGAGACATCATGATCGGCACAGGCGGCGAGCGTCGCCAGCCACAGATAGAGATCGCGGTTGAGCGCGCGTTCGGGAAAGCAGGCGATTTCGGGCGGCAAGCGCAGGGTTTCGCGGTCGATGCGGGCCTGGAGGATTTTTTCGCCGCTGCCGGCCACCCGTTGCAAAAAGCGGCGACGCGCGCCGTGTTCTTCCGCCGTCGCGGCTGCGATGCGCAGACCGGGATCGCCGCCGAAGGCGCGAAAGAGAATTCCAGTGGTTTTTTCGACTTCAGCAAGCGGCACCGCAGCGGCAGGATAGCGATCCCTGGCGATGCGGGTGATGATGTCGTTCCAGAATTTTCCGACGAATTCTTCCATGAGTCTGGAATTGGAGTGGTTTCGATTTAAGCCTGTACAACTTGACGCGAAGTGCGGGAGGCCGTTTGTAGGGGCGGCAGGATGCTGCCCCTACGAACCCAGGCATGTCGTCGCATGAATCAAAGCCGCTTTAGAACCCGAAGGTTGCCTGGACGATTTCCATCAGGGCGGAGACGGTTTCCTCGTCGTCGGTGAGGCTTTCCACCAGCGCGGCGCGGCACGATTGAACCGGACTCAGGCCCGAGCTGGCCAGCGTCGCGGCATAGACGAGCAGCCGGGTGGAAGCGACTTCTTCGAGGTCGCGATCCTTCAGGGCGCGGAAAGACTGCCCAATCGAGACCAGCCGCCGCGCGAAGTCGGCGTCGATGCCGGTTTCGCCGATCAGGATCGCCTCTTCGCGCGTAGCGCTTGGAAAGTCGAAGCGCAGGCTGACGAAGCGTTGGCGCGTCGAAGGCTTCAAGCCTTTCATCAGGCTTTGGTAACCGGGATTGTAGGAGACGACAAGCATGAAGCCGGGCGGCGCCTGCAAGAGTTCGCCGGTGCGTTCGATCGGCAGCAGGCGGCGGTCGTCGGCGAGCGGATGCAGGACGACAGTGGTGTCCTTGCGCGCCTCGACAACTTCGTCGAGATAGCAGATTCCGCCTTCCCGCACGGCGCGGGTCAGCGGGCCATCGCACCAGACGGTTTGCCCGTCGCCGAGCAGATGCCGCCCCACGAGGTCGGCGGCGCTCAGGTCGTCGTGGCAGGCGACGGTGTAGAGCGGCAGTTTCAGGCGGGCGGCCATGTGCGCGACAAAGCGCGTCTTGCCGCAGCCGGTCGGCCCCTTGATCAGCACCGGGAGGCGGTTTTTCCAGGCGTGCTCGAAAATTTCGGTTTCGTCGCCAGCGGGGTCGTAAAAGGGGAGTTCAGTGGAAGCCATTGTTTGAGATTCGAGAAAGAAATTCAGCGCATTCCGATCCAGTATGTAGGATGGGTAGAGCGTGAGCGAAACCCATCGGAGTTCCAGAGGGAAAAATGATGGGTTTCGCTTCGCTCTACCCATCCTACCCAATGAGCGTATTTAAAGGCCGGATCAATAAGAGTCGAGAAAAGAATTCAGCGCATTCCGATCCAGTACGCAAGCGCGATGATGCCGACCACGACGCAAAGCCAGCCGCCGACGACGATCCGCCAGAACAGCGGCGCGTGGCGCAATTCCATGAAATCGAAAATGACCAGTTGTCCCTTGATCCAGGCCAGTCCGAAAATCGCCGCCAGCGCCTTGACGCCGGCTGCGCCGTGTTCGCCGAGTTCAAAAGTGCTGATCGTGGCCAGGACAAGGACCAGCCAGACAACGTTGGCGCGGTTTTTCAGGAAATTCATCATCGCATGACATAGACCAGCGGAAACAGGACGATCCACACCAGATCGACCATATGCCAATAAACGGCTCCGGTTTCCAGTCCGTTGCAATCGTGACTGCCGTAGCCGCCTTTTCTCAATTTGAGCAGCACGGCAACGAGAATCACCATGCCGAGAATGACGTGCATGAAATGGAAAAAAGTCAGCGAGATATAGAACATGTAGAAGGTGTTGGTCGACAGACTGATTCCTGCGCTGAATTTTTCGGTGTATTCGACCACCTTGACGGCCAGGAAGCCGCCGCCACAGAGAATGCCGATGGCAAGCCAGCGCGTGGCGGCCGCGATGCGGTCATGTCTCGCTTCTTCCACCGCACGCGCGACAAACCACGATGCCGTGACCAGGAAAAGCGTATTGATCGCCCCGGCGGTACGATTCAACGTCATCTGCGAGGCGTTGAACAATTCGACATGGCCGGCGCGGGAAATCGCATAGGCGGAAAAGAAAACCGCAAAGACGAGGAGCTCGGCGAGGATGAACACCCAGATCGCCAAATCGCCCGGCAGCCGCAGCGCGTGCGCTTCGGGGGCAGGAAGGGGAGGAGTAACGGCCAATGCCGAAGTTTCGGAATTCACGGGGGAAGGCTGGCGCGGCGAAAATAGAGGTGGCAGGACGAGAGAAAAAAAACCCTCGTATTCTGGCCTTGAGCGTAAAGGCGCAGCCTTGATACAGGATAAATTATCGGAGGGGTTCGGAGGAACGGGCCGGGTTTTTTTGCGCAAGCGAACGGCGCCTTCCCGGAACCTGTAACCCCTCAGCGCAGCGGAACTATCGGAGACGATAGTTTATAGCCGCCCTTCATTGATCAATTCATTGATGGACAAGCCCCCAAGCGCGGCGTTTTTGCTCGTTTTCTGCTTGGCGGAGGCATTGGGCGCTTTCACATCGAAAGGCAGGCGATGTTCGTCGGCGATGCGCAACATCAACAAACGGATGGCATCGGAGATCGACAGTCCCATCGATTCAAGCACATTGGCCGCATGTTCTTTCGTGGCAGAGTCAATGCGGGCGCGGACATAGGTATTGCTGGTGCTCATGACGCGTTCTCCCTGAATGGATAGTCAATACTACTATCGCCGCAAAAAAAAGTACAGCATTTCAGTGGAAGGTTATTTAAGTAGATTTAGAAAATCTGGAATGTTTCCAACACTTTCCCGTCCAGGGGCGGGCTCGCCCGAAAAGGATGCCGGGAAAAGCGGGAGCACATTTTCCAAATTTCGCTCAAATGAAATAATTTCGTATTAAAATCGTTGATGGAAAGGGATTCCAGATTTTCCAGAATAACGCTTCATGATTCTTTAGGGAGAAAAACGATGTCATACCAGCCGATACGAAAATTCGTATTTTCATGCCTGATTCTGGGTTTGGGGCTTTGCGCGCTTCCAGTGCAGGCGCAGGTTATCCTGTCTTCGCCGGCCTTTGTCGAAGGCGGCACGATTCCGAATGAATTTGTGTGCACCGATCATTACGGCAAGAATTGGTCGCCGCCGCTCAATGTCAGCGGAGTGCCGAGAAGCGCGGAAAGCCTTGCGCTGGTGCTGCGCGATACTTCCGCCGATGGCTTCCTGCACTGGATGGCGTGGAATATCGACCCCGCGACGACAAGCCTGCCGTACAACATTTCCCAGAGCGCTCCGTTCGAGCAGGGGACGAACGACTCCGGCGGACGCGGTTATTTTGGGCCGTGCCCCCCATGCACGGCACAATCATGCGGTGCGCATATCTATGAATTCCGGCTCTACGCCTTGAATACCCGATTCGACGCAGAACCTTCGCAGGCCGACCTGGAAGGCGCGGCGACGGCGATGGCCTCGCTGCGCGGTTCGCGTTCGGTGTTCGACAGCGCCACCTGGCTGCCGGTGTCGGACGATTTGCAGGTTTCGAGTATCGTCAATGGCCCGATCGAGCGCCAGGTGATTTCGGCGCAATTCGTGCCGAAGGATCAGGACATCGGCGCGCAGATCGCGATATTCATCGCGGCCAATGTCGTGGGAGATGAAGACCAGCCGAGCCAATGGATGATCCTGGACAGCAATCACCAGTGGGCTCCGTTTACAAGTTGCGACAAGGCGACTCCCGCCCGCTCGGGCCGTTTCCTGGCCGATCCGGTGGTGATTCCGGTCGTCGGCGCGGCAACGGATCTGCGCCCCGTGCTCAATACCGCGCTTTTCGTCGGCTACGGACTGGGCACCGACAGCGTCGTCGCCTGCGAGGAAATGCTTGGAGAAGGGCGTTTCAAGCAGATCTATACGGTACGCTGAAGCTTCGCGCTCCGGCCTTGGAACCCGAAAACGCGAGAGCGTTTTCGGGTTTTTAGCCCCGAAATTTTCTAAATCTGTTTAAATAATATTTCGCTACAGTAGTATATTTCAATCAATAATTATTTAAACAGATTTAGAAAATTCAGTTGTACCGCCAGGAAGGAGCGAAAGGTGAGCGCCAGCCGCGTAGGATGGGTAGAGCGCCAGCGAAACCCATCGGAGTTCCAGGTGGAGAAATGATGGGTTTCGCTTCGCTCACCCCATCCTGCATGCCTTGAAAATCAATCCTTAATTGCCGGATGAATAATCCGTGGACGAGATTGCAGGCGGGACGCCGAGGGCGGCGGCGATGGCCTCGCGCGCGCTTGCGGCGAGTTCGCGGCGTTTTGTCTCGCCCGGGGATAGCGGCGGCAACAGGGTGATCGAAGCTTTCAGGCCACGGGCGGCGGCGATGGCGCGGAGCGATTGCCACAGGGAAGTCTCTCCGGCATAGGCAGGGGTCTGGCTGCGGCTGCCCGTGGCGTCGTGGTAGGCCAGCGCCAGCGGCTGGACGGGGCTTCGGGCGTCGAGCGCCGGCTGGAGCAGGGCGGAGTGGAAGGGCAAGACTTCCACGCCGTCGCTGGTGGTTCCTTCGGGAAAGATTGCGATGATTTCGCCCGCGATGAGCCGCGTAGCGATTTCATGATTGACGGCTCTTGCATGGCTGCCGCTGCCGCGCCGCAGGAAGACGTTGTCGGTGTGCGCCACCAGCCAGCCGATGAAGGGCCAGCCGCGCACGTCGGCCTTGACGACGAAGGCCATTGGACGGGCTGCGTTGAGGACGAAAACGTCGAGCCAGGAGATGTGGTTGGCGACGATCAGGCTGCCGGAAGGGATGGCCGAAAGCGAGGCATCGAACTGCACGCCGAGGATTCCCAGTAGTTGCCGCGACCAGCGGCCCTTGATCGCCAGCCGCCGGGCAGGGGAACAGGGAGAGCTTGCAAGGATGACGGCAGCCCCCCAGAGGAGGTGCAGCCCGCAACGCAGAAGGCGCAGCCAGGAGCAGAGCGGCGCGATGACCGGCATGGACGCGGCGGGAGGAGTGGAGTGGTTTTGGTTCAAGGATGTACGAAAAATGGCGCTTCGCACCGCTCGCAATGGCGGGTTTTCGTAGGGGCGGTCGCCCCTACGGAACGATCTACAGGCGGGCTGGGAAGTTATTAAACCGGCAATCAAATACAAGATTATGTTGGAGCGGTTTTTGTTTAAAGCTATACCCTCCTTTCCCTCTCCCGCCCCTTCGGGGCACCCTCTCCCACACGTGGGAGAGGGGCAAAAAC
>Ga0123357_10000957_pt1 | contig 29383 bp, 21 predicted proteins | sample TergutEmb28metaG_FD_89873 | JGI IMG/M metagenome (GOLD analysis project Ga0123357, IMG submission 89873) | Embiratermes neotenicus P4 segment gut microbial communities from Petit-Saut dam, French Guiana - Emb289 P4 | ecosystem: Host-associated > Arthropoda: Insects > Digestive system > Gut ...
TAAGAGGTGAAGGGGTTTTGTATTTCGAAGACGAAAAAGTCGAGATAAGCGCCGGAGAGACAGTTTCAATTGATATTGGGAAAAAGCACGGACTCTATGCCGTTACTGGCTTGGAGCTAATTGAAGTGCAATTTGGATACCCGCTTGTTGAAGAGGATATCATTCGCTTGGAATACGACTGGGATCCGGATATTGAGTATAGGATATGATCAATATTAAAAATGAAAACTTCAGAAGCATGTTCCGTGAATACGACATACGCGGCCGTGTCAACGATGAAGAGTTGAATTCGGAAAGCGTATATCATATTGCTTCAGCATACGCCGAGTTTGTCAAACGGCGCAGATACGACAAGGCTGTCGTCGGATATGACAGCAGGGCATGCTCGATAGGTTTTGCCAATGCAGTTTCAAGAGCTTTGTGTGAGCGTGGAATCAATGTGATATCTATCGGGCTTTCAACGAGCCCGCTTGTGTATTTTGCGCAATATCATTTTGGGTGCGAGGCGGCTGTGATGGTCACTGCGAGCCACAATCCCGACGGATGGTCCGGATTTAAGTTGGCAAACGGGTTTTCAAAGACATTGGAGCCTGAAGATATCAAAGAACTATTTGAGCTTGTGATAGACCTGCCGAGTATTGGAGGGAATGTCAAATGTGGGATGCGAACGGATGCCGATATTAGAAGTGAATATTTGAACTCCATTGTATCCCGCATTGAAATGGGAGAGAACAGGCCGCGCGTTGTCATCGACGCGGGCAACGGCGGCGCGGGATTGTTCGCGTATGAATTGTTTCAAAGGCTTGGGTGTATGACGTTTCAATTGCATTGCGATCCCGATGTGACGTTTCCAAACTACTTTCCCAACCCGTCTGATATAAAAGCACGTGACAAGCTTCGCGAGATGGTATTGCATCCATATATCAAAGCCGATATAGGTATCGGTTTTGATGGCGACGGCGACAGGATGGGGGTCATTGACGAGAACGGCGACGACGTCTGGAGCGACACGATCCTGTCTTTGCTGGCAAAGCCGTTGCTGGAAAAGAAACATGGTGAGACAGTAGTATATGACGTGAAGTGTTCAAGGGTACTTGAACAAACGATAGAAAAATACGGTGGGGTTCCATTGATGTGGAAGACCGGCCACTCTTATATCAAAGCAAAAATGCAAGAAACTGGCGCTACCTTAGCAGGAGAAAGAAGCGGGCATATCTTTTTTGGCGGGGATGAATATTTTGGGTTTGATGACGCTTTGTTTGCCGGGGCAAAGCTCGTAGAATTCATTTCTCATCAAGCCGGAACAATATCAGCGGTTTTGGGTGGGCTGCCGCAATATGTTACATCCCCTGAAATCCAAGCGTTTTGCGACGATACAAAAAAATATGGCGTCATCGAAGAGGTTGTTATAGAATTCAATAAAAAGTACCCAGGACGTGTGAATGATATTTGCGGCGCCAGAGTAAGCTTTGACCATGGCTTTGGCCTTGTGCGGGCGTCGTCAAACCTTCCCGAGCTTGTGCTTATATTTGAAGGCGATACAGAAAAAGACATGCTGGAAATCAAAGATATTTTTCATGAGATATTGGACAGATATCCGGATATCAACAAAGAATGGAGCAATGAAATAGACTGATATGTTTGAAATTTTTCGTAAACGAAAGCCTTCAACGGCAGTTTTTAATTATCATATAGATCAGTTCGATTGCTATAAAGGGCGTATAGCTGTCGCAGGATGGTTATTCTTTACTGATTTTAATACAAACAGCGTATCTGTGCGTTTTCAAAGAGGAAAAGAAGAGTATATTTTGGACGCCGTATTTGGAAATGTCAGAATGGACCTCTTTGAAATCTTCGGGACGGAACAAGCATTGCATTCCGGATTTTTTTGTGAAGTCGGCTTTGAAAACGCAAATGGTTTCGATGTATACCTTCAGGCCTCAAACGCTGAAGGGCAAAAAGAGATTCGGCTTGGTGAAATCGCTGCTGAGGACGCGGGAATGTATGAAAATGATACTGGCGATACAGTTTTCTTTATAGCGAATGACAAGGGTCGGCCAATGTCAGAATACCCATTGAATCTTCAATCCGAGGACGATTTGAGCGTTGGAGCAATGCCAGGGATGCTTGAACAGCCAATTGATATCATAATCCCGGTATACAATGGATTTGAGCATCTGGAAGCGTTGTTCAATACCGTGAAGAATACAAAAATGCCTCATCGCCTTGTCGTGATTGATGACGCAAGCAGTGATGAACGGATTTGGCCTTTTTTGCAAGACTTTGCTAAGGCTTCCATTGAAGCGGGCGATGATATACTGCTTTTACAAAATGAAACGAATATCGGTTTAGTAAGAACGGAAAATCTTGGATTCTTATTGACCAGATGGCATGTTTGTGTGTTGAATACAGATGTTCGTCTTCCAGAGGGTTGGCTTGAGCGACTGATGGCGCCGATAATTTTAGATAAAAGAATCAGCTCTTCCACTCCATTCACAAATTGCGGAACGATCATGAGTTTCCCGATTTTTGCGGAAGACAATGAATTGCCGGAAGGGTGTTCACTCAATGAAATTGATGATGCTTTTCAACTGGCATCACCGGTTTATTCCGAAATCCCAACCGGTATCGGCTTTTGTATGGGCATAAACAGGTATGCGCTTGATGAAGTGGGTCTGTTTGATGAAGAGTCTTTTGGGAAAGGCTATGGCGAGGAGTGCGACTGGTGCCGACGCACAGTCGCTTATGGATATAGAAATGTTGCGGTAGAGAATCTATTTGTCTGGCATAAGCACGGAGGTAGTTTTCAGTCTGAAGAAAGGCAGCGGTTGCTGGAATGCAATTCGAAAATCCTTTCGGAAAGATATTGTGACTATGATGAATCTGTCGCGCGTTTTATACGTTTGGATCCGCTTCATTCTTTTCGCAATCTTGCTGTATTTGAGTTGCTGAAAAAGAAAGAGGGTGCAGATACAGCTTTGGTCTTTACCCACGATTGGGGCGGCGGCGCGGCTTTGTACATTGAAGAACGTATGGAATCGTTGATAGAAGCCGGAAAACTTGTGATTTGTGTCCATACAGACTCTGTACGGCATTTATTCGTTATTTCAATCAAATACAAGAAGCTTGAAAGCAGCTTTCTTATGCGGAGGCTTCGGGATAGCGCCAAAATAATCAAGGGGATGCAGGTTGACAATATCATTTTAAATGAAGTGGCTTCTTATCCTGATATACCGGATTCGCTTCTCTTTATCCGCGAACTAAAAAGCGGCAAAGACGCGCAAATGGAATTCTTGTTGCATGATTATCTTTGCGTTTGTCCAACGATACATATTGTTAAAAGAGACGCAATATATTGCGGGCATGTAACAGAAGAATCGATTTGCCGCGAATGCCTTTTGGACAATCCATACAATATGCATCCAAAGAGTGATATCCATGCCTGGCGTGAAGCCTGGCATATGTTCATGCAGGAATGTGAAAAAATAATCATTTTCAGCGAGTCAAGCGGATCAATTTTGAAAGAATATTATCCCGACCTGACAAATCTTCAGCTAAAACCTCATAAACCGTTTTCACTCCCCGCTTTGAATGTTTTGCGTGAAAAATCCGGGGTTTTTAATATCGCGCTTATGGGAAAACTCAACGATATCAAGGGTCGTAAGGTCATTTCAGATTTGCTCAACGTATCAGGGCAATATGGTCTCGGGTTTATTTTAATTGGGTACACCGATCCATTTCTTGGCGATCCGCGGCTTACGGAGACCGGAGGTTATAAACGGGAAAACCTGCCGCAGCTGATCACTGAGAATTTGATAGATATGGTTTTTATCGTTTCAACATGTCCCGAGACTTTTTCCTATATCGCTGCAGAGGCGATTTCCATGGGGATTCCGGTATCATCTTTTGACATCGGAGGGCAAGCGGAACAAATCAGAAAAACAGAAAAGGGTCTGCTGCTTCCGCTTGAAATTTTATACAACGAAAATGCTGAAACACAAATTTGCGCTATGATTTCGGATGCCTTAAATGCGTCTGCACGGTAAATAATAAATATGAATGGAGCAGTTTCAAAGTCAATAAGGATTTTTGTGTCTATAATACTTTCTGCATTGTCTGTCGCAACCGTTTCTATGCGAATGGAGATCCTTGCAATACCGGATTCGTTTCCTCCGATAGAGCCTGTATGGTTTCTGGCTTTTTGCGTTCTTGCGGCCTGTGGATGGTACGTATTGTCAAAATTGCGCGTACGACTTTTACTATGCGGCGTTGTTTTTGCGGTTATCATGGGAATATGGGAAGCACTGGGGTATTCACTGGAGTTATATCAGGGGATTTACGGGCTTGTGGCGACCCACGATCAGATGGTTAAGGCGGCGCTAAAACTCATCGGTACCGCATGGATAGCTTTTGTGGTTTTCGTGGCCATCTGTCTTTTGGCTGGGAAGCTTCAAAACTTAAAAGGGACTATACGTATTATTTCAAGGAACCGACTGCTTTTCTTGTGGCCTGTTATCTTTTGCTGCTGGCTCCCGTATTTCTTTACTTGGTACCCGGCAATCATCGCTTTTGATTCAGCCGAAGTAGTTCATCAAGCTATCACCGGCATACATGAACGTTCAATCCCTGTTTTCCATCTTGCATTGACGGATGTTTTTATGCAGAATTCCGCTCTTTCGGATATCACGTCAGCAGCGGCGGTTTACGCGATATTTCAGATGGCGATCATGTCAGGGATATTTGCCTATGCGATATACAAGCTTGCAGGGTGGCGTATACCAATGCCTTTTTTGGTTGCCGTTGCGATTTGTTTCATTGTCGTTCCTGTTTACGCGATTTTTACGATAACGCTATGGAAAGATACGCTTTTTGGCGGTTTTGTTTTGCTGTTTGTCGTTTGCGTTATTGATTTTGTGTATACAAGAGGGGAGAACGTCAAAAAGAAAAGCAATATAGTCATTTATATCATTTCAGCAATTGGGATGCTTGGATTCAGATTTAATGGGCTTCACGTTTTCATTTTTACGGTGATCATCATATTTATTGCGATCCCATTCATGCGGAAGCGTTTTGCCCTGGTATCCGCGATTTCATTGGCCTTATATTTTTTAGTCTCATCAATGCTTGTGTCGGCGACCGGCGCCTATGTAGAAACCGGCGTTAACAGCAGCTATGCTATCATCAGCATACCATTGCAGCAAATCGGGCGTATCGTTACATTGCGAGGTGATGAACTTCTGCCTCAGGAACAGGAATTTGTAAATGAATTGTTTTCTAAGGAAGGGGACGCTCCTAATAAAGATGTGATATCTACTGTGGCTCAAGAATACGATCCATATCTGTCCGACAATATGTATCTCCTGCTCAATCAGGATTGGGTCAATCAGAATCCAGGCGCCTTCTTTCGTGGTTGGTCGTCACTCATAATGAAATATCCTTCAGACGCCACAGTGGCGGTGCTTGTAAACAATTTCGGTTACTGGTGGCCGGAAGAATCACGGCTTGGGGACAATTTCACATCCGGATCAAATGCGGCAATTCAACAGTTTGGTCTGGGCGCACAAAACTATAACGCCGACGACATGACAATCCGGTCAAATCATATGGATCAATTGATTAAGTTTTTCACTGCCACACCGTTTGGGATTTTATTCCGCGTCAGTATGCCGGCAATAGTCTGTCTGTTTCTTGTCACCTTTCTGATTTACAGAAAGCAAAGAAGCGAGCTGGTTTTACTTGCCCCTGTGATTGGTTTGTGGCTGACCTGCCTTGTCGGCCCACTTAATGCGGAATACCGATATATGTTCGGCGCGTTTTGTGCGCTGCCGGTCTTGATAGCGTATTATTTCGGAAAGGACTATAGTTGGAAAAATGATGAGTGACGGTAAAGCCCCAAATTTATTTCTGTCTATTGTGACCCGTACAATGGGGGATCGAATGTTGGAGCTTGCGGATGTATTCGAATGTCTTAAAGTGCAAGACTGCCAGGATTTTGAATTTATCGTCGTTGGACACAAGCTTACTGATGAGGGCAAGAACCAGATTGAAAATCTGATTTCAAATCAACAAGAGGCGTTCCGCAACAAAACCAGGTTGATCACTGTAGATCATGGAGGGCGTACGGCTCCGCTAAATACAGGGTTTGCTTCTGCCCGTGGACGTTATATTGCAATTCTTGACGATGATGATGTGGTTTATCAAAACTGGGTCTCAGTATTCGCGGCGCTAGAGGAAGAGAGTTCCGGTAAAGTCCTGCATGCGTTCGGGGATCTCCAGGTTTGGGAAAAAGCCGTTGGCGCGGATGGAGAGATCATTCGGAGGCCAAAGGAACCAATAAACAAAGAGTATTGCGTCGATTTCAACATGCTTGACCAACTAGCTGGAAACCGCTGCCCGCCATTTACATTGGCGTTTCCCGCGAGGATTTTTCAAGAATGTGGCATACATTTTGATGAATCGCTTTCGACTTATGAAGACTGGGATTATCTGATGCAGGCCGCGTTTATTTGCGGCTGCACAAATGCGCGAGTCGAAACCGGGCTTTACCGGATATGGAAAAACACAGACAATTCCCTTACCAGCCATTCAAAAGCCGAGTGGCAAGAAAACTTTGAATATGTAAAAAGAAAGATGGCGGGAAACAGTTTGACGTTGAGTCCTGAAGAGGTCGGTGAATTGATTGAGCGTATGGCTGTTTATCTCGATATCGAGCGGAAAACAGACGATATAAAAGCGCATAATGAAGCGCTGCTTTCAGAAGGGGCGTCGCGCCTCAAAAACGCGAGACTCTATATAGATACAGGTAAAGGATATGACGAGGATAATACTTTGGAAGGATTGCTTTCCATTGAACAAAACACTTTTCGAATTGAATACGCAAACGTTGGGATTTTTGGAGCGCCTGTAAAGTACAGGTGGGATCCTACAGAAAATGAGAGCTTATTCATTGAAAACATACGCATAGAATTGATCCGTACTGATGGCTCACAAAATTGGGTTGACTACAAGAAACTGCGGACAAACGGGATGAAATACGCAAGAGGGATTTACTGTATCTCCAAAGATCCGAATATAAGCTTTCCTGCTGGAAAAGTTGAGGCAAAAAAAGTCATTGTTTCGGGAGATTGTCATATGAATATTCCGAGCGAAATTATAACAGAGCTGCGGGTACGATAGAAAACCATTGTGCATGAAATATCGGATACAATTTAATATAGTATCCAAACGTATGAACGGGATGCTAAAAGAGCTGGAAAATGATAATACCGCCAAAATAAAGCGCAGGGTCAATACCGCTTTTATACTGGCCTTTGTATTATTGATTTTGTTTCCGGTATTTTTGATAAACCATGATAAAAATTCAATCTCGGTAGCGGAGCAACGTGTTCTTGTGAATTTCCCTCCGGGAAGCGAGGTCGTAACGAAAGGATTCTCACAATTCCGTACGGACTTCACATCAGGACTTCAAGATCGCGTTGGTTTGCGAAATGTATTTGTAGGAGTCGCAGGCGCGACAAAACTGTACACACTTCGGCAAAGCCCAAACGATATAGCCCGGATTGGAAAAGACGGTTGGTATTTTTACACCGGGGATCACAATATTGAAATAGGTACAGGCGCCTATAAATTTACTGACGAGTGGCTTTCGATGATTGATGAAAATCAGCAAGTGATGAGCAATTACTTTCAAAAGAAAGGGGCTGTATATTTTTTCATGCCTTCGCCTGCCAAGCCAAGTATTTATCCTGAATATTTACCAGGTGACTATCAAGTTCAAAATACAGTTATCGACCAGGTTACGGATTCTCTTCAAAACAATACTGAGGTGAACGTAATTGCCGTAAAAGATTATTTGGTAAAAAATAAAGGATTGGGGAGACTTTATTTAAAGCAGGATTTTCATTGGGATACGCTTGGTTCATATCTCGCATACGAACAAATAATTCAAGAGATGAACAAAGTTGGGGTGCTGGACAACGCCAAGCCGATTTCGATGAATATTCAGGGAAAGAATTATGGACGTGGAGAGGTAAGCAACTATTTCGGTGGGATTCTTCCGAATGAATACGCGCCGGATGTGGTATGGGACGCTCACGCTACTGAAATAACAAGCGGCGAAGAATATGAACAGTTGAAATCGCTTTGTGAAAAAGGATTTTTGGAGGGGCATCGTTTGCTTGATCGGAATTTCACTGTCTATAAAAATCCGTCCGCAGAAGGTGGTACATTGTTGATTTATGGAGATTCTCAAATGGTGAATGAACGAAAAATACCGGCTTATCTGGCGGAGCACTTCAAACTTGTAGTCAATGTTGGCGGTACTCCGAATATATACGAGGCGCTTGACGACGCAGTAAAACCCGACGTTGTGGTTTTTCAACGTAGCGAACGGTACTTATCTCTGCTTTTCACGGTTCCCGGCGCATAGAATGGTATTCTCATCTGCCGTATTCATTTTTATTTTTCTGCCGGTTTGCTTGGCAGGGTATTATCTGATTCCAAAAGCAAAGTTCAGAGCAAAAAATATCTTTTTACTTGTAATGTCGTTTTTGTTTTATGCATACGGCGAACCAAAGTTTGTAATAATATTGATACTATCTATTTGCGTCAATTGGTTGTTTGGATTGTTTGCGGAAAAACTTCGTGAGTGTAAGGCTGCGAAGAAGAGGCTGTTGACTGGAATGGCTATATTTAACATAGGAATTCTGTTCACTTTTAAGTACCTGAATTTTACGATTTTTAGTCTTGACAATATGGTGGGAGCAAAAATAACGCAAACAGCTTTTGTGTTGCCAATCGGTATCTCGTTTTTTACATTTCATGCCATGAGCTATGTAATCGATATATCACGCGGCTCTGCGAATGCGCAAAAAAACTTGCTTGATACCGCACTTTATATTAGTTTATTTCCCGCGCTGGTTGCAGGGCCGATCATCCGTTACAATACTGTCGCGGATCAACTACGAAACCGCAATGTTTCAATAGAAGATTTCTCTGAAGGATTAAGACGATTCATCATCGGTTTTGCAAAAAAATTGATTATTGCGAATACAGTTGCTGCTTGTGCGGATCAGGCGTTTTCGACAAATACTGATGGAAACTACAATATTTCAGTTTTACTCATATGGCTTGGGGCTATATGTTATACGATGCAGATTTACTTTGACTTTTCAGGCTATTCAGATATGGCTATAGGGCTTGGCCGCATGTTCGGGTTTAGGCTTGCAGAAAACTTTAACTATCCTTACATATCGAAATCCATTACCGAGTTTTGGCGACGTTGGCATATCTCTCTATCAAGCTGGTTTAGGGACTATGTATATATTCCGCTTGGTGGCTCACGCGTGGACAGCAGACTTAGACTCGTTTTCAATTTGTTTGTGACATGGATGCTTACTGGTATATGGCACGGTGCAAACTGGACCTTTATCGTTTGGGGATTTTGCTATTTCTTTCTTTTAACATTTGAGAAACTGGCGGGCATCCCTCAGCGAGTTGTAAACTTATCGGTTTTGGGAATCTTTTACCGCATATTCACGATCCTCTGTTTTGTTTTTGGATGGGTGATATTTCGAGCCAGCGACTTAACGCATGCTATCACATATTTGAAGGCTATGGTCGGTAAAGGTTTCATAGGAGGACATACGGTCTGGAGTGACGTAGAGGCTCAATATTTGCTGTCAGAATACGCAATCATTCTTTTGATAGCGGTTTTAATCGCGACACCGGTTCCCAAAATGATTTTTGAAAGAATCTTTAATGACAAAAAAACAAAGGCAGCTATACTAATTATTAAGAACGGTCTTTATATAGTTCTGTTTTTCCTGGCTCTTTCATTTATGGCAAGCAGCGAATATAATCCGTTTATTTACTTCAATTTTTAAGGCCTGCGAAAGTATGTTATGATTTTAACGAATTGATATCTATTTATTAAGGAGAGTTAAATTGATGTTTGAAATCGGGTTTAATAAAACACTTCAGATTCAGGCCATTTTGTTCAATAATACTCCGGATAAAATAATGCTATCTCTGGATTCCATTGAAAACGCGCTGAGAATAGAAAAAGAAAGGAGCAATCTGCTCGGCAGTGTGGTCGTCTGCTATGGAGATTCTTCGGATAATCCTATATTTTACGACGGGGATATCGAATCTTTGAATATAAAATATAAAGCCTCATTTTATATTAAATACACCTACTTTGGTGTCAATGCTGGTTTTGGCAAGGGGCAGAATCTTTTGGGAGCCGAGTGCAATATGGACTATATGCTGATCATGAATCCCGACATTGTGCTCTCACCGGATTTCTTTGAATTTATGTTTGAGCCGTTTGCTCAGACCGATATCGGATTGGTTGAGGCTCGGCAAACCCCAATCGAACACCCGAAAGAATATGATATTGAAACCGGTGAGACATCCTGGGCTACAGGCGCTTGCATCATAGTACCGACAGATCTCTTCAAAGTGGTCAATGGATTTGATGCGAATAGTTTTTTTATGTATTGTGAGGATGTCGATTTTTCATGGCGGATTCGTCTCGAAGGGAAAAAAATCATTTACCAACCTCTTGCTTGCGCGTTCCATGCGAAGAATCTTTCATCCAATGGCTTCTGGCAACCGACAGAAGCGGAGCGATACTATACAGAGGAATCTCGTTTGATGATGGCCTATAAATGGTCGAATGATTTGTGGTTGGATGAACTTTTGGGGATGTATTTGGCAAGTGATGACCCCAATAAGAAAAAGGCATTAGGCACTTTTCATCAGAAGAAGGCAGAAGGGGCATTGCCGGAACAAATTGACAGCGATCACGCAATAGCGACGTTCATGAACGGGGAATACACCGCTCATAAATACATTTTATAAAGGGCAAGCAACCATGGAAAACGCACACAGCAAAATCAATATTCAACGAAAACGTATGGGCAAAGATTCGCCAATAAGCGAGTACCTTGAATGGTTTAAAAAGACAATCGGGACTGATGTCAGCCAAGAGCCTTATGAAACCTCCGCAGGTTCTTTCCCATTTTTATCAATCATTGTCATAACAGAAGGAATAATACCGGAGGCGCTTGCTGAAGCGCTCCTTTGTTTGACTGCCCAAGTGTGTACGGATTTCGAAGTTTTGGTCATTGGGCACAAATTGTCAGACGATCAGGAAAAAACCGTTTTGAAAATAATTGAAGACTTGCCAAAGTGGATTCGCGCCAAAACCAGACTGGTAAAAACAGATAGGGGTAATCGCGCGATGTCGCTTCACGTTGGGTATGCGATGGCCGGTGGTGAGTACATTGTCACGTATGACGATGCAAATACCGTCATGGCAAATTGGGTTGAAACTTTCAAAATGCTTTCAGAACTTCACCCGGGTACAGTTCTCCACGCATATAGTGTATCACAAGAATGGATAATAATACCAACAAAGGGCGATCGTGGTATTCTAAAAGCTGTGGCTTCTCCTGACAGCCAATACTGCGAGGATTTTGATTTGTTGCCCCAATTAACTTTGAACAAATGCCCTCCGGTATCATATGCAATCCCAAGATACGCTTATCATGACTTTGGTATCGTATTCGACACGACTTTGACTGCATATGAAGATTGGGATTTGCTTATGCGTACCGCCTTTGTGTGCGGTGTCAGCGATTCTGAAAACGTAACTTCAATTTGCAGACAAATCTCAAGCGGTGTTCCAGACTCGGACAATGTTCACGATAGAGAGGTGTTGGAAAAAGATTATTACTCGGTTACAAATAAATTCTCGGAATGCCCAATCGTTTTCCCCGCAACGGAAATACAGAAGTTGATTCGAGAACGCCTTTGTCAAGCCAAAGCGCTCGTCACCTCTGAAAGCCCCAAGCTGTATTATGATACAGGTTCGGGTTTCTGTGAAGCAAATACAGCTGTCGGGCGGGAAGAGGCCATTTGTAAATGGGTCTTTGAATCCTTCAGTGAAGAGTATTTGACTTCCGTACGTGTTGATCCATGTGAGTTCGGGCCTGGCACCATAATGGATTTTCGTCTTGAAATTCAACTATCGACAGGGGAAACACTAACGCCTACAATCGGCGAGCTTTCAACAAATGGTGTAGTGCGTGGTGATTCGTTTGTATTCCTTTTGGACGACCCAATGATAATATATGAACTGGAAACTTCGGGACATGTTGACCGGGTTCGCGTGTCATACTCGAATTGTGCATTCAATACTACGGTGCTTCAAGAATTGGACGCGCTATTGAAAGGGGATACACGTTCCCAATCAGGATCGTTTGCGCAAAGGTTAATATCTCGCGTAATGCGATTGTTCAAGAAATAATAATTCTTATAGCCAACTTGTATTCTTGTGTATACTGTAATGCTTTTGTGCTTTTCTTCTGGAATTGAACTCAAGCTTTTATTGCGAAACGGCAAATGATTCGATATAATACTCGCCATGGATGAAAAGATATTTTTTTACGAAAGTTACTTTTAGTAAGGGAATCAATAATAATTTTTGGGGAGATGAGTTTGTAAGGAAAACTGGGTAGTTTGAAGAAGGGTGGTTGCATTGAAATACGATATCGTGATTGTTACACACAATAGTACAGAGTGGCTACAAGGTTGTTTCAGTGCATTGTCAAGACTTGATTATGACAAACAGGAATTACATATCATAGTAGTTGACAACAATTCTGCGTTTGATACTCAAAAAACACTTGTTTATTTGCAAGAAAAATACAAAATGTTTGGAGCCTTTGACATTTTGGTACAAAAGAAGAACTATGGATTTGGCAAAGCTTGCAATATCGGAGCGAAAGCCGGGAATGCCCCATACATTTTCATGTTGAATGTGGACACTAAAATCGAGCCTGACGCCCTGAAAGAAATGGATATTGCGATAAGGCGTGATGAGTATGGTATTTGCGGAGCATTTGAAATGCGACAAAAACCTGTAGAAATGGGGCGGCACAACGATCCTGCTACTATGGAGTGCTCTTGGAACAGCGGGGCCTGTGTTGTTTACAGGCGAGAAGTATATGAAAATCTTGGCGGATTTGATGAAAATATGTTTATGTATTGCGAGGACGTTGATCTTTCATGGAGAATACGGGCGAGTGGCTATAAACTTATATATGTTCCTCGATCAGGAGTATTTCATTACACGCGTCGAAATGATAACAAAAAAGAATTTCAAGAGTATATATTTACTACATACAACAGGTTGATGATGCGCTACAAATATGGAGATCTAAAAGATAGAAAAGATGGGAGAAGAGAGTATATTCACGCTATAAAAATGCCTCGGTATTTCCCGTTTGTTAGAAGGGTTTTACTTAAGAATTACATAAAGCATTATTTTAATATTTGGCCCTTTTATAGCTGGCGTTTTAAAAACAGAGATCTTGTAAAGAGAATACCATCAACATATATCGAGGGATTTGAAATAATGCGAAATCTTTATCAGTTCGAACCATTACGAGAGACCCCTCTTGTATCAATTATTATACGTACCAGCAATCGCCCTGATGTATTACGCCTCACATTGCAAGCCTTGCGCCATCAAACCTATCGAAATTTTGAGGTAATTGTTCAGGAAGATGGATCTGCGGATGCGAGAAAAATGATAGAAGAGGAGTTCGGGGACCTTAAAATATATTATGAAGCGACAGGAGAAAAGGTAGGTCGCAGCAAGGTCGGCAATTTGGCTCTTGCGCGAGCAAAAGGTGAATTCTTCAACTTCTTGGATGATGACGACTTTCTTTATCCAGAGCATATAGAATTAATGCTTGCTTCGTTCGAAAAATATCCGGATGCGGATTTTATCGTTAATGGTTATATGCTTTTCAAACAAGATACAATTTCGATATCTCCATATCATTTTACGGTTAAAGCAAGAGAGTATCATGCGCCAGCCCGTCTTGATATACTGACTATGTGCAAACAGGATCAAATCCCTATTTTATCCGCGATGTTCCGTAGACATCTTTATGTTAAGATGGGGGGGCTTCGAGAAGATATCGATTCCAATGAAGATTGGGGCATGTGGCTGAGATTTTTGACCCTTAAACCCAAATATTATACAAACAATCGGGCTACTTGCGCATTTGTCTTTCCTGCGGATAACGGAGAGGTAGACGAAAGGATTAGGAGTTATCGTGTCAATTATGATAAAGTATTTGAAGATAAAGATTTGGTCTTTGAGTTTACTGCAAGGGAACTCAATAAAATGTACAACGATAATTTAGTAGATATGAAAAATTTAGTTGAGAGTGGCGGGATAAATGGGTTTTTGAACGACAATCTAGCATATTGATTGAGACTGGGGAGTAATATTGGAATTGCAAAAGGACAATAGCAAGGTAATTGTAGCCATATCAATGGTGAAAAATGAGGAGGATATCATTGAGCTTTTCTGCCGATATACCTTGGCGTATTGTGATAAGATGCTGATTATAGATGACGATAGTGATGATAATACTCCAAGTATCATCCAGTCCCTTGTTGAAGAGGGGCTTCAAATAGTTTTGATAAAGAAAGAGTTTTCTCTTGGCTTCTACAAGTTTGAAAGAATCAATGAATTGGCGATGCTTTCCTTTGAACAATATGAAGCTGATCTTGTAATTCCAATTGATGCAGACGAGTTCATTACAACGGATCAAAACTATTCTGTAAGACAAATTCTCGAAGGATTGCCAGACGATATTATTTATAAGTTTCGTTGGCGTACATATGTATTAACAGAAGAAGCGATTCAAAAAAAAGGGGAGTTGTTTGATCGGATTGAGAAATATCGTCCAATCGAATTGGAGAAAATGACAAAAATTGTTATCAGCAGAAGATTGTTGATCGACGATGGCTATATAATTACGCTCGGTCAACATCACTTGTTACCATCGCAAGGCTCTCCAAGCCGCGAAACAATAGTATCCGATAGTTTGGTGTTTGCACATTTTCCAATAAGAAGTATCGCGCAAATCAATACAAAAATTATCGTTGGTTGGATAAATTATCAGTGTATGCCGGAGGATAGAGCCAAATCCTGGCATTGGCCTATCATGTATGAATCAATAAAAAATTGCGGAGGTTTGTCAATAAAACAGGCTGAAAAGTATTCTGTTTTTTACTCATATTTTGATGACAGAACAGAAATAAATGAAAGCAATTTCCACAGCAAACTTACAACAAATCATATTGATTTGAAACATGTTTTGCAAGCAGACGCGCTACCATTAAAATTCACTCCGCCGCCTGAAGAAAATGAAATTAAGATTGGGTTAATTTTGTCTCATATCGAAAAAATGATCAAGGCATTTGAATCTGAAAAAAGTAATATGACTAAAGATTTTGAAATTGAAAAAAGTAAACTAGTTGAAAATTTTAAAACAGAAAAAGATAAAGAAATTGCACTTACTATCGATGAATTAAAAGCATCAAATTCATGGAAAGTAGGAAGGTTTGTGACATCCCCTGTCCGAATTTTGAGGCAATTTGTGTTTAGAAGCTTAAATTCTTAAGAGGATACAATATAATGGGACTTGATTCGCGGGTTGATTCCACTAGAGATAACAATATTAGCATCATGCGATTCATTGCGGCAGCATTGGTTATTTATGGTCATATGTTTGTATTATCGGTTCACCAGCAGCCCAATCTTCTTTTAGGCAATCAACCGCACATTATTGGTATTCGCATATTTTTTGTGATAAGCGGGTATTTAATTACAAAAAGCTTCAATTCTGACAGAAACGTTTTACGCTATGCGCTCAGACGGTTTTTCAGAATCGTGCCGGGACTCGTATTTTGTATAATATTAACCACGTTTATCATAGGCCCGATTTTAACAACTTTACCACTTGACAAGTATTATACAGATCCTGAAGTTTATGGATATTTATTTAAAAATATACTGTTTTCTCCTGTTTTTAATTTGCCAGGCGTATTTGAGAACAATCCATCGTCTGCGGTCAATGGATCAATTTGGTCTCTTCCTGTAGAAATAATAATGTACATCATTTTCCCTATAGTTTTCTGGCTGTGCAGTAAATCTCGCTACCAGACAGTATTGCTGACCATTTGCGTTATTGCAGTCTGCATTCTCAATGTGATTTGGAGTATATACTATCCTACGGATATATTGGTTGTTTATGGGACACCATTTAAAAATGTTTCTGATCTGGCGCCGTTCTTTTTCATGAGCGGATTATTCACTCTGCCATTTTATAAGAAGCTATTAAACATTCAGGTAGGTTTTATTCTATTAGTTATAGCGCAGCTATTATCTTTGTCAAACTGGAAAATGGACATTGTGCAATTTGTAGTTTTCCCTTATGCGATACTGTCGTTTGCTTTTGATTCTAAACCAGTATTTAAAGATTTTTCTGTTAAAAACGATTATTCATACGGGTTGTTTCTTTTTGGATTCGTTTCTGAGCAATCGATCATTAAATATTTGCTGATTGATAATACCATTGTTGAAAACCGAAATGTCTTGTTTGTGATCAGCATACTTCTTGCACTCGGATTTGCGGTAATGTCTTGGCATTTGGTGGAAAAGCCAATGCAAAAAATTGGTAGGAGGATGATATCTTTTGTTCCGTAAAAGGTGTGAGAAAGATTTTTATAACGCTTTTTTCCTAATTCTGCCAATAACGCTGATTTGTAATATTATTCGTTGCTTTTTACCTGCCATATATTGAATCCTCCAATAGTGTCAACCAATTTAAAAGTGATGGCCTGCCCGTCCTTAGCATAATGATCATTGAAATACTGCTCTGCTATATCGGTATTGAAATTATCAACGATATAAATATTGGATTTATCTATTACATCCGAATAAATATTTTGTAGACCGAAAGCCTGAAGTTTTTGTTTTGTGAATGGAGAGGGCGGTTGCCACTTTGATAGTTCATAGCCATTATCAAAGATATCTTTTGGAAGAGGAATTATAGGGTTCTGATAATAATTCCATGTCGAATAAAATAGTATCCTGTCATTCAAACCATAAAAAATGTAAAAATCGTCCTTGTGGGTTTCCATATAATTATATAAAGTATTTGCGTTAGTTTCTTTATCCGGCTTAAGAAGGTTGTTAGCCTGTTGTTGAATTCCTATAAAAGCCATCACAGATATCACTACAGATAAAGCAACAACTACATACTTTTGAACTACTGCGAAGGATGGTTTTATTGAATTTATAGATAGGGAAAGCATCAAGAATGAAATCCCTGCGAGATCAATTCCGTAGGTCGCACGGTAAAGAGGCCTTCCTAAAGTAAAAAGATAGAAATAACCACCAATAACACAAATGAAAAACACAATAGAAAAAACTCTCCACCGATTTGGAGTGAATACAAGGGATAAAGCAAGTAGCGACAGTAAAAAGATAAGATGTACACATCTTAAAGGATAATCATTAATAGATTGGCTTAACGTATTTACCATATCAGAAAATATAACATCCTTTGGGGGGGCTTCGGAAGTAATGTTTGAGGCGATAGCCCTGAGCTCTTCAATAGATACAAGATCCTCAGAATCAAAGTATGAAATATCGGACAAGAAAGACAAATCGCTTTTTGAAAAACCTAGCCCGTTATAATAACTTTGGCTCTTCTCATCTGTTGGTATTCCCCCATAATCTATTACGGAGACTTGAGCTGCATGAAAATCTTGATAATAACGTAAGTCAGGTGTTGATTTGTTGATTTCTATTGAAAACTGGTGTGAACCCAAAACTATGATCAGGACTGCTAATACTACAAAAAGAGATCGATAATTATTCTTGAGGAAGATGATCAATCCCGACTTATTTTTCTGTGTGATGTAGAATAAGGCCCAGACCGCGGCCAAACCGAATACCGGGTATATATTTGTATAGCGATACCATGATCCAAAGAGCAAAAGCATACACCCAATAAAGAGTAATTTTCTTTGGCATTGTTTATGGTTAGATAAATAATAGAGTACAGTGACTATTCCTGTGACTAAAAGTAACGCAGATGTTTTCGTAAATTGTATATCACAATAGTGGTCATAAGCAAATACAACAGGGACGAGAGCAGCAAAAAGAAAATTGATAATCCGCGAACCCGATTTTGAAAATATATACGAAAGCGTACAAAATGAGATAAAAGACAGAAAAATTTGCAACAATACCCACCCATTTGCAAATGGGACAAGAAATTGAAATCCATAAGCAATCACGCACAATATATAATTAATAAACCCAATGTAGAAATATTGATGTTGTATCAATGCCGCTACTGCCAGATCATCATGGATTTCATACTTGACGCCGAATATCGTTATGTATAAAACCAGAACAAGAACATTCAATATAATGGCTAACAACGGGCTGTTGATTAATTTATTTTTGTGATTTGTTTGCAAGAGATCCGTTCTCATTTGGAAGCCTCACTCTGTATGTATATGTATCTGTTCTATTGTCTTATATAATAACCTTTCAGCTTTTTCGACGGTTTCACCTTTTGTAATGACGTGGCCTATTCTGTCGGGGCCGACTTTGAATTGCCTTATTGTATCACCAATACCATAATCAATAGCAATCTCTACAATGTATTCATCGTCAATGGGTGGGGTTTCTATTTCTGATATTTTTCCAGTATGGTCGGAAAACAACAACTTACTGGCATTGGGAACCGGATTGACAGGAAAATCAAAGCTGGGATCTACGCCTGTGGCAACATCCAATATTTTTTCGTAATAGTCTATGCCGTAATATATACTGACAAGCTCGCAAAGGCATGTAGCTCCACCCCGGGCACCGATTTCCAAGACATATACAGAATTATCACAGAGTATGAAGTCTGCGTTGATTGCACAGTTATCAAGCCCCATAGCATAGATGGCTTTTTGTGTTTGTTCGAACGCGTCTTGAAGCAATGTCTCGGATATTTCGTACGGCGCATAATGTCCAACAGGCACACCGGTATCGCCTTGAAATACATAGTCGCCATGAGGCAATACAAACTTGAGCTCACCTTTATACACCAAAGCTTGTGCTCCAAATTCAATTCCTTCCAGGAATTCTTCGACAATGATATAGTCCAATTTCGTGGCTTCGGAAGAAACCTTCAGCGCGTTTTCAAAATCTTCCGGAGAATTAACCCTTATGATACCGCGGCTTCCGGACGTATCAGTGGCTTTGAATATCAATGGCAGGCGTAAGTCTTTTAGTTGATTGTCCAAATCTGGATTTGCCAATGATATTTTTCTGAATCTTGCAGTACGTACACCATGCTCCTCAAATACGGTTTTCATGAGCATTTTATTTGAAGCTATCTGCGCCGCTTGATAAGATAATCCGTTAAGTCCGAGCCTTTCACTTACAAAGCCGATAGTAACGATCGCCACATCGGTTCCTGTCGTACATATGGCGTCAATTTTTTCTTCAATGGCAACTTTTAATATTTCATCAGTGTTGGTGGTGTCGACGAAAAATACTTTGTCTGCAACAGATAGGCCAGGGTAATTGCCTTTAATGCTGCATACAATTGTCTCATACCCCATTTCTTTTGCTTTGCGTATTAATGGTACCTGGTATACACCCGCTCCAAGTATGAGAATTCTTTTATGAATATAGTTCAATTCCATTTTATAGTATCCCTTTCGTCAATAAATTTATTAGGATAGATTCGTACAATTTCAATTGTAAGATAAATAATATTATCATATCATGGGTATCAATGCATGGTATATATGGTTTAAATTAAAGAGTACTTACGCTATTGAAGGAATCCGGATGTTGGGATGTCACTCTGATATATATTAATATGAACGAATAGTCTGCGATTTATTATTTTTTCTCCTTTATTATAAACTGAGGCGCTTTGTTAATATTAATATAAGATCTGCCCACATATTCTCCCAGTAAGCCTATGCATAGCAATTGGATGCCACCGACCAGCAGTATGAGTACGATTGTCGAGGTCCATCCGAGAGCAATGCTGGGGTTTAGTAATTTGTTTATGATAAGGAGAATAGCTACAATGAACGCGGCAACAGAGAATACTATACCAAAGACGACGGATATGCGAAGGGGTACGATTGAGAATCCTGTGAATCCGTTTAACCAAAGCCTTAATAGTTTGGTAAATGTATAATTCGAATGGCCTTCTTCCCTCGCTTTATGTTCAACAAAACAGTTGCCGACATTATTGGTAACACGAAACACAAGCCCCGGTAGATATGGATATGGATAATCGTACTTAACAATTTCATCAACTATATATCTTTTGACACAATAGAAGCTGGATGATCGGATACCTTTGGGTTTCCCGGCAAGAGCAGTAGACATCTTGTTATTTAAATTGGATCCGAAGTTTTGTAACGAAGAATGCTTCTTGTCTGCGTATCGTGCGTAAACAATGTCACAATCATTTTCAATCAAGCATGAAAGAAGCTTGGGGAATTCACTTGGCGGCGTTTGCATATCGTCATCAAGCCCTATGACAATGTCTCCAGAAACATTATTCAATCCAGCCAATGTCGCGTTGGCCTGTCCAAAGTTCTTGCTCAAATTGATGATGGTGGTGTTTTCTGTCGTTTCTTTGATTGTCTTTAGGACATTCCAAGAATCATCCTTACTTCCATCATTGACCAGCAAGATTTCATAGTCGTCATTTGAATAAAAGGTAGAGACGGTATCTATGATTTCGGATACAACTTTCTGGACTGTTTTTTCAGAATTATAAACAGGTATGACAAAAGAAAGTTTACGTTTTACATCCAAGATATTTTCCTCCTGTTAATAATACTAACATTTATTTTAATCGATCGCATCAGAAGATTCGGTAGAAGATGTTCTCAATTTTGGCATTGCTATTACAGTCATAACAGCCATTATAGCCGTCAATACTATCATAGTGGCAAGGAATTGAAAACTTGCCCCAAACAGCCCAAACTGCTCAATTGCAAAATTGCCCAAAAGCAATGTAAGCATAGAAGTAATGATATAAGCAATGGATATGCGCCATTGTATTCTCATAATCGTTGTTACAATTCCAAGGAAATTGATAACTGCGTAAAAACCTCCCCCGACAATCAAGACGGTAAGCTGTATTTTTTGTACAGCCAAGTCGTATCCAAATAACCATGAAAGGATCTGTGTCCCAATAAAGTAAGCTACAACGATCCCTCCCAAGCTTAATATAACAATTATTTTTAGTTGTCGACTTACCTTGTGTCGAAACTGAGCATAGTTCTTTTGATCCCAATCAAGTGAAAGTTTCGCCATAATTGGATTGAAGATAAAATCTGCTAAAAGGCGTATTGCAAAAACTGGCATAAAAATGTAATTGAAAACGGCTTGATCGGTATAGGTCATTTTTGCGTCAATTACATATTTTGGCGCGTTTGTAATATACATTAATAAAAAAGCGGCAACAAACAATGGAAAGCATTGTTTGAGGATGCCTTTCACTTTTTCAGGACGAAAACCTACCTTTGTCCCGAAGTAATCCTTTCCTATCAGAACAGATGAAATCAGGAACAAAAGGACGGAAATGGCAAGGAATATAATTGTGGAGAAGAGGAATTGTCGGGTAATAGCAAGTGCGCAAATGTAAACAACCATGCTCCCACCGAATCTGAAAACATTAATGCGTGCGGATATGTCCAAGCGAAACTGCTGCTGGAAACGACCATAAAAAACCTCTGCGAATGCGTCCACGCACTTTACACCACAGAGTAGCATTATGATGACGCATTTTATTCCGTCATAGCCACTAAAAATGATCCCACAAATACAAACGACAACGGCAGACGTTATCATCAGGGTACATGTCGCCATCCGTGCGGCCAAATAATCATTAAATAAATATTCTTCTCGAATATCGCTTACTTGAAATCGTCGACCGTACATAGTGCCGGCAAAATATAAAAGATTTGCGATAGCGTAAGCGATGGAAAATAATCCAGCATCTGCGGTTCCGCAAATCCGGCCTACGGCAACCAATAGCAAAATAGCTTGAAGTGCGTATGTAATGCTTGAAAGCATGTTCCAAACGTAACCGTCCCTCTCAGTATTTTTTGAATTAGTAAATAGTTTTATCCACATAGAGAAGGTTTTTAGGCTTTTTCTTTCTTCTGAAATACTATAACGGCTGGATTACCAGCGACAATTGAGTTGTGCGGAACAGGTTTCGTCACAACTGCGCCAGCGGACACAAAAGAATTTTTTCCTATGGATTTAACCCCCGGCATGATCATGGCGCGTGCGCCTATAGCCGCTCCCTTTTCAATTATCAGAGAGGTTGGCTGAAAATTTGCCTCAATGTCCACATCAACCTCGCAATCATCAGATAAAACCCGTACAGCTTGACTTAAATGACGATGGGTATATATAATTACTTCTCTTCCGATTATGGCGCCGTCCTCTACTGTCAGCCCACCTGAGTAGTCAATATATGCCCCCTCATGTATATGTACGTGTTTCCCTATATGAATCATGTCAGACGATGGGTTGTGAAAAGGAGCAAAAACCACGCTGGAGCCTATTGTACAATTATCTCCTATATTGAACGTATGGCAATAGAAGCGCTTTCGAAGAGTGGACAATCCCGGCGCTCCAAATATTGCTGATCCCCAAAATAATTGTGAAAGATAGCGTAGGTTATTTGAAACACTCATATCTGCCTCCATTAGCAAATTCTTTGCTTATGCTATAATTACGTTAATAATTGTTTGTCGATAGCTATTATAATATGAAAAATACATGGTATTCTATAATAAATATAGAATGATTTATTAGTGCAACAGCCTGTCATGTACGAGACGGTGTTTGGGTAAAGGATTAAATATATGCAAAACAATGTGCTTCAGTATCTTGAAGACGCGAAAATAAAGTTTCCAAACAATATAGCGTATCAAAGTGAAAGCGAAACAATTACTTTTTCACAAGTTTATGATGAGGCAAGGCAAATAGGAAGCCTGCTTTGCAAATACACAGAAAGAGGTCGGCCTGTCATTGTACTTTCTGATAAAACAGTGCATGTCCCATCAATATATATGGGTGTCGTATATGCTGGATGTTTTTATATACCGCTGAGTACAGAACTTCCAAGTTTTCGTATAAGAATCATTATGGATATTGTGAAGGCTGATATTGTGTTAACAGCTATGCAGGACAACGCTATTATTGATTCGTTGGGGTTTGATGGCAGAATTGTTTCTGTTGATGAAGCAAAAGAACATGAAATTGATGAATATGAATTGGCGCAGAGGGTGAGCAAGACTTTGGATGTTGATCCACTTTACGTACTTTTTACTTCTGGCTCAAGTGGTAGGCCAAAGGGTGTTATAACCCCGCACAAAGCCGTGATTGATTATATAGATATATTTGCCAAGACGTTTAATATTAGGGGGGATGATATATTCGGAAACCAAGCGCCTCTTGATTATGTTGCGGCTATTCGCGATATATTTTTACCTATGTATAGCGGAGCTAAAACGGTACTGATCCCAAAGTCATTATTTTCAATGCCACAAAAGCTTTTTGATTATGTTAATGAATACAAAATCACGACGCTATGCTGGGTTGCATCCGCATTGGCTTTATGTTCAGAATTACAAGTATTTAAAGTTGCACAGCTTGAAACTGTGAATAAAGTGATTTTTACAGGCTCTGTTTTAGCTGTCAAACACTTGAAAGTATGGATGAACAACTTGCCACACGCGATGTTTGTTAACCATTATGGTCCTACTGAAATCACTGCAAGTTGTACATATTATCTGGTCGATAAGCAGTGCCTTGATTCAGAAGCTATACCTATTGGTATACCGTTCGGCAATACGGATATTCTTTTACTGGACGAAAATGGTCGGCGTATAGAAGCAGGGGCCATGGGAGAGATTTGCGTCAGAGGGACTTGTGTTGCCTTGGGCTATTATCACGATTTAGAAAAAACAAAAGAAGTGTTTATACAAAACCCGTTGCAGACCGACTACCCTGAGATAATTTATAAGACGGGTGATCTGGGCGTATTTGAGGCAGACGGCAACCTTTCCTTTCATGGTAGAAAGGACTTTCAAATCAAGCATATGGGGCATCGAATAGAATTGGGAGAAGTCGAAGCTACAGCTAGTTCAATGGAGACGATACAAAACGCTTGTTGTTTATACAGTCAAGAACAAGAACAACTATGGCTCTTTTACTCCGGTCAGTCAGACAATAAAGAACTGGCGAAATATTTGCGCACGCGGATTCCTTCCTATATGGTTCCCAGGAAATTGGTAAAGCTTGATACAATGCCTAAAAGCTTTAATGGAAAAATTGATATGGAAGCCCTTAGAAAAATCATGGGGGGTAGCGATCGTGACGGATCAAAGTTATAAACCCGTCTATAGTATTGAACACTTCAATGATCTTGTTTCGTCAAGCAGAAACAAGGTTCGATCTAAAAATATCAACTGTTATTTGCTTGCGGAAGAAATTGAAATAGATATAGCCAATTCGTGTTTTTTCTATGACGAAAGCGATGCAGGGCTATTAATATTTCGAGAATACCAATCTGCTTATTACCTCTATTTATTTGTAAATGTAGATATAGTCTTTCACATTAGTAAAAGAGAAAAACCAATCCTGGCAGATTTTGTCGGAAAGCATGACCTTGATGAAAATAATAGAAAATGCATAAATTTACTTCTAACAAATGGATTTTCACACTACATTACAGCCCGTCGGATGGTTAAGAAATATGTTTCTGACGACTTCATGTATAATGATTTCACACAGCCTGAATCATTTTATAGAATTGGATTTGCGGATTCTTCAGAAATTGATGCTATCTATATGCTTTGGTCTGAAAATCTGGATATCATCGCTAATCCTTTTTCAAAAAAATGGTTGACTGAACAAATTATGCAGAGGAATATCATTTGTGCAAAAGCAGAAAATGGCGACGTGATCGGCACGATACAAATAGCTCAAGCCGGCAAACTATCTTATATAGGGCGATTGGCTGTTTTGCCCGAATATCGTAGAAAAAAAATAGCGCAATCAATGATGAATTATTGTCTGGCACTTTCGTCTCAAAAAGATATTTCAAAAATAGCGCTTTGGGTTGAAAATAGTAATAAAGGTGCGATATCGCTTTATTCGAAACTTGGATTTGAATTTGACGGGATGCTATCTGAACAGTATTTATTATAGTGATTACAAAGATAAGGAGAGACATACGGATGGAAAAGTTGATGAGCATATTAGCAGAGATACGGCCCGATCTGGACTTTGAAAACCAGAAAAATCTGATCACCGAAGGGATTTTAGACTCATTTGATATAATATCAATTGTATCTGAAATAAATGATGTCTTTAATATTAATATTAGTGCCGCTGATATGTTGCCAGATAACTTTAATGACGCGTTTTCAATTTGGCATATGATTGAAAAATATCGTAGTAACGGTTGATGAGAAGAGAGCTGTCATAGTAACCCGGTTTCACAGCTTCTGAAGAAGACGTTATTATCCAGAGCACGGAATGTTATTCTATTGTTGCTTTTATTTTCCATAATGAGAAAATACCAACTTGTTCCACCGATTCAAAGTATATGGTTTTATCTATTAGAGCATAATGTTCATTGAAAAAGAGTTCTTCACGTTGACGTTGCATATCGTCAGTTTCAATCACATATATATGCTCATTGTCAACTATATCGCCAAACAAATTTGTCAGATTTCGCGTTGCCAAACGTTCTTTTTGATAAGGCGACATCATTGTCCAGCCCCCGAATGAAAAAATATTATCCTGAAATCCCTTTGGGATTGGCGCTAAGGGATTAATGTAATAGTATTGCCCCAAACGATAAGTTGCATTCACGCCGGATGAAGACATAAACGTTATATCGGGGTGCGATGAGATATAGCTCATCAATTGGTCGGAATTTGCAATGTCAACATCATTTGCGACAGGGGTTGGTTTGAGATGTCCGCTTATTGCTATGACAAAAATAGACGCGGACAAAATCGCAATTGCCGCAAGCTTTGGAATCAGGGTCTTACTATTTTTATTCCGCTCCTTATTAAAATATGGGCGATTATGTATGGATCGAATAGAGTACGCGCACCAAATAACAGCGGATAGGTCAATGATATATGTCGCCCGAAATGGAGTACGGCCAATATAGTATAGATATAAATAAGACAAGACATAAGTTACTGCAAAAAGAATGAAAAACGACCAGTACCGAAACCTGGTAAGTATCATGATCATAGCAGCAATTATTAACAGGAAAATGGTATCTATACCTCGCATATCTAAATTTAATATACTATGTTTAGTGTCACTGAAAAAACGATGTATTGATGACGGTATATCAGGAAGATTTCGGTTCAAGGATTGTTGTACCTGGTTTATTTGCTTCAGGTTTTCGAGACTGGCAACAGTATCGCTATCCAGAATCCAACTACGCATTAAGTTATAGTCATTTTCTGAAATACCCAGCGCTTGAAAAAACTCTACATTTTCAGCGTAATCAGGTTTCGGGTAATCCATGAACCGCGCTCGTGCGGAGTTGTATTCAGAATACACTCGTAGATCATCTGTTGACATCGATATTTTTGTTGACAAATTATCTGAAATGCCCATGACTAGGAAAACTGAAATAAGTATTGCTATTTTAATTTGAACGGATCGATTTTTGAATAGATCGAAGCTAAATTGTTTGCGGTGAACGATAATAAAAAACAAAGCAAAAATCGCTGCAAACCCTAAGGGTACATACACGCCAGAATTGCGATACCATGTTCCAATGCAAAAGAGGGCGCCGCCAAGGATGAGCATCTTTTGTCCGGATGAATGAATTGCCCCTTGCACCATAGCGACCAATCCCGTCACCATAAGTAGGGAGGCAGTTTGAGTAAATTGAAAAACCGTATAATGGTTATATGCAAAAATTAAAACGATACATATCCCAAGTATACGGATGTATGCGCTTTCCTTGGTTTTCTCCAGAAATATGAATGTGATAACAACAAATGATAAGAATGAAAAGGCCAACTGACAACCCACCCATGCGTTCCAGAAGGGCGTGATTTCTTGAACAAAAGCAACAAACGCGTTTAAAAAATAATTTGTATAGGTGAAGAAAAAATACCCTCTTTGTACCACTGCCTGCGACAAGGCAAAGTCGTCATTTGTACCATATTTCAGGTTTGTAAGGTACATGAATACAAGTAAAATGATAAAATTAATAAAGACGGATAATAAAAAATTTGTGCGGGATGTATCTTTGGCACAAATATCAATAAGTATCTCTTTTTTTGACCTTTGGTTCATTATGAAAAATTATACAATAGTTTTTCCATAAAAAATACTTAATAGAGATCAAAATAATCCACGAAAGTCACCAGTTTTTGATAAAATGTTACTGTTCGTTGGGACTGAATTGATGCGAATTTGCTGACATGAAGAGAAAAGAGAAATGACTAAAACAGACGGTGAAATTTGTAAGGGCATTGCTGTATGCCTATTGTTGTTTCATCATCTTTTTGACGGACAGTTTTATCTTGGCGGATACGCCGTTGTATGCGTACCGATTTTCGCATTTGTTACAGGTTTTGGGTTTTCTGAAAAATATCGTCTTACTGACGGATCGATTAATTTTTTTAGTGTATCCGCAGTATCCGCGACAAAGACTTGGATCCATTTTGTTTATATCGCAATTATAGTACTTATTGTCAGCGAATTGATGGGAGTGAAGTCTATTCCTGATGTCTATGGTTCGGATGGAATCGGGCAACCGGCAATCAATCTGATATTAAACATTTCACAATTGAACATTTTTACTGGAACGCCGCGATTGTATGATGCTTGGTGGTATATGAAGTTGTATTATTTGATAATTTTCCTGATGCCTCTGCTCTATACAATTGTTAAGAAAATGGGACCTCTTATCATTTTGGGAACATGGTTGTTTTTCGGTGTAGCCGGGTTTTTACCTTCGCCGAGGAATTCGCCAAACATTATTAGCCGGTACTTTGAATGCATCATTCTTGTGATGATTGCCATTGTCTTTTCGCATAGTGAACAAATCTTGCGGTTTTTTCGTCCAGAAAAATTATCGGGTTATATTATTAGCGCCTTTATTATTGTTGCATTGTTTGCGTTGTCTGTCATAGTGCGACAAGCCAGTTTAGGAGACTATGGCAACAACTTGTTTTATATACCTGGCACATTGGCGTTTGTTTTCTTTTGTGTTTCATTCATTCGGAAAGTACCCTTTCTCAGGACTGTTCTAGTCGCGCTGGGGCGTCATTCATTGACAATTTTTTTATCGCACATTATGCTTAAGTATATTCTTACTAATTATGGAATTATTTCAACTGGAGAAGGGTATCGCTGCATTGCCTTTTTTGTATTATTGGCAGCATCTTTCCTGGTTGCTTTTGTCTTGGACTGGTCTTATAAAGCGTTACGTATCGAATCTGTGATTATCAAAAAGATCAAATTAGGCAATTCTTTATCTATATCATAAGTTGTGGAGCGCGTCCACAAACGGAGTAGGATGAGTTTTTGTAAGTGATAGTATTTTTTAGAATCAATTACTTTGTATTTATATTTATTTTTAGTAAAATAATTGTTATTGTTGAGAAGTTGAAAATGGCATATATTTTATTGGGAAGATATAGTAACTGCTTCTGTTTAGGAGGTTGTTTTGAGAATACCGTTTAATAGGCCGCCGATGACGAATAAATCGGGTAAATATTTGTTGGAAGTAATGGAGGGCAACAAGTATAGCGGCGACGGGACCTTTACAAAAAAGTGCGTCGAGTGGATGGAGCGTGAAATCACAACAACGCTGGATGAAAAAGGCTCGGCGGGCAAGGCTCTGATGACGACTTCCGGATCCCATGCGCTTGATATGGCGGCGTACCTTTGTGGTATCGAACCGGGCGACGAGGTCATCATGCCGTCCTATACATTTTCATCCACTGCGAACGCTTTTGTCGGATGCGGTGCGAATATAGTTTTTGTGGATATTCGTCCTGATACAATGAATATTGATGAAAACCTGATTGAAGCAGCAATCACTTCAAAGGCCAAAGCGATCGTGCTTGTACACTACGCGGGCGTCTCGTGCGATATGGACAAGATCAGTCATATAGCGCAGGAATACGGTTTAAGAGTGATCGAAGATTCAGCACAAGCGCTCATGTCTACATATAAAATGAAGCCGTGCGGAGGGATGTCTGATTTCGGGTGTTTCAGCTTTCACGAGACGAAAAATTTCACGATGGGCGAGGGTGGCGCACTCATCATAAATGACAAAGAAAATATAGAGCGCGCCGAAATTATTCGGGAAAAAGGTACAAACCGGAGCCAGTTTTTCCGCGGCGAAATAGACAAATATACATGGGTTGACTGGGGGTCTTCGTATCTGCCGAGCGA
>Ga0123357_10000958_pt1 | contig 29375 bp, 14 predicted proteins | sample TergutEmb28metaG_FD_89873 | JGI IMG/M metagenome (GOLD analysis project Ga0123357, IMG submission 89873) | Embiratermes neotenicus P4 segment gut microbial communities from Petit-Saut dam, French Guiana - Emb289 P4 | ecosystem: Host-associated > Arthropoda: Insects > Digestive system > Gut ...
AGTGGCACCCCCCCCCCCCCCCCCCACACACATGTATATATATATGTGTGTGTGTATATATATATATACCACAACGTAACTCAATTCACACTTTATATAAGCACTTTGAAAACAAATGTTATATCCTCATGGCTAAAATTCATGTTGCTTATACTGTAACGAATTTGTAAAATTTCTAAGGGCAGCCTTGTAATGCAAGCTTAAGACGGTAAAATTACAGACGTGGTCTTGAGTCGAGTTCGTCTCGGAAGCAGTCTGATCTTCCCTCCTGAAGGTTAAATCTTGGCATCTTTCACGCTGTCGGGAATGCACGCGTTTAAAATCAAATGGCAAATATAAATATTACGAGTTCTCTTGCGAGCTTCGAGAGAGGCTGGAAGATGCTGGCATGGACGAAGGGCGTGCTAGCACTGACGAGGCAGCACTTTACTTGGGCGGCACGAGCAACCGCCTCAGTGTTCGTGTCCGAGTTTATCAAAGTCGTCTTCTCTCAACCAGTATTAATTGGACCCCCAAAAGTGAACACATTTTTTGCAGCTTCATGCCACTAAATATATGGCTGTCTTTGTTTTTGCAAAAATTCAATGAATGGAAAGGTAGAAAAGTCAATGAACAGATATACTCGTATCTGCCCGCATATTTTAATTAAGGAGGTCACAATGTCGGCAACTGCTAACATAGTGCGAGTTTAAAAGATTTCCTCAAGTTTCCCGCACACGGAATACCGTCCGTTGCGCTGCGTGTATACTGATTTGGGTACCTAAATTTTGTCTCCTGGATGTGGGAGTTGGCGAAGAGACGGTTGACTTACAAGCTCGCTGATATAATGGAACTTCCACGTTCTATGCACTAACGTAGAGTATAATATCTGAACCAGTAGGTATATACAAGATAAGCTTGAGTGAATGCAAACCTTGCATTCATGATATCTTATGATAAACAAATACTACGGGGCAACAGTGTTGCGAACATACTGGCGAAGTTCAGGGCTTCATCGGACATCGCACTGATTGTCAGTAGGCAGCCTTTAGAAGCCGTTTCATGACTACGGGTTTGCAGCTACTTAACACCAAGTGTACCTACCTCGTCGAAACTTGGCCTTTCTGTACCTAATAATGCAGAGACTGCGTTCTAACTACTAGATATTTAGCAGATACATGGGTTTGGTAAAATCCTATGTGTATGGGTCGGTTTTGTCACCGACGTCATAATGACAATTCGTCCTTGCGTGCATGAATGACTTACTGCACTCCTCATGCATTCTGCAACCTGTTTTACGACAGGTCCACAAACTCTCCCAAAGCGAAGTCCCCACATAGTGAGAACTAATGCGTTTTCTTTTCATTTACGACAACCTCTCTTTTCATTAAGGTCATCCAGCAGCTGCTGACTCTTCTTTCTCGTCTTCCCGTCACTTATATCCTTCCCACTATCATTCTTTCAGTAACGTGTTTTAGAAGGCAGTTCTTACGCAAGATGTGATCAATCTCGTTACCTTTCCTTCTTTTATTGTTTATAGGATATTCATCTCCTTCTTGACCCTCTGTAAAACCTCTTCATTTTTTACACGATCGATCCAACTGATCTTCTCCATCCTTCTCCAGCGCCACATTTCAAAACTTTCCACGTATTTCCGATCTACTTCCCGAAGTGTCCAAGTATCAACACCGTAAAATTCAATGCTTCAAATGTAGCACACTACTAGTTTCTTAACTAAATTTAAGTCCAATTTGCGGCTAAAAAGATCCTTATTCTTACTGCATGCTTCTTCTGCCATGGCAATCCTGGATTTAGGTTCACTATTTCTTTTATATGGCTCAACAGTCCCTAGTGGTCCTAGGCCTCCTCATTATCTAGGTTTCACGATCACACTCTGAAACACCACACTTAGTAGGACTCCTCCACGAATGCCCAGTTCGTCGCAGAGACCTGTACCTGACAACACACAACACTCACAAGCAACACGCATCAATGCCCCCGGCAGGATTCGAACACGCAATCCCAGCCAGCGAGAGTCCGCAATTCCACATCTTAGACCGGGAGGCCACTAGGAGTCTTGCAACACTATATACGTCCAAATTTCAATAAACGCTTCTTTGCTCAGAATAATTACCATAACATGATCAAGAAATTGTATTAGGAATATAATGTTCAACTACCAGTTCTGTATCTTTTGAATAAACAAATTAATTTTGTGTCCTATTTAAAATACTCATTATATGAACAGTAAATTGTAAATGTTCAAACAATCTGACAACTTGGTCTTATGATGGGGGCGTACGTTGGCAAGAGCTTCAACCACGACAATGTTTGTATTGAACACTTGCAAGGACATTGGGGAATCTCTCTTCAGTCGTGGCATAAACCTTCATTGACTATGTTTCCGTCTGTCGCCTGTGTACTATCGTAGAATAAAATTGTATAAGAGAAACATCTGGCGAATTTCTCATCATTTCACAGCAGTTGAGGACAGCAGTCACGTAGGCTAGTGGAATATGAAAGTTTAGATGGAAAATAAGTTTCTTATTCCTTCATATCTGCTGAACAACTCTCAGCGTACAACTCGGTAGAATTTCTATTCACAAATTATGTCAAATTTGTTAATACAAACAAATGTCACAAAAGAGAACACATAAAACATGACACGTGTACAGTATTGAATATAAGCCCTGACTCTATATTCCTACGTGTTTAAAATTACACGTTACTCTTGGGTGTGAATTGGACTCTTTTATTCCGTGTCTAGTCAAAGTGTTATCTCTTTTGTCAGGGGGTCTGTGTATGTTCACTGACGTCTACTCACGCCCACTCCTAAGTAATCTAACCCGTCTTGTCTACTTTCTTATCTTCTCGTGATAGCTGTCAATGTTTCTTCCTTCTGTATTCCAATACAATATTAGAATAACACGAAGATTTACCATCGCTGGACAAAACCCAATCTAACCTCCGAATCACACAGGTTATCTTGGCAAGTTCAAGCATCATGTTCCGAGTAATTATCGGTGTTCCAAGGGGACTTCTTCATTACTGTATAAGACCTACAATTTTGCGTGGAATTGAAGTTCTACATGCTTTTAACATAGACACTAAGTAAAGACGAATGTTCAGCTTCACGCCCTGTCCTATTTACCCAGAAAAAAAAGCCTCCGTTTGGCATTGACTAGGAAAATCTGTGGGCCCCAGAGCTGGTCAGGAAGCTTTAAATAAGACAGAACGCTCTGGCCCCTGTCAGCAATTGACAATCGTTTCTTCAATTATGTTATTTTTCTCACAAATTGCCACATAAAATGTGCAGCTACTTATAGTATTCGTCTACGTGTTGCAAAAGTAATTTTTGCTGCTTCGACGATGATAGAAGCGCTAAGAAATCAGGCATTTATGTGTTTTTCCCTCATTTGTTGTCCACTGGAATTCTGATTTAGTGGTCCGGTGTCTGAATTTTGACAGCGGGCAAAGGAAAAGTCTTTGCCAGATATAATCCCAACATATTTTTCCGTTTCTTAGGGTGAACAAGCTTTAACCATGTTTCGCAGCCATTTCAGAATGAATTCAATAAGAGATCGGTGGTATATTTTGAGAAACAATGGACTTGTAACGTAAATTTTAGCAATAAAATTGTCTGTAGTTAATGAAATAACAATATGCAGATATTTTGACGACACAACTCAATTTCGAATTTTATTTTTGTAGCAGCAATGGTTTTCTCTAAAAGAAAAAATACCTACAAAGAAGCAAACATGAACAAATAAGTCGAAAAGAGACAGTCAGTTAACTGTAGATTCCATCCTACGGAAATATTTCAAAATGAAATTTATACACGATTATTCTTCACAACCACTGTCTGTTTTGTCGAGTTTTGGTTGTCCCACAGTTAGCATGACACTCTGAGTGGCGTTTCCTTACACCGCTTGCAGAAGGGAAAAGTCCAGATTCCATAGATTTTCGGCGATGTGGTAAAGTTAGGTACAAAAATCACAGAAATCAGATACGGGATTTCTCACTTCCTCTCTCTTTCCTAGAAAGTACCACAGAACTTTCAACCGGATCTGTTACAGTCAGCCAGCATGCGAATCAATATATCCCTGACAAATCACCGACGTACGCTTTAAAGCCAGTGTTCGGGGCACGTTTGATCAGTTCAGTTTCCCTTACAGAACGTACTTTTCGTTAGAGATGTGTGTTTCTCTCTTGCAGTTTTGGAGGGAAATGCCTTGTGTACGTGACTTGAGTTAGATGTCATTTTGTCGTGTGACAGCAACGAATCTGGCTTTGATAGAAGTTACGAATAGAAAGATATGGTACGAAGGGAAATCAATGGCCGACCCTTCAAAGAAATGATGGGAGCAGATTGTAAAGGGTGTACTTCGTGACGCAGCACGCATAATTTACCAGGATCTTTCTTTCGCAGTATCATGTGATTTCAACGTACACAAGTAAATGTAATTCATTGACAGCCGTAAAAAGTACGGCTTCCGTTGCGCTGAAATTGATGAAACTAAGGAATGCTCAAAAGAATTATGTGCAGAGGTCTGATAACAAACTTTACCCAAATCAGGAAGTAAACGTGGAAAATAGTCTTACGGATATAATTAAGACCCACAAAATGCACTAACTAAAACACAATAAAATAGATCACAAAACACACTTCATATCAAGTGTCACCTCCTACATGTTTCGGCACTTAGGTGCCATAATCAGGGAGATTTTCAGCAACAGAAGTTTGTAATGATGATTGCACCTTGGTGCCGAAAAGCGTAGGAGTTAGCACGTGGTAGGAATTGTGTTTTGTGATCTATTTTATTGTGTTTTAATTTGTGCGTTTTGTTAGTTTTTAAAAAATATGTAACGCAAGAGAACGCACCGTATCAACATCACAACATTTACAGATATAAATTTATGTACACATCATCAATCAACTACAGCTTTCACTGGGCTGATTTTCACAGAACTTACAGTTAGTAAACTTCTGTTAACATTTCTGCTCCGAAGTGAATCTAATTCGGAAGAAAAATGTAGAGATTAGGGTCAAAATTTGATTGACGCCCTGAATAAAGTACAGCTTTCAACGCACCGATTTTCACGAAAGGCAGCAAATTTTTGAGCGGCATTACTTACAGAACTAATAAACCAAAGTTTCCACAAACTGATCAGTAAATTTTAAAACTGCGGATAGAAACAAATTTACGCCCTACGTGAAGTATGACACTGCCCTAATTTTCACGAAACTCGCGCATGCTCGACAGCTCCTCCTAAAAACAAGGTGAAAATCTACAGTTCATAAATATTCGGCAGACGTTTAGACCCGCAGACAGACAGATGGATGGACGTCGTCTGCACATAAGGGGTTCCGTCTTACTACGTAACAAATGCCTAAAATTGGTGACTGAAACAAATTATAAAGTACAGATATAAAGAGAACATCCGTCTTTCACAGCTGACACTTTTTGTATCCTTATATGCGTACATTTTCATCACAACAGATGTCCCACATAAAAACAAAAAGTAAGTTCTGAAAATGATTAAACGAATATGCGGAAATGTTAATATTCGGACGTAAACTCTTTCTCCTTCTCTCTCTCTCCCTCTCCCTCTCCCTAACCCTCTCTCTCTCTCTCTCTGTGCTTGTGCGTGTGTGTGTGTGTATACAGAAAATGAAACTGAAGCTCCAACATAGAGATGTAATTTATTTAATATTTTATAATCGGTTCAAAGCTGTCAGAATATACCATCGAATAGCAGAAATATAATATTAAATAGTTTACGTCAGCAAATCACTTTATTACTCAAGGTAATTATAAGGCTTATATAGGTAGATGCATTTGGCTTAACTAGCCGCAAATTTGAATGGAAGCATCACGATGTGCTTGTAACGTAATACAATATTAAGTCGTGTACGTCAGCACAATCATTTATTACTCAAGGTAATTATAAGGCAGAAAGCATGTGTAAGAAATTGGCACTATCCCAGCATTTGGAATAATGTATCGAGTTAAACAAAGAACAGTTCAGTACGCGCAGAGTCCAGGCCAAGGCACGTATCCGGGTACTACTCAATACGAATCAAGGCTGCCAGCCACACAATCAAGACTTCGCTAATCGGTGTGGTAATACGGACTAATAAACACAAGGCATCCGTAGCAGGAGAGGAGACAGAATAGTATGTAAATAACGAAAAAAGGAAACAAAAAAGAAGCGGAGAAAAAAGAAAATCAGAATGACTAAAAGAAAGAAGGTTAAAAAAGGGAAGTGACTGTAAGTAGGAGCTACAAGAAATAAAAATCAAAATACAAAAACGGAAAAGAATACATAAATTTAAAAAACTTACAATTCATGAGTAAACCGAATAAACATTGTTATCTAGGAATAACACATTTTGGAACTTTGTGTAGACGGTTGATGTCTATATTAAAAAAAAACACCTCAAGCGTTGTGGTAAGATTTTATGAAGAAGTACATAGTCTAGCATTCAGCAAAGACAATGAGGAGGAAGAGAATAAAGTAATTAAGTCAGAATTGCGAGAGTTTGGATTTGCTTTTAAGAAAGATCCTGGCTATTGGGAGGCAAGGCTTGGAGGATTTGGTTGAATTAAGACAAGCAATAACAAGTGCCATTGTGACGACACTTGAGACTGCGCACATCAACTGCAAGACAACAACGCATTCTAATGGACAGTCCCCTGAAATCCACATTGTCTTAAAGACATCAGCTTTTGTCATTATAATGTGATACTTCTGCATGTTACTGTTTTGAATAAAACATGAAGTTCGAGCAAGCTAAAGTAAGTAGTTGTTATGAGCTCCCAAGAGACCTCTTCTCTGTTTTCACAAACAAAAAGAAGCTCCTCATTTTCTCCATCTCCTAATTTTTAACTCCCACATTTTTGTTGTTGCTTCATATTCCCAATTTCTGCAACATTTTCTATTCGTTCTTTACGCTGGTCTTTATGAAATTCTGACATAGTTTTTTGTCACTCTATTTGACGACGCTTCCTAAACTGGCTAAACTTTAGAGCTTTAACATTCAAAACTTCTACAGTCTACATATAGAGAACATTTATGTGTTCTGTATGACTTGAAGAGAACGCGATTATTTCCCTACACAACATTAAGTGACTACTTCCTACTCCCGATGCAATGTGTTTGTTGTGCAGTACTAACTGAAGAGCAGCACAAATAATGCAATGTGAAAAAACAAAACTCTTTTACCAACTAAACTTACAAACATTACATGAATAAAAATGAAATATTCCTCCTTTGTATCTGGTTACATAAGCACCAAACAAACATGCGTATCACAAAAGACGTCTTTATTAATGTGTGTTACTACATTAGACTCATGGTAATATTACGCTAAGGTTTTTGGGGCCACTGTCCATTTGAATAAATGTATCTTGTATTAATTTTTATGAAGTAATAATTTTTATATGTTTTCTCTTTATTAGTGTAGTACACTTGAATTTTAAATTAGAGCTGATGGCTTGCAAATGAAAACTAGCATGAAATTCTTCCTAGAAACGTCCAAAATCGCTTCAAAATATTATCGAATTCCATTAAGTGAAACGTTTGATAGGACATGTATTTTCTCTCCATTACGCGCACACATTATGCACTGAACCACACAACGGCATTGTGTTACTTAGTAATAAGAGGAAAAGTAGTACCCATACGATAAAAAGATTTTTAACGGATTACTGTATACCGCAATAAACATCACAAATTATAAAGCGTCGACGCTGGAGTAAATGGGTAATGGTAAACTGGAAAAAACTTGGAAAGCAAGCATCATGGCTTAATGGAGGCTATATACCAACATGTTCTCAGGGGGACTGAGGAAAACCACAAAAATGTGTCAGGATACACGTGTGTTGGCCGAGCTTCGAATCAAGCCCTTGACGATCAAAGGGCAAGAGTAACCGCTACATTAGTCTGCCCTCCGATATGTCAGTAGATTCGAACGCATTATACGCCTTGTATTAATGTTGATACACACAAAAAGTAACAGTTCACAAAGAATGTTATAAGTTTGTAAGATTACTGATTTTGAAACCCCCTGTATTCTTGATGCAAACTATCTCTCGGACTGACAGGACAGGCAGTTCGGAGCACCATATCGTTTACAAAACTCCATTTCCGAATATATCTGCCTTTTCTATTATCAATTTCCAACGTTTCTTACGTATATTTATTTTTCTATCCACCCCTTCAGCTGACAACAACAAACACAAACGTGACAGAGACAAACTCGACACGCCAACTCAAAAACATACTACGATGTTATTATAAACACAAAAAAAATAAGTTTGGTAATGCAGAAGATTATAGAAGGCGACTCGGTATGATGGAAGAAGAATCGGAATAGGTGACCATTTTTATTTCCATATTTTGTCTTCAAAAATTTATAACTGTTAATCTTTTGTCGAAGAACATTTTAAAACCCTCCGACAGGGCGGTAGCGTGGGCAGTGTAACTCGCACGCAGGGGGTTAATCCGGAAGACGATCTATTAAAATGAACAATCGGAGGAAGAAATGTCGCAGTTCTCTCGGTTGCTTTGTTATTTGACTCTTATGCTACAAAAGGCGCTTATATATACTACCGAAGTTACACACAATGAATGAGAATCAACATTGTTATAGAGAATAAGTGGTACCTGACCTGAACACAGGCCGATTTTGAATGCATTCCTACATCCAACGGTCCCCGATGTCCGAAATAACTTTACTTTGTGCGAAAGTTCCCGAATTTTGCCCATTTACACCTCTGATGAAAGGACCTTTCAAGATAAGATAATATGGATCACTGGTGAAATGATAATGATAGGGAAAAATGAAGCATTCGGAGAAAATCTGTCCCAGTGTTGATATGTTCCCTAGAAATCGCAATTGGACTGTCCCGGAACTGAACCCGGGCGTACAAGTTATCAGGCCGGCGATTAGAAGTCTGAGCCATTGCAATACGCCAACGAATGAGAGCCACTATGCATACATATCCTCACCGTGGGTGAAGAAAAAGAAGACACTAAATTTGGTAGGAATACAAGAGAGCTATGGAATATTGAAGCATACTGCAAATATTTCAGCTGTAGAAAGCCGCAAGCACACGAAATCCTACCATATACGACTCTGTGATCTTAGGACACTGTACGAAGATGAAGACACAACTTGGCGTCACTATTCTTACAGTGACACAAAAAAAAACTATTTGATGAATTATGTTAACAGGCACCTTGATATTGCGTGATTCACAGCCATGTCAATGACACTGACCATTTACGATACTTACATTACTCGTATTTTTGTCAGTTTACCCGACAAACCAGCTGTGATTATGTAAATGTAAAGTGATCCCGTTAAAGACCCGGTGTGACCCAGAGAGTGGGAAGAGGTATAGCTCTACTCTTCTATGACCGTGGCACTAGAAGGGGGTGAGTGGTCAGCAGCACGCCCCGGGCCGCGCTTTACCCTCGGGAAAGACCCGGTACCCATTTTACAGGAGGCTGGGTGGGCCCCTGAGCCGGTCTGGACGGGCTGAAAATCTCGCAGCTGTAGGTAGGTAGTCTGCAGATTTTGCGGGATGGAGACTGAAACAGTGCAGCACATTAGAAGAAGAAGAAGAAGAAGAAGAAAAGAAGAAGAAGAAGAAGAAGAAGAAAAAAAAGAAGAAGGAGGCAGTCTTAATATTTTAGTTTCCATCTTTTCTGTCACTCTGGATATGTCTACTTTCTTTTCATAAAATGCAGTATTTTGATAGAGTAGGTCAAGTAACACTTATGCATTAAAATTCAGTAATTAAAAACGCTTAAAATTGCACATTTAAAGGACTGAGGCAGGTCGGATATTAAAAGCTGGCATCACCAGTCTGTGATTGTAGACTTCTGCGCATCCATTTCAACAGAAACTTCAAAGTTAAGATCTTTTGTCATCAACCCTGTAAGCGAAGATGCAGTAGTATCCAAGTTTCGAGTTACACTTGTAAAGTGGTGGTTCTTGCCCTGCATTATTCACCAAATTTACGCCGTCATCGGGCAGATCAATAGACAAAATGTAGTCTGGACAGTAGATAAAAAATTGCAGAACTATGTTGCACAGAAACCTACGATTCTGCAGTATATTTCATTGCTCTCTAGACTCTTCATTCTTATATTCGCTCTAAAGAAAACATCTTTTTAAAGTACAAACTCCCTTCTACTCTAAAGTAATATAAACAAACAGAAGCCTATGTTCTGCTTGGGTGAACTAACCGCTGCTTGCTTCGCGTCGTGACGGCTGGTTGTCGTGAACCAACTGAAAACGTCAACACACACAAATGTTAGGACCGCGAGAATGTCGGGAGATATTTACATAACAGGGAACTGCATTAGGTTACCACATAAGTTGTCATATCAAACGTTATGCGGTGAGTGACACATGTAGCATGCATGACGGAGACATGAAATACATAAAAAATTGTAGTAAAGTGTGTGAAAGGAAGGTCTCAGCGTAGATGAGAGGATGATACTAAAAGAGATCTTGAAATAATGGTTGTTAATTAGTCGACTGTATTCAACTTACCCAAATTGGAATCCAGTGGCTGTTCCTGTGAAGATAGTAGTAAAAGACCGTTGGGTTTCCAAAAGGGAAGAGTGCTAGCTGATTAACTGAGCAACTTCCAAGACAGAAGATGCTCTATACACTTTACTGACAGACTATGGGATTAGAAGGACGTACTCAGTAGTAAGGTGCATTTGCGAAAGTCATTTATGCCATCGTATATCGAAATATGAACTTGTTGTAAAAAGAGTGTTGCCCGTCTGAATCAAAACGCGGGTTGAAACTAAAAGTTCCAGCAACAAACGAGTTGGTTACGGATACAGGAAATCATTCATTAGAGCACAGAATTGGTTGTAAACACTATCCAACTAACCAACCAATCAACCAAAAAACCAAGTAATTAAATAACCAAATAACTAATCAAGCAACCGACTAAACAACTTTTCAAATAACTAACGAACCAACTAACCAATTAACTAACCAACTGACAAAGTAACAACAAACTAACTAACTCCGTTGAAGCACTGTCCTCGACATGCCAACAGTTCCCGCAGCTGGTCCAGAAATTCGCCGCATTTTATGGGTCCCAAATATCATTACATTACAAGATTCCCTCTCTTGTCCCAGTCATGGTTCAGATAAATTCAGTCAAAACCGCATCATTTATTTTAGTGCTGTTCTCCCAACAACACCTTAACCTTCCCAGGTCTACATGTACGCGTTTCTCTTCTTCTCTATAGCGCCACAAGCTCCATCCCGTTTGTATTCCTTGATAAAATCACACACGAATATGTGGTGAGGAGTACAGTCATACAGCCTCAAAACTATCTCTGCATATGGTGCACCATACTTTCATTTTACGCAGCATTTATAGTTTGTAAAAAGAATTCCCTTATTTTTATAACAGTCTGTACAGTACTCGATTCTCCGATCTGACTGTTGATAAAAAGGGCTATCACATACAATGGGAATCGAGAGATGTGAATATTTTGAAAGTCCTTAAGCTGTCGTTGACTTTATTGGGAGGGGCAGAACATAAAACTTTAAATTCAGAGATTAATGCTGATATAGCAAGTACAGCAATATCTGCACCTCAGCCTGTGCACTGTCACTCAGTTGCGCCAAAATTATCTGACGTTCCATTAAAAGTTACACAAAATATAACAATACTTCAGCAACACTTTATGCCCTACATTCAGTAATGAGGTTACTATGTTTACTTTACGAATATATAAAACAATAATGTTTCCATAAATGGATACTGTGGAACTTCAAGTTTATATTTGTCATGAAATCTATTGCAGTCTTCCCTAAAAATTATAACTGGACCCGCTGGTAATGGTAGCAAAACGAAATACAGAAACTAATTAAATTTGTAATAACATCACTAAATAAAAATTTTCCTTATGATTATTTCATAAATTTTATCAAGCTTACTGTTTCATAGCACCAAAACACTTAAAGGCAGCAAGTGTTGGCTGCAAAGTGTGAAGTCTCTCTGACGATATCTTTCTAAAAAGCATTGACACGTACACGAAAGTCTTCTGCCCAGACATTTATACTTACATTTTTCAAAAAAAGTGTTTCATTTGCAATTTAACGCCCAATATAACAGCAGAGAGAGAGAGAGAGAGAGAGGGAGAGCGGCCAACTCTGCAGGATAATGACGTCTTGCACCAAGGGTTAATTGGAAGCCGACGTGAAACCGAAGCTATCTCCTTCTCTTTCAGCGGCCTAGAATCAGCCGAAATTTAACTCCACGTCTGGTACAATAACACACCTTCAAGCTGCGGCACTCTCACACAAGAGCAGTTTCACCTGTATGGCTAATAACCAGTATTACGTCGATACAAATACACCGTAAGCTAACAACCGCTCGCTTGTTCCAAATATTTTCCACCTCTTATACAACAGTCATATTCATTACTTGTGTTCGCAAACTCGCCAGTGGCCATCACCCTGAGTTTCATATCCTTCTTTTCTTTTTAGGAATAGTTTCAGTCACATCGTCCCATCTACGCCCGAGATCTCCAAATTGTTCCATTCATGTATTAGTCTGCAACTGTTAACAGGACTTAAATATTTTGCACTTTTTTTCAGGCTATTTTATACGGCAGAAAGAAACTGGCAAGTACACAATATAAATCACCTTAAACAAGCATTCTACATGAACGACTCATCTCCTCACTTTTCACTTGATCACCGTAACAAGTAAAGTACTTCTAACGGCATAGAAACACGCTTCTCGTTTCTTTAATTCAAATTGTGGGTTTTGTAACGTTTCATATTTTAAAATAAAAAGCTAAATTCCTTTAAAATGAAGATAAACAGGTAAAATTTAGGCCATCAGACGTGTAGAATTCATACATGCCTAAGCATAGAGAGAGCAATAAGCAAAATTCGGGAAGAATTATCCGACACTAGTGCGGTAAGGATTTGCCGCCACCTTGGGGTAATTATTTGACGTGCAAAAGCCAAGTAGCTGAAAATGACGTTTCTTCAGAATAACTTGAGACATGTCACATGACAGGGGCATCTGAGGGGTTCTGACAATTACCGCACGGCTCGCATTTCATATTTGACGCCAGCCGGCTAGACAGACAGACATAAGCAGGTCACTCTTCCATAAAATCAAGTAACAATGACATCCATTAGCACAATGCCACAGGCACACTGCCGATCGAAACGTATTAGCAGTACAGGTCTGAAAACAAATTTACCAATCAAAATGGCGGTGTTATATGCCGGAAACCCGACTTGGGCTCCATGATGAGTCATTATTAGGCTTATGATTTGTTGAAAATCAGAAATCAAAACTTCCAGGTAGATGCACGAAGTAGGCAGTAATTGTTTTCAAAATGCGCTCTTTCGCGGTTGGTACACCTGGATGGTCATGATGCACTAGTAATGGTATTCATACATCTAACGGCGCTATTAAGAGCCAGCGTAAATCTACAGCGTAGAATGGTCGGATCATTAGTGAAATGTAGGAAAATGAAATGGAGACGCGAAACGAGACCAACAAACTGAAATTAAATTCACGAAGAACTGAAGATTGTAATTATGCAGGTTTTCACTGCGGTTGCTGATCGAGTGATGATCTTCCTTTCGATTTAAGCACAGTGCACTTAATGCTTAATTGTCTTGACGTTACGGAGAAAAGTACTGCCTATATATGAACGAATTTAGTCACCTCGAAATTGGAGGCCGTGCATTCCTCCGAAACTTCGAAACACTTGAAAATTACACTGCGCAGAACACTAAAAGGATACCGCCGTTTGAAAATTAAGAATAGGCTACATTAGTTTCGGGAATGTCTGCTATCATTCAGTTCAAAGTTAGATTTTTCCCCGTCTATTGTCTAAGAACGCAAACATTAAAGTACGAAAAATTATTTGAGCCTTTTTTTATTAATGTGAATCTTAGTATTTCACACCAAACGGCTAACCGTGAGGAGTAAGAGAATAGAATGTTCCGAAAATTATTTGGAACTAACAGGGGAAATTAAGTGTATGGAGAAGGAAAGTGAGTACATGTTGTTGGTCAAGGCACACCCACAGTGTGCGTTTGAAAAAATGGCGTAGTGGGGAGGATGATATTAAAATGGATATGAGAAAAGAAAGAGACACCGTGCAATGGATTCGCATGGCTCAGGATAAGAAAACATTTCGGGATTTTGTCAATAAGGCAATGAGCCCTCTGGTTCCATAAAATACGGGGAAATTCTTTATTGGTGAAGTAACCATCGGCGTCTCCAACTGAACTCTGTTCCGTGATGTTAATCAATTAGCGAAACGAAGCGGACGCGAACTATTTCGAAGTACTGACCCACGATTAGCGCGATTTGAAGGGCAGGCCACACAGTAAGTCGCAGTCAGCCTATCAGATTCCTGAGCAGTTTTACGAAATGTCACAGTCCATTGTTGTTGTTCTTGTGTTTCGTTACACACCAACGATTATTACGGTAATGCCTTAGAACTCAGTGCCGTGTGTACTTCTAATAAGTACTGTTGCTGTAGACGCACGTTCAGAAATATCCGATGAAAAAGAATTTGGGTACCTTCCAAAACAGAGCCTATGAATTAACAAAAGTCTCACTGAAACATACTGGATAAAATGTTATTATATTTAATGAAAAGAGCCTTGAAGAATATTAAATATGCGGACAAAAAAAAACTTTCCCTTCCATTTTCTTTCCATGAAATGTATACAAAGAACGGACCAAAGTGGAACGTCTTATACTATAGACAGATTTCTGTACGTCGTTTTGGTAGCATAAACGTCCTGCGTAAAACCAATGTTTTGGGGAATTTAAACACAAACGTAAAGATGTATGTATAACACTCCTTTGTTTAATGCCATGTGGTAAAATATGTACCAACTGCTGTAATATTTAAAAACTAGATATTTTCAACATAAACTGTATTTATATATTGGGTGATTCTCAGTCTATGGAGCGATTTCTTCCCTAAATTTGATTACATATTTGGTCGTTAGAGTGGAAGCGTACAGTTTTCTCATACAGCCGGCCAATTGCCAATATTCAACGCGACACTGCAAAATCACACACCAAAAAATATTTCGAACGCTTTCTTCGAATTCTGGAGAATAAAACCATAATATTAATGAAGTGTTTTAAACTGAAACTTGTGAACTAGCCCCATCAACATATTGGAATAGCGGCGATTTGCCCTGTCCGCCTTCAGGCAGAACTTCTAAGTGTACAGTGATGAGTGAGAGTGAGATGTAAGGGAACACCCCAGTGAGTATTAAAATTATTACCTTTAGTTATCCTTCTGGACTCGGTTCGATGTTAGGGAAATTACAATGACGGAGGCACTCTAAAACCCATTAAATTCAAAATATATAACTATTGCTAATTTTAGACCATAGCAGAGGTGGATTAGAAATCTCCGTTCTTCCAGGATTTGGCGCTACGTCACTGGGTAATTTTGTGCCCGACGTTTCGTGACAGCGTGGTGGCTCTTCTTAAGACCACAACGCTGTCTCGCTGTCTCAGAAGAAAGAAGACAACGTAGGTAGGCTCCTATTTTTTCGGTTTCATATTTTTCGTATCACTGGAAATAATCTCTCATTTGTGGCACTCAGTAAGATATTCAGAAAATCTAAGTTCAGCTCTAACAGAAACCTCTTAAGTATGCAAAACAGAAACTCTATCTAGTGAGTCTCCTGCGCCAAAAATGTAGATCGCAAAAGGCCCATTATCAGGGGTATCGTTTTAGTTTTTGTCTTGTAATGAAAATCGTGTCTCAAAATGTTCAATTCCTTGGCCAGTAATTGTGCCTATCTGTGCTTATTTTCATTAATAATACATAAGACAATTTCAGGAATATTTACTTTCCTCAATCACTTAAATATCCACAAAAAAAAAACGGGGAGGAAGCTAAACAGGCTTATCGTCGACGTTGCGCGCGCATCCAGCAACCAGCATGCAAGACAGATAAGAACTTATGAAAATGTGACAGAGTTAAATATTTGAGAACGACAGTAAAATGGAAGTTATATTTACGGTTAAACGCACATATAATTTTGGGTGATATATCTTCTCTTTAACCCGCTATAAACAGACAGACTAAAATACACAGAAACCAGATTTTGCCTTTCTTTTATGGATGTGGCAGGGTTTAGTAAAATGTTAATGAAATTTCAGGTCCCATAAAATGTAGAGAATTTCTTGACTGGGTGAATATCTCTCTGATTCTCGAACAGAAGTGTTCTGCATAGAGTCAGTTACGACTGACAAAATATAAGGAGAAGGAAATAAACCCTCTTCACCATCGTTCAACTTCTTCAATATTAAATGGTGAGATCATTCGTGTGTGGCAAATGATAATCACTGACAAGACAACATATGAAAACTCGGAGCTAGCAATTTGCTAATATTTCGGGAAATATTTTACATTAATCTATATGAAGGGATCGGCTTTTCATTATGAGCCATAAATTCAAAACTTAAAATTTTAATCATAAACAGCTGTGTAAAAGATTGAAATATAAACACACGAATGAACTGATGGATGGACAGTAAGACATAACGAGTTGGTAGGAACGTAATGGCCATAAACTGACCGTCATGCTACGAACTCAAATATTACATATTCATACTAACAGAATTAGTTTAAATATTAAGTTCCTTCTATCTGAATTTTGTTTGATGCAGGATTCCGCAGTAAGCTAGTCGTTGTGGTGACTCTGAATGAAAACGTGCGGAAGTGCTGCGTACGGCTTTGTGTATAACTATACGTGCATGGCGCTATCGGCAGCTTTCATAAAAAGGGAAGGGCGGATGTAGATTAATGTCCAGGACGTGGCCAATGAGGGGAAAGTGATGGTTACTGCGAAGTATAGCCGGACCCCTTTTTACTACAAGGTGGCTTTCGTAGTACAAACAGCCATAAAAACGTGAACCAAACGAACAACTGTGATTTCGCCTCTCACCAATTTCATCTTAAATCCTTCCTTTAGTCCTAATCCATTTCCATTCATTCCTCCCCAGTATTTCAGAATTCTCTTCTTTGATTAATTGATTGGGAATCGGAGAAGGACAGTGTTGTCTTTGTTTGTTCTTCTCCTGGTAAATAATGTACCAAAAAGTGAAGGATTAAGGAAAGTCAGTAAATCTTCAATTTCGTCCTCCATATATATCCTCATAATTCTTTTCCCTCTAACTTAGTCCATGCAACCGTACCGTACAGTGTTATTACACAAACATCAATGAATGCGCCAAATGAACACTAAAAAAAACGGTGGTACAATTCCAAGAACCGTATTTTGAAACCACGTACACAATACAACTTTGGGTATATACAAATTCCCAATTGCGTGGTTCCAGTTAAATATAGGGAAAATGAGGGCCTATTAACAGGTACACTACAACATACACATTTTGTGAAATTATGCTGTAACGGACTGTAGGGTTATAGGACCTACAGAACAAGATGGCGGAATATGTACAAGCATCTAAAACTAAATCTTTTAAAGACGTAATCCTGTCGTGCGATGTCTTAAAGTTGCTCGTCTTAAAAGTTTATCCTTCTATATACACTCTTCTTAACTTTTGCATCTACCTTTCACGTCATTTCTTTTCCTATTCTCCTTGTTTTAATTCTTTCGCTTGATTCAGCGTCTTCTTTACATAGCTAACGACATGCAAATTACTTCAGAGCCAGACAGTGCGTTCTACAGACAGAGAGGATGGATAGGAAAAGGAGGAGATACAATGAAGGGAAAGTATACATGTACCGCGTCTACTACCTATATTTAAGAAACAGTAAATACATTTTTGAAAGAAACTTTTTAGAAGCGCTCCGAAAAAAGAGAATATGGAGATTTTTCTTCAATCAATTTTAAACAATACATCAATTTATTTTAAGATTAATATAAAATTAGATTTTACTCGTTGCGGGGTTCTGTGCGATTATTTCTCGTGAATAATAAGAGGAAATATTATTTCTTATTCTTCTGCTTTCACAACACCTGAAACCACAAACTTCAGAGCTGTCAAGTTTCTTTCCACAATCGCTGAACGCCAAGCTGAAGTGCAGAAATTAAAACGACGGCTAATGTTGGTCTGCATTCTGGTACAAGGAAACAAAATATGGCGTAATGCGCGTGCAGATATAACATTTTGATTGGAATGATGGAAGGGAAAGACGTGAAACTGTACTGTCTGAAGCAGCCGAGGGCTGTAATTCTGAATATTAAATTAAACACAGTAGTCATATATTTGGTCGAGTCATGTAAAAATAATATGTGCCTGAGGAAAGATATTCAGATAATAAAACGGGCAAATCCACGTGGCAACTGAGAAGATAAAACAAGAAAAGAAAAAGCAAGCAACATTAATAATCCATAAAAGTGGAGGAACGCGAGATCTGCGCTCTTCTACTGGGATTTTACGCTGCGTATCTGTAGTCTGTTCCGACGTTTCGGGACAACTTATCGGTCCCAACTTCAAGGGTCACGCAAGGGTCAATCACTCTCTTGACTCTTGAAGACAGAACCGATACGCTGTCCCGAAAGGTCTGTAACAAATTACCAACCTACGCTGGGTAAAATCCTTGAAAATAGCAGACATATCATGTACACTGCGACGGAAGCCTAAAACGCGCACAGAAGAATGTGCTTAAGTCTAACACACACATACACATACAGGCGCGGGTGTACACAAAGGTGAATGCATTCATATGTTTTTTCTATCCAGAACAGTTTTGAAAAAAAATTGCACCTGCTCATGACAATTTCTTGTAAGGCCGGTTTCCACAGAAAAGAAAAATAGGTATTAATATCAAGTTTCCCCGGCAGGTCGGTTCGATCAAAACATCGAAAACTCATACCAAAACCGGTTGCTGGAAAACCATGGTCGCATTTTACCACTTTTGTAACCAGACCGGATTCAAAAACTAGAGTTAATATGGATGCCATATTTTTCACCAGACCCTTTCTCAAATTGTAACCAATATTATCAAGTTTTTAGGTAAACCAGTTTGCGTTAGCACACGTTTCCTGCCAGACGGGGTCACGCAAACGAAGCTCAGGTAACGATGTCATCACTGTTCAACTATTACACCTTTAATGAAGGAAAAAGCTGAAGCTTAACCTTCGCATCGAGAGTAGGCTAAGCTCCAACCACAAAACTGGGTCACAAAAGGAGGGGGAAACATATTTGGACCAACCACGAAAAAGAAGCAGGGGGATATTACAGATTTCGCAACGACGATCTCCCTCAATTTTACATTTTATTGCCCTCCTTATCATCATGATGACAATAAGAGAATATCAAATGCGTGAACACTGCACTCATGAAGAAATTAGAAAGGCATAAATGATACTTTCAATCCTCGAGGGGAAGAAACAAGTAAAAGACGTAGGGATAATTGGTAGGGAAATATTAAACGCTTCCGAAATAAATCAGCAACGAGAAAAGGACCGGGTTTATGTGTCTGAGGTTATGGGGCAGGACAGGACGTTTTGAACGTGGTAATATATATTGTTGTTGTTGTTTGGGCGCAACAGCCCCCAGTGGGCCAGTGCCTCCTCAATCACAAGGTTTCTAGATCACACACAACGACGCACCACAGTCGGTAGAAATCATCTGGACGAGTGATCAACTCGTCGCAGAGACTTCTACCTGTCAACACACACAACACTCACAACAGACAAATATCCATGCCCCCGGTGGGAGTAATAAATATTAGGATAGAATATTAGGCAGGAAATTTCAAAGCTAGCTGAGAGACCAGTGTCAATATATCGCCAAATAATCACCGTGAATATTGTCCAATCGGAGGCTGTCTGTCGCAAACAGCCTGTTGGAAGTGTGAGAAATACTTTAACATACAAATCAATATTCCGAAATTACTCTTCGCTAAAAGAAATTTGCAAATTGGCACTCTGAAGTATAGGGTCATTTTTTAACTGCTTGAAAGATAACCCGGCCTTCCGAAGCTCGGCTAACGTTACGTCATACGCAGAATCTCGGGAGGTTTAACAGTCGGTGGAGGAAGCGAGAAAAAAACTTCCCTGTGATAATGACCTTTAGAAAGTCCAATAAAAGCTCGTCATTTCCACAGCAGATGTTGAAAATTTTGCCTTCCTGTCCGAATGCGGTCGCCATACTGGCGAATCACGTTGTTTACTCTCTGGAGTTCTTTCCCGGAAATTGAGGAATTCTCGCGGAGGGTGTCCTTTCTTAGTTGGATTTCTTGTATAAGCTTTATCTTTTAAACTTCGCCACAAATAAAAGTCACTCTGTTAAAACAAGGAATTGAGGGCCAAAGACCACTTCTAATTACGCGTCAATTTAAGGTCTAGAGATCTGTTTGCAAATGCGAGTGTAAATTTAGTTGCCGGTGATAGCAGGCTTGCGCTATGAATCATCAGGTTTGTTGCTAGCAAATGCAGTTCTGTCCTCCATTGATGTAACAGCATACCTCGGCTCACGTAGTGTTGAATAGCATCCCTTTTTAGTGCGTATGAATTTCAAACACGAGTCTGATGGAAAATGTCACAGAAAAATTCTCAGCTCAGGAGAGGAGTTTTTCGAAAACGTCTGGGCGAAGGCCTAGAAAATTGTTACTACTGCGCCCGTACACGACAAAGGTAGTTTTGCTTCAAAGGAACATGACCCTACAAAATTGTTGATTGGTGTGCGATGAGTGTACGCCGTGAGATTTCATCAACTCCCCGGCAAGAACGCCGTAGAACTGAAGTAACACGTCCCGCCTGTATACGTATTCTACTCGTTCAGGAGGGCAATATTTTCAGTATCTTCCATAGCACTGGTGAATTTTGATTACATTCTCTATAGGTCATTATGACAGCGAATCATCTTCTCGCTTCCTTCACCCATTGTTAAAACTCCCGAGAATCAGCGTATGACGTAACGATATCCGAGCGTCGGCCGACGGCTTATCGGTCAAGCAGGGAAAAAAAACTTTAATTCGTCCACAACATCAACATACAAACTGAAAAATCGAAATAAATTTCCGAACATAAATCACAAATTCTTCGTAACATTTGCAAGGGTTACTATTTCTACACATCTCTTATTATTGTCGTGTTATCTTACTTGTGAAAAATTACTGTTAATTACGGAACATCTGTGTCGGATAAAACCTACACTTTGTTACGTCGTCATGTTTCTAGCAGACTTACAAACTGTACTTCCAACACGAAGAGTAAGCACGTTTTTGATGAAGCCCCAAGGTAAATTTGAGTTGCCCAATTCCAGAGGCCGATCTCAGTGGCCACGTTGTTTAAGGCGTTGTTCTGTGGCAACTCGCTTATTGGTATTGCAGGTTCGAATCCAGCCTAAAAGCAGTGACGTTTGTCTCTTGTTGAGTGTTGTGTGTTGTCAGGTACAGGTCCACGCCAGGGGCCGATCGCTTGCCCAGAGTAGTCCTACCGACTACATCTGTGTCTGAGTGTGATTTCGAGACCCCAACAATGAGACCTACCCACTAGGGTGGTTGTGCCATAAAACATTCCAATGATTAGTTAGCTATCTTCATCAAACACATAATTTAAAAAATTTTAACGGTGGCCAAATTTTTAGTCCAAACTCTACAATAATATTACTTTAGTAAATGTTGCATATGTTTCTATGATGTGACCGATAGGTTGACCCGAAATGTCGGTAAGAAATTACCACTAATCGTTGCGAAATAACCCAGAAGAGCACAGTTGTCATCAACTTCACGGCAGAAGGATGAAATCACGCATCTCTTGCTGTACATCACTTTAACACACTAAAATAAATAACGGTAGTCGAACTGGCATCACACACGTTATTGTTAGTCCTGCTCAATGGGGGACATTTGGGTGCCCTCCAGTGACATAACAACATAACACATTCGAATTTGTCACCCCGAGGAACGTGTATTGTGATATATTCTTATAAAAAAACAAACTAAAAGCACTAATTTCTAAACTTTGTTTTTGGAATAGGACTCTACATGTTTCGGACAGTATCTCTGTCCATCATCAGGAGTCTAGCACTGTACACACAGCAATAGGTATGGGTCGTACAGATTATGCTGACTGCTTGCTAACGGGATCAGGATGCAACGCAGATCCTGATCACGCTCGCAAGCAGTCAGCATAAACTGTAGGACCTATACCTATTGCTGAGATACTGTCCGAAACATGTAGAGTCCTATTCCAAAAATAAATTTGAGAAATTATTGATTCTCGTTTGTTTTTTATAAGAATTGATAAGAGTATTCATGAAAATATGAAACTAATCTAAAACTTGAAAGGGATTCATACACACACAAACACAAGATTGTAAAATAAAGATATTTTCCCCTATTTTGAGGCAGAAAGTATCGAAAGAAAACGGAACGCATTTCTCGTAACAACGCCATTAGCGGGACCAACACGCCAGCAGACTACAGTCGAAAGTTAGATAGATGTGGCGTTGTTATACTGCAAACATCAACATCCAATCCAAAAGCACAAACCGAACAGCACTTGGAGACGTCTCCCAGCGCAACATACAAATATAATCACTCTCAACGAGACAAGACTAAAGCAACGCAAGGAACCGAAAATCCCATTGTGCAAAACGCATTCTATTCAAACACATTCTGTACAAACAATAGCAAATTTCGGCGCTCGAAGGAGGGACGTTGGTGACAAGAGGAGTGCTAGGCATATGACTGCTGGTTACAGTTATTAAACCAAAACAAATTGACACATCTTTGAATAATCGTAATCAGAATATGCACTTTCCATGACGTAAAACACAAGCTCAAGCAATTTATTCCCCAACCGTAGCCTCCCTGTCGGCAGATTTTCTAAGGACGTGAAATCTCAGTATTTCTCGTAGAGTTGTAAGTGTAGGGACATTGCAAAAATCTGGTGATAATATTGCCTGCCATAAACGTTTGTCCGATATTCATTTCTGGACCCATCAGGAAGTCTAGCACATAGAACGAAAGTTTTACCAGCTCCAACTAATTACTGAAAACCAAATCTCAACATAAACCCCAAAGAAATCACTGTATGAACTCTCTTATATCTACCTATATTGTGTTGTTTCACCAAAATATCTGGTAATCACTCAATTAAAGAAGAATTTACCTGCCTTGTATGGCACCTGAACATATACTCCCGTAACATAGGCGCTAGCTGCTGTTTTCTATGTGTGCAACTTACATTAGACTATGTTTAAACCTCAGGTGAGAATAGTCCCGCCCCACCGAAACACTCACTCGATACACTTCATGAAAAGTAACCCCGGTACTAGTAAATAGGTATCTGGTTGGGCCCCGGAGCCGGTCCGGACGTATTGGAAAAGAAGCGAACCTCCTGCCCTTGTCGGGAATCGAAACAGAATTCCTCTGTTATCCAGCCCGTAACTAGAGTATACTGAATGTATTACACTGGCTGCTATTCTCAAAGCAAAAGTGTAACAGTCCGCTTAGAGTAGCAGAGTGCCAACATTTCGGAATAGAGTGATGTCTTCAGAGTCATACGGATAAAACGACGCGGCTTAATTAAATAACAAGTCATAAATACGTAACTAAATGGAGGTGACTGGAAAGCTTAATTTCCCGCATGCTTTGTATATGTAACAGCTTAAAATGGTAGAGTCTGTACGAGGGTAGCGGGCTTTGCAGAATTCCTGTGTCGGTGTGCTTACTGTGAGGGAGAGAAATACTTTTGTTTTTCTGTGCCCAAAGCCCAGTTGTACACTGATTCTAACGTTCCGTGTAACATGCATACAGTGACATCTTTGCAGAATTCAGATACGTTTGTTGCCTTCAGCAAGCAATTTCGAAGAGTACGTGATTCGAGAAAGCAAGGAATATCAAACAAATAAAAAAATGAAGGCTAACTAAATTGGTCACATTTTACGTAGAAACTGCCTTCTAAAAGACGTTATTAAAGGAGAGGTGGAGAGAGGAATATAAGTGACGAGAAGACGAGGAAGACAATATAAGAAAATACTGGATGATTTTAAGGAAAAGAGAAGATACTTGAAATTGAAAGAGGAAGCTCTAGATGGTACTCTGTGGAGAACTCGCTGTGGAAGAGGCTAAGGATGTGCCGTGAGACTGACTGAGGAATGAATGAATGAATGACTGTGAATTAATTTTTATTTCAGTAATTTTAATAGTTGTAGAAAATGCTGTTTTAGCATTCCCCAGTTTTTCGAGAAATTTATATTACAATGTATAATCAAACAGGACAACAACAACAACAACAACACAAACATAAATGTACAAAAATATTGCAGTTGATACATGCTGGAGATGTCGCGACATTTGAACCGTGTATCAGCGGCTCATTCAGTTCAAGGAAGTTATTTTTCAGAGCCTATTGTGAGACTGAAGTTTGGCTCTCTGCCTCACTTCACACCATTGCCTTTCCGTGAGTCCATGAGAAGTTTTCAAATGCTAATTTCGTTCCAAGGTAACCTCTAAGTTCTCCTTTCACTCTCGCTGACAGTAGCTCCTGACATGACTGAGTAGGCATCCATTTATACTCATTTGAGATGCATGAACAACACTTAAGAACGTTGAGCGAAAATGTTATTGTACCTCCAAACTTTTACGAACAGAATATATTATGTTACGCTCAAAGATCTAAAACGCTCATTGAGCGGGAAAAAACGACCACAACGCGTTGTGGCATTAGAGAAACAGCTACAACACGAACTTGTGTGTTGTGGCTGTTTTTAAACAACACAAAGCGTTGTGGCATGACAGAAACAGCCACAACGCGAAATGTCTTTAAAACGAACTGTTTATAAGTTTAGTAATTTATTGATAAAATATATGTAACGTAGGCCTAATGAAGAACAATGGCGAAGCTCGTTTATTTTTGCAGGAGCTGTTAAAATGACACTTAGAATTACACTTAGTATTCTTCGAAAGACATTTGCACTTTTTATCGATGCAGTACCTCTTACAATGGCAGCTTACAAATCCCTGCTTACTTCCAGACGTTATCATTGAGACTGACTGAAGAGATAGTGAACTTGAGGGCACATCATGTGTCTCGATGAAGCTATTGTCACAGTCGTGAATTCATTGCGAGGATACAGCCGCTCAAGTAGGCCTTCCTTCGTGCCAAACAGATAAAGCCCAGAAGAACTGAAATAAAGTTGTAGTGTAGCTTTTCCTGAGCGTGAGATCTTGATAGGGAGTTCACATAATATCACATTACAAAGTGTTGCGTCATTCATCTTTACTAAATATTATTAAAATTTAAAAGTAAAAAAAGGATGAGAAAGACGGGACTTGTATTACGTGTGGAGGAAATAAAAGATGCATGCAAGATTTTAATTATAAAACCCTACATGAGAGATAATTTGGGAGACTTAGGCACCCGTGAGAAAATAATTTTAAAATAAGCCTTTAAGAGACTCTGAATGTCACGTCGTGGGCTTGATCACGTTGAGTGAGGACGGGGAAGAATTTGTAATCTTTCGGAACGACAATGAAACTTAGTGCTTTAGGAAAGAAGAGGAAATATCTTTATCATTTTATATCCATGTAATTTTGACCACAAATTCTGTATGCTTTATTCGCTTAATAAAATAAACATTGTCAGTAGGTACACAGTAGTTCAACACAGATTATGAATAGATCACACACGTATATTTTCTAATGAATCTGACGCTTCACCATTAGGTCTGTGACTAAGATTTACAATGTTACTCTGTCATTGGTTGCGAAATACGTCGCAGTTATATTCATGTTGAATCACAATACTAAAAAGGTGTCATAGACTCAATATTTGCAGCGAATTACTGGAAAACAAAGCTGCTAATAATGTGGTGTTCTCGCCTGTACTTGAAAAAGTGTAAAACGTATTTACACTGCGCATGCGTAATAATGAGAGGACGGTGGTCATTGCATCGGTCGGAAGAAGAACGCTACTGATGTGCGTCACGTGTTGGGCGAAGTTTATATCGACCCAAATAAGATGGTTCTGTTTTATATATATGTTAAGCTGAGTGATCGAAAACGCTCATTGAGCGGAAAAAAAGAACACAGCGCGTTGGGGCAATAGAGAAACAGCCACAACGCGAAATTTCATGTTGTGGCTGTTTTTAAACAACCGCAACGCGTTGTGGCATGCGAAGATATGCCATGATGCGAAAGTCGTGTTGTGGCTGTCAAAGGAAATGACCACAACGAGTTCGGACTTCATGAAAATACCATAAACCGCCGAGGAAATGGCCTATCAGCTAATGGACATCTTTTGTATGTTCGGTGCCCCATTCATACTGCAGAGAGACAATGGCCGCGAATTTACGAACAAAATAATACAAAACTCGGCTGATATGTGGCCAGGATTGAAGCTCGTGCATGGAAAGCCGAGACATTCTCAAAGTCAAGGAGCAGTTGAAAGATCCAAGATGTTGGAGACATGCTGGTTGCTTGGATGTCCGACAATAACACGAATACCTGGTCTGAAGGACTACGGTTTATCCAAAGCAAGAAAAACCAAGCTCTGCATTCAGCCATCAAGACAAGCCCTTATGCGGCTATGTTTGGAACGGCGCAGAAGATTGAACTTGGGGATTATCCGCTCACTGAAGACATGTACTCTTCAATAGAAACTGAAGAAGAACTGGAACAGCTCTTTAATGCAGGAATGAATAATGTTTGAGACAAGTAGTGAAGAAAGACAACAAAAAATTTACTGTGTGGTTTGTGAGAAGGAGTCATCAGGCGCTCACAAGTGTTCAGTGTATGACCAGTTTGTTCGTGCTATTTGTGAAAGTTACAATGAAGACAGTGAGGGTTTCGGACTGCAAGTCACTTGCAACCTCTGTGTAAGGAAGAATCGAATCAACATTGAGCAAGAAGGTGAAAAATCTGGTCAGGAACAACAAGCTCAAAAAATGGTTTCTCTCTCCAACTCAAGACTTCCAGCAGTTTATATTGGGACAAACGTTGTGGTTAGGGTGCCTGACCTTGATCGAGGACGTCTAGCCCACAGAAATGTCCTAGCGGCTGTCGTTGATGTCAGGTAACAAATCGTGCATCCAAGCCACGTGGATATTTGTACGCCAGTACTTGTGCAGTCTCCAGACATACTGCTCACAGGACTGGAATTATATTTTACACAATTATCTAAAAATGTTCAGTAACTTTATTTCAACCTCACAGGATACATATCCTACTGACTGCCGTTCGAAGTGTCGGTTGATTAAAACTGTATACAAAATTACTCAATCCCCCTCCCCCTCAAAAAAAATTCGTGACGAAAATACAGAGCCTTTTATGCCAAGATATCAGACGGTACACATAGATGTCACTGTAATTGTAAGGCTCAAGTGGATAAAGCACGCCTATTGCGACATGCAGTTCCTTCATAAACGTAATTCGTAAATACAATGTTGGTGAGTGTGATTTATGTTCGGGGGCTCTGTAACGAAAATTTACAAACATGGGCTTAGTAGGTTTGCTATGACTGCATGTGTCCGCCCATCTCTCTGCAACAACTCGTGCACCTCCGAGTATTTTTCATGAAATTCTACATTCAGAATTTTTACTAAAATTTATTGATACCTTAATATTTCTATTACAACCCGACACAAATAGCAGACCCGCACACGAAGTTCAACACGCCTCAATGCATGCTAACCCTCCAAACATCTGCTGGAGCGAAAACAGCTCGAGAGGAAAAGAAGCGTGCACAGACTGAACAGTACAATTCCTCTATAGGTGTCATGGTTCTTGATACAGTTAAACAAAAGGCAGCTAAATTTCCGCCATAGTTGCTTTATTTCCTAAATAGCTTTGCATTCCAAACTACAACAGTCCACATAAACACTTCAAATCCCATCTGCAGTTCATTCACACAGAATCACTAAATGAGTTAGGAATCACAGAATTAATTAACTAATTAACTTCTTGACTGAATGGCGCGCTTGTCGTGTGCAATCAACTGCAATTTAATTAAATTAATGGTTTTATGTGGTTCCGTTTCTTTCTGAATTTATTTCTCAAACTTCCTATTGAAGGTCTGTTTCTCTTACTGTCACTGGACGTAACACGTATGAAAGTTCACAACATAATAATATAAAAAACCAACTAGGCGCAACAATGACAATTTATTAATAACTTCAATCAGCTCAACATATTTAGGGCGATAGTTTCGCCCGCCTGCAGGAGTACTAGACTGTGTTTTTTACAGCTTGTGGTATAATGCACCGACGATGCTGCAGGCTGGTGACATGGATGTGGTGGGACATCACCAGCCTGCAGCATCGTCAGTGCATTATACCACAAGCTGTAAAAAACACAGTCTAGTACTCCTGCGGGCGGGCGAAACTATCGCCCTAAATATGTTGAGCTCATTGAACTTGTTAATAAATTGTCATTGTTGCGCCTAGTTGGTTGTTTATATAATTGTATCAATGATGCACGGTAACACAAATATCAGATTTACAACATAAATTTGCAATTTAATTTTCACGATTTCAAGATCCTTCCGAAGTCTCGGATGAATTAATTACAACGATTCCAATGGAAAGAAAACCTTAAATCGTAAAGTACTAATTTCGATAGAATTCATGCCACAGTTAAAGTTTCGAAAGGTACGTTTCTAATTTTTGGAAACGAACACTAAATTTTAAAAGAACAAATGCGAAGTTTCACCCCGAATTTACAGTTCAGTCCAAACTGGTGTACTTCATATACATTAAAAATTGTGGGCCTACTCTTCAAAATCCCATTGACCTTACCCAGACCTCAATATTCACAGCGCAATTAAAAGAAAAGCGCGCATAAATTATTATGCAATGGCAATAAAAAGTAAAATTACATTAGTTAAATAGGATAATTACATGCGTAAGGATGGATTCCCTCCATTTAACAGTTATGCACGAAATTGTATGAATCAAATGCATTGACGATGTAGAGAAATGCATATGCATAAGACAATATATGATCGATTTATTTCACTGAATAATGTAGATCACATACGCACTAATAACAAAAGGATTCGTAACATATATTATCCTGTGTATAAAAGGCAAACATTATGTTGATTACGTATAATGCTAATCCTCTATAACAGACACATCGTGAAGTATTACACAGGAGCTTAGCATTACAAATTGTTTATAAAATTAACATATATTAGTAACTAAATAAAGAGAGTTGAAGAATAAAAGATCAACTTGATGACACTTGCTATTTTATTTCACTTCTTATGTGCTCAACATGTTTCGGATATTAATATATCCATCATCAGGAGCTTGCGACTATTCTGTTGAATTACCACATTGGACGTATTGTTCTTGGTTCCATGTGTGTTGGAGTTTCGGTGTAGTTGGGTTGGAGTGGTATCCGTGTTG
>Ga0123357_10000959_pt1 | contig 29372 bp, 23 predicted proteins | sample TergutEmb28metaG_FD_89873 | JGI IMG/M metagenome (GOLD analysis project Ga0123357, IMG submission 89873) | Embiratermes neotenicus P4 segment gut microbial communities from Petit-Saut dam, French Guiana - Emb289 P4 | ecosystem: Host-associated > Arthropoda: Insects > Digestive system > Gut ...
GCATATTTTTCAGCAATCTGTCATTGACATGCTGGAGCGGCAGGTCGATGTATTTCACGAGCTTCGGCTCGTTCGCCATCACTTCGATCAGTTCGTCCGTCACTCTCTCTTCGTAACAATAAAGCAGCCGCACCCACTCGATACCCCTGGCGCGTTCGGATGCGCAAAGTTCCCTCAGCAGTCTCGGCAGCGCAAATTCGCCGTACAGATCCTTTCCGTACCAGGTCACGTCCTGCGCGATAAGGATGAGCTCCCGGCACCCTTCTTTTGCCAGCGTGCCGGCGTCCGCAAGCAGCTGCTCAATCGGTACGCTGCGGTATGGGCCGCGGATGCCGGGTATAGCGCAATAGGCGCAATTGTTCGAGCACCCTTCGGCGATTTTGAGATAAGAGGAATAACGCGGGGACAGCGCCTTGCGCGGGACGGTCAAAACCCCGGGCTCAGCCCCCGCCTCGCAAAAGCGGCCCGCGTTGCCGGCGTCAGACGAACTGTCATTATCCTCACGCGCCGCCTCGTCCTGTCCGGTCAAAACCGAGACCACATCCGGCAGTTTGTCATAGTCATTGACGCCGAATATCGCGTCGGCTTCGGGGATTTCGGCCATCAGCTCATCTGGGTAGCGCTGCGTCATGCAACCCGTCAATATCAAGCGCTTGCCTGCTTCCTTATATGGCGTATAGTCAAAAATCGTTTCGATAGACTCGCGTTTTGCGGCCTCGATAAAACCGCAGGTATTCACTATGATCACGTCGGCAAAGGATGGGTCAAAAACTATCTCATGCCCTTTTTCCGCGAGCAGCCCGGCCATACGTTCCGAATCTTCATGATTTTTGGGGCAGCCGACGGTATCAATAAAAACTTTGCTCATCCCAGGCTTTCCGCGTCATCCGCATCGTCAATTTCGTGATCGGCGTCAGCGTCGTCATCCCCGGCGTCAGCGTCATTATCTGCCCCGCCGGAAAACGCGAAACCATTATCATACCAGGGGCCTTTTTTCGCCGAGACTATGAAATTCAGCAATTGGGCTTCCCCCATGATCAGGCGGCGAGGTTTGTTCGTCCCGTCGGAGCCCGCGACGATCCCGCGCTCCTCCATCATATCGACAAGCCGGGCCGCGCGGTTGTACCCGATCCGGAAGCGCCGCTGTATCATTGAAACCGAAACCTGTTTGGATTCTGATTGAGCCGCCATTTCGACCGCGTCGATGAATAGATCGTCCTCGTCGTTGGCCAATTCGCCGGACGCCGCCGCGTTCACCTGGGACATGACCTCGACGCTGTAATCGGGGTCCATTTGCTTTTTCACATATTCCGCAACCCTCAGCACCTCGCTCTCCTCGGCGAGCGCCCCCTGGATGCGCATCGGCTCCCTGGTCCCGACAGGGGAAAACAGCATGTCGCCCTTGCCGTGCAGCCGCTCGGCGCCGGGGCTGTCAAGTATAACGCGCGACGCGGAATTGGACGAAACCGCGAACGCGATCCGCGAGGGGATATTTGCCTTGATCACGCTTGTCAAAATGGAGGCAAGCGGTTGCTGCGTAGCGACGATGAGGTACATGCCCGCGGCGCGCGCCATTGCCGCAAGTCGTGAAATCGACTCCTGGACCTTGGCCGACGCCACCATCATCAAGTCTGAAAGCTCGTCGATGATGATGACTATCTGCGGCATGACCTCCTCGGCCCGCCCTTCTTTTCGCATCTTTGTGTTGAAGCTTTCGAGGTTTCGCACATTGCTTTCGGCAAATTTCTTGTACCGTTCATTCATGAGCGTCACCGCGTACGAGAGCGCCATGGCCGCCCGTTCGGGGTCTGTGACGACGGGCACGAGCAGGTGCGGCAGATCGTTGTAGCTTTTCAGTTCGACGACCTTTGGGTCGATAAGTATCAACTTGACTTCGCTGGGTTTCGCGCGGTAGAGGATCGAAAGCAGGATACTGTTGATGCAAACGCTTTTGCCGGACCCAGTTGTGCCCGCGATAAGGAGGTGGGGCATATCCTTCATATCTATGATGATACGTTTGCCGCTGATATTTTTCCCCAGCGCGAAACAGATATTCCCCTTCGCTTCGCGGAATTCGTCGCTGTCGATGATATCGCGCAGCGTCACTATGCTCGTGTTCGCGTTGTACGCTTCGATCCCGATGACAGATTGCCCCGGCATCGGCACGACGCGCACGCTCCTGACTTCAAGCTTCAGTGCAAGATCAGGCTCAAGGCTGCGGATACTGTGTATCTTGACGCCCACGTCTGGCTCTACCTCATAGCGCGTGACGGTTGGCCCGACAGTGACTTTGACGACACGCGCTTCAACCCGAAAATCCCGCAGCGCTTGTTCGAGTTTGGCGGCGTTTGCTTTCAGGTTGTCGGGGTTTTCGCCTTTGGCCTTTTGTTTGCCTTTAGAAAGCAACTCGACAGGCGGCAGTCTATAGTTGCTGTCGTCCTGCGAGGGCCCATACCGCATATCCCCGGCGACCCGCTTCCCCATTCCCGCGTCGGACGTCATGACCGCTTTTTCGGGTTTGGGGCGGGGAGGCGCTTTCACCTTGCCCTGCGTATCTTCGGCCTCTTCGATCTGGTCAGGCACGAACGGGATATTCGTATCTTCTATTTCAAGCCCGTATTTTTTGCCAAAATCGCCATATGTCTCATCATTTCGCACAGCGTCCAGGATATTTTGCTGATTCGCAGTCTGTTTGCCCGTTTCCGCCGGCGCCGGGCTGTGCGCCTCCGCCGCGCCGCCGAGGAACGACGGCATATGAAACGCGCCGGGCTTGGCGCCGCCGGCACGCGATTGGGCAGCCGCGTCCATGAAAGCGTCGTCATCAAGCTCTTTCCTAAGTGAGGCCCGACGCTCCTCGATTCTCTTACGTCTGTCTTCTCTGTGCGACAGGTTCTTTTCCCGCACGACGCCGGCCGCCTTCGACATGGGCATCCCCGCAAGCAGGATCGCGGATACGATCAGCAGCGCGATGCAAAGGATATACAATCCGGCCATGCCGATCCAGCCCGCAAGGCCCTTCGCGATATATGACCCCAGTACGCCGCCGCCATTGCCGTCCACGCTCTGGGAATAGACCATCGACGCGTCCCCGCCTCCGGCTATCGAAGCTTCCCCGTCCACAACTTCTATATACCTGCCCGCGAGCAGGACGCACATGATGATGAAGATCGCCGCGAGCATGACGGCGCGCGAAATCCTCATGCCTTTGATGAGCCCGACTATAAGCAGTACGCCATACACTATCAGGAAGAACGGCAGAGCCCTGGCCATCGGGCCGAAAATCCCCGAAAGCCATCCGCCAAAGACTTCCCCGAGACTGCCTGAAGCCTCGGAAAACAACGCAAAAACCAGAAAGGCGCCGAAAGCGATCAGGATGATAGAAGCTATTTCAAGCCGCATGCGCGCGCGGTCATCCGCGGCGGCCCTGCCGCGCGCCGCGGCCTTGACGCTCTTTTTTGCGCTTGGCGAACTGCGTTTTTTCGCGCCCGCGCTACTGCTCTTCCTTCTGCCCTGTGCCACTTCCGTCCCTCATTTCAATCAGATTATAGCTATGTTTGATTATACTATAGAAAATCGGGCCGCACCCGGAATAAGCAACGGCCCAAATGATACATTTCAATGACACGAAGCGATTCAAATAGTGTATACTGGCAGGGTACGAAGTTTCTAAATAAAATGTTTTTGCAGTTTTCAGGAGGTATTGATTCACAATGAAGGTATTGGTAATTAACTGCGGGAGTTCCTCTCTAAAGTACCAGATGCTTGATATGACCACTGAGACCCTTCTTACGAAAGGTATCGTTGAGCGTATCGGCCTTGAAGGTTCAGTGCTCAAACACGAGAAGACGAGCGTCGACGAAAAATTCATCCAGGAGACCCCTATGAAAGATCACAGGGAAGCGATCCAGAATGTCATCCACGCGCTGCTCGACCCGATATATGGCGTTGTCAAGTCGATGAGTGAAATCGGCGCTGTCGGCCACAGGGTCGTCCACGCGGGGGAAAAATATTCAAAATCCGTCATTATCGACGACGCCGTCATCGCAAGCCTCAAGGAGTGCATCGAACTTGCGCCGTTGCACAATCCGCCAAACCTTCTCGGAATTTACGCCTGCCAGGAGCTGATGCCCGGCACGCCGCAAGTCGCGGTATTTGACACGGCTTTCCACCAAACGATGCCGCCTGAATCATATATTTACGCTATCCCCTATGACTATTATTTGAAGTACGGTATCCGCCGTTACGGTTTTCATGGCACAAGCCACAAATACGTGGCTGAGCGCGCGGCGGAGATCCTGGGCGTCAATATCGCCGACCTGAAGCTTATCACCTGCCATCTCGGCAACGGCGCCAGCGTTTCTGCGATCAAGCGCGGCAAATGCCTTGATACATCCATGGGCCTCACGCCGCTCGCGGGGCTTCCGATGGGGACGCGTTCCGGCGACATTGACCCGGCTATCATTTCCTTCATCGCAGACAAGGAAGGCCTGACTGCGGACGAAGTATTGGAGATTTTGAACAAGAAATCCGGCATGCTCGGCATTTCCGGCATTTCGAGCGATTTCCGCGACATTCAGGACGCGATTGAAGACGGAAACGAGCGCGCGGGGCTGGCGCTCAGAATATACGCGCTTCATGTCCGCTACTATATCGGCGCCTATATAGCCGAAATGAACGGCGTTGACGCGATAGTGTTCACCGCGGGCGTCGGGGAAAACGACGTCAACGCGCGCGACGTCATCTGCTCGGAGCTCGGCAACCTCGGCATCAAACTCGACCTCGTGAAAAACAAGGTGCGCGGCAAAGAGGCCATACTCAGCCGCGACGATTCGAAGGTCGCGATCCTGCTGATACCGACGAATGAAGAATTGATGATAGCCCGCGATACCTATGAGCTGACGAAAGACCGGAGCGTGTAAAGCCCGGACTGGAATAAATTTACTTCATTATTGCGTTGACAGACAATGTGGGCTTACGTATAATATAAAGGCTGCGCTCGCGCATGCATATGTATGAAAATAAAAAGCAAGGAGAGATATAAAAAATGGCGGTTCCGAAAAGAAAAACTTCAAAAGCAAAGAGAGACTCAAGACGAGCCCCCAATATGCGAATGACCGCGCCGGGACTTTCCGTGTGCCCTCAATGTCACAGCGCAAAGCTCCCTCATACGGTCTGCCCTGTTTGCGGGTACTATGACGGCAAGAAGGTCGTCGCGGACTGAGACACAGGAAAACGTACGCCACCACGCGTATACAAAACGGGCGCTTTCACAGCGTCCGTTTTCTTATATCTTCTTATATCAGTCCGCAAATGGGCTTACCCAAAGATTTATCCGATTAGATCGTTCATATCGTACAGCCCCGGAGGCTTCCCAGGCAAAAAGCCCGCCGCTTTCAGCGCGCCGATCGCAAATACTTTTTGGCTGTAAACGGTGTGCGTGATTTCTATCACTTCGTCAGGCCCGGCAAACATCACCGTATGGCGTCCCGGCATCGTTCCGCCGCGCACGGCGTGTATACCGATTTCCGAAAGGCCCTGAGTGTTTTCCCGGCCGTACCTTCCATAGATATATTCCTTGCGCTCCCGCAATGAGTCGTTGATCGCATCGGCCAGCAGGATAGCCGTCCCGGATGGCGCGTCCTTCTTTTGATTGTGGTGTGTCTCAATGATCTCGATATTGAACCCGTCTTCAACGGCGGGGGCGGCGAGCTTCGACATTTTCGCGACGAGGTTTACACCCAGCGACATATTCGCGCTGCGAAAGATAGCCGTCACTTTTGCCGCCTCGCGCAGTAGCTCAAGCTCATTTTCGCCCAGCGCTGTGGTTGCGATCACGGCAGGCGTTTTTGTTTCGATGCAATACCGCAAAACCTCCGGCACGAATGTATAGTTCGAAAAGTCGACCACCACATCCGCGGAAGGTATTTTGCCAAAATCGGATCCGGGTTTGGAAAAAACTGATGTCCCGCCTATTTCGCCGTCAATCTGGTCAAACCCTGCCGCGATCTCAAAATCCGCAAATAGCGGGTCTTCATTGACAAGCGCCCGGAGCGCCAGCCCCATGCGCCCCGTGAATCCGCTGATGACCAATTTCTTCATTTCACGCCTCCAAAAGCAGCTCGGCGATTTGCACAGCGTTTGTCGCCGCGCCTTTTCGCACATTGTCCGCGACGCACCAGAAATTGATTCCGCTCTCTACAGAGAAATCCCGCCTGACGCGCCCTACGTATACCTCGTCTGTACCCGACGCAACGCGCGCAAGCGGATAGACATTGTTCGCGGGGTCGTCCATCACGACGATGCCGGGCGACGAAGCCCAAAGCCCGCGGATTTCGTCTATATCGCCAAACGGCTTTTCAAATTCGACGTTGATCGACTCGCTGTGGGCCGTATACACCGGCACACGCACCGTGGTTGCGGTCACGCCGATTTTTTCGTTGTGCAGAATCTTGTGCGTCTCGTCTATCATCTTTTGCTCTTCTTTGGTATATCCGCTTTCGAGAAAAACATCTATATGCGGCAGGCAATTGCCGAAGATCGGATGCGGATAGGCTATGCACAGATCATTGCCTTTGACGCCCTCTTCGAGCTCCCGGACGCCTTTGATGCCCGAACCCGCGACCGCCTGATAGGTTGAGTAGATGACGCGCCGAATGCCATACCTGTCAAGCAGAGGCTTCAGCGCGGCCACCGCCTGGATAGTCGAGCAATTGGGATTGGCGATAATTCCCTTCGGGGCGTCTTTCGCGTCTTCGGGATTGACCTCCGGCACGACGAGCGGGACATCGGGATCCATACGCCATTGGCTCGAGTTGTCTACAACAATCGCGCCGGCCGCGGCCGCGACGGGCGCAAATGTCGCGCTCACGCTCCCGCCCGCGCTGAAAAGCGCAATGTCTATGTCCTTGCCCGAAAACGCCGTTTCGGTAAGCTCTTCTATGATATAGTCTTTACCCGCGAAAGCTATAGTCTTGCCGGCCGATTTTGCCGAAGCGAACATATAGGCCTTCTCAAACGGGAATCCCCTCTCCTCAAGCACTCTCAAAAAAGTATTTCCGACGAGGCCGGTTGCCCCGACGACCGCTATGATCGGTTTTCTGCCATTCAGTTCCATTTTCAACTTTCCTCCATATCGTAAATATAAATAGTTAGTATACCACAGATCAGCTATCCGAAACGTTACGGAGCCCGGTTAAAAAAGCAGAGGCGCCGAAGCGCCCCCGTGTACTGTTTCAGGTATCTGCCACCTTGAATCATAGGCTTCAGACCGCCGCCTCAAGCGCTTCAACAGGCGAGCCCTCTTCGGATTTCCCCTCGCGGTCCGGCCATTGAAGAATCTGGACGTTTTCCGCAATAAGCTTTATCGGATAACGTTTGACGCCTTCTGCGTCTGTGTAAGATTCCGACCTTATATGGCCTGACATCCCTGCGATGAAACCTTTGCGCAAATAACGTTCGCAGATTTCCGCCTGACTCCCAAAGACTGTCACATTGATAAAATCAGCGCGATCCTCTTTGCTGTACGTATCATCGATGGCGAGCCTGAGGCTGCAAATCGCCAAACCATCATCCGTCCTTTTCAATTCAGGGTCCCTTACAAGCCGTCCGATTATGTTCACGCTGTTCATAGTCTTCTCCTTTCCGCCGACATGGGCTGGTGCGTGTGACATAACGAATAGCCATATAATACCATATATTATCAATTTTACAAGCTGTATTTATTAATTTTTCTCTTCATTTTTCTACTCACTTTCTACTCTTCTCATTTCGCCACTTCGCCGACGCGTGAAGATGGATGTATGAAGAGCTCGCCGCCAGCGTCTACACGGTCGATCTCGCAATCCCTTCCAATCCGGACATCCTGCCCGTTCACCGACTGCGCGCGCACGCCGCGCAGTTCGATCGTCGTCCCCTCAATCAGGTCGATCGAGGAAAATTTCAGTTTTGTCTTTTCCCCGATTTTGAACAGCAGCCTCGGGAACCCGTTTTTCCAATATGATTTGATCCTGATCCTGTCGCCGACAATCTCTTTCGCGTTCAGCTTACCTTCAGCTTCGATGATGTCCGCTGAAATCTCGCCCTCCACGCTCAACATGCCGTTGCAGTCAATCCTGTCCGCTTCAGCCTTATTGCCGTTCACGGTGACGACGCCGTTGATATCGGCCGTACCGGCGCGCAGGTTGCCGTTAATCGTCAGAACGCCGTCACAATCAAACTTTTCCGTAGACAAACTGCCGTTGCATGTACAGACGCCGTTGATCCTGATCACTTCCGCTTCCACACTTCCCTCGATCGTGCAGACCCCATCCACATGCAACTCCTTGTAAACGCCGCCCGAAATCGTGCCTACGCCCTCGACCTTGCTGACGTCAGATTTTCCAACACCGCTATATCCCATTTCAATTTCCTCCTTGTTCCATATCATTTTCGACAGCCTTTACGCGCTTGCCTACTTCCTTTTCCGTCAGCGTCAATAGCGCCTTGACGCCCGAATCCGACAAAACCCGGCTCTCCTTGTCCAGCAGTATGAAATGCTTGCCATCGTTTGTCTCGAACAAAACCGCGCTTGCGGAAATCCCGGCGTGTTTCGCCGTCAGCACAGCCTCCCGTACCAGTCCGTCGAGCTCTCCCCCATCAGTCCCGACGATTTCTTTTCGAATCTCTTCCAGGGACTGCTCGTCCTTCCTTTCAAGAATCATGCCTATACGTTCAAGGATTTTGTCCCGTGGGAAGAATGTCTCCTGCCCCGTGTAGGCGGACCGTTTGACAAACCACTCCTCCGGTATGAGCCCTTCCCGCTTCCACCTGTAAAGCTGCCCGTAGGATATGCCCGTTTCCAAGAGCAAGTCTTTTTTTGATATTTCATCCATAAACCTCGTCCTCCATATAACAAAACAATGTTATGTCATCTCGTATACGAAACATAACATTGTTTTATAAGCATGTCAAGGGCATTTGACGACTTTTACCGAAATTTTTCTTTTTATTCACAAGACGTTTTTTAAGGTACATTTAATAATTCTTATTGTAAAATTGTGAGCGGAGGATTCTGTTCAGGAAGCGCTGATTAAATTCGGGCAACAAATGTACAAAAAAAATCTAACGGAACCGAATAAACCAATCTTATCACCGGTCGTATTAATCCCGGCGCTGTCGCCGGACCGCCGGCTGATTGAGCTTACGCGCCAAATCCTCGAAAGCGGCCTGGAGTATGTGATCGTCGTAGACGACGGCAGCAACGAAGCCAGCGCGCCGGTATTCAGTGAACTCGAAAGCATACCGGCCTGCATCATATTGCGGCACGACGAGAACAAGGGGAAAGGCCGCGCGCTCAAAACCGGCATGCTGTTTTTCCTTGAAAATTTCCCCGAATCTGTCGGAGTCATCACGGCGGACGGCGATGGGCAACATACGGCGGCCGACATCAAAATTGTCGCGGACGAGCTATGCGCCTATCCCGGCGACCTGGTCTTGGGCGTGCGGGATTTTTCCCGACAAGACGTCCCGACAAGAAGCCGTTTCGGGAATACGCTCACGCGGTGGCTTTTCAAGTTGTTGACCGGGCTCAACCTTACGGATACCCAAACAGGCCTGCGAGGCATCCCCTCTCCGCTGATGAATATGTTTTGCGCATTGAAAGGCGAGCGGTATGATTTTGAGCTCAATGTATTGATGGCTTGCAAGCAGCAACAAATAGCGATCCGGCAGACGAAAATAGCTACGATTTATCTGGACAACAACAGCGGTACGCATTTCAACCCTCTTACCGATTCAATCAGGGTGTATCTGGTCTTTATCAAATTCATCTCCTCTTCCCTGGTCTCGTTTTGCGTGGATTACAGTTCTTTCCTGATCTGCCTGGCGATCATGACCCCGCTTATCACATCGGCTGGCGCGGTATTTTGGGCCGGGATCATATCCAGGGTATTGTCGTCTACGGTAAATTATATCGTTAACCGCAAAGTGGTTTTCAAAAGCGACGCGAAATCCTCAACCTTGAGATACTACATCCTTTGTGCGGCCTTGATGATTATTTCATCGGGGTCGGTCACCGGGCTGCATGTCATCTTTGGGGGCGGGGCGCCGTTTTTCAAACTGCTTGTGGATTTCCTGTTGTTTTTTGGAAGTTTCACGATCCAACGGGAATGGGTCTTTCGGGATTAGAGACGCAAATACGCCGGGAAGCCGCCCGGCTGTATCACGCCAAGCGGCTTCCCCTTTACTTAAATTCTTATCAATACAGTTCCGCGAATATACCTCTCAGTTCGGCATCCTCAAGGAACACATAGTTGTTGACCAGCAGACGCTGCTGGTTCTCAATCGTAGAAACCGTGAACTCGTCGATTTGCGCTTCCGTCATACCGTACTCGCGCAGCGGTTTTTTTGCGATGAGCCTGCCCAGGAAAGCGTCAAACGCCTCGTAGACCGCACCGGTATCGGCGGCGTCCATGCCGAGCGCGTCGGCAAGCATTTCCGTCAGCTGGCGTATCTTGCCATCCGGCGCTTTTTTCGCGTACAGCTTCATGACCGCGGTGAAAAACTGGTAGTTGGCCTCGCCATGCGGCACATGAAAAGCGCCGCCTATCGAATAAGCCAGCGCGTGTACAGCCGCGCATCCCGCGTTTCCGAAAGCGATACCGCCATAGTTGGCTGCCACAAGGAATTCCTTTGAATAATCAAATCTCGCGTCCTCGCCCATGTCCGCAACTACCTTGTAGCAATCCATGATAAGCTTGACGGCCTCGCGCGAAAACACTTCCGTAAACATCGAAGCCTTCGGCGACAGGAAGCTCTCTATCGCGTGGATGAGCGCGTCGACCGACGATGTCACGAAAACCTTGTAGGGGAGCCCCTTCATCGTTTCGGGAATAAGCACGGCCAGATCTGCAAAAGTCTCTTCTGAAGCCACGCCCTTCTTGATACCGAGGCTTTTGAGCTCCGCGATCGAAACATTCGTGACTTCAGAGCCTGTCCCGCATGTCGTCGGCACAGCTACCAATGTTTTGAGTTTTTTGGGCGGGACCTTGCCCATGAACAGGTCTTCCGACCTTTCAGGCACGTCGAGCGCCAACACCTTGCAGATATCAAGTATCGTTCCGCCGCCGAGCGCTATGATCCGGTCGTAATCATACTGCTTGACGTCACGGACGATAGCGTCGATCATCTCGTCCGACGGCTCGCCCATGCCGTACTTTTCCTGAAAGATTACCGCAGGTTTTGCCCCCAGTGGCTCTATATACGGTTTCCAAAGCCACTCGTTTGTCACCAGAAGGTCGCGCTCCGTAATCGGGTACGCGTCGATCCACTCTTTGACCGTATCGAAATACAGTATTGTCGGAACCAGTTTTAATGCTTGCATTTTTCCCTCCTAATCTATAAAACGTTTATTGTATTCAGCTCTAAGCTCACCTCGGAAATCCGGGTGGGCTATTTCTATCAAGGCTTTGGCGCGCTGTCTGAGCGACCGCCCTTTCATCTCGGCTATACCCTGCTCGGTGACTATGAAGTCTACGTCGACGCGCGTCGTCGTTACCGGCGCGCCGGGCGTGATGAAGGGGACGATCTTCGATATGCGCGTCCCATCCTTTTTCACCGTCGACGAAGGCAGCGCTATGATAGACCTTCCGCCGTCCGCCATTGAGCAGCCGCGCACGAAATCGACCTGCCCGCCCGTGCCGGAAAACTGTTTGAGCCCCATAGCCTCGGCCACGACCTGTCCCTGCAAATCGATTTCTATCGCCGAATTGATACCGACGGGCCGGGTCTGCCGCATGATCGTCGTGGGATGGTTGACGTAGTCAACCGGGCGCATCTCAAGCGCCGGGTTGTCATGCACCCAATGGTAAAGCTTCTTCGTGCCCATCAAGAACGTTACCGTGATCTTGCCCCTGTTCTCGGTCTTCTTCGAGTTGTTTATCACGCCTCTCTCATAGAGGGACAATGTGCCGTCCGAGATCATTTCCGAATGTATGCCCAGATCTTTTTTGCCATCGAGAAACAACATCACGGCATCCGGGATACCGCCGATGCCGAGCTGCAGGGTACAGCCGTCCTCGATGAGCGAAGCGCAGTTCGCGCCTATCGCCTTTTCTTCGTCGCCGATTTCAGGCGGTTTGACCTCGTAAATCTCATCATCCTCCCGGACGATGCAATCAAATTCGGATATATGCAGGAAGCAATCGCCCAGTGTGCGCGGGACATTCTCATTGATTTGCGCTACGACGATTTTTGCCGTCCGCACCGCCTGAAGCGAATAATCCACGCTTGCGCCCATGCTGCAGTACCCATGTTCGTCAGGAGGGCTGACCTGAACGAACATCGCGTCGCATCCGACGCGGCCGGCACGGATCAGTATCGGCACCTCATGGAAAAAGGCCGGCGTATAGTCAGCCCGCCCTTCCGCGATAGCCGCCCTTGAATTTGCGCCGCAAAACAACGGATTGTCGATAAAATGTTTTTCAAGGCCGGGTTCTGTGATATCGACGCCGCCGTGCCGCACCATATGATAGATGCGCAGCTTTTCGAATCGCTCGCTTTGCGCGACAAGCTCACGCACAAGCGTTTTCGGCTCCATCACAGTATGGTGCAACCACAGGTTTCCCGATGACGGAAGCCGTGATATCGCTTCCGAGGCTGATGTCAATTTACTTTCATACAATGCGTCAATACTACTCAAACCCGTTCCTCCTTATAGATATCCAACTTTAACCCTTCTCTCTCTTTTCACGAAAAAGTATTTCGTTCAATTCTTCCCGCGCGCTCAGCCAGCCGCTTTCGCTGTCAACCTTCACGATCTTCCCGTCCGCCCGGAATCCCGATATATCCGCGCAACAGGTGTGGCACCCGCAAACCACCAGGAGCGCGTCGTACGACACGCCGGGCTTTGCAGGTACAAACCGGGGCGCGCCCTGGACGCCTTCGCTTATCTTCGCGACTGCATCCTTTCGGTCATATTGCGCCCGGCACCCTCCGCAATACTTGACTCCGATACATACCTCTTCCATGCCGTCGCCAGCCGGCGGCCCTCAGTCCTTGATGCCGGCGATATCCTTCGCAAGCTTTTTCTTCCCTTCGATATCGCCCTGCCTTGCGATCATGATGCGCTGCGCCTGCGGGCTGCCGGCGCCATGCATGGATTCTGTGCGATAACCAACCGCGGAACTTCCCAGGCAAATATTCTCAAGGAACCGCAGGATACGCATCCTGTTTTCAGTCGGAACCCCTTCGACTCCCGCAAACAATTTGTTGCACCATTCGCCAACAGAAAGATCCGACGGCGTCCCGACCTTGAGATCAGACTTGAAATCGAGCTCGGACGGCATCGTGACCATGAGCCCGCCCGCGATATCCTCCGCGAGCCTTACTATTTCGTAAGGGAAACGCGTCACATTCTGTTTGCAGACATTGGCAAGCAGCAGATCGATCTGGAAGTTGCCCGCCGCCGTGCAATAGCCTTCGCACGAGCAGGCTATGCCGCACGAGTACAGTGTTTCGTTCAGATGCGTCATCTCGATCAGCTTGTCCTTGACATGCGAAGCTTTGCTTGCGCCGTTATAGTCGGCCGCGAGCGCCGCCGCCCCGATGATAACATCGCCGACCCCGACCTTGCAGCCTCCGTACGACTGCCTGTGGTATCCGGCAAAACGCTCGACAAGCATGCCCGCGAAATCATATTCGCCGCAAAGAAAAATCCTCTCATTGGGGACAAAGACATGGTCAAACACGACGAGCGCTTCCTGCCCGCCAAATCGTTTGTTGCCAAGATCGACATCGGCGCCCGGCTCAAGCTTGCGCGTATCCGACGCCTGCCTGCCGTAGATCATGAAAAGCCCCGGCGCGTCGGATGGCACGGCGAAACTGACCGCGTAGGCGGCGTCACTTTCGGCGACTGCCTGCGTCGGCATCACGAGGTGCTCATGGGAATTGATAGAACCGGTTTGGTGCGCTTTCGCGCCGCTTACGACGATCCCGTCAGGCCTGCGTTCGACGATATGCACAAAGAGGTCCGCATCCGCCTGCTGCCCCGGCCCTTTGCCGCGGTCGCCTTTCGGGTCCGTCATGGCGCCGTCAACCGTCAGGTCGTTATCCTGTACATAGACGAGGAAGTTTTTGAAATTTTCGTGATAACGCGTACCGTATTTCCGGTCGCACTCATACGTGGTTGAATAGACCGCGTTGAACGCGTCCATGCCGACGCAGCGCTGGAAGCAGGAAGCCGTCTTGCGTCCTAAAAGCCTTTGCATCTTGACCTTTTTTATGAGGTCCTCCTGGCTCATATGAAGATGCGAAAACCGGTTGATTTTTCGCCCGGTCAGGTTTGACGTCGCGGTCATCAGATCCTCGTGCTCCGGGTCTTGAGCCAAATCATACGTCATTGCCACGCAGTTGATCGATGGCCGAATGATTGGATGGTCGACCCAGTTGGGCTCCTTCCTGCCAAAAAGATATACCTGTGTGTTCAGGGGTCGCAAACTTTCTATATACTGTGCTCCAGTCATTAGTCCCATTTTTAATACCTCCTCAGTTAAGGTTTTTTGTGAATTTTTATTGTGTAAAGTATACCGTATTTCAATGCAATATGCATACTGCGCGGATACCGCAACATGGACTTTTTTCGGCGCAGACTGAAATTATTATGATAAACTAACGCGTAAAAGGAGATTGTTATGCTTGATCTAAAAAAAGAGGAATACCTGAAAATTTACGAAACGATGCTTCGTATCCGTACTTTTGACGAAACAGCGGCCGCGTTTGCCGGAAGCGGCGAGCTTGAGGGTTTCGTCCATCCGTACTCCGGCGAGGAGGCGATAGCGGCCGGGGTTTGCAGCGAGCTCTCTGATATGGACTGTATCGTCAGCACGCACCGCGGGCACGGCCACATCATCGCGAAGGGCGGCGATATCAGAAAGATGTGGGCCGAGCTTTACGGAAAAGCCACAGGCTACAGCGGAGGCAGAAGCGGTTCGATGCATATCGCGGACTTCAGCATCGGGATCATCGGCGCCAACGGTATAGTCGCGGCGGGATTGCCCATAGCCAACGGGGTCGCGTTTGCGCTTGACTATATGGGCAAAGACGCTGTTTGCGTCTGCTTTTTCGGCGACGGCTCGACCAACCGGGGCCCATTCCACGAAGCGCTGAACCTGGCTTCCACCTGGGATCTTCCGATCGTGTTCGTGAATGAAAACAACGGGTACGGCTCGACAACGCCCAGGAGTGAGATCATGAATATAGAGAGAGTCGCCGAGCGGGCGGCATCATATGGCATTACCGGCGTTACGATCGACGGCAACGATGTGCTCGCGGTCAAAGCCGCGGCACGCGAAGCCATACGGCGCGTGAAGTCGGGCGGCGGGCAGACGATCATCGAATGCATCACATGGCGGCACCACCCTCACTATGTCGGAGACAGCACTGTTTACAAAGACCCTGCCGAACAGGCCCGTTGGCTTTCGCCCGAAATGGATCCTATTCCGCGTTTCGAGGCCGATATCCTCGCGAAAGGCGTCGCCTCCGAAGAGGGACTTGCGGCGGTCCGCGCGCGTGTCCAGGCCGACATCGACGACGCGGTCGCCTTTGGCCGGCAAAGCCCCTACCCCGAACCTGATTCGTTTTGGCAGCATGTATATGAGGAGCGATAGACGATGGCAATCATGACTTATGAATACGCGATAAAAGACGCGATGCTGCAGGAAATGCGGCGCGACGAAAAGGTTTTTGTCGCGGGCGAGGATGTCGCCAGCAAAACCTTGAGCATGCTCTACGATGAATTCGGCCCCAAGCGCGTTCGCAGCACACCGATCAGCGAAGCGCAAATCATAAGCCTCGGCGTGGGCGCCGCGGCGATGGGTTTGCGGCCGATTTTGTGCATGGAATTCATGGACTTCATCGCCTGCGCGATGGACGAGATCATGAACCAGGCTTCCAAGATGACCTATATGCTCGGCGGGCAGACCCATCTGCCCATGGTCATCCGCACCACGATGGGCGCCGGGATTCGCGCGGCCGCGCAGCATTCGCAGTCGCTCGAAGCGATCTTCGCACATCTGCCGGGCCTGAAAGTCGTCACGATGTCGAGCCCAAAAAAAGCCAAGGGCCTGCTCTCGGCGGCTATCAGGGATGAAAACCCTGTGCTCTGCATTGAGCACAAATGCCTCGGAGGCATGGAGGAAGAAGTCCCCGACGGACCGTTCACCTGGCCTTTCGGAAAAGCCGATGTGGTCCGTACCGGCAGCGATATCACTTTCATCACATGGGGGCGTATGGTTTATACCTGCCTTGACGCGGCGGAAACGCTCGCCGCGCGCGGAATATCGTCCGAAGTGATCGATATCGTGACCCTGTCACCGTTTGACGAAGACGCCATACTCGCTTCGGCGGAGAAAACCGGCCGCGTTGTGATCGCGCATGAAGCGACAAAACACGCGGGGTTTGGCGGCGAAATCGCGGCCCGCATCGCTGACAAAGGCTTCGGCTCACTGAAAAAGCCCATCAAACGCGTGGGGGCGCCGTTCACGCCCGTACCATTTTCTCCTGTGCTTGAAGACGCCTATCTGCCGAACGCGGATCTGGTTTTGAAAACAGCCGAAGAAATACTATGACCGGTCAGAGATGACCAGCAGCCGCCCGTTACGGACCGAAACCGTTGCGGGCGATTCGTTGATAAATTCATTGCTGACGCCGACGGGGTTGCTCTGCGTCAATACCGCGTCATGGAGCAGGTATTTGGCGTTTCCGACAAATACGCCCGTACTGCGTTCCGTGTAGGACAATACAGAGAATTTTGAACCCGCCGCGCCTTTGACCATCAAAGGGCACTCCGGCTTCATCCGGTCCCCGCCGACCATCATTATACGTTCATCCGGGGTCACGATTTCGCCCTCGCATCCCATATCGTTCAGGTATGACAATGCCTGCAGGTTTGACATAGTATGCCCGAAACCGCCGCCTATCCCTCCCACGACCAAAAAACGGCCATACCCGCGCCCGGCCCCGTATTTGGCGCAAAGCATCGTATCGGTATCATCCTTTTCACTCGGGTAAGTGATACGCTCAACGCCCAGCGCGTCTATTTCCAAAACCTGGATTTCAGAAAGGCTGTCGAAATCGCCGATCACCACATCCGGCGCTATGCCGGCCCCGGCGCAAACCGTATAGCCGCTGTCCGCGCAGGCGACAAAATCGCCGGGGGCGATCACGGGCAGCGCGCCAGACGGCGCGCCTTCCGGCCACCACCCCGTAAATATTACAAACCGTTCAGTCTCCATACACCTGCGCGCCAAGCCGCCTGTTGATATTTCGGGTCAAATGATCGCTTGTCGGTATAGGGCTGACGAGTTTGCCTGTGAGCGCCGGAGTTTCACTGCCAAGCGTGTTCAGGACAGTTTCCGCGGTCGACGCGTCAGGCCACGCCTGCGCCTCGCCGATGGCGGCGTATCTGTAGACCGGCGAAACGTCGTTTATCTCCCGCGAGATATCCGCTTCGCTTTCCCAGGCAAAGCCGGAGTCAGCGATACCCGCGATCTCCTTGCATATCTGCCAGTTTTTATATGGAATGGCCACGTTTGTGGCGGGGGAAACGGCAAGCAGGCGCCCCTCCGTATTTGTGTAGGTCCCATCCGCCGACGCAAAGCCCGACGCCGGTATCACAACGTCCGCCGCACGCGCCGTTTCCGTCAAATGCGTATCGCATACCGCGAGGAATTTGACCTGCGCCAGCATTTTTTTCGCGGCTTTCAGCTCTTCAGGCAAACCGCCCAGCCTCTCGGCGGCGGCGATCTGCCCCGCCGGGTCTTCACCGAAGACCAGCAGCGCTTTGATATCCGCGCCGTAGCCGTTTTCGAGTATATCCTTCGGCGTCGCGGTGATCTCAAGGTCATGCAGCCCTCTGCTGTTGCACTTTGGAAGCGCCTCAAGCACGCCGTCGCGCGGCGTTCCTTCATGGCCCGAAAGCAAAGCGATATGGCAAAGCAGGGCCGCGGCCTCCTCCGTCAGGACATTCCTCTGGTAGACGATCATCGCTTTCTTCGCCGCCTTGAGTTCATTCGCGATGCGTACGGCTGTTTTTGGCGCCGCTTCATTTTTGAGCGCCGCCAAAATACCGGCCAAAAGTTTCAGGTTGTTTGCCGTATGTATCTTTTCCCCGGCTATGGCCGCGCCAAAAGAAGCTATTGCGCCTTCATGGCCGTCCTCGTCCGTTTCGATCCTGACGATCCTGACGCCTCTTGCGACCGCCTGTCTCAGTTTCATTGCGAGCACAGGGTTTTCCGCAAAGTCAAACCCTACCGCGAGTATGTATTCCGTATGCAGCAACTCGGCGTAACTGGACGAAGCCGGAGCCCCAAACAGCGCCGAAGCGGCCGAAAACCTGTTGTTGAATGAAAATACGCGCGCCCCGAACGTCAGCGCCAACGCTCTGGCGGCGTAGGCTTCCTCATTTGTCAGACGGTCGGATATAGAGACGGCTACGCTGCCCGGCCCGTATTTCGCGCGCACGCTCTGCGCTTTTTTCGCTGTGGCCACAAACGCGTCATACCATGAAGCCTGCTCAAGCGCTCCGCTAACGCCGTCGCGGACCAGCGGGGCTTTCAGCCGCCCTCCGGAATCTTCATGATCGATCTCCGAACAATCAAACCCGAATTTGCCGCGTCCGCATATCAGGCCCCTGCCGTTTTCGTCCATGCCCGGGTTTGCCCTGACCAAAAGGTCGCCATATGTCTCAAGCTCAATTGCGCAGCCCATCCCGCAATGCGGGCATGTCGTCTCGGTGACCGTGGTGTCAAACGGGACGGACTTTCGCAAAGACAGCCGTTCGCGCAACGCGCCTGTCGGACAGGCGGCTACGCAGAGGCCGCAGCTGACGCAGGTCGACTCGGAAAGCGGTACGCCAAACGCGGGCGTGACCGCCGTATCAAAACCGCGATCTGAGAACCCGAGCGCAGCGGCGCCCACGACCTCTTCGCATATGCGTACGCACAGGCCGCAGAGTATGCACTTGCCCTCTTCTCGTTCGATGAAGGGATAGCCGCTCTTATCGTCATTCGGCATAGGCAGTGACCCGTCCTCCCTTGCAGCTGACAAATCGCCGCTGTATTTGCCGGGCTCGACGTCATAAAGCCTCGAATATTCGATCAATTTGCATTCAAAATAATCTCCGCAGCCGCATTCAAGACATCGCATCCCTTCCTGCGCGGCGGATTCCGGGCTCCAGTTTGAGACCACTTCGGCAAAGCTCTGTTTGCGTTCGCCGGCGGGCATCTGCGCTATATACGGCCGGAAAAGCCGCTCCCGCCCCTCAAATGACCGTTCGGTGATATCGCCGCGCGTCACCGTATAGGCAGGTTCGTACAAAACCTTCTCGCCGAACAGATAGTCGCTGATCACGCCGGCCGAATTTTTTGCGTCCGCGATAGCCTCAACGGCTATTGATACCTTGTCGTTGCCGCAATCCCCTCCGGCAAAGACCCCCGGCACGCTCGTGGTAAAAGCCTTTGGGTCATAGGCGACGCCTTTCTTGCGCGTCAGTTTCAATCCCTCTATACCGAGCGATGAGGGGTCGGGCGACTGTCCTACAGCCAATACAACCGTATTGACGGCAAACGTTTCCGTCTTCCCCGGTATTGGCACGGGAGAGAACCTGCCCGACTCGTCCGGCTCGCCAAGCCGCATGGCCTGTAGCTTGATCGAGGCTACGCGCCCGTCCGGCCCCGGCGTGATTTCAAGCGGGCTCGCCAACTCCTTGAAGATAACGCCCTCTTCTTCGGCTTCCAGTATTTCAATTTGCTCCGCCGGCATTTCGCGCTTTGTTCGGCGATATATGCTGTAGACCTCATGGGCACCCATGCGCACAGCGGTGCGGCACGCGTCCATAGCCGTATTGCCGCCGCCGATGACGGCCACGCGTTTGCCGAGGAATACGTCCTCGCCGCCCGCGACCTTGCTGAGCAATTCAATGCCGCCAAAAACTCCCGGCAGGTCTTCGCCTTTCGCGCCGGTCCCGGTCGACGTCCATGCGCCGATGCCGATACATACGGCGTCGTAACGGCTGCGGATGCTCTCCGTCGAGATATCACGCCCGACGCGCCGGCCCGTCCGGATTTTGACACCCATTTTTTCAAGCCGCCTGATTTCGGCTTCAAGGATAGCTTTCGGCAACCGGTATTCGGGGATGCCGTACCGGAGCATTCCGCCGGCTTTCGGCATCGCTTCGTAAATCGTCGCGCCGTGGCCGAGCAGCCGCAAAAAATACGCGAGCGAAAGCCCATAGGGCCCGCCGCCGATGATCGCGACCCGTTTGCCGGTCTCCTCCGGGATTTCCGGCATCCAATTCGCGTCGACATCGTTTTCGAGCGCGAAATCGCCGCAATAACGCTTGATCATAGCGATTCCGACCGGTTCATCTATCAGCCCGCGCCTGCAAGCCGTCTCACAGGGATGCGGACAAACGCGCCCTATCGAGGCGGGTATCGGGATACGTTCCATGATCAGGCGATATGATTCCTCAGACTGGCCGTTTGCGGCCAACCCTACATAGCCCTGGCAATCCGTGTTCGCGGGGCACGCGCGTATACACGGCCCCTGGCAGTCGCCGGTATGGTTTGAAAGCAGCAATTCGAGCATCGTCTTGCGCGACTGTATGACCCGCTCCGTATCCGTCCGGATGATCATACCGTCCGCCAATTCCGTTGCGCACGCCTTGAGCAGTTTCGGATTGCCTTCGACCTCTACGACGCAAATGCCGCACGCCCCATAAACCTCGGCCCTTTCGTCCATACACAGCGTCGGGATGAAAATCCCGCCCGCCTGCGCCGCCTCGAGGATTGTCTGTCCCGCGTACGCTTCAAGTTCCTTGCCGTTGATATTTATACTGAGTTTTTTCATTCTGTTGGCCCCTGAGTCTTCAATCCCTTAGTACCGCATTGAAATTGCAAGCTTCCTCGCACCTGCCGCACTTAATGCAGTTTTCCTGATCTATCATGTGCGGCTTCTTTACCTCGCCGCTGATCGCGCCCGTCGGACAGGCGCGCGCGCACTTCGTACACCCCGTACACGCCTCTGAAATCGTGAAACGGATGAGCGCCTTGCAATAATGGGCCGTGCAATGTTTGCGATAAATATGGTCTTCGTACTCGTTTCTGAAATATCGGATGGTCGTCAATACCGGGTTTGGCGCTGTCTGCCCGAGCCCGCACAGCGAGCCGTCCTTGATCCTGCCCGCAAGCCCCTCCAGTTTTTCGATATCGCCGTCCTCGCCGCGCCCTTCCGTGATGCGCTCAAGGATTTCCAACATCCTCTTCGTGCCGATACGGCAATAATTGCACTTTCCGCAGCTTTCCTTGCGCGTGAAGTCGAGGAAATAACGCGCCATATCGACCATACACGTATCCTCGTCCATCACGATCATGCCGCCGGAACCGACAATGGCGCCCGTCTTCGCCAGGTTTTCATAATCAACAGGCGTGTCGGCAAGCGCCGCCGGGATACAGCCGCCAGAGGGGCCCCCGAGCTGCACGGCCTTGAACGTCTTACCGTTTTTGACGCCGCCGCCGAGCCCGAATATGATGTCCTTTAGCGGCAATCCCATCGGGACCTCGACGAGGCCGCCCTTTTTTATTTTCCCGGCGAGCGCAAAAACCTTGGCGCCGGTGCTCTTTTCCGTACCGAACGCCGCAAACGCCTTTCCGCCGCGCCCTATGATATACGGCACATTCGCGAATGTTTCAACATTGTTGATATTTGTCGGTTTTGCCCAATAGCCCTTCTGCGCCGGGAAGGGCGGTTTCAGCCGCGGCATGCCGCGCTCGCCCTCGAGCGACGCGATAAGCGCTGTCTCCTCGCCGCAAACGAACGCGCCCGCGCCCGCTTTGATCCTGATCGAAAATCCATAGCCCGAACCCAGGATATTCCCGCCGAGAAAACCCGCCTTTTCCGCCTGCCCGATAGCGATTTCCAAGCGCCTGATTGCAAGCGGGTACTCCGCGCGGACATAAATGATACCCTCGCTCGCCCCGATAGCGTATCCTCCGATTGCCATGCCCTCAAGTACGGAATGCGGGTCGCCTTCAAGTACCGAACGATCCATGAACGCGCCTGGATCGCCCTCATCCGCGTTGCAGACCATATAGCGCTCCCCGTCGCCTTTTGCGGCGTTCCACTTAAACCAGGTCGGAAACCCGGCGCCGCCGCGTCCGCGCAACCCGGAAACTTTGAGTTCCTCTATGACATCTTCCGGCGACATTTCCAGGAGCGCTTTCTTCAGCGCCTCGTACCCTCCCGCCCGGATATAATCTTCAATCTTTTCGGGATTGATGATACCGGTGTTCCTCAGCACTATCCGTTCCTGCCTGTCAATGAAATTTGCGTCGTCTTCCGCGATCAGCAAATCTTCGGCAAGCTCTCCCTTCAGTACATGGCTCTCCACGATATCAGCCGCTTTTTCTTCGGTCACTTTGACATAACGCGCCGCGCGCCTGCCGTCCGGCCCATAAACGTCTACGATGGGTTCAAGATAGCAGTTCCCTACGCAGCCGGCGATCTCGACGATGTCGTCGTTCACGCCATTCGCGCGAAGGCAATCCCTGAGCGCGGCTTCGGTTTTCTTCGCGCCGGAAGCGATGCCGCAGCTGCCTTCACCAACCACAATTTTCAGCGTCATGCGCTCACCTCCTTCGGACCGTCCGCGGCCGCCCCGCCTTCAAGCGCGGCAATCCCGTCCAAAAGCTTCACGACAGAAGCCCGCGTCAGGTGGCCGTGCACTTCCTCAACGCCTTGCCCGCGCACCATCATTACCGGCGCCAGGCTGCAGCAGCCGAGGCACGCGACGATATTCAATGTGAAAAGGCCGTCCGGCGTCGTCTCCCCATTCGCGATACCAAGCCTCTCCGAGACAGCCTCGGCGATGGCGGACGCGTCGTTGACATGGCAAGCCGTGCCTTTGCACAGCATGAGCATGTATTTCCCTACCGGCCTCAGCCGGAACTGCGTATAAAACGTCGCGACGCCGTAGATCTTCGACAGCGCTATCCCCGTCTGCCGGGAGATATAAACCAGTGCGTTCTCCGGCAAATATCCCAGGGCGTCCTGCGTTTTCTGAAGTATCGTGATAAGGCTACCGGGCGTAGAGGCGTATTTCGCCAGGATAGGATCGATCATTTGTTCCATATTCATATTCCTATTTGATCAGTCGGGAGATTGTTTTAAACGTCTCGGATTTGCTGTCGTTTTCCAAAAGCTCAAACAAAGCCGATTCGACAGTCGTCGGCACGACGCCCGAGTGTATCATCCGTTTTATGGCGGGCTCTTCATCGCGCGCTTTGCGTGACGAAACCGCGTCGGTCGCCAGAAAGACATCATAGCCCGCCGCGATCATATCCAGCGCAGATTGCATCACGCAGACATGCGTCTCGATGCCGCAGACAATGACCGTTTTCCGGCCGACGCCTTTCAGCGCGCGGGCAAAATCCGGTTCGCCCATGACGGAAAACGCCGATTTTTCAATATGCGTAAATTCCGAAAAAGCCTCTTTGATCTCCCGCACGCTCTCGCCAAGCCCTTTGGAATACTGTTGAGTGACCAATACCGGACATCCCAGCGCTTCAAAACCTTTGATGAGCTTTACCGCTTCCGCGACGGCGGACGCGCCCTCCCTCATGGCCGGCACGATCCGTTCCTGAAAATCCACGACTACTAAAGCGACTTCATCCCTTATCAATCGTTTTGGGCTGCAATGATTGTTCATGCTGTTTTCTCCTTGCTTTTAATCGAATTTTCAGATAAGTATACCACAAGGGCTAAGGGGACGTCATTTTGCGCCCCCCTCCGAAGATTTATCAGCGTTTCATAAAGCTATCTATGATACAATAGCCCGTATGTGTGAAGAAACCGGTGAACAAAATATCGAATGCGCGGAACAAAAAAAGATCTACATACTTTTAACGAAACAAACCGACCCGTTCTCCCGTTTTTTTGGACTTCTCTCAGGATGCAAGTATTTTCACGCTTCAATAGGTTTTGAAGAGCGCGGAACATTCTTCAGTTTCAATACAAAACGAGGCTTTTGTATCGAACAGCCGGCCATAAAAAGACAATACTCGCCCTGCGTGCTGTACAGCCTGGACGTAACGGACGATATATACCGGGATATAGAGAGCCGGATCAAGGTTTTTCGCGATAGCGACAAATCGTATACTTTCAGCTATTTCGGTATGTTCCTGTGCATCTTCAGGATGCCGCTCAAGATTCCGTTCTTATTCAACAACAGCTATTTTTGCTCTATGTTTGTTTCCGAGCTTATCGTCAAAAGCGGGGCGGCCAAGCTCAAGGTCAAGCCTCACCGTTACCTGCCGCGGCATTTCTCGCATGAGCCCAAACTCAAGCTTTGCTTTGAGGGAGTCTGGGGCGAGCCGCCCATGTACAGCGAAGACCATGGTGATCTTTATTCAATACCGGTGCGCTATGCGAAGCGATATGTCCATAGGGCGCAAAAGCGGGCGCGCGTGACGGTAAGGGCGGTACGCCGCAACACAAACCGCAGTGTGCGCTTCGCAAGAAACAGGATGTTATTTGCCGGGAACAGCGCTTTTCACGCGCCTGGCAGGTTTTATATCATATGCCGAGACAATCTCTATACGGCAAAAAAACTTACCCTTGAAACCATTGAAAGGTGGTGGCTATCATGAAAACAAACCTTAATTCGGAAACGAGGCAAACTATCGTGACCAACGACGCGCCGGCGGCCATCGGCCCCTACGCCCAGGCAAACCGCGTGGGCGGCTTTATCTTTACCTCGGGCCAGATACCGCTCGATCCCGAGACCGGGATTCTTGTCTCCGGCGCAATCGAGGAGCAGACCGCGCGGTCGCTTGAAAACCTCAAGGCCATTCTCGAAGCGGCCGGCTCGGGACTGGACAATGTCGTCAAAACGACGGTATTCCTCACCGATATCGGCGACTTCGCAAAGATGAATGAGGTCTACGCGCAATACTTCAAAGGCGAAAGCCTTCCGTCGCGCTCGGCTGTGCAGGTTGGCGCGCTTCCGAAAGGTGCGCTCGTTGAGATCGAAGCCGTCGCGCTGGAATAGCCCCCTTCGCGGCGTGTGGCAGCCGACGTAAAGCCAGGGAAGCGGCAAATACCCAAAACGCCGGGGCAACAGGGCAACACCATGAAATTTAGGCGAGAGCGTGAGGCGGCGCTTGCGCGATCGCCGTTTATTGTGTATATTGATGTTTGGATTTTGCAGATGTAGCTCAGCTGGTTAGAGCACCTGGATCACAACCAGGGGGTCCGCGGTTCGAATCCGCGCATCTGTACCAAAAAGAAAGTGGCCGAATCAGGCCACTTTCTTTTTTCACTCAGCTTTATCAAGGCTTATTTCACAACAATTGTCTCAACTCCGGGCGCGGCGTAGCGTTTCATCATTTCATCATCCAATTCGAGCCCGAGGCCAGGCCCCTTCGGCGCGTAAAGGACGCCTTTTTCAATGACCATCGCCTGTTCTTTCACGATGTCGTCCCGGATGGACTTTGTATCGACAGTCCCGTGCAGGTACAGATACAGACCCAATTCATCGTAGTACCTTGGACGTTCCTTGCGCGATACAGCGAAATGCGCGGCGGCAGTCCCGGCAATCGTATTCCCCTGGTTGCAAATCTGATAATTCAGCCGCGCGGTTTCCATCATATCGGCGAATTTCACCGACCTGGCAAACCCTCCGACCCGCGTAAGCAGGCAGTGAAAACTGTCAAAAACATTCAATTTCATATACTCAAACGCCTGTGTCAGGGACATGCCTGCGTGATCCGCCGTCAGAGGGACATCGCAATGCCGGCGCAATTCGATCATGCCGTTGATGTCGTAAGGATGCAGAGGCTGTTCCGCAAAATTGAGCTTGTATTCACTGTCAAGTTTCTTCAGCAAACGAGCGGCGTCCATAGCCGTATACGCCATACCCATATCTATCGCCAGCGGTATGTCGTACCCGATGGCTTTTCGCACCGCGCTCACTCTGGCCTCCGCGTTTACAGGGTCATTGTTCACATGTACTTTGACAGATTTGTATCCTTCGTCGATATACCTTTTTGCTTCTTCGGCGACCTCTTCCGGGGTTGGCAGAAAACTCTGGATCCATTCCAATGGGATTTCTTTTCTTTGCAAACCGCCCAGCAATTCGTAGACCGGCACACCGAGGATCTTACCCTTCAGATCATATAGCGCATGGTCAATATGTGACAGGATATACCAGTTTTCCGTGTACCACCCGCCGATAGCCCTTTCAAGCGTATCCATGATATACGACAGCTGCATCGGATCTTTCCCGATCAGTATAGTGGCCAAATCACGCATCAATCCCATCGCCCCTGCCCGTGAGCAGCCGGACGCGAGCAGCGGCGCGGGAGGAAAACTATACGCGCTGCCTATACCCTCAAACCCCTCGTCTGTCTTGATCTTCACGATGATGAATTCGCCGGGCGCCGGAGTCGGGCCCGAGGAAAAAATCAACCGCCCTTTATGTTCTTGATTAACAGGAATAATTTCTACTGACGTGATTTTCATAATATACTCCTTCCAAAATGTATCGTTGCGTTTACATATGGATTTATATATTAACTGAAATGACATGTCAAACTGTCGATAAATCACCTTTGTTTTTCGGCGTTTTTCCGCTTCCCGGCTGATACCTCCCGCGCTTTATAGATCACACACAATCCCAGCGCGGACAGGCATACCAGCAGCCACAGCGACAATACATCGACACTGTCCCCGGTTTTGAGGATGGTTGTGGATGGCGGGGCGGGCGGTGTCGGAGGGGTCGGCGGGGCCGGAGGTATAGGAGGGTTTGGCGGCGTCGGCGGAGGAGGAGGATCACCCGCCTCGCCGTTCGTAACGACCCCGGCCGACCAGATCCACAGGCCGCCGTTTTGGCTCCATGCCGGCTGCCTGTAAGACACACTATAGTTTTTTGACGAACCGCCGCCGGAAACTTCCAGAACGGAATATGTGATGAACTTCACATTGCCGCCCGCGTCAGGATATAGCGTATATACCGGAAGGTCCGTCCATGAATATCTCCACGCGTTGGCCGCGCTCAGCAAGGCCGGGCCCCCCACCGGCGCCAGGGCGCCGGCCGCCCCTTCTTTCGCGTACAGCTGTACCTCTACAGGCTCAGGCGTGACGCCGCCTGCCCATCTTTTCTCCACGGCGACGGACGTGAGTGGGATGCCCAGCATACCGTCATCGCCGAAATGGCGGATCTGGACAGGGTTGGCGTCTTTGTCCAAATTGCCCAAAAGGGTTTCCACGACATAGCCTTTTGTATCCGTAGGATTGCTTGTCTTTGATATGGACGCGACCACATTTTCCGTCCGCGGCACGCCTGACGCGATATAAGGCGCGTCGGCCCCATTGTCTGTGATGGGCGTGGACCCGGGTACCGGCGAGTATCTTTCGGCAACATACCCTTGCGCGCCGACGTCAAAATATTCGAATTTGGCAAAGAACGGGCCTGCGGACCCGGATTCCGCCAATGTATATCCGCCGGACCCGTCAGATTCATACAGCGGCGTCCTGCCGCTCGGGTCTGTGTAGTAATAATAATGGTTCGATTTGTTGATATGGAAGAACGCCGTGGTCGTGTCCGGGCTGCCGTCGATATCGTTGTGGTTCGTGAAAAAGGTGACGACTTTCGGATAGGCGTACGGGTAGGAAGGCGACGTCCTGCCGTATATGCCCGCGTAGCCTTCGCCCGCGTATGTAGCGCTGCCAAGTATGTCCGCCCAGGTCAATGAATCCCGAAGCCCTACGGCAAACAGGGCCTGGATCGGCGAGGCCTCTCTGATCCCCAGCACCGGCTCATCGTCCGTGCCGCCAACCCTCAGAGCTGTGCGCATCGGGATCAGGCTGGCCGGTATATACCAGCGCACTATCTGCTGCCCCGGGATCAGCTCGCGGTCAAGCTCGTTGTTCAGATCGTCTGAATCAGAGAATACGCCTCTTTGCAGAGCGGTCAGCACGGCGAATTCAAGGGTTGTCAGCTCGGTGTCAACATGGGTCACGCCGCCTGGTACGACCCCTTCAATCGGGTAGAGATCCATGACGCAGGTCGCGGCGGGCGGCGCGGACGCCTGCGAACCGTCGGCGCTATAGTACGGCCCGACATAGTATTTTCCACTGTCGGCGTACCATTTGAGCCGGTTCCCGAAATCGCCCGGGGCCGTGTAATATAGGCTCCCTCCCGCGATACTTGAGTCTACGACCAAAGCGGCGTCGGCTTCCGAAACCTCCAGCTGCGTAGCCAGGCCGGATATAAAGCCCGCCTTGTACGCCGGGTCGGATGGAGAGCCTTCTGTGATGTATTTCGCAAAGAGCGCCCCATCATACTTCACGTCGTCATACCACAGGCCTTCAAATGACTTGAACTCCATAAATTGCCCGAGGACATCCGAAAAAGTCAGATACCCTGAATAATCGGGATCGTCCGTGCCGATATCCGTGATGTAATCCACGCTGGTTTCCATCTGCGATGTGATCGTTTTGAACGCTTCATTTAACGCGGCCGCGTCGCCGGCGGGATAATATCCGTCGGTATAGCAATAGCTTGAAATGAAATCGCCGCCATTCCGGATACCTGTCAGAGTGCGCGTGGTTGCCAGGTCGGGATAGACGCCGTGGCTCAGCACGGGGAATTCTATCGTGCCGCCGCTGCCGCCTGTGGGCGCGACAAATTCGTCGAGCAGCGTCCCCATATAATAAGTGACGCCGTTTCCGTCATATAGTTGCGCGTCCGCTCCCGCGTTGCTTTGCGGGTCGAGCACGGCGGGGGCGTTCAGGCCGCTGACGCCGAGCCCGACGGTATAGTAGCCGACCGAGTTCTTGAGGTCGGCAGCGCCGTAATACCACTCTTTGACCTGCTGTTTCCAATATGCGGCGGTCGCGACTGTGAGCAGGTCGATACCCATGTCAGGGGTGAGCGCGTCGCCCCAGTCATACTCGTCGTCAATATTGATATCAACCAGGCCGCTCCCCGGCGTGGTATAGTCCGTCCAGCCAAACGTCGGCTCGCCGTCTGTCATAAGAACCATCACAGGTTTGCGGATCACCGTCAGGCCTTTTGCGTCCGTATAAGTTTTATCGGCGTTGTTCATCAGCATCTGCGCGCCTGCGTATATGCCGCGCTGCGTCGGCGTCCCGCCGCTTACCGGGGCGCCGGCGTTGATCGCGGCCGGCCCGGTGATAGCGGGGTTGACGTTGAACGCGGCGTCATTGGTTTTACCGCTTCCCGAAACATAGAAACAGGCTTCGCCGCTCGGCGCGGCATACCTGCCCAGATTCAAAAGCGGATACGTCCGTGGCTTCCGGCCGGACAAGCCGCCATAGGC
>Ga0123357_10000960_pt1 | contig 29356 bp, 23 predicted proteins | sample TergutEmb28metaG_FD_89873 | JGI IMG/M metagenome (GOLD analysis project Ga0123357, IMG submission 89873) | Embiratermes neotenicus P4 segment gut microbial communities from Petit-Saut dam, French Guiana - Emb289 P4 | ecosystem: Host-associated > Arthropoda: Insects > Digestive system > Gut ...
CCTAGAGCCTCACATTCCAGTCGGGTTTACCCGGGAGTAGACTGGTGGAAGTCAAGCCCCCTATTCCCTAGTATTCACGGCCCTAGTGACCTCGGTGCGGACCTAGCAACCAGGGGCACTACACTGACTTGGCATAAGTACCTGAAGAGACAGTAGTACAAAAACAGCCATCCTTACAACCCTCCCACCTCTTTGTCTCCAGCTTTGGGCAACATGAAAGTTGTAACAGAACTTATGGCAGGACTATGTATGTATGTATACACAGCTGTGGCCCTAAAGTGAGTCCTTAACAAATTAAGTGGCCCTGTTGTGGGTTGAGTTTGCCACCACTGTGCTACAGCATGACTGCCACATGCTGTAAGCAATTGTTAATGTGTTCAGCCTTTAGAACTTGATGATGGAATTATAGTCAATGCACATTGTACCATTTTTTCAGAAGTGAGAATTTGGAAATTTCTCTTAAGATTACGCATTCCATTTTTTATGTGTTTCTGATTTAATTTGTTCTGAAACTTTTCATTGTGTTTGAATGGTGTCCATACACAGCTGTATCCACCAGTTTAACCCTTTTGAATGGCTTCTATTCATGGCTGGGTGCTGTGCCAGTGCAATTTCTGCTACAGCTGGTCTGTTTCCATGCCAGGTGAAATGCAGGTGCATTACTTTATCCACATGTTACTCTTCTTCTGTCTCAGTAGAGTGTGATCTACTGTCAGACCCATGACTGCACCACTACAGCACCACTATGGCCTGCATGATAGAAAGTCGCAACATACTGGCACAGTTTTCAGAAGGTTACATGTGGACAAAGTAACATGTGTCACTCACCTGACAACGGATGTTTCCTGACCTTGGCCAGCACACCTCATCTGAAAGGGTTAACAAATGTGACTCCCTGTGGCATTGGACCAGTGGTGTGTAGTTTGAATATATAATGATTACAGTTTTCCCCTCAATAGGTATTACGGGAAAACATAAGTGTTCAGGAGCTGGGACTGAAGGATTTTGCACAGCCAGTCAAGATGGCACACGTGCAGCTGGGCGACAAATTGATGTAAGTTGCGTGTTTCGGGTTGAGGTCAGAACTGCCACTGCTCAAGAGAACATGATCAATGCATGTGACACTCATACAGAATGTCATGTGAAGCCTTACTGAATTATGCAGAAATACCACCACTCACTGTACATATAGCAGTTGTAAATATCTTGTAGTAAATTGGCACGTTGTGATGTGTACAGGTCATCATCAGGGGGACATTATTGGTGAACAGGTTACATTGCCAAGGCACACCTTAGATGATACGTGGTCACAACAAAATAAAATATGTACATATAATTTGCATAAGACATGGTGCTGACAAATGCCCTTCTTTTAAGAAAATAAGGTCCTAATCTGTACCTGTTCATATTATCTTGAAGATTTAAAATTGTCAGTGTTCTTGTGATTTCAGCTTATTACTGTTATCGACAGTATATGGTTAATAATGAAATCTCCAAAGTGTATTGGTCTCTACATTAATGCACTTACTGTTACTGGAAAATTAACAGATTGACTTGTGTACTGTGGAAAGAGACATATATCTTGTTTTGTGTGTGTGTGTGTGTGTGTGTGTCTATGTCTGTGTTTGGAGGGGCACAGAACCTGAGATTGCAACTAAACAGTCTGCACAACCTAGGGCAATGCAATATCTCAGGTAGATAGTTACTTGTAGCGCATACTCTTAGGTTCGATCTCAAGCCAGTCCATGTGAGATGTGTTTGACAGAGTGGCACTGGGAGAGGTTTATCTTGGAGTACTTCATTATCGCATCACCGATGTTCCACACCTGGTTATTCGTCTGTCACCAACACAGTATCATTTTAGTTATTGACACGGAACTGGATGAAGGACCATTGTGATTTGATTCCTGGCAGGGTCATTCTTTCTGGGGTGTGAGGCTGACCAGTAACATCCATTTAGTGCCAAGGTTCTAATGAGTCGAGCTGTAACTCCATTTTCCCATATGACATCGTGGTGTGCACAAGGACGGCTTTACCCCTAACTTGCGACATGCAGTATCTGATGCTGCCTTCCTACTGTGTTGTGTGCTGAATGTTGTTGAGCCAAGTGGAGTACCTGCCTTAGGATATATTTTTGAATGAATTATGCAAGCAGCTGCAGTTACACTCTTCAGGTGCACCAACTTCATCAAGCAGTGTAACATCATGTATGAAATGTGGATTTTCTGTTCCACAGTAATTGTTTGCATCTCCAAATACCAGATACAGAAACACTGCTTGCTACCATTCGGTCCAGAATCTTTTGTCGTCCCATGTGCTATCAAAGAGTAGAAAGATGAAAATGTACAGAACTGTAATGTTTACCTTTGATTTATGTGGGTGTGGAACTTGGTCTTGACAGTAAGGAAAGAACAGGATGTTGAAAAAAATACTGCATCAAACAGGGAGAATGTGACAGGAGACTGGAGAAAAGTGCATAATAAGGAGCTTCATGGTTTGCACTCCTCACCAAATATTACTAGGGTGGTCAAATCAAGGAAGAAGAAGTGGGTGGATCATGTAGCATGTGTAGTGGAGAAGAAAAATTAATACGTGCTTTTGGTGGAAGAAACCTGTAGGACAGAGACCACTTGGAAGACATGGAGAGGATTAATTGGGCTCACGGTACAGCCAGGCGGCAAGTTCATGTGAATGCAGAAATGAACCTCTGTGTAATGTAAAGTGGGATAGTTCACTGTCTAGCTGAGGGAGTCTAGCTACTGAAGAAGGGACTGTGGTCTGGGGAGTGAATGAGTGAGTGAGTCATTCAGTCCATTCACATACAGTCAAGCATTGCCTAGATTAACATCAGCGTGAGTTGTCACTGTTGTGAAGTGACTAAGCCTGTGTTGGTTGCAGAAATCGCTTGAGTGCACAACTGCAAAGATGGCACCATGTAACTTCTTGTTACAGTCAGGGAATATTCAGAAGACTACTGCAGTTATAACTATTCAATATCTTATAAATAAAATGAGACCAGCTGACATGTTTGTTAATGTACAAGAAACCAAATCGCCAGTATTGAGGATAAAACAAGACTGGACTTAACATGATGACCTCTTCCAGGTGCCTTTCACAAGAATAAGAACATCAAAATAAACCCTAAGAATTGCATAATTTGCTGCATCATATTTTGTTTTTATGATTTCCACATTGTCAAATCGTCTGCCTTTCAGATTGAGTTTTATTTTCGGGAAATAAAATGAGTCACACATTGCAAGGTTATGAGTATGTGGAGGTTGCTACACTTGTAGGTGTTCATGTTTTGGCTAAGAAGTGTTGCAAATGCTGCGATGAATGTGCTGGTGCATTGTCTTGGTGAATTTGCCCGTGCCTTGACAGTCACTTTTCTGGTTGCTTGTGGCATACTGAGTCACAGAGACACCACATAAATTGTAAATAATATTCCTTCCTTACTGTTTGACCTGCTGATGCAAACTCATAATGCACACTACCTTAAGGATTTGGGGGGGGGGGGTATGGAACTGTGAGCAGCATGTTTGTCTTGATGTGGGGACAAAGGAGATTTCCAAACCGATGACTGGGCCCTTGTTTCAGGATCATAGCCATAGATTTGTGTTTCTTTGCCATTGATAATGTGTCCTAAAAACCCTGAATCTGATTCTGTGCACTGAAGCAAGTCAGTGGCTGCAAACAAGCACTTCTCCTTCTGTTCGGCTATCAACACTCATGGAACTAACTTCACCAACACTTGTCTCACACCCAGATCTGAACTCACAATTGCATGATGAATATTTCCACGTCTTTGGACATTTCTGTGATAATTAATCTTCTGTCACTTTTGAATAAGGCACATACTTTGTCAGTCCTGTCACTGTTCTTCGCATCAACAGTTGGCTGGGATGTTTATTGCTTTCCACAAGTTGTCATCCTTCTTTGAAACAGCAAAACCTTTCAAAGACTTGAGTACGGCTCATGGAATCCTCTCCAAAATTCATTTATTTGCAATATTTCCCTAGTTTTGACAGAATGCAGTGCACACTTACTCCATTTTCTCAATCATTCTGAATGTGATGACACAAACACTCACGCCCTCCTATCTGGGATCGCATGAGACCGAGAAGCTACAGTGAGGGTACTGAGTGTGAACAAGTTGACACTTTTCAGTTGGAACATGTTCTGAAGACCCTGCATCCCTGGGTGCCTGTTCATATTGGAAAAATAATACCAGTTTGGGTAATTTTTGAACGCACATAGATTAAGGTGGAAGCAACGTTTATGGAAGGATGAATGATACTTCATTTCCAAGCTAGCATATGAATACACTACCACTGGCAGAAGAATTCTGGGTTGATCAAGGAAAAGGTGGCCAGACAGCGTTGATGAAGATGGAACAAGTCTGGATTGGCCTGTACCCCGTCACTGTTACTGATGCAACTACCATGAGAACTGCAGAAGTTTTTAAACCACAGTTGTACTCTGTTTGAAGCTATGGCATAGCTGGTGTCTGCATTGCTGGATTTATTGAATAGATGCTGGAACACCAGAACACAAGAAAGCCACATCTTGTGCATGAAGTTTCCTTCTGCATTACAGGATCTTTATTCTGTCTGACAGCTATCAGTTACAGCATGCAGACGGTTTGTTGATTAGCTTACATTACTATGATGTACAAACGAACAACAAATGGCAGTTGCTAGTTGCGAGGTGATACAATGACAGTGTATAAAGTTTGGTTGTTTGTGAGTAGGGTTATGGGTTCTTTGTTCTCTGAAGATGTGATTAGTGGCGAGAGATAGTAAAGACAAATTCTGGAAGTGAGCCTGCACGTTACACTGTTGCCGCAGCTTGAGTGACACATCATCTGATGGAATAGGGAAAGTGGCAACCAGAGCAGTGACTGCACAGTGGAGATGCATGGCTGTGAACCACCCACATATTGTGTCCCTGGATTGCATGGAATAAAATATCAAATGTCTGTGTAGCTGGTTTAATGTAAACACATAGCAATGCATACTGTGTTAAAGGCAAGTTATGAGTATATCTATGTGTTGGGAACTGTCACTTCTTGTGAAAAGTGAAGTTTGATTTTGGCCTGATGAGCAGTTTGGGCAGTTTGTTGGAATTTAGCAAACATAAATTATTCCTATATGTGTAGTTTATTTCAGTTCTAGAGAGTGCATTTGTAACTGGAATCCACCACTGTATTAAGACACTTATTCTGATTGCAGCAAGTTGAGGGAAGCATTTGATGCCCTTGACACATCTGGTTCTGGAGAACTCTGCCTAGCAGATGTAAGTAAATTATATTATTTATGCCTTTGTTATTAAGTTACAGTGGATGGTTCCCAAGGTCATAAAAATGAAGGACTCATGACAGTGTTGAATGAAGCTCATTTGTTCCACTAAAACATCATTATTTTGTAAAAATGCGGAAGCACGTTGATGGATTTGTTCAATCTTGCCGCAGGTGTAAAAATTCCATTAGTTAGAAACTGGGCACTTGCATTCATATTCACTGACAAAGACCCATTTCCACTTCCTCACTGTTGTGCTACCAGCGACCATCTGGGTGTTGTTTCAGTGGTCCAAACAGGTGGACGGAGGGTCCATAAGTTTCCAGTGAAATGACTACAGCAGCTTCTGTGTCTGGCGTGTGCTGTTTGGGGGGTTTGTTGGGCTGAAGAATCATAACTTGAGACAAAATGTTCATTTGGGCCACAGAAGCAAAACTGGGAGGTCACTGATTGCACATTAATGAAGAAATAGAGATTGGCTGCAGGTGCATGGGACTAATTCATACCACAAATGAATTTTCCAGCACTTGTAAAGATTGGACAAATTTGCTCTGCCATTATGTTAAAAAAAATGATAACCTCATTGAATAAATGAGCTGCATTTAATGTTGTAAGGTTTTTTTTATTTTTGTGACAAATAGAACATACTTATCGAAAAACATTCATTGGTACTCTGAACCTAGCGGATAGCATGAGCCAGCATATTGTGTTCTTTTTAGTTTTAACACCCATTGTGAGGTTTGTGTGTATATATATATATATGTGTGTGTGTAGAGTGAGATTTTTAAATACTGCACCTCACATAGATCGAGAGTTGTTTCCCTTTTGGAAGCAGCTGAGGTATTGTGACTTGTGCTTTAAAGTTAAATATTGTGTTGTAATGTCTGAAATGTTAGCTAATATAAATGTGTCTGAATGAAACCTGTAGCATTGTCTGGGTAGGCAGGCATTTGTCTGACGTGTTTCCTTTTAATCGGAAACAAAGAGATGCTTTATCGCCATTGCTTTTTACTTTGCTTTAGAGTATGCCATTAGGCAGGTTCAGGTAAACCAGGATAGCTTGAAGTTAAATGGTACACATCAGCATTTGTGTTATGCTGCTGATGATGATATATTGGGTGCAAACGTACATACTTTAAAGAAAAACACAGAAGCTTTAGTAGTTGCTAGTAAGAAGAATGGACTAGAAGTAAATGGTGATAGTAAGTACATGGTCATGTCTTGATATCAGAATGCAGGACTGCATCACAAGATGAAGATTGTTAATAGTTTGTTTGAAATGGTCGAACAGTTCAGATATTTGGGAAAAACCCTGATGAAAATTCTCGTCAGGAAGAAATTAAGAGCAGATTGAAGTCAAGGAATGCTTGCTATCATTCAGTGCAAACTCTATACTATACTATACTATACTAAATATTGTTGTATTTGACAGTAGTACTTTTTCAGTAAATAATTGAAATTTGTACTGTAATTTAATATTGTTCAATACCATTTCAGGTGTGCATGGCATTTAGAATATTAACCAACAGGAACTTGTCACTTACAGACTTGAGGAGTATTGTTGCAAGTCAAAGAGGTAAGTTACATTCATAAATGTTGTGTAAGAAACCCACTTACAGTAGTGTGATATGTCAATGAAACTTCACAGAAATTGTAAGATTTGTGTGGTTCTTTTGGTGGTGACCTAAAGATTATGGTCGCATTGCTGTGTGGTTTGGTACATGGGTTCAGAGATTTCATAGAAACTTGGTAGCTGTGTTTGGAGAACGTGATATGGCTATATGGAGGTGAGGGAGGCTGGGAACTGTGACCATATTTGTTCCTGCACAGTGTTGTGTATTTATACCCTGATGATGGAGGTGACAGCTTCCTGCAATACATCGGTATGTACCTACCAAGGTACACAGTGTCACATCCCAGAAGAACCAAATAAATCATAGAATTTGCACTTGCATTATATTATGCAAGCTGTGAAAGAGTAATATATGGGGTTTTGGTGGGGAAACAAAACAGATCATTTGGCAGACATCAGTACAGATGGATCCTGAACGAGTACGGTGGGAGGGTCTGGTTCTGGGGGACAAGTGTTGGGCAGTTGTGAATGTAGTGATGAACTTTTAAGATCCATAAAATTTGTAGCTGGTCTCAAACTGTTGACTGCTTGAGGACTGTCCTGGTGTGGAGCAGAGGAAATAGGGCAATGATTTGTTGTTTCAACTTGAAGTTTTGTGATGATGTATCTTTCACCGTCCTTTGGCAAATCTCATAATGTGTGTGCTTCTCTTTGCAGGTGTGTTAGGTCGAGAGGTGAAGGACATTCCACTGGAACAGCTGAACGTGAACTTCGAGCAATTCTGTGCTATTGTGGCTGAGTTCAAATGTTATGAAAGTGAGGCTCACAAACTATGGGAGTTAGTCCTAGCCAAAACCACTCGCCTTCTACAGACTATTGTCTCCCCCCTCACAAAAATTCTAGGTATTTGTACTGTTAGTTGGCCCCACCCAAAACTTAAGCCAATCACATCTTGGTGTAATGCACGTTGGTGCATGGTTTTGAGTTGCCAACAGCGTGCAGGAATTTCTTCCACTCATATCACACTTAGAATACTAAGTCATAAAATTCCTTAAGCTAAGGGGTTTTCATTTTAGCATATACGTGTAGAATCTTCCACTTGAATTTTGTTGTTGTTTTGTTTCACCCAAACAGGTGGGATGGTTTATGAAATGTCTCAAGTCTTTTAATACATGTTCTTCCAGTTTTGTATGTGACAGTGTTTGGAATTCACAAAAATTGCATTTTGAAACTAAGATCCGAGGTTCTCAAGAGTGATGGTGTGAAGATTCAGGTCTTCTGGGGTGAGATGCTGTGTTGTTGGGTGATTGGTTCCTGATGGTTTGATAGTGCCTTGATTCTTTTGTACTGCTTGACCACTACAGTCGTGCAGAACACATGAAACTGTGGCGTCACATTGTAGAAGATTTGCAGCTTTATTGTAGCATTTAGTATTTGAAAGCTGTCTTAGTTTCTGTAACAAAGTGATATTCTTTTGGGAAATGAATGGAATATGAGGCTACTCCAGTGACATTGTAACAGTTGATGTGATGGCAGCACAAAGCAGAACTTCCTGACATGTGCAGCACTGGAGGAAGTATCAGTTTTTTACTGGGGTTGCTGGAACTGATGATGTGTCCACATGAATAGGTGGGAGGGTTGTGGACTGGGTACATGTGGCTCATGATATGGACAAGTGGTGGGTGCTTGTGAACACTGTACTGACCCTGCAATTTCCATGAACTGGGGGGAATTTTTTGATTATCTCCTTAGTGAGGAGAGTAAATTTCATAATGTTTTTTTGTGTGTTTTGGGCCACAGTAGGGTACTGAACAGTTGCATTCATACTAGAAAATCTCCTAAGGGTTATTTACCAATAAAATCTTGCAACATGTTTCTTGTGACTGAAGTGAGTCATACAGACCTGCATGTGTAGCCAAACAGATGTTACATACATGGATTTGGAAAGTATTTTTTGTGGTACTGAAATATACTAATTCACCATATACCTTAAGTAAGCCATAGATTTTAATTAAATCAGTAAAGGTGGGTCACAGTGTTCAGGAGTTGGACATTTCTTGATGACCCATTGCAATACCATTCCTTTTACTTCGTGACTGGTCTGATGTATTGAGATGAAGTCACATACATGGCTGTTACTTGTCTTTCTCCACTCTCCCGTTGTTGGGCAGGTCACTCTCAGATCATTCAAGCTCCTTTGTTTTGTTAAGTGACATTGCTTGCTTGCAAGCTATGTGGAATGAGATGCTCTTCAGTCATTGAATGTATTTGTTAAAAATGAACTGCCATGCTTTTCATTCTTTGTAATGATATTTTGTATTTTTATTATGCATATTTCATAAGATCTTGGGAACACACAGACATTTCCTATTGGGTTCTGATGTTATGGCAGTTTCAGCAGTCCCGTCACTCACTGACATCAAGACACTGCAGTGTTTCATATCATGTCATGGAAGTATGTTCAGAAAAAAATTACATAAACTTTAGAAATCCAGAAGTTTTGTTTGACCAGTGTAACTGAGAGTCATGTCCAGTACGGACTACGTGTCTTACTAAATGTAGACCAGACTGTTTGGGCGTGAAGTGGCATAATGGGATGGCACATGGAATTTTAGTGATATTGGGTGGAAGAGATTTAGTAAGCAAGCTGCTTATTATGGAATAACTGAATTTGCACTGTAATTTTGTTTGAATGTTATTATTTTCATCTTGCTTGTTAGCGTGAATTTTGATGTTCTGTTATTTTTTGTAGGTGTTTGGTTTTGTGCTGCAAGGGACAAAATATTAAATGCTTACTTATGGCCAGCCATAACCCACATATAAATGGCAAATTGTATTTTGTGAGTGTTGTTATATAGGATCATTATTTTATCTGACAGCTGTTAGTAGCCTCTATTCCTGAGTTCACTGCACTTACAAAAACTTCAGTGTCCAGTGAATGGCATCTCCAATAAATATGGTGAGTGAAACCCTAATATGACCTGCAGTGCATGAACTAAAACACACACATTCAAACTTGTATGTAACAGCAGTGGTGGGCACTACACTGCCTGCGATGAAGCAGAAATGTAAGTTGTCAGATAAAATAATGTAATAGCATATGTTCATATATGACATGTAGTATCAGAAGTATGAGTTTATCTAAGGTAATAATTCTATAAGGATATAGCAGTCATAACACAACTATATTATCAGGTGTATATTACTTATCAACTACACGTTTCGGCCAGTGCTGCTGCGGCTGTGCTGTGCTATGCTATATCCTTATAGAATTATTACCTTAGGTTCTAACAGACACAATGGGGATGACGCTGCTTGAAGTATGAGTTTATTTCACAGCAGGTTTTGTACATGATAGAACAGCTGTTAATGTTTTAAGAACTTGGAATAATTAACACCAAAGTTATGTTCCTTTGTTAGTTTTTAAATAAATTGTGCACACGACATGTATCTGGGTGTGACAGCTTTAAAGGTATGTACAGTCTGCAGTCAGTATAGACACATTGACATTAGCCAATCAGAATTCACATAAATAACATGTAACAAGTCTGTTCCAACTTCACAGAAAACAGTGTCATTGCAGAGACCAGAGAATTAATGGAATCTGTGGTGAGAATCTTGTAGGACACACAGTTGCACTGTGTGGGAAGTATGTAGAGGTCTCGATGTTAAACCTGGTGGTACAATATAGTTTTCAGTGTGGTATGAAGTGTTAGTATTATCTAGTGGTGTTTGTGGCATGATACTGTGGGGTATTAGGGAACAAGTGGAAGTAAAAGTATGTACAGGCAGGTCTTGTTATATGCGAACCCTTTTTCTGTGATTTTGCTTTAATGCAGCTTGAAAATTACACAGTTTTTTTAATTTGTGCAATAATTCTCGGTTTAATGCTATTTGGCATAGACAATCCATGACACACTTATCGTCTCTAGCAGGCTAGCAGAGAATGACATCCCTGTCTTGCCTTCATTCACATGTATGGATTGATTATGTTGGTGATCTAATCATGCAGCTCATAATAGCATTACAACTGGTGATAATGGTTATAGAATTAAGGAAAGTACTAAGTGAAGAAAAAAAGTGTTGTATATTGTAGTGTAGTGTAGTGTAGTCAGACTGCCACAGCCCTAGTGGAATGAACTGTACCAAAAACTGTAGATGTGGGTTTCTTATATTTTTATTGCATTAGAAATAAATACATTGTATAGAAATATATGTATACTGTCTAGAAATGTATATGTTCTTTATAAGCAGTACATATATACTGTACAGTTCTGTGTGGCTACTAGTGGTGTAATTGTACACTGTGTGGGTGAGGTTGTCAGTCCCCTAATCCCGCAGGAAATGCACTGTGGGAGTTTTGTGTCTGGTTTATGCAACATTTTCCAGGAAAATAGCCCTGGCATAAAATGAGACCTGCTTGTATTTCATATCAGACAGAGTAAAGAATTTTAGTACCATGACTGTACAGGGCAGAGATGCTGGTGATGATTACCAGCATTTTCTGTTGTCCTGGTAATGCAGTTAGCAGTTACAGAAAGGTTTTAAATTATTGTCAGATTTATGAGTAGGAGCCAGGATAGCTCAGTCCATTTAGTGATGAAGCTGTGTTCTGGAAAATCCAGGGTTCAAATTCTGGTAGAAGCATGATACTTTTCTCTTCCAGAAATGGGGCAACTTATATTTACCTCTGTCATATTTATGGATTTGTGATGTTGGAATCAAGACTATTCTGTGTTGACTAAATTAGAAGTCTCACGATCTTTTCGTTCCGTCAGTGTGTGTCATGTGATGTGCATGCAGTTGTTCTGCATGGTGTGCACCAAGTTGTGTTGATTCACTTGAAGGTGTTTCTGTTCATTGTCTTCCTCCTAGTTTTTCACATCAATATTTTCCACTTCAATATTTATTCAAGCACAAAGAATAAGCTGGTTTTCATATGAGTTGTGTTACAAGAAAACATTTTATGCAGTGAAAGATGTATGAGTGGGTGAGTCACTTCTCACATTCCAGCCCAAGAACAGAGCGGGAAGTGTTTTTGTTAAAGGTTAAGAACAGTAACTGTGTGTCTTCACCACTCTGTTGCTCTCAGTCAGTTGAATGTTGCTGATGTAAATTTTAATGCCAGTTCTATTATAGCAGTTGTAGATCAGGAAGCTTGTGCAATAATAGATGGTGTCCATCTTGTCCATCTTGCCATGTTTGTGAGTGGCAGCCAGCACATTGCAGGGCATTCCGTTAGAGCTGCCATTCAGGAACAGGCCCTATAAATAGCACTTTGAGAGCCTTATCTGAGCTGCTTTTTTGTACACTTTAAAAACTGGTATCTTAGTCTATCTGCCTGCCTGTCAGTCAGCATGTAGTAACTTAAAAATTGCTGGGCAGATGTAGTGCTGGATTTGATGTTGGAGATTTGTACTAAAACTGGCAGTATATTACAGTGTTGGTTAATATATGTAAAGAAAATCAGAGGCTGTGTAATGACCTGCCCACACATTGGCACATACCCAAGTATTAACTCAGTAAATAGTTGTTGATGCAGGGACTGTTTCAAAAGTTACACATTCTTTGAGGTAGTTAAGTAAAAGTCACTTGAGACCTGTAGGTTGGATTTTAAACAAATGTTGTATTGCAAGTTTTTGTACAAAAACAGCATGAACATGCCACATACATGAACATGCCATGTACATTCTGTTAACATGGCTCAGTCAGATGAAAGTATGAAAATGTTTTTACTGCTAATTTATTGCAGACAAGTTTGGTACAGCTAAGTCAGTTTCAGCATAGTTCCAGATCTGTCATACGCAGTATGTGATTCTCACCTATGCTGATAACTTGCTGTCCCTAGAGCTGCAAACAATAGAGTCTCAATATTCACACTTTTAAGGTTTTTATTTGACTTGGCTGTATATTATCTCTGTATTGCAGCAACAGAATACAAACCATGTTTGCACTTCTGTTATACCTTTTAGCTCAACTGATTAATTAGGTAAAGACAGCTAATTATTTTAAGTAGTTTTTAGTAAAATAATTTTATTTTGCATTTTGTGTATGTCACCTAGTAGCACAGTCTGCTCTAGTATATTTATGTAGCACAATGTTCTTTGTACTGTAGAGTGGGCTCTGTCGCCTCGACCACTGCGGTCTTTGCCTTTGGGCTCTACTCCCAATACTCGGAGCAACTGCGTGCGAGATGTGTACCTGGGTGGTTCGTGCCATAACACCAGCTGGAGAGAAGATATTGCCATCCCTATGTTGAAGTAAGTATTGTTGCTCTGAGCAGTTGTCAGCTCCTCATTACTCACTCTGCCCATAGCGTAGTTAGTGTCAAGACACAGTTAGCAAAATAATTGTGCAACTGGACAGTAGTGCAGTACCATGCAAGTATTTGCTGTGTGGTGTTGAGCAGCATCTGTCAATGTGTAATGCATGTTCATGTCTCAGTTGTGTAGCTGCTTAACCCTGGCAGAAGGACCTCCCAGTAGCCATTGTTCCCTGTATATTCCAGTCCATTGCCTAGTCACTGTACAGCCAGTGCTGTGCCAGTCTCCTCACTACTGTACAGCTGCACAAATATTCGTGTAATTTTTATGTCATTTTCTTTGCATTGATACAGTTGCTGTGCTATGATTTTTATAATTTTTAAGATATTATGACGTTACACACACTGTGGCAAAATCTCGCGTCACCACTGTTAAACTGGAAACCTGGTTCAGCGCAAGCACATGACAATGTACTTATCTTTAAGGACTGTCATTTCTTAGAATGTTAAAAAAAAAAATAGAAACATTGATTCATGTGCGGGATTTTTGGTTGTCACAGGATCAAGTCTAACATGATGTAAAGCTTTGGCAGCACACGAGTTTAGGATCATAGTGCCTTCGTCATCAGGGGTTGGTTTTTGTAGGGGAAGTTGGGGTTGTGTGTGCACCGTTGGTTTTATATAGTACAGTTTTTGAAGCAAAGAAACTGGTTACTTGAGAAATCTGTGAATAGGGTTAGGATTCGGAAGGTGCTGTGCAGTGAAGTGCTGGAGAAATGCTATTATGAGTCATTGGGGTGCATGTATTTTGCTTTAGTCTAGTTGGAATAAGGTTCTGCAGGGGGCAATTTTGTCTTCCGTGGTATTTTGTTCAGTGAATCGATTATTGACTTCGCTTTGGTTTTTAGGTATTCCAGTTTACTTAAGCAATTGGCATGACAATTAGAATTACGGGAGAGGTGGTGGGTATATCAGGGCCTTGCATTTTGTTTTCACAGAAAATGCGTGATAAGAAAACAGTGACAAAGATACATGCCCTGGCCTGCTCAGATTAATTATGTAATATGAAGTGTTTCTTTTGTAGTGTCTGTTGGTGCAATGGCTTTATTGCATAGCAATCCTGCAGTGAGCCAGAATTTATGTCACATGATAAAAAAGACGGTCTGTCAAATCTGTACGTGGTACTGGGCTGTTTATACTCATATTTTAGCCTGATTGAAATTCTTGTTGTACTAGGAATCTGGAAAATGTGGAAATTGAGGAGGAGAGTGGGAAGGGGACTGGTGTTTGTTTCTTATTGCAATGTACAGCAGCACACAGATGGAGAGTAAGACATGCCAGTTGTGGGTGGTTAAATATGAATAAGGAGATGGTCTGAAGGTCAGAGAAGTAACTGTATACAGACCATAGAACCAAGAAACCCCACCCAAAAAAACAGTGTGAGGTACAATACAAGTGGCAGTGTCAAACAAAGGAAAAGCACCAAGGGTTGAGGAAAGAATGGAGAAATATTTTAATATGAGCTATATGATTGTTAGAGTGTACAGATGTGAATACATGATACAAGGTTTGTGTACTGTGCACTTGGTGTTAGCAGGCACGTAACATGTAATATATTCATACCGACAAATGCTTGTTGCAGGAAGAATGGTCTGACGTACTTCAACCCACAACTTTGCCAGTGGAGCAAACGTCTTATCCCCATAGAGGCAGCTGCAATGGACAACAGTTATGTTCTGCTGTTTGTTATTACCAGCACAACACGCTCCATAGCCTCCATGGCTTTGGTATGGGCATATACCCAGTTCTTTATAAGTTGTGGAGTTTTTACAAGGTTACAATGGCATTGCTGAAGTTGAGTCAGGTCTTCTGGGGCATTATGCCTGCCATAACATCCCTGAAGTTTTGAGTCTTGTGTTCCTTTTTTCATGAACTAAAGCCTACTTTCTACCAATTTGGCATAGTATAGTTTACATTGTGAGTTTGGGTTTACATTTGAAGATTGAATTCTTGTAGTATACAAAGTCATTTCAGTTGGTAAATAGTTAACTTTTCTCTCAGAGGAACTTGCTGCTGTCATCTTCATTGTCGAAGTAGTCCAGGAATGTCCTCTTCTTGGATTGCATAGTCATGGAGAAGCAGACAGCAGAGTACATCATCTCTATAGCCTAGCACTGGCACTTCTGTTTTCACTGAGAACTTTGATGATTCCTACAAGCAGTCAGTTTGTACCACACACGAAGTGGGTTGCCAATATTCTTTGGAGAAGTACTATTGAATCCATACTGGGATGTGAGACAGCGTCATCAGGGAAGGATCGTACTGCCTCCATCTTCATGGTGTAATAGTTCAAGAAGAATGAGTCATACTTTTAATGGACTGCTTCACCTTGAAGAAGGAAGCACTGTAAATCTTCAGTTCGTCACGACTTATGGCTGAACCGTGATTTAACATGCCAGAAAGTTGAATTTTCAGCAGCAGCACTTTGAGAACCTCAAACTGTTCGAATTTATACCACACAGAAAACACACCCATCTGGTGATTTTGCAGACCAGTGGTTTGTACCATATAACAAACAGTGGGTTTTTGTTGTAGCCTAGGATTGACATTTGCTTGGGTGTTCCCATAACAGTGCATTATACTGCATACCAAACAGCAGGACAGCACAGACAGATTTTTTGGGCACCCAGTTCATGAGTGTGAAAGTTTGAAATTTGGTACTTTTCATGGGGTTGAGGATTCAGGTCTTCTGGGATGTGACACTGTGTTGAAAGTGGTTCCCAGCATTTCAAAGACTGTGGTACTGTCATCTTAACCCTTGAAAATGGAGGCACATTGATCAGGAACAGCTTACCTAATGACATACTGTGCCATCCCAGAAGGCTGCAGTCTGTAGCAACTCCACTCAAATCTCACTTTCCCTGGATTGTTGTCCAAGGAATGCTTATTGGTTTCACCATTTTTCTCTGTGATGTGCCATTTTGGAGGGATGGAGGGACAGGACAGGACAGAAAGAGATGTGTGGCTGTAGCATGTGTAGATCCTTTATGTTGGTGATCTGTGTACATGACTGTAATTTATTTACTATCTTTATTGGAATGTTCCAGCTGTGTTCTCCTCTGGCAGCTGTCATTCTGTCAGTGCTTCATACCTTCCTGTTGCCAAGCCCATTTGAAGGACTGTGTCTTGATACAATGTATTGTGTGTTACAGGCAGCTCATTATATCGGTCTGAACTGCAATGTGGTGCTCTGTGTCCAGCATTTGTCTGACGATGCTGTCGTTGGGAATGATAAGGTGAGGCATGCATTCTGTTTGTACAGTTAACACTTGTCACACATGTAGCTTCATTGTCATTCAACATTTCCATCTTGGGGGATATGGTCAGTATAATGACAGTCTGCTGAAATTAAATGAGGTTAGACATACGTTAGACACTCGAGATTCACAGGAAGTACACCGAGGCCATCTGGCAATGAGTGTACCAGAAATGAAGTCAGACAGCTGTACCAGTAATTGAAATATGTATTGGTTTTGACAAAAACGCGACCGTTAGGTATGTTAAGTTTCAGATTCCTATCTTTTAATGTTATGAGAGTTCCTTATTGCAGCGCTGCAGGAAAATCTCAGCCTGCTACTACAAGGGCTCTCACTTAACAACATGGAGCACCCACCCCACCCCACCCCACCCGCCCACCCGACCCACCCGACCCACCCACTGTGCCCGAAACTCAAATGAAACCTTCCCAGAACATTCGATTGGTTGAGGAAGACATGATTGGCCTGCCCATTCACCCGACCTCATGCATATGGATTTTTGGTGTGGGTTTTTCTGATTCAGTTAATTGTAGTGTATGAAGGATGAAATGGAGAAGTCCGTTAATTTGCCAATATCTAAGTAATGTGTGATACATTGTATTCTTTTCAACACCAGTTCATTTTTTTCAGTCAGCAAGTAAAGTTGTTTTTCTTTGATCTTGTCGTATTCATTTTGACTTGCTGTATGAATACCATGTACATGATTTATAGGTTTTGAATGAAATGTCAAGTGGCTTCATTTGTGTTACAAGACTCTGTGAAAGTAATAGATAAGGTCTCTACCCACACCAGGAAGGCATATAGAGCATGGTAGAGGTATAGCTCCACTCAGCAATAGGTGGAGGCGCACGGTCAGCTTTGTGCCCAACTACATTACTTCCAGCCACAGAACCTGTGGTACCTTCTTGAGTAGGAGACCAGGTCACCCATTCAATATGGCCATTTTGGAGAAGAGAACATCTGTTTCCCATGCCAGGAATCAAAACCTAGTCCATTCTACCTGGTCACTTTATTGACTGAGCTATTTGGGCAATACTGTAACAAAGTATGCAGTAGTAATTATAAATTTAGTGGTGTTTGTTTGGTCTAGTATGTAAAGCTGTGTAGGGTTGTTCATGGTTAGCAGCATATGGCAAAACATTCTGCCTCCACATTTCTCTGAAATGTTGGTAGCTCTGATAGAAGTCTCAACTTGGTGACACACAACAAAGACAAGCAGACACATAACAAAGACAAGCAGAAAGTAGACAAGTGCATGGGATAAAGGAGAGGAGAGGAGAGGAGAGAAGAGGAGTGCACAGTCAAACTGCTAAATGTGTTTGTCTTCAGATCACTATCAATAGCATTGCTGCTGTGTTTACTTCCAAGTGAATTCACATTGTTGGCATGCACAGTAGAGTTTCATCATCTTGGATTTCAGCATCTTGTGATCAGCCATTTTGGTATCATTGTTGTGTCCTTCATACTTGGTTGTGATAAGTCACAGTTGACCATATGGCTGGCCAGTCAGCTGTCACCACTGTCCTGGTTGATTACATTTTTATATCAATTCTTCACTGTGTCTTGAATGACCACTTCGTATTCAGGTATGTTCCTTTGATTGTAATGCTTGATTCATTTGGCCAGCTTCCTTATTTATGTTATAATTAGGGTTTTGGAACTCTAGTGATTCTGAGGTTTGTTTGTTTGTTTGTTTGTTTGTTTGTTTGTTTGTTTGTTGGTTGGTTTGTTGGTTGATTGGTTTGAGCACTCCCACAGAGTTGAATCAGCATTGTCCCAGGTGGTTCTGACTGTGGAATCATTCATGCCAAGAGACCTCTGAATATTAATGTTGCTTTAACAGCTGTTGACCCTAATCAGAACTGTGACAGGTTTGAGTTTCTGGTGGTGGTGATGCTGATGATGGTAGTCTTCTAGGATGTGACTTTTAAACTACTTCCTTTTCTGTCATATTTTTGGCAGTTACGTGACCTATTTACAGATAACGGTTGTTATCTGGGGTTGAATGTGGCAAAAGGGGGATTGAACAAACCCGTAACACAATGCAGTGACAGGAGTCAGGATGGCAGGGCATGTCAGAAACTTTGTGACTCTCATTGGGCATCTGTGGAAGTGGTTGAAATGAGACCACATATACGCAGAATTATGGATAAAACATCCACATGTAACAGGGTCTTATTGTGCCGCATTGGAGGTGTGTGGCCTTGCATGATATGTGACCAGTGAGGAAGACGAACTGTACTGTGGCATACAGCGCATGCTTACCGTACGATGACATCTGTCAGTGGCTGCAATCCAGCATTTGAGGCAGCTGAAGCACTGTATCATCCCTCTTGACAGTGTTGTGACGATGCATATGAATTGGTTCAGTCTGTAATGTGATCTAGGAGGAACGGGGTACATTGAAGAGGTTCTAAGACATGAATAATGTCAAACAGAAGATTCACATCTTCTGCACTGTTTGGGCAAATAGTTACAGACATTTTGGAGGACCATATTGCTGTCAAAACATTAGTACCGACTTGCTCAGTGACACAGCTTCGCATCCCAGAAGACTTGAATCTTCAGCAAGAGAATCTAAAAATCTTGGTGGTGGTACACCCATTTGTGTATAAATGATTAACAGTCAACAACAGAAGTTTGTCAAGGTAAGTCCCACACCAAATACTGTAGCACATCTGTAAGTCAGCAGTTGGAGCAGTCACAGATGTGCACAGAAGACTGCCGTTATGCAGATCATTGAGTAATTATTTGTGAACATTTAAAATGCTGCACTGGAATTACCTTAGTTATAATCAGAAGGGAAAATTGGTTCTGCAGCCTACCAAAATTATCTTTCTCTGATGACATCACCGCATGGATGAATCTCTTGTGGCATACTGAAACAGCAGGACAGTGTGTTCAAAACAATGTAAGTAGTAGTGCTGCAAAGCAGTACAGCTTTTTATAGCAAAAGAATTGGTTGTGTTTGAATTGGTGTTTGTTCTGAACTTCGTAACATTGCAGTCTTCTGCTCCTGTGATGTGATTGATTTGCGTGGAGTAATTAGAGGATCAGGACCTGCCTTGGTTCAACTGGTCAGTTGCCAGCTGAACCATGGGGACCCAGGCTCCAACCTAGGCCACTGCATGTAGAAAATCTGGTGTACAGAGTGGCATCAGGACATCTTTTGAGTACTACACTGTACTGCTGTCATTGTAATTCAGTTGAGCTTCATATTCATTCATCCGTCACTGACATGCAATCTTAGTGATTGTTAGCCTTTAAGGAATTCACTTAAAAAAAATACCGAATGTTACTTGATTGTACACACACAACAGGCCTCCGTCTTTAATGTAACTGAATGGTTCACTCCATAATATTGAAAGCTACTATTGTTTCAGCTGTCTAAGCAGGCTGTGAAGGACTACAATCGAGGTCGCATGTACCTATCAGATCTGGCAAACCGTGAAAGTGTACCAGTGTTTGAGTCAGTGGCTGAAGCAGTTGACTGTGTGATACATAAGTGCAGTTGTCGATAGTGGACCAAATAACATAGCTCTTTTGACTGTATAAGTGATGTATGGTGGGCCAGAAATTGTCTGTTTTATCAGATGGCTGATACAGGTTGCAAGTCAAAACATAGCAGGTCTATGTGATAGTTCAGCCTGCACATGTTGTAAGGTGGGAATTTTTGAACGTGCACATACTTGTGATGTTACAAGCAGATTGTGGTGTTAACGTTGGTAGTGAGGAGGACAGTCACAGGGTGGACAACATTGGGGAATTGAATTCAAGATGCTTGGCATGAGTGGAATAGTTTGAAATTAAGATATTTTGATAAAGTTGTGATGTGGCGGTAAATTCAGATTGGGCTGTGTCATGTTGCATTCCACTTGTGCAAAGAGCCCACTCAATTCAAGATACATAATGAAATTTCATTCCATAACCTTTTTTAAAATCTTTGCTGTGTTGATAGGGGAAGTAAATACTTTGTGTAATTGAGATGTGCTTGTTGAGTGCTGTGCTTCCGTGACTAACAAAATCCAAATGCTGCCATTTACAGTTTTTATAAAACAGGCTCTGAAAATTTGGGGTATCAGTTTACGTTTTACAGAATGAAATGTGAAAATTCTTCAGTGACAATTTATAGAATAGTTCTGCATCTGCTGCCCTGGCAGTTGCAGTATGTGTATAAAAATTGGCAGGTACTGCACATTGGCTAACCAATTAAGAGTTATGGCAGTGTGTTAACAGTTGAGGGGTTACCATTGCAGCATTAAATCTGCAAATGGACACAGTTATTGGATTTCCATCAGCTCTGTACACAGCAACTCCAACTGGAAGTTTCATTGTTGGTATCTTGAACTTCATGTATCAGCGATTGGCAGCAAAATGTATGTTGCTCTGGTGACTGGTGTGTGTGAGAGTGAGTGGGTACGGGTGGCTTATGTCAAAATGAAGACAGCATGTTTCAGAATTCAGTATTGTGATCTGTAAGCTTGCTAGTGAAGCCATGTCTCGTTTGTTTTATGTATTTTACAAGGATTTGTGTTGAAAAGGTGGTTTAAACATGGGCACCCAAGAGTTTATAGCATTATCTTTCTTTTATTATGCCATCTGTTTTTAAATGTGTAAAAGGTGAGGCACAGTTGATATTGATAGCCTTCAGAAGAGGACATGAATTTTATCTGACTGTTCCATACTGTATCATGCTTATGATGGCTGCTTTTTAGCATAAAATTAAGTATGTGGGTAGATCATATCTGCCCTCAGCATGTGGTGGTGCTGAACTGGCATGGAGTGGCACATCATTTTTGGAACGTGTGTGAAGATCGTCATTACAGAAAATATAAACTAATCCTGCACTTTCATGCCATTTTGTGTTTCTTTTTAAATGGAAGTAGTTATGTTTCATTTTGATCTTGTAAGACTGCTTTGAGTAATTTGATACACAGGAAGTGTGCAATTAGTTGCTTCATTGTTGCTCACTGGTCCTTATATTGATATCTCGTGCAGCATGTTGCGGTATTACAAAACACTTTGTCCTTTCTGTTTAATACTCCCTGTAGTTTTAAATAATGAAGGTGTTAATAATGTTGCCTGTAATTAGGATCTTAGTGATATATTTTATTTACTTGGGTGTGCCTTGATTTGTTATCACCAAAGATGGAACCAAATATTTCCAGCAGATGACATAATGACATGGGTTTGCAGTGAGCCAAAGTTGTGAAACGGTACATAGGTGCGGTGTGTGGTGCAGCTACCTCAGAGAACACACGGTAGTGACCGTGTGAAAACGTTGGATGTTCCATTGAGTTGTTAGAACGAGTCATCCCTCACCCTTCTGCCCCTTTTCTCCATCTCTGTTCTGGTCTACATTTGCCACAGCTTATGCAAATGCAGTAAATACTTATCCTTCTTTAAGATGTGTTGTGTGCAAGTTTCATCTAGACACTTGCATGTTGTTTTTTGCCTTAGCCATTTTTATGTACTGTTTGATGCCGTATTGTTATTAGTTGGTCATCGGAGTTGGTACAGAACATGGCGATTTGTGTATAATTTTGTGGTAAATTCATTTAAAAAATTATGTTTTTTTACTTTCAAATTATATCAACAGGCAGCAGCATCTATGTAGATCCCAGGTATGAGGGCTGTGAGTAAAAAATGTAAAACAGTGTGAGCGTAAGTGGATGAAGAAGCTGTGTGTGTGCTGGGTCGGCACCAGTCCATCAGGTACTTCTTAAGGCTTCGAAGAGAGTTGTTCACTTTTTCTTTCTGAAGTCTATGGACCCTGCAGTTGATTAATTTTCTTTTCTTCTACCATTTTTATTGGATCAACTTTCTTTTGTCAATGAAACAAAATTTAGTATTTATTCGTAACAAATTATTTGTGACACTGGAACCACAGAAGTAATGTACCATGTCAACATAACCTAAGTTGTGGGTATTATGACATTTAGTTTCAGTAAATGTGTCTGTCTGTTTCCTGAAATTTTTCTGAGTGGGCAGTGTCATTTCAGTCTGTACGCCCATACAGTAGGAGTACATGATACAGTAGAACACACTATGCCTGTAAATGTTTCATATTTGCAAGAGAAGAGCATTTACTTAATTCAGTGGTTGCTGTCCCATTCTGTTTACAATGCTAGTAAACAACCAATTATTCCCTCCAACACAACTCTGTCTTTATCATAACAGACAGACAGACAGTTGTGTCGGACAAAATACGTGATTGTTCATTGGTTTACTGTTCAGATGCAGCAATCACACGTATCATGGCACAGCCACCTAGCATGATCTAAAACACATTCCAATACCTCTCACCGAACCTACAGTTATGGTGTTTGGTTGCTCTTTTTAGGCTCCAGACTGCACAATTCAGAATTCTTTTGTGCAGCTATAGCAGTTCTGGCATTCAGCTGAAAGGTGGCTTGCCTGTTTTTGCGCCACTCTCTACCAAGTTCATGGACTCTGTTGGATCATTTATTGTATTAACATAGCTAACTCAGCTGACCACCAACAAATGTGGCCGATGACCTGCAAGTAGTGACAAACAGTAGTTGTCAGATAAAATAAGGACTACAAAACTGTAGTCTCAGGTTAAGTAGGGTTATGTCTGTTCAGTTTATTAACTCTTGGCAAATGGGAGACCAGGCAAGTCGTACAAGAATGCGGTGATTAGTTTAGTACCTGACAGAAATGTGGATTTATTAGTCAGTCACAAGTACTTACATTTGCATTTATATATAAATTTTGATTATACTCTGTAGGTGTGGCAGTGGTTTGAGACTTTTTTGCCCCTCATCTTATCCCTTTTATTTTATTGTTTAAGAAGTCTATGTCTCTGTATTTGGGTGCAGTGAGAGTAGTACATGCAAAATTCACACTTGTAACAACTAAAAATAATTTTAGAAAATACTTTGTAATTAAATAGACTAATTGAAAGGCATGTTTATAATTCCACTTGCAGAAGACAGCAACAGTTTCCAAATACAGTTTATTTGCTTGTATATGTCTGTGGAATCAAGGCTTAAAAAATGAGTATGATAGAAATGTAAATAATTTCAGGTACTTGCAGTTAATAGTGCGTGGGACTTGAGTCGTTTGTGTGACATGCAAGAGAAAGTTAATGTCAATACATTACTTCAATATTTTTGTTGCTTGAAGTTGTGTTACAGGCAGATGTTGGAAAATGGAAACATTTTAAGCCCAGATTCTGTCTCATATATACAACATAAAATGGAATGTGTTAGTTTTATGCATCAGTTACAAACTTCAACTACTTACAAAGACATATTTGCTACCTTTGGGCTGCATAATGTTGTCAATTTTCAGTTACATGTTCTAATTCAAATATTTCATATTGATTAGATTTTTTGTAAGCAGAATATTAGTATTTTACATAGACAGTGCAAAACTGAAAGGCAGCTGATCAAATGCATAACAAATGTTGCCCCTGTGTATTGATTGCATACTTTAATGTAATTTCTCTTTGTAATGTGTTAAACCCTTGATATTAATTTAATTACACATTTTTATAATTAGGTAGCACACTGTACATATATACATATATTTTTTGTAACCACAGACTCCTTTTTTATGTTGTGTTGGCAAGTAAAGAAATCCTTCATCCTTGTTGTATGATTTATAAATTTCAGGTTATGCTAACCATTAGCTTTTAAGGCTTACATTACATAAATATTTATTGTGGCATTAAATAAATAAGTGGATGTGTATCTGTGTGATTGTCCTTTCCTTGCTTTCATTGCCTTCAAGGGGAATAAAAATAATTAGGCTGTAAAAGGAAATATCTCCATAGTTATGACAACTGCTGGTTGGTGGAACATTTTGGAACTTTTGAGAAGCTGAGAGTTTCTCAGCTGGTCAGATCCCTGCCAGGTATGATTCCTGAAGGCATATTACCATGTTCACAAGAACCCACCACTTGTCACTATCCTGAGCCAGATTAATCTAGTCCGTGTCCAACCATCCCACATTGTTAAGACTCATTTCACTATCTACAAGGTGTGTCTAAAAAGTAATGAGACTGAGCGCGTGGCTCGAGAACTGGCAACACTGCAGCCATGCCTCCGACACCAGCCGGGATGTACATTCGTACATGATGTTCAGTGCAAGTTTCAACTCGATAGCATGAACACGTCTGACTGGACAGCGAGTTGTATAAGTATGTGTAGTAGTAACGCGTTACGAAAATGGAGAAATGAAATCTCGAGCAGCATTGTGCGATAACATTTTGTGTCGTACTTAACGAAAACGCAACTGAAACTTGTGAAATATTAATACGGGCTTATGGAGAGAGTGTGCTATCGAGGGCACAAGTTTTTAGGTGCATAAAGCATTTTTGGATGGCCGTGAGAGTGGAGGACGAACCTCGTCCTGGAAGACCTTGCACGTCAAAAACGGACGAATATGTGACCAAAGTGAGGGCTGTTAAGAGGTCTGATAGACGTTTGACAGAATGATCATTAGTTGAATTTGACTCACCAAATTGTCCACGACATCTTGACCGAGGAATTGGGCATCCGGAAAATTTGTGCAAAGCTGGTTCCAAAAAACCTCACCATCAAACAAAAGGAAAGCCGAAGGAATGTATGCCTGGACCTTCTTGAACGCATTGAAAATGAAAATTTTTCAAACATGTCATAACAGGTGACGAATCGATTACGATGCCCAAACCAAACGACAAATTTCGGAGTGGCACTCGAGCAACTCACCGCGACCGAAGAAAGCAAGAAAGAGCAAATCGAAAATCATACCCATGCTAATTTGTTTTTTCGACAGTCAAGGTGTTGTTCAAAAGGAATTCGTGCCTCAAATACAAACAGTTAGTAAATGGTACTATCATGAGGTCCGTGAATAACTCAGACTGCTGACACCTGGATGCTGCATCATGACAAAGCTCCCTGTTACACTGCCATTTCCGTGAACGAATTTTTGACCAAAAAGGGTATTCCAGTGGTCTTGCAGCCCCCATACTCACCTAATCTGAGTCCGTGTGACTTCTTCCTTTTCCCGAAACTCAAATTCTACCTCAAATGTCATTTTGGAACTGTGGACAACATCCAAAAGTTCGTGACAGACCAGCTGAGGGCACTTCCACATGAAGATGCCAGCACTACTACCAGGAGTGGGAGCAACGTCTCTAGCGGTGTGTGGTTTCCCAAGAGAATTACTTTGAAGGGGATAATGTTGATTTGTAGTTCAGTTGTTAATAATAAATTTTATAGCACTAGTCTCATTACTTTTTAGATAGACCTCGTGTCTGTGCCTAGGCCTGCCAAGTGATGTCTTTCCTTCATATTTTCCCAGCAAAACTGTGTCATCCCTACCTTACATGGCACACCCTCCATCCACTCCACCCTCGATTTCATCACTAATACTAACGGTCATGATGCTTCCCATCTCACAAATGGTTCCCTGTGTTAACGTTTTGTTTACATACCAATTTTTTATGGTGAGATGATGTCAGCCACTGCCCAGCTTGCAAGCTGGAGCATCACGTCTTGTCACCTATTTGCAACTCCTTGTTCAACACGTTCGCCCCTACCTACCAAATGTATGCTATGATACACTGTTTTCATTGTATTCGTTAGCATATGGTGTGGGAAATAGCTCATTGAAATAACATATATGGATGTTGTATAGAAGCATCTTGACAGTGATTGTTGAGAATTGCATGTGATGAAATGTTTCGGTAGCAGACCCGTGATATGTAGAAACAAAGCCTTTAAACTCGTGTTTCTCCACTGACATTTAGAACTCGTAAACAGGATGTGATTTCACATACACGGAAAGTTCAGAGCGAAGTGCACCACCCCGGATGCTCATAGCTATAGAGACGGTGTGTGGAATCGCCACTGATTATGCGATCATTTGTTTCAGTTGTAAGTTCTGTACCTGCTGAATGCCTCAAGAAATGAGACTTGAAATGTTTGTGTGTGTGTGTGTGTGTTTGCGCGCTTGCTTGCTGTGCACTCCCAAAGAATTTGATTTGTTTTCAATCCCACCCCACTTTTGGATATGTTCATAATTATGTGGTAACGGTAAAGTTGTCTGAACACCGTGAAGGCAGATTGGGGGTGCGGAGTGACACCCAGCTTCTGTTCAATATGTGTGTTTCAGAGGGACACTTATTTGCAGGACCGCATGGTGTAACTCAGGAGGCCACAGTGTGAATGTCTACACCGCGTTCTGTACTGTTTACCGACAGTTGTACTGTGTAGTGTATATCGACTAACTACATGTGGTGTGAAAGTTGTCAGAACTGGGTACTCATCACAGATGAAAAATATGTTTGTTGATTGTTACTTGTGTGTTTCTTTAAAATGGTGTTTGCCAACATTGGCTTGTCCCTTGCACAGAAACAACAAGAATTCCCAGAAGTACAGAATTTGAGTTGTTTGCATCCTAAGCATCATCGAACGCTTTGTGTGGGATGTTACGACGTTCTTATTGGCTTTTGCTGGAGTAGCGTGTAAACTGAAAATGATTCCTCAATTTTTTTTTCAGCTTGCCCGTTGCATACTTCAGTCATGCCATTTTATTCCTTACTGCCAGACTCTTCCTGAAATGTGTTAACGACTTTGTTTAATTGCTGAAATCCCATTTTCTCACAACTTTTGAATATTTTTTTACATAAACCAAATAATCTTAGTGTTGCAAGTAGGTAGTCTGTGCCCACAGTGCTTAACCTGCTTGGTGCCGTTGGTGTGTCCGGCGCCCATGCTCATGATTTTCTTCTGCGCAGATCACAAGTAAGTGGTGTAGAGACACGCCTGTGATGTATAATTTTTTTTTTTGCTTTTGTCACCCAACACCCTTGGAATTGTTTTTCAGTCTGCCCGTTTTTTTCAATTTCGCACTCTTCCATCGTCAGACATCTCATATAAAACAAAAGTTTGGAAAAATGGCATCCGTAAACAGGTGGCACAAAAGTAACTTGACACTTTGGGCAAACATTCAGTGTCAAGTTACTTTTGTACCACCCTGTGTATTTAAATGCCCACTCCAGGCAGGGGAACACATGGATTAATAACCACCATCACTGAACAATCACAGAGTCCTTACTCTATCTGAGAACTATCATTCATCTCGTGCAGGCAGTCAGTCAGCTGATAAGGCAAACAAGCCAAGTCGCAGCCAGTTGCTGTCTGACAATTACCCTGCACAACCCTATCTGAACAAAGTGACGTTCAGTTTAAATGGTGTGGCAAGAGTTAACATAATCTACAGACCTTTGACAGCATTCTGAATATGAGGTCAAATTGTCAGTAAGGTCTAAAGCTGGTACCTGCCCTTGACTGCTACTTCATTTTTCCAGCTTCATAAATGTACCTGTGTGGGAGATGTCATGACAAACTGTAAAGCATGCAAACAACTGAATTATTCTGGAACATAACATGACATCACTGCATGAGTAGTTCCTGATAGTTTGAGGGCACCTGATCCTTCAAAACATTTCAAACTACTTGTCCAGTGACAGTGTCACATACAGAAGACTTCCATCTTCAACAACACTTCTGTCAGAAGCTCAAGTCAATGCACTAACCTGAACACTTTGTTTGTTTCAGTATATCCCTGTTTCTCCTCTTCCTTTATCTGAGATACAAGAACTATACAACCACCAATAAGTGGCTGTCCATGAATGTTTAGACTGACTGAAGATGCTGTTTTATCTCTAATTGGCACACAGTTTCTGTTCTCTGTACCACTCACATCTTCAGCACAGTGTTCTTCAACTGTCTGTTCCTTTATTTGTGCAGTATCTGTGAAGCATGTATGATTTTCTGAGTACATGTTGCTCCTTGTCAAGATAAATATAAAGTATGTTTTGAGTATGTAGATGTTGCAGGACAATTTACTGTAGAAGACCATGAATTATATTGAGGCTGTGGATACCTTATCAATTAAGGAAGAGGTATGTACTGAACACATAAGTGAAATGTCTTCTGAGACTGTGATTGTCTGCAGCAAATAGGTCTTCTTTAATGCTTATCTCATCAACAGGTTCTTGTTTTATTGATATATCAACAGTATTTAAACACATTCTTGGTGCATTTTCAAAACAACATGCACTTTCTTTTATGAGAGGTTTCTCTTTGACTGCAGACACAATCACAGTCTCAGAAGACATTTCACTTATTTGTTCAGTGCATATCTCTTCCTTAATTGATAAAGTATCCACAGCCTCAGAATATAATTTATGGTCTTCTACAGTAAATTGCCCTGCAACATCTACATATTCAAAACATACTTTATATTTATCTTGACAGGGAGCAACATGTACTGCCTCTTCGTCCTGAAAAGATGACACAGTTACAATCTTAATCAGACACCTGCAACCTGTGAATAGTTCTGAGTTGGTAATCTCTATGCACATAACTATTAAAAGTACAGTTGTTCCTGTCCTTAATTAGGCATCACATGGGTAGAGGTGAAGGGTCAGGTGCATGTTCTGCCAACTTAACCCCTCACAGAAAGAGTCCCTGATAGCCACTGAATATGAGAATGGCTGGAGATGAACCATATTGAACACTTTAGGGAACACAAAGCACTTGTTCTTGCTGGGTATTGGAACATAATTTGTTCTCACCCAGCCTGCAGTCTAAATGCTCTACATACCTAGCTAATCCTTATTATTTATTGCAAGAATTTCTTGGACATGAACACAATAAAAAAAAAAAAAAAGAAAGAAAGAAGGAAGGATGAATGTATTACTACATGTGATATTGTCTTAAATTTTCTTTAATATATTATGCTGTAATGTAAAAATTGTATTGTATTTTGGTTGTGGTGTGGATTGGATTATGTGTAGATCTGTTGAATTGACCTGGAGCAGATGCTTTGCTCTAGTTTTTTCTTTGTTAATTTAAGACTGATGTTTCTGACGTGTTCTATATTTCGC